>Ga0066256_1001215_pt1 | contig 38359 bp, 33 predicted proteins | sample ThiBio_1000_biof_FD_87107 | JGI IMG/M metagenome (GOLD analysis project Ga0066256, IMG submission 87107) | Wastewater bioreactor microbial communities from Cape Town, South Africa - Thiocy_expt_1000_biof (version 2) | ecosystem: Engineered > Bioreactor > Thiocyanate-remediating >... | reverse complement strand
TGAAACATGCCGCAGCGTGATGCATCTCGGCCAGCCCTATACGGTCTGCAGCTTCGATCCCGCCCGGAGCGAGATCCGGCTCTATCACAGCAATTATGCCGGCCGGCCGTATGGCAGTTTTCGCGCAATGCTGGACGATGTTGCCGTCGACAGGACCACGGTGCATTTTGCCATGAATGCCGGCATGTATCACGACGACCTGTCGCCGGTCGGCCTTTATGTCGAAAACGGCATCGAGCGGCAGAAGGTCAGCACCAAGGCCGGCTGGGGGAATTTTCACCTGCTGCCGAACGGCATCTTTTACGCCGACGGCCAAAAGGCCGGCGTGATGGAAACGACCGCCTATCTCGCGACCGGCATGAAACCCTGGTACGCGACGCAATCCGGGCCGATGCTGGTGATCGACGGCAAGATCCATCCGCGTTTCATCCCCGACAGCGACAGCCTGCACATCCGCAACGGCATCGGCGTCGACGGCAAGGGCATTGTTCACACCGTGGTTTCGGAACGGGCGGTGCGCTTCTACGACCTTGCGCTGCTGTTCAGGGACGAACTGGGATGCGCCAACGCGCTGTTTTTCGACGGCACGATCTCAAGCCTCTACGTGCCGGAGATGAAGCGGCACGACGGGCTCTTTCCCGTCGGGCCGATCTTCGCCGTGGTGACCAGCCGTCCCGGCTGAGGCCTGCGCGTCAGATCTTCGCCTTGGGGTAGGCTTTTTCCAGGCCGCCGGAGCGCAACAGGCCGGTCTTGAACGCGGCATAGGCGGGATGCTGGCTTTGCCGGGCCGTCTCGTTGAGGCGAATCTGCAGCCTGTCGGGCGCCGTCTCCCCAAGCCACTGGCCGCACTTCTCAAGCTTCAGCGAGTTGAGGAAATGCGCCTTGGAGGCGTTGTGAAGGTAAAGCTCGATCCCCTGGAGCAAGCTCTCGTCCTGCTGCGGATTTTCCATCAAAAGCTTGAGAAAGGACTGGTCGGCATCGCCGAAGCTCGCCAGCTTCTCGGCGACGGTATCGCGATCCGGGAAAGAAATGGGGGTGGCCTGCATGGGTAAAACCGGGCTCTTGTCTGTTTGATTCGAAGCAAGAATGCATAGGAAGAAAGGCGGCGTGCGGCAAGCGCCTCATACCGACCTTGTTCCAAAGGGGTGCGTGCGCGGCGGCAGGGCGGGTACGTCGATATGGTCCGGCTCCAGCCCGGCTTTCGCCCTTTCGGCCATCATCTCGTAGGCCTGTTCCAGATGGCGGGTGAAACGCTCGGTATCGAAGAGCGGGGCCGAGAAGCGGTTGTCGGCAATTTTCTGCCGGATGGCGGCACGTTTCTCATGATCCCTGGCGAGTTCGACGCAGAGCCGGACATAATCGTCGTCATCAGCTGCCACGAGTTCCGGCACGCCGAGCGCGTTCAGCAGGCTCTCGGAGACGCGCGAGGCGAAGTTGCTGCCCTTTTTTGTCGCGACGGGCAGACCTGCCCACAGCTTGTCGGAGGTGGTGGTGTGGCCGTTGCAGGGAAAGGTGTCGAGGCCGATGTCGGCTGCCTGCAGTCTTGCGACATGCTCGGCATAGGGTTTCGAGGCAGTAAAAACGATGCGTTCCCGAGTGATGCCGCGCGCCTGCATGTAATCTACCAGGTTTTCCTGCGCGAACGGATCGCTGCACATGATCCACAGAATGCTGTCTTCGACCTGCTTCAGGATGTTCGACCAGAGGCGGCCGGTTTCCGCCGTGATCTTGCGGTGGGTGTTGAACGAGGCGAAGACGATTCGGTCTTCCGGCAAGCCGAGGCTTTGACGCGAAGCCGCCGGCGGGAGCAGCCGGAAACGGTCGTCATTTGCCTGATAGCATTCCGGCAGCCGGCAGAGCTTTTCGTGATAGTGCGGCTTGGAACTGTCCGGAGTAACGATTGCGTCACTGATGACGTAGTCGCAGTCGATGCCGTTGACCGACCCGGGAAAGCCGAGATAGGCGACTTGGATCGGGGCGACGCCGCGATTGACGAGACCGATCCGGGCATCTTTCGTATGGCCTTTGAGATCGACCAAAATATCGATGCCGCGTTTGCGGATGAATTGTTCGGCCTGGGCATCATCCATGTGCCCCATCGCGACCAGGTTCGGATATTTTTTTCGCATGCCTTCATCGGCCGATTTGACGTCGGGCGGCGTGTAGCAGAACATCGTGACGTCGTATTTTTCCTGGTCGTGTGCGAGTAACACGCCCTGGAAAAGCCGCATCGTCGCATGCTGGTCGCAGACGTCGTTGGAGAGATATCCGATGCGGATCTTCTCGCCCCATTCATGGGGTTTGGCGCGGCGGACGGCGTGGGTTTCAGCGGTGAACGGCTTGCCGTCCTGAATGTGGGTCAACCTGCCATTGATGTCTTCATCGCCGCACCAGTTGATGTGATCGAACACCGTTTCGATCGCGAGATAGACCGGGTTTCCGGTCCTGAGCTTTGCCAGGAAATCCTTATGGGCATCTTCCGCCTCGTCCAGCACGAGACAATATTGCAGCACGCGCCTGTAGGTTTCTTCAGCATCCGGTGTGAAGCCGAAGCCACGTGCACGATGCGCCGCCGCAAGCGCCTGGCGGTAGTCCTTGGCAAGTGCGCTCATCTTCGCGGTCAGGCAATGCAGGGTGACCGCGTCAGCACCGGTTTTTAGGATTGCGGCGCGACCATAGTGTTCGGCAGCTTCGGCATATTGCTGCACCTTGACATGGCATTGCGCCGCGATGAGCAACGCTTCGACCGGGACGTTCGCTTGTTTCAGAACAGGCGTAAGAAAACTGAGCGCCTTCCGGTAGTTACCGGACTTGTAAGTCTGCAGCGCCTTCTGGAGATGTAAGGACATGGCTTTGCCGTCTTCGATTGTGTTGTCTTACCCTTAGGCATCGAGCCTGTCGCCGGACTGGCGCCGAGGGCTGTTCCTTCAGCAGGTCGAAGCCATGCCGAGTTGACTTTCGATGCCGTGGCCAAAATGATCTCTTTGATCTTTGTCTCGATTCGACGCGAAAGGCGTCGTATCGGTGAATCTCTCACGCTTGGAAATCGGATATGACGCAGCTTACCTTATGCATGCCGAGCAATCGCGGCTTTCAGGCTTCGCGTCGCGCTATCGAGACGGCGCTCGAATATTGCGTCGCACGCGATGGTTTTCTGGTCATTGCCGACAATTCCGGTGATTCCGAGAAGAGAGAGCACTGGTCGCGCCATTCGGGGCGCCTGATCTATCTCATCACTGATGGTTTCGACGTCGGTCGGAATTTCCTTGCGGCGATCGACGCCGCCGAGACACCTTTCGTCATGATGATGGGCGACGACGACGAAATCGCGTTTAATGCGCGCTTCCAGCCTGTCGACCTGGCTTCGCTTCCCATCGATCATCTTGGCGTGCGGCCTCTGACGCAGGTGTTCATATCCGATCGGGGTGTCGTCCGCGTCAAGGATTTCGGTATCTCCGAAAGCGGTCCGGCAGAACGGATTCTGGAATACAACAAACTGGCGGGCGGCGATAACAGCGCCTTCTACAGCATCTTCCGAAAGGAAGCTTATTTGGCTCTCATGGAACTGTTCATCCACCATCATCCGACGAAGGGCGGGTATTGCGATTGGGCGCAGGTGACGGCGCTGTTCGCTTATGGAAAGATGGCCTATGACCCCAGTACGGTCTTCCGCTACAACATGGACCAGTGGTCGAGCATGGATCAAATCCAGAAGCAGGTCGTTCGTTTGTTCGTGGAAGCCGGCTTGCCTGCCGATTCCGAAAAATACGATGCCTTGCTGCGGTTCCTCGATCTTTTTGTCTTCCTGTCGCGTACCCGTTCGCCCCTGACGGCGGAGGAGGCGCGAAGCACTCTTGCCATGCTTTCGGTTGTTTTCTTTGGCAGCTACCTGCGGCAGGTCAAGCAATCCCCTGAGAAGTACAGCGAGACCATGCAGTACCTTGCCGATCTGGCGCTCGAAGAAGTCGATATGATGTCGCGTTTCCATATCGCGCTGGTGATGGCAGACAATATCAAGCCTGGCCTGAAAAACGGTTATATCGAGTTCTACAAGGCCGCCCAGGCCTGACAGGCGGAGCGCCGGCAGGCCGATCGGCGGGCCATCAGCCCCGGCGCCGACCGCGTTCCCGGGGGGGAGCGGCAGGAGCTTCATTTGCCGTCTTGTTGCGCAACGGCCCGATCCTCTCGACGATATCGCCAAGGGTCGGGCGCGGCGACGGCGTGTAGCTGTCCAGCGCCTGGCGCATGGCGGCGAGATGGGTGCACGACGTGCCGCAGCAGCCGCCGATGATCTTGGCGCCGGCATCGCGGGCGAGGCGGGCATAGTCGGCCATCAGCGGCGGCGTGCCGGAATAGTGGATTTCCGAACCGCGGAATTCGGGAATGCCGCAATTGCCCTTGACGATCACCGTCGCGGCCGGATCGGCCTCGGTCATGTCGAGCAGGCTGGAGAGAATATCGGATGCGCCGACGCCGCAGTTGGCGCCGACGGCAACCGGACCTTCACCGATATCGGCCGCGACACCATGAATATCCCTGGGCGGCAGGCCCATCATGGTTTTTCCCGCCGTGTCGAAGGAGCCCGTATAGGTGTAGGGCAGGCCGACCTTGACGGCGGCTTCCGCCGCAGCGCGGATCTCGTCCGGAGACGACATGGTTTCGATCCAGGCGATTTCGGCGCCGCCGGCCTTCAGGCCCTCGATCTGCTCGGCAAAGGCTGCCACGGCGTCTTCGTAGGTCATGGCGCCGAGCGGCAGCAGCAATTCGCCGGTCGGACCGACGGAGCCGGCAACGATGACCTTGCGGCCGGCGCCATCGGCCACGGCACGGGCGATCTCGGCAGCCTTCCTGTTGATCTCGAACACGCGATCGGCGGCGTGGTGCAGTTTCAGACGGTGGCGGGTGCCGCCGAAGGTATTGGTGAGGATGATGTCGGCGCCGGCGTCGACGAAGTCCTGGTGCAGCTTGGTGATGTTTTCCGGCCTGGCTTCGTTCCAGAGTTCGGGCGCCTCTCCCGCTTCGAGGCCCATTGCGAAAAGGCTGGTTCCCGTTGCGCCGTCGGCCAGCAGGACACCTTTTTCGGCAAGGAGATCGGACAGGGGGTTGGCGGCGCTCATGGTGGTCCTCTTTGGTAAATTTCAGAAAGATATAAATATATCTTTATGTGATTGCAACAGACAAGCGCCCGGCATGCCTGTCCGAACAGAAGAAAGGCGCCTTGCGGGCGCCTTTCCGGAGTGTTTTGCGATGAGGGCGATCAGGCGGCAGCCTGGGTGAGATGGCTGGTCGGCGTCACCATCGCGGCAATGACCATGTGCAGGTCGATGGCGCCGATCGGCCTGCCGTTGGCATCCACGACATGTGCCTGGCTCTGGCCGGTATCGGTGAGCGTCTTGGCGATGGCTTCCAGAACCATGTCTTCGGCAATGGGCATGCCTTCCGGCGAACCGGTGAGCGGTTTCATGATCGTTTTGGCCTGGACGACGCGGCCGCGATTCACTTCCTTGACGAAGGCGGTGATATATTCGTCGGCCGGTGCCAGCACGATTTCCTGGCCGGTGCCCTGCTGCACCACGCGCCCGTCGCGCAGAATGGCGATCTTGTCGCCGAGGCGAAGCGCCTCGTCGAGATCGTGGGTGATGAAGACGACGGTCTTCTTCAGTTCTTTCTGCAGGTCGAGAAGCACCGTCTGCATGTCGACGCGGATCAGCGGATCGAGGGCCGAATAGGCCTCGTCCATCAGCAGGATGTCGGCATCGTTGGTGAGTGCGCGCGCCAGCCCGACACGCTGCTGCATGCCGCCCGAAAGCTGGTTCGGATAATGCTTCTCGAAACCCTTGAGTCCGACACGCTCGATCCAGTGCCGTGCCCGCTTGACGCTTTCGTCGCGGTCGATACCCTGGATCTCCAGTCCGTAGACGGTATTGTCGAGCACGGTGCGGTGCGGCAGAAGGGCGAACTTCTGGAAGACCATGGCGGTCTTGTGGCGCCGGAATTCCCGCAGATCGCTCTCGCTCATCTTGCAGACGTCGACGCCGTCATACAGGACTTCCCCCGACGTCGGGTCGATCAGCCGGTTGATATGGCGGATCAGCGTCGACTTGCCGGAGCCGGAAAGGCCCATGACGACCATGACGCCGCCGGCAGGCATGGAGATGTTGATGTTCTGCAGGCCAAGCACATGGCCGTACTTCTCGTTCAACTCGCCCTTGCCCAGGCCGTTTTCGACGGCCTGCACGAAGTCCCGCCCGCGCGGGCCGAAAATCTTGTAGAGGTTTTTGACCTCGATGCCGTGACTAGCCATGGATGACCTCCGAATGCTTCTGGAGACGCCTGCCATATGCCTGGCTTGCGCGGTCGAAAATGATGGCGATGGCAACGAGCGCGAAGCCGTTGAGGAAGCCGACGGTGAAGAACTGGTTGGTGATTCCCTGCAGGACGTTCTTGCCGAGGCCGCCGACGCCGATCATGGATGCAACGACCACCATGGCCAAAGACATCATGATCGTCTGGTTGATGCCCGCCATGATGGTCGGCAAGGCGAGCGGTATCTGGACGTTTTTCAGCTTTTGACGGTTGGATGAGCCGAAGGCGTCCGCAGCCTCCAACACTTCCTTGTCCACCAGGCGAATACCAAGGTTTGTCAGGCGTATCATCGGGGGAACGGCGTAGATGACCACGGCGATCAGGCCGGGAACCTTGCCAATTCCGAAGATCATGACGACGGGAATGAGGTAGACGAAACTCGGCATGGTTTGCATCACGTCGAGAATCGGGTTGACGATCGACTGGATCCGGTCCGAACGGGCCATGAGGATGCCGATCGGAATACCGATGACGATCGAGATCAACGTGCAAACGGTGACCATGGCGAGCGTTATCATCGTATCGTTCCATAGCCCGACCAGCCCGATCAGGAGCATGGACAGCACCGTCCCGATGACGATCTTCATGTTGCGGCTGGCGAGATAGACGATCGCCGTCATGCCGATGAGAATGATGATCCACGGCGTGTTGACGAAAAAATCCTGCAGCCAGTTCAAGAACCATTGCAGCGGTTGCATGATGGTGGTCAGAACATCACCATAGCTGCGAACGAAAGCCTTGAAGCTCAGATCGACCGATTTCTTGAATTCCCGCATGAGATTTTCATCAAAGGCGGGAAAATTGCAGAATAAATTCGGCAAGAAACTACATTGAGCCATATTGTTCCCCATCTTAGCCGGCTTTTGCCGGACTTCGGTCTGCGTGAGGACCAGCGCATCCGATGTTTTGTGCGTGCGTGCGCGATACGTCTACAGGACTCCCGAAAGACAGCGTGTATTGTTTGCGACGCTGACGTGCTTCTTGCCGAGGTTGCAGGAATAGTTCTGCCTGTCGTCGGGAAATCAACAAGAGCCTGTGGGGATGGCGGGCCGCCAAGGCCCGCCATCCCATCGATACGCTCGCTTAGAGAGCGGCCTTGACCTTTTCGGCGACATCGGGGGCTACCCACGTCGTCCACATGTCCTGGTAGTCTTTCAGGAAGTGCTTGGCAGCGTCTTCGTTGGTGCCCTGGTTTTCATCCATCCAGGCGAGAACCTTGCCGACGGTCTGGTTGTCCCATTTGCGGGTCTTGACGTAATCCATCGCGACGCCGGCCTTGTCGGCGAAATTCTTGGTCACGATCGTATAGACGTCGGAGGTCGGATAGGCGTTGACCTTCGGAGCGGCGCAATCCGGCACGGCCGTGCAGGCGTCCCATTCCTTCTTGTCGTGCTCGACGCCGAAGGAAAGCTTTGTCATCTCGTATTTGCCGAGGATGGCGGTCGGAGCCCAGTAATAGCCCAGCCAGCCCGTCTTCTTTTCGAAGGCATTGGCAATCGAACCGTCGAGACCGGCCGCAGAGCCGCTGTCGACGAGCTGGAAGCCGGCTTTATCCGCTTCGATCGCCCGGTAGAGGTTGGACGTCGAAACTTCGCAGTTCCAGCCGGCGGGGCAATTGATCACGGCGGCCTTGGACGGATCTTCCGGAGCCGGGAACAGTTCCGGATGCTTCAGCGCGTCCTGAACCGTCTTGATATCGGGATGGGCATCGGCGAGGAATTTCGGAATCCACCAGCCTTCGACGCCGCCGTCGCTGAGCAGCGGCGCGGCCTGGATGAGGCGGCCTTCCGCAACCGCGGCATCAAGTGCCGTGCGCACGGAGTTGACCCAGAATTCCGGAGCCATGTCCGGCTCGCCCTTTTCGTTCATCGAGGTGAAGGTCGGCATGGTGTCGCCGGTGACCAGCGTCACGTTGCAGCCATAACCGTTTTCCAGGATGATCTTGTCGACATAGGCCGCGACGCCGGCCGAGGCCCAGTTCATTTCGGCGATCGATACGTCGCCGCAATCCGCCTGAGCGGCACCAGCGAAAGCGAAAAGGCCGCCGGCGAGGAAAGTCGAAGAGATCAGCTTCTTCATGTGTTAAGACCTCCCAGTCTTAGTGTGCAGTGCCCGAAAGTAGGGCGGACCGGATCACTGCGGCATCCCGGCCAGCCGATAGCGAGGTTTTCAAGCGCGGCTGTCGTGTCCGCGTGGGAGACGGACTGTCAGAACACGCACCGTTGCGTTTGTTTTTGGAGTGGCAGCGGAACCCTGTCTTTGCCACGTTTGTTGCACCGGTTGAGGGTAGCCTACGGTTTCCGAAACAGAAATCAACCTCACGGCTGCGTCATCCGGCGTCGCAACACCTTAGCAAGCCATTGTAACAGTTCGATTTGCCCGAATTTATCGCATTTGCGCCCGGGACCGGTGCCGGAAATGCCCTGTTTTTTTCTTATGACAGGGCTGAAATATTTTTATGACTGAATGTCACCTGCGAAATGAGACGAAAGCTGTCCAGATCGCGCCTTTGCGAGAGAAAGATTTTTTTTAGCAAATTTCGCAAAAAAAAACGAAATTCACCTTTGGTTAATCGCTTGATAACGCTCCGGTAAGAATGTCGGGCTAAAGATTGGTGCGTGGCGAGAGTTGGTCACACAGGCTCCGGATCAGGTTTTGCGTACCGGGGCAGCGCGCCTCGAGTTGAGTTCAAGAGGCGGCCTTGTATTGGCAAGCCGCGTGGAAGGATCGGTTCCACGCGGCTTTCGCACCCAGTTCGCCAACCGATCCCAAGCTCTCATGTTCGCATTCGAGGGTCTGGATTTATCGGGCATGTCGCCCGTACCCCATTACAAAAAACCACCGGGCGAGAGCGTCCGGTGGTTTTTTCGTATTTGGAATACGCGAAGGAGGCAATTCGCGACGGGAATTCGTAAAATTCAGCCGGCGTTGCGCGTGCGGATGAAGCCGAGCGTGCCGAAGCTGGTGTCCAGTTGCTGCAGGCGGTTGTCCATGCCATAACGCGGCGCCGTGGAACCCCAGGCGATCTCGACAGAGTTTTTCTTGCGGAAGATGTACAGCATGGGTGGTTTCCTCGTATGCCGACCGGATCGGCTCTGTGTTTCTGTTGAAGCTTATATATGCCCGGACGGCCGTCTGATCAATGGCTGGAGTCGTCGTGTTATGTCGTAAATCGACAAATATTCACGTTTGAAATTTTTAAGCTGGGCCGATGAGGCGGGAACCATTGAGGGATGCGGCAAAAGCATGGCTGATATGCGGAAAATCAAGGGGTTTTGTCCGGTGCTGGCTGGGCAGGGGAGAGGGGCTTGATGCGGGCGATCATGCTGCAGGGGACGGGGTCGGATGTCGGAAAAACGGTATTGGTGGCCGCCTTGTGCCGCCTGGCTGCGAACCGCGGCCTGAAGGTCCGTCCGTTCAAGCCGCAAAACATGTCGAACAATGCCGCCGTATCGGATGACGGCGGCGAGATCGGCCGGGCGCAGTGGCTGCAGGCCTGGGCGGCGCGCGTGCCGTCCTCGGTGCACATGAACCCGGTGCTGCTCAAGCCGCAATCCGACATCGGCAGCCAGATCATCCTGCAAGGCAAGGTCTGGGGACAGGCGAAGGGGCGGGACTACCAGCGCCTCAAGCCGCAACTGATGGAAGCGGTGCTCGAAAGCTTCGACATCGTCGGCAGGGATGCCGATTTCGTGCTGGTCGAGGGGGCCGGTTCGCCGGCCGAGATCAATCTGCGCGCCGGCGACATCGCCAATATGGGATTTGCGACACGCGCCGGCGTGCCCGTGGTGCTGGTCGGCGACATCGATCGCGGCGGGGTCATCGCCTCGCTGGTCGGCACACACGCGATCCTGCCGGAGGAGGACCGGCGCATGATTGCCGGCTACATCATCAACAAGTTCCGTGGCGACGTGACGCTGTTCGACGATGGCATCCGCGCCGTGGAAGGGTTTACCGGCTGGCCATGCTTCGGCGTCGTGCCGTGGCTGAAGGCGGCGGGCCGTCTGCCGGCGGAGGATTCGGTCGTGCTCGAAAGGCTGGCGCGGCCGCAGGGCAAGGCGCTCAAGGTTGCCGTGCCGGTGCTGCCGCGCATCGCCAATTTCGACGATCTCGACCCGCTGGCGGCAGAGCCCGAGGTGGAGCTGGTTTTCGTCCGTGCGGGCGAGCCTCTGCCCGCCGATGCCGGATTGATCGTCCTGCCGGGGTCGAAATCGACGATTTCGGACCTGCGGGATTTCAAGGCGGCGGGATGGGATGACGATCTCCGACGCCACGTGCGGCGCGGCGGCCGGGTCATCGGCGTCTGCGGCGGCTACCAGATGCTCGGCCGGGTGGTGCGCGATCCTCTCGGCATCGAGGGGAGCGTCGTCGAAGCCGAGGGGCTCGGCCTACTCGACGTCGAGACCGACATGGCGCCTGAGAAGACGGTGCGCAACAGCGAGGCGTGGTCCATGGAATACGACGTGCCGCTGACGGGATACGAGATCCACCTCGGCGTGACGCACGGCGGCGATTGCGACCGGCCCTTCATCCGCATCCACGGCCGGCCCGACGGGGCGGTTTCGGCCGATCGCCGCGTTGCCGGCAGCTATCTGCACGGACTGTTCGCCAGCGACGCCTTTCGCGCCCGGCTGCTTGCCGATTTCGGCATCACGAGTTCGCGGCAGGATTACCGCGCCTCCGTGGACGCGGCGCTCGACGAGGTTGCCGCCGAGCTGGAAAGCGTGCTCGATCCCGCATGGCTGGACAGGCTGCTTGGCGGCAATGGCGCCTGAGTTGCCAAGCTTTTGCCCGACGCTCCGGAGGCGCATGCCAGGATGACCTTGCGCGAACCATCCCTTTGCCGTTCCCCTTGCCTTGCCGCCTCACAGATCGGGGCGGCGGCGCATTTGCGGCATCGGATGGCGACGGCCGCAATTGACTCGATGACGGCGACTGCTTACATCGTCGCATGATTTTGCATGGTTCCCTGGTCGTGAGACGACCGGGGATGAAAAGGGAATGTGGAAGGACGGACCCAAGCCGGGCGTCCCCATCACAGCCGACCCCGCGACTGTAGAACGGTCAGGGGCATTCGTCGGGTGTCGACCCGTCTTTCCTGATGGCGCTGCATGGTGCAGGCCCGGGAAAGTCAGGGAAGCCATCGGAAAAGCCACTGGCATGGCAATGTGATCAACCGGGGTTGGACGCCTCTCAAGTCTACGAATCGTCCGCCTTTTCATGATTGCCGCCGGGAAGGCGAGAATGCCCCGCCGGCGCTGCTTCGAGCGCCTGAGACCGCGAGCCAGGAGACCTGCCGTGCTGCCGGGCATCATGCCCATCCCGGGGAAAATCCCCGCTGCCTGCACGGAGGTTGTCATGGCTGCTGTTTTGTCCGGTTGCGGCCGGATCCTGTCTTTTGCGGCTGCCGCATGCGGGCAACCTGATTGATCATGCCGGCATCTTTTTCCCACGCTGCTCTTGTCCTCGGCGGTGCCCGTTCCGGAAAGTCCCGTTTTGCCGAAAAACTTGCCCACGACAGCGGCCTCGATCGCCATTATGTCGCGACCGGCCGGGCTTTCGACGACGAGATGCAGGCGCGCATCGCCAAACACCGCGCCGACCGCGCCGATGCCGGCTGGACGACGCATGAAGAGCCGCTCGACCTCGTCGGCACGCTTTTGTCCGCCGACGCGCCCGGCCGCGTGATCCTTGTCGACTGCCTGACCCTCTGGGTCACCAATCTGATGATGGCGGAGCGGGATGTGGAGGCGGAAGGCCGTGCGCTCGCCGCCCATGTGTCGCTTTCCAAGGCACGGCTGATCTTCGTTTCCAACGAGGTCGGCCTCGGCATCGTTCCCGAAAACAGGATGGCGCGGGCGTTTCGCGACCATGCCGGACGGCTGCACCAGTGGATGGCGGCCGAAGTCCAAGACGTCTATTTTGTCGCGGCAGGCCTGCCGCTGAAGATGAAGGGTTGACCCGATGAACCAGGAAAAAATCCCCGCCACCGTCATCACCGGCTTTCTCGGCGCCGGCAAGACGACGATGATCCGCAACCTGCTGACCAATGCCGGCGGCAAGAAGATCGCACTGATCATCAACGAATTCGGTGATCTCGGCGTCGATGGCGACGTGCTCAAGGGCTGCGGCGCGGAAAACTGCACCGAGGACGACATCATCGAGCTGACCAACGGCTGCATCTGCTGCACCGTCGCCGACGATTTCATCCCGACCATGACCAAGCTGCTCGAACGTGAGAACCGCCCGGACCACATCGTCATCGAAACCTCCGGCCTTGCCCTGCCGCAGCCGCTGGTCGCGGCCTTCAACTGGCCGGACATCCGCACCCAGGTGACGGTGGACGGCGTGGTGACGGTGGTCGACAGCGCAGCCGTCGCCGCCGGCCGGTTTGCCGACGATCACGACAAGGTCGACGCCCAGCGGGCCGAAGACGATTCGCTTGATCACGAAAGCCCGATCGAGGAACTGTTCGAGGACCAGCTGACCTGCGCCGACCTCATCGTGCTCAACAAGACCGACCTGCTCGACGCCGCCGGCATCGACAGCGTTCGCAGCGAAGTGGCCTCGCGCACGGCCCGCAAGCCGACGATGATCGAGGCGAAGAACGGCGACGTGCCCGCCGCCGTGCTGCTCGGCCTCGGCATCGGCACGGAAGCCGACATTGCCAACCGCAAGTCGCACCACGAGCTGGAGCATGAAAGCGGCGAGCCGCACGATCACGATGAGTTCGACAGCTTTGTCGTCGAGCTCGGCCCGGTCGCCGATCCGGTGGCTTTCGTCGAAAAGCTGAAGCCGGTCATCGCCGAACACGACGTGCTGCGCCTGAAGGGTTTCGTCGACGTGCCCGGCAAGCCGATGCGCCTGCAGATCCAGGCCGTCGGCAGCCGCATCGACCACTATTTCGACCGCGCCTGGACCCCCGGCGAAGACCGCGCCACCCGCCTGGTCGTCATCGGCCTGCACGACATGGACGAGGCCGCGGTGCGGGCGGCGATGGCTGGGTTGGTCTAAGACCAGCCCCCGCATATATCGAAAGGTAGCGATGCACCTTCTCCTTGCCCAGAAAGGATCGATCGCGGATGGTGACGAAGCCGTCGATCTCGGCCAGTCGCCCGGCGACGTTCTTTTCCTGTCCGCCGCCGACACCGAGCTTGCGGCGGTCGCTGCCGCCCACGGCGAGGGCGGCGGGCGGTCGCAATTGCGGCTCGCCAGCCTGATGAGCCTGCGCCACCCGATGTCGGTCGATACCTATATCGAACGCACGGCGCGGCATGCGCGGCTGATCGTCGTGCGGGCGCTCGGCGGGGCGAGCTATTTTCATTATGCGCTGGAAGCGCTGCATGCGGCTGCAAGGCGCCATGGCGCGATGATTGCGGTGCTGCCGGGCGATTCCAAGGCGGATCCGGGGCTTGCACCGTTTTCCAACGTCGCGCTCGACGATCTCAACGGGCTCTGGTCCTACCTGATCGAGGGCGGTGCGGAGAATTATCGCGCGTTCCTCGATTACGCCGCCGCACTTGTCGCCGGGACGCCGAAACCGGCAGCAGCGACGCCGCTGGCCAAGGCCGGCATCTGGTGGCCGGGCAGGGGCGTGGTGACGGTCGACGAATGGCAGGGGCTTGCCGCGACGCCGACCGCGCCGACCGTCGCCATTTCTTTCTATCGTGCCCTCGTCCAGAGCGGCGAGACGAAGCCGGTCGAGGCGATGATCGAGGCCTTGCAGGCCGAAGGGCTCAGGCCGCTGCCGGTTTTCGCCTACAGCCTCAAGGATGACGATTCGATAAAGGCGATCGGTGACGTTTTCGCGGCAGTGCAGCCTGCCGTGGTCGTCAATTCCACGGGCTTTGCGGTTTCGGCACCCGCTGCCGACCGCAAGCCGACCGTGCTCGAATCGACCGGCGCCGTCGTGCTCCAGGCGATCTTTTCGGCGTCGTCGCGGGAAGCGTGGGCCGCTTCGACGCAAGGCTTGTCGGCCCGCGACCTCGGCATGAACGTGGCGCTGCCCGAGGTCGATGGCCGGGTGCTGTCGCGGGCCGTCTCGTTCAAGTCGGCGGTGCGTTTCGATGAACGGGTCGAAACCAATATCGTCACCCACGAGCCGGATGCCGGGCGTATGGCTTTTGTCGCCCGGCTTGCCGCCAACTGGGCGCGGTTGCGCAAGCTGCCGGCGGCGGAGCGGCGTGTCGCCATCGTGCTCGCCAACTATCCGAACCGCGACGGCCGCCTCGGCAACGGCGTCGGCCTCGATCCGCCCGCCGGCACCGTCGAGGTGCTGAAGGCGATGCGAGACGAAGGCTACGCCGTCGCCGATCTGCCGGCGGACGGCGATGCACTGATCCGCTACCTCATGGACGGTCCGACCAATGCGGCGCGCGACGGCAGGGTCATCCGCGAAACCCTTTCATTGAGTCAATACAACGCCTTCTTCTCGTCGCTTCCGGTTCAGATTCAGGATGAGGTGACAGGTCGCTGGGGCGCGCCGGAGGCCGATCCGTTCTTCGACGAAGGGTCTTTTGCCCTGTCGCTCGCCCGCTTCGGCGACATCATGGTCGGTATCCAGCCGGCGCGTGGTTATCAGATCGATCCGAAGGAAAGTTATCATTCCCCGGATCTGGTGCCGCCGCACGGTTATCTCGCCTTTTATGCCTATCTGCGCCAGGTGTACGGCGCCGACGCCATCGTCCACATGGGCAAGCATGGCAATATGGAATGGCTGCCGGGCAAGGCGCTTGCCCTGTCGGAAAGCTGCTACCCGGAAGTGGTCTTCGGCCCGACGCCGCATCTCTATCCGTTTATCGTCAACGATCCCGGCGAGGGCAGCCAGGCCAAGCGCCGGTCGGCCGCCGTCATCATCGGCCACCTGACGCCGCCGCTGACGCGGGCGGAGAGCTATGGGCCGCTCAAGGATCTGGAAGCGCTGGTCGACGAGTATTACGAAGCCTCCGGCGTCGATCCGCGCCGCCTGAAGCTGTTGCGCAAGCAGATCCTCGATCTCGTCACCGATATCGGCCTCGACCGCGATGCCGGCATCGAGAAGGGCGAGACGGAGGAGAAGGCGCTGGAAAAGCTCGACGCCTATCTCTGCGACCTCAAGGAAATGCAGATCCGCGACGGCCTGCACATTTTCGGCGTATCGCCGTCGGGGAGGATGCTCACCGACCTGACCGTGGCGCTCGCCCGCGTGCCGCGCGGTCTTGGCGAGGGGCGCGACCAGAGCCTGCAGCGGGCGATCGCGGCGGATGCCGGGCTGGCCGTGGGAACCGATGATTGCCGTTTCGCATTCGATCCGCTGGATTGCGACATGGCGGTCGAATGGATCGGTTCGCGCCCCGACTTGCTCGCCGGCCAGTCCAGCGACATGTGGCGCTCCAATGGCGATACGGTCGAGCGCATCGAGATCCTTGCCGGCCGGCTGGTTTCCGGCGCGCTTGCCTGCCCGGAAGGCTGGGTGGCGACGCGGCTGGTGCTCGATGAGATCGAGGCGCGGCTGAAACCGTCCGTCGAAGGATGTGGCGCGGCCGAGATGGCCGGCATTCTCGCCGGTCTTGCCGGTCGTTTTGTGCCCCCCGGTCCATCCGGGGCGCCGACGCGCGGCCGTCCGGACGTGCTGCCCACCGGCCGCAATTTCTATTCTGTCGACAGCCGAGCCGTGCCGACGCCGGCGGCCTACGAGCTGGGGCGCAAATCCGCGGAACTTCTGATCCGTCGCTATGTGCAGGATCACGGCGACTGGCCGCAGAGTTTCGGCCTCACCGCCTGGGGCACCTCGAACATGCGCACCGGCGGCGACGACATCGCCCAGGCCTTAGCGCTGATCGGTGTCAAGCCCGTCTGGGACATGACCTCGCGGCGCGTCACCGGCTACGAAATCATTCCGCCGGCGCTGCTGAAACGGCCGCGGGTGGATGTCACCCTGCGCATATCAGGCTTTTTCCGCGATGCCTTTCCCGAGCAGATCGCCCTGTTCGACAAGGCGATCCGGGCCGTCGGCGGGCTGGATGAGGATTCCTCGGACAATCCCATCGCCCGGCGCATGCGGCAGGAAACATCGCGCCTCGTCGCCAGCGGCCTCGATGAGAGGGCGGCCGCGCGGCGTGCCGGCTACCGTGTCTTCGGCTCCAAGCCGGGAGCCTATGGCGCCGGGCTGCAGGCGCTGATCGACGAAAAGGGCTGGGAGAACCGTGCCGATCTTGCCGAAGCCTATCTGGTCTGGGGCAGTTATGCCTACGGCGCCGACGCGGAGGGCCATGCCGAACGCGGCCTCTTCGAGGAACGGCTGCGTTCGATCGAAGCGGTGATCCAGAACCAGGACAACCGCGAGCACGACCTGCTCGACAGCGACGACTATTACCAGTTCGAAGGCGGCCTGTTCGCGGCGGTCGAAAAACTCTCCGGCCTCGGCCCGCGCGTCTATCACAACGACCATTCCCGCCCGGAAAAACCGGTGATCCGCTCGCTGGAAGAAGAGATCGGCCGTGTCGTGCGCGCCCGCGCCGTCAATCCGAAATGGATCGAGGGCGTGATGCGGCATGGCTACAAGGGAGCGGCGGAGATCGCCGCCACGGTGGACTTCCTTTTCGCTTATGCCGCGACGACCGGCATGGTCTCCAACCACCATTTCGATGCCGTCTACCAGGCTTATGTCGTCGACGAGCGCGTGCGGCAATTTCTCGCAGAGAAAAACCCTGCTGCCTTCGATCTGGGCAGGGCCGCGGCGCTGACGCTGGACGGCTGAGCAATTCCAGCGAAGGTGCGCAGCGGTTTTGCGTCCGGAATTGCGTAAAAACAAAATGCTCCGGAAGCGGGCACAACCAGAACAAACTGAAAGGGAAGAGACATGGAAGAAGCAGAGAACACCCATCACGACGACAGCCGCCATGCGGAAAAGATGGCCAAGAAGAAGGCTGCCCGTGAAAAGATCATGGCGACCAAGACCGACGAGAAGGGCCTCGTCGTCGTCCATACCGGCAAGGGCAAGGGCAAATCCTCCGCTGCCTTCGGCATGATCTTCCGCCATATCGCCCATGGCAAGCGTTGTGCCGTGGTGCAGTTCATCAAGGGGGCGATGTCGACCGGCGAGCGCGACCTGATCGTCAAACATTTCGCGGATCTCTGCGAATTCCATACGATGGGCGAGGGGTTTACCTGGGAAACCCAGGATCGCGCCCGCGACGTCGCCACGGCGCATGCGGCCTGGGAAAAGGCCAAGGACCTGATCCGCGACGAACGCAACTCGATGGTGCTGCTCGACGAGATCAACATTGCCCTGCGGTATGACTATCTCGACGTCAACGAGGTCATCGCCTTCCTCAAGGACGAAAAACCCCATATGACGCATGTGGTGCTGACCGGCCGCAACGCCAAGGAAGAGTTGATCGAGATCGCCGATCTCGCGACGGAGATGGAGCTTCTGAAGCATCCGTTCCGCTCCGGCATCAAGGCGCAGGCAGGCGTCGAATATTGATGGCCGAAAGCTGGATCTTCTGGGCGCTGGTCTCGGCGATCTTTGCGGCGCTGACCGCGATCTTCGCCAAGATCGGCATCGCCGGCATACCGTCCGACCTGGCGACGCTGATCCGCACGCTGATCATCGTCGTTTTCCTGGCGGCGATCGTCTTCGCCACCGGGCAATGGCGGTCACCCTCGGAGATTTCCGGGCGTACCTGGCTGTTTCTCGGCCTGTCGGGATTGGCGACGGGGGCCTCCTGGCTTGCCTATTTCCGCGCCCTGAAGATCGGCGATGCGGCCCGCGTCGCGCCGATCGACAAGCTGTCGATCGTCCTGGTCGCCGTGTTCGGCGTCGTCTTTCTCGGCGAGAAGCTGTCGCTGATCCACTGGGCCGGCGTAGCGATGATTGCCGCCGGCGCGCTGGTACTCGCGGTGTTTTAGAATCCCAGCCAGATCCGCGCCGGGTTGGCCGGGTCGGAGAGCAGTTTCAGTGCCAGCACCATGCAGGTGATGACCAGCAGCGGCTTGATGATTTTCGCGCCGCTGCGCATCGCCAGCCGCGAGCCGGCCTGGGCGCCGAGGAACTGGCCAAGGCCCATCAGCAGGCCGACCTTCCAGAGGATGACGCCGTTCAGCAGGAAGACGGTGAAGGCGCCGACATTCGATCCGAAGTTCAGGAATTTTGTATGCGCCGTCGCCTTCAGCAGGCCGAAGCCGGCGAGCGAGACGAAGGACAGCATGAAGAAGGAGCCGGTGCCCGGCCCGAACACGCCGTCGTAAAAGCCGATGGCCGGCACGAAGGTCATACCGAAGAGGAAGGGTGTGATGCGGCGGTGTCGGTCACTGTCGCTGAGATTGGGCTTGATGGCAAAATACAGGCCGATGGCGATCAGCAGGAAGGGCAGGGATGCCCTGAGGACATCGCGGGGAGCGGGGGGGGGGGGACCCGCCCCCGGCCCCCCGCCGATCGCCGACCTCACGGCCATCGGCAGCTGTTCGCCGAGCTTCACATGGCCGCGCCGTGCATAGGCGCTGGTGGCCGAGGCCGAGCCGAACAGCGATTGCAGCTTGTTGGTGCCCAGCGTCTCCAGCGGCGGAATGCCGGCGATCAGCATGGCCGGCACGGTAATCAGCCCGCCGCCGCCGGCAATCGAATCGATGAAACCGGCGACGAAGGCGGCAAGGAACAGGAAGAGAAGAAGATGCGTGGCAAGATCGGACACGATGAGGCTTTCGGGCATGCGGTCGGCATTGCTTTGTTGCATTTGCGGCGACGAAGGGCAATGCTGCCGACGCCGTGCCCGCCCGCCGTCCCAACGCCATGATCCCGCCCGCCATGCCTGATGTCGAGACCGTTTCCCCGAAACATCGCAGTTGCGCCCTGGGGCTCGGCTGCCGCGTCGGGGCGACGGCCGACGAGCTGATCGCGCTTGCGGAGACTGCCTTGCGGCAGGCTTCGCTTGGCCGCGAGGCGCTGGGTGTCATCGCGTCCTTCGACGCCAGGCGAAACGACCCGGGCATCGCGGCCGTTGCCCGTCACTTCGGATTGCCCACGGTCTTTTACGACGCGGCGCGGCTGGAGATGGAGACGCCGCGGCTGAAAACGCCTTCCGCTTCGGTGTTCGCCGCGATCGGATGCCACGGCGTGGCGGAAAGTGCGGCGCTTGCCGCCGCCGGGCCTCAGGCTGTTCTCATCCTGGCGAAGATCCGCTCCGGCCAGGCGACGGCCGCGATTGCCGGCGTGCTCTGAAAAACCGGCGCTGCGACATATCCGCCATTGCGCAAAGTCCGGCGATCGATATCTTGTGCCCGTCTCGGCGGGCCGGCCGTTGCCGGTTTCCCGCCCAAGAACAAGAAGAAAATCAAGGAAGAAACCATGTACAAAGTGATTTACGATACCGATCCGGGCGTCGACGACGCCATGGCGCTGCTGTTCCTGCATCGCCATCCCGACATCGACCTGATCGGCGTTACCACCGTTTTCGGCAATGCGTCGATCGAGACGACCACCCGCAATGCGCTGTTCCTGAAGCGTGAGTGGGGCATTGCCGCGCCCGTCGCCAAGGGCGCCAGCGAGACGATCGATCCGTCGCGGCCGCACGCCGGCTGGCCGACCTTCATCCATGGCGAGGACGGTCTGGGCAATATCGGCGTGCCCGAGACCATCGAGCTGCCGGTCGATCGGCGTCCGGCATACCGGTTCATCATCGACACCGTGCGCGCCCATCCCGGCGAAGTGACGCTGATCGCCGTCGGCCGGATGACCAACCTGGCGCTCGCCCTGCGCGAATCCCCCGAGATTGCCGGGCTGGTCAAGGAAGTGATCGTCATGGGCGGCGCATTCGACGTGCCGGGTAACGTCACGCCCGCCGCGGAAGCCAATATCCATGGCGACCCGGAAGCGGCCGACATCGTCTTCACCGCACCGTGGAAGGTCACCATCGTCGGCCTCGACGTGACGACGAAGACGGTCATGACCGGCGGCTTCCTCGCCGAGATGGCTGTCGCCGGCGGCAAGGACGTGCAGCTGCTCGCCGACCTGTCGCAGTTCTACATCGACTTCTACAAGCAGCGTGTCGGCGACGGCATGGTGATTCATGACAGTTGCGCCTGCGTCTACCTCGTGGCGCCGGAACTGTTCGAGACCCGCAGCGGCAGCGTGCGCGTCGTCTCCGGCGGGCTGGCCGACGGCCAGACCATCCAGAAGCCGGACGGCCGCCACTTCGGCCCGAGCGCCTGGGACGACCTGCCGAGCCAGATGGTCTGCACCGCGATCCAGCCGGAAAAGGTGCTGCAGGTGATCCGCACTGCTCTGGTCGAGTCCGTCCGCGCCTGAAAATGCCATGGGAAGGCCGGGCGGTTTATGCCGCCCGGCGCCAAAAGGCGAATCCGCCCAGAAGGATAGCCGTCTTTTTTCATAAGATGAATCCGCGTCTTCAGGCTGTGAATCAACACGTCGCGATGTCGTTCCTGTCGTGCTCGGCAAAGCCGGTAGCGTTTCCGGACGCAAGCCGGGGCGGCTCTGCCGGTAGCCTTGCAGATTGCAATTTTGCGTCGGCGGGCATAGGAAACCCTGATGAATGACAGTGCATTTTCCCATCTTGCGTCGATCGAGCCGGGCTCGGTCTGGCTGGTCGGCGCCGGCCCCGGCGATCCGGGGCTCCTGACGCTGCTCGCCGCCAAGGCGCTCGGCGAGGCGGACGTGATCGTTCACGATGCACTGGTCAACGACGATTGCCTGAAACTCGCCCGTCCCGGCGCCGTGCTGGAATATGCCGGCAAGCGCGGCGGCAAACCGTCTGCCCGCCAGCGCGACATTTCCCTGCGGCTGGTGGAACTGGCGCGGGCCGGCCATCGCGTGTTGCGGCTGAAGGGCGGTGATCCCTTCGTCTTCGGCCGCGGTGGCGAGGAAGCGCTGATGCTGGTCGAGCACGATATTCCTTTCCGCATCGTGCCGGGCATCACCGCCGGCATCGGCGGCCTGGCCTATGCCGGCATTCCCGTTACCCATCGCGAGGTCAACCACGCCGTCACCTTCCTGACCGGCCACGACTCTTCCGGCCTCGTGCCGGATCGCATCGACTGGGAGGCCATCGGGCGGGGCTCTCCCGTGATCGTCATGTATATGGCGATGAAGCATATCGGCCAGATCAGCGCCAACCTGATCGCCGCCGGCCGCCATCCGGACGAGGCCGTCGCCTTCGTCTGCAATGCGGCGACGCCGATGCAGACGGTTCTGGAAACGACGCTTTGCCGCGCCGAAGCCGATGCGGCTGCCGCCGGCATCGAGCCGCCGGCCATCGTCGTGGTCGGAGAGGTGGTGCGGCTGCGGCCGTCGCTCGACTGGCTGGGGGCGCTTGCCGGCCGCCGGCTGGTCTCGGAGCGGTTTGCCGATCCGCAGCGGAAGGAGACGGCATGAGCGGGCTCCTGATCGCCGCGCCGTCTTCCGGCTCCGGAAAGACGACGGTGACGCTCGGCCTGCTGCGGGCCTTGCGCCGGCGCGGCGAGTTGGTTGCTCCGGGCAAGGCCGGTCCCGATTATATCGATCCCGCCTTCCATGCCGCCGCGAGCGGCACCGCCTGCCTGAACTTCGATCCCTGGGCGATGCGGCGCGAACTTTTGCTTGCCAACGCCACGCTGCACGCATCCGGCGGCCGGACGCTGGTGATCGAGGCGATGATGGGCCTGTTCGACGGTGCGGCCGATGGGACCGGGTCGCCGGCGGATCTGGCTGCGACGCTCGGCCTGTCGGTGGTGCTGGTGGTCGATTGCGCCCGCATGTCGCATTCGATTGCGGCGCTGGTCAGCGGTTATGCCAATTTCCGGGTCGATACCCGTGTCGCCGGTGTCATCCTCAATCGTGTCGCCAGCGATCGCCACGAGGCGATGCTGCGGCATGCGCTGGATGCGATCCGCATGCCGATCTTCGCCGTGCTGCGCGCCGATGCGGCGCTGGCGCTGCCGGAGCGGCATCTGGGGCTTGTGCAGGCGGGCGAGCATGAGGCGCTGGAAGCGTTCGTGGAGCATGCCGCCGATGCCGTCACCGCCCAATGCGACCTCGGCCGCCTGCTGCATATCGCCCGGCAGGTGCCGGACCGCGCCTCCGAGGCCAACATCGCCCGGCTGCCGCCGCTCGGCCAGAAGATCGCCGTGGCCCGCGATCTCGCTTTCGCGTTTTCCTACGAGCACATGCTGCTCGGATGGCGCCGGCGCGGGGCGGAGATTTCCTTCTTCTCGCCGCTGGCCAACGAAACGCCTGCCGCCGACGCCGATGCCGTCTATCTACCGGGCGGGTATCCGGAGCTGTATGCCGGCAGGCTTGCCGCAGCGGAAGGTTTTCGCCGGGGCATGCTGGCTGCCGCCGGCCGCGGTGCCCGGATTTTCGGCGAATGCGGCGGCTACATGACTCTGGGCGAGACGCTTGTCGATGCGGCAGGCGAGACCCATGCCATGCTCGGCCTGCTGCCGCTGGCGACCAGTTTTGCCAAGCGGCAGCGGCATCTCGGATACCGGAAGGTCGTGCCGGTTTCCGACGCCCTTTTCACGCGGGCGATGACGGCACATGAATTCCACTATGCCACCATCGTTTCCGAAGGCGATGCGGAGCGATTGTTCCGTGCCAGCGACGCGCTCGGTGCCGATCTCGGCGAATTCGGCCTGCGGCGCGGGCTGGTCGCCGGCTCGTTCATCCACCTGATCGATATCGCCGGAAACGCGGCATGACGGCTGCGATCGTCCATGGCGGCGGCATCACCGCCGCGGCCGCGGCCTATGGCGGCCGGCCGCAGGACTGGCTCGACCTGTCGACCGGCATCAATCCCTGTCCGCCCGATCTGCCTGATATCGATGCCCGCGCCTGGCATCGGCTGCCGGACCGCCATCTTGTCGATATCGCCCGTGAGGCTGCGCGGGACTATTATCGAACCGGCGCCGTCCTGCCTCTGCCGGTGCCGGGCACGCAGTCGGTGATCCAGTTGCTGCCGCGGCTGGTTCCTGCCGGCAGCCGCGTTGCCATCCTGTCGCCCACCTATGGCGAATATGCCCGTGCCTTCACCATGGCCGGCCTGACCGTCGATGCGATCACGGAACTGGACGCTGTTCGCCCCGAACATGGTCTCGTCGTCGTCGTCAATCCCAACAACCCGACCGGTCAGCTTCATGCCGTCGAGGCATTGGAACGGCTGCGCCTGCAGCTTGCAGCGTCCGGCGGCCTGCTGGTGGTCGATGAAGCCTTCGCGGATGGTGCCCGGCAGGGGGCGAGCATTGCCGCAGACGCCGGGGCCAAGGCCGGCCTGATCGTCTTCCGCTCCTTCGGCAAGTTTTTCGGCATGGCGGGCGTCCGGCTCGGCTTCGTGGTCGCCTCGCAAGACCATCTGGCCCTCTTCGAGCAATGGCTCGGGCTATGGGCGGTATCCGGGCCAGCCCTTTCCATCGCCGCGGCGCTGATGCGCTCCGACGTGGCGGCGATCAGCGACCGCATCGCCGCCCGCAAGGCGGCGCTTATCTCCGTGCTGGAAGCGGCGGGATTGGCGGTTGCCGGCGGCGCCTCGCTGTTTGCGCTTGTCGATGATTCACGGGCGGCGGCGATCCACGACCATCTCTGCCGGCACCATATTCTCGTGCGCACGTTCGATTATGCGCCGGCGTGGCTGCGTTTCGGCCTGGCGCCGGATGCGGGGGCCGACGCGCGGCTGCGCGCCGCCCTGGCCGGGCTCCTGCGATGATCGGCAACCTGTTCGTCCTCGTGCTTGCCTTGCTTGCCGACCGCCTTGTCGGCGATCCGCCATGGCTGTGGCGCCGCCTGCCGCATCCGGTGGTGCTGTTCGGCAAGGCGATTGCCGGGATGGACGGATGGCTGAACCGTCCGGACTTTTTGGCGCGGACGCGGCGCCGGAATGGTGTCGTCACCATTGTCGTCCTGCTGGCGGCAAGCGTCGTGGCCGGTATCGTGCTGCACGCCGCCTTCGCGCGCCTCGGGCTGTTCGGAGCCCTTGCCGAAATCATCCTTGTTGCCGTTTTCCTGGCACAGAAGAGCCTGGCGGATCACGTCGCCGCCGTTGCCTCCGGCTTGAGGCGGGACGGTCTGGCGGGTGGTCGCCGGGCGGTGTCGATGATCGTCGGCCGCGATCCGGAAACGCTGGATGAGCCGGCCGTCTGCCGCGCGGCGCTCGAAAGCCTGGCGGAGAATTTTTCCGACGGCGTCGTGGCGCCGGCCTTGTGGTACGCGGTTTTCGGCCTGCCGGGCCTGCTGGCCTACAAGATGCTCAACACCGCCGATTCGATGATCGGCCACAAATCGGAAAAATACCTCGACTTCGGCTGGGCATCCGCCCGGCTCGACGATCTCGCCAACTGGCCGGCAGCGCGGTTTTCGATGCTGCTTCTGGCGGCCGGCGCGTGGCTTGCCGCCGGTCGGGACGCGGCTTCGAATGCGCTGCGCATAGGGCTGCGTGACAGCGGCCTGCACCGGTCGCCGAATTCCGGCTGGCCGGAGGCGGCCATGGCCGGAGCGCTGGACGTGCAACTGACCGGGCCGCGCATCTACGGCGGCATAAAGGTCAGCGAGCCGATGATGAACGGTGCGGGGCGCGCCGCGGCGTCCGTGGGCGATGTCGAAACGGGCATTGCCATCTTCAACGGTGCCTGTTCCGTCCTGGCCTGCTGTGCCGTTGCGCTGCTGGCGCTGTTCCTGGTGATTTGATGCGCGAAGCGGATTCTTCGGCATGTTCGTCGGAGTGTTACCGTATCGTTTACGCTAAATTTCTTCTGCGGAAGTGATATGGATCATGTACGCTTCGTGCCGCTGCGGCGGTGCGGGCTTTTTCGCGACAGGATTTTTCCGCCTATCGATATTGGATAGCTTGTTTATCAATCATTTTCACACGGAGGAAATCCGAGCATGACCGTCGTCCATGGACTTGATCTGTCTTTCCTTCACAATCAGAACGGCATGACGAAAAGCGACATGCTGCAATGCTCGACGGCCGCCACGAACCTGAACGAAGTCATCATTTTCCGCTCGACCGGTCCCTGGGCGAAACGCTGGATCGAACGCGGCTATCCGACCAAGAATTTTCACGTCAAGGGCAAGAGTTCGGACTGGGGGCCGCATGCCGGCCTCGTCCCTTACGACGGCACCTATAGCAAGGTCGGATATGACAGGGAGAAGGCCAAGAAGGGCACCGAGGCCAATGACGACGGCATTCGCTCGGGTTTTGCCGGCAAGACGACACTCGTTCTCTCCCGCGAGCAGATTGCCGAACAGGATTATCGCGCCGAGGGCCGTCCGCCACGCACGGCGCTGATGTCGGTGGCGCCGGTGCCGGGGTCCGACAACCTGACGCTTTCGGCGCGGCGCAGCGGCGATGGTCTGCAGGTCATCTTCCTGGCGCGCAAAAGGCAGGACGGGCGCTACGACATTCTCGTTTATCCGACCCTGTCGGGCACGGACGTCCGGCCGGTGACGCAACTGGCCTCGAAGGGATTGGTCAGCAACAGCGTGTTTCTGGCGCAGGACCGCGACAAGAACGGCGCCTCCTCCGCCATCCCCCTCGAAGTGATGACGTCGCTCGAGATCGGCGCCGGCCAGCCGATGACCGGCGACTACGACCTTTTTGCCGTCTGCCCGACCTGGGGCGACTACGGCAGCCAGTCGTCGCGCGAGATCAGCAAGCCGGGCATCAGCCTGATGAACGGCAGGACCCATGACGGCCTGTCCTATGCAGCCGGGGTCGGCATGGACAATGTGCTGGATGCCCGCCTTGCAACCGGCGGCACGGCGGCCATGGATTTCAAGAACCGTGCGGCCGCCTACCGCAACACCTATGCCAACAATCTCGGCGACACCACCCGCAAGTGGGTTGCCGATGGCCATGGCGGCTATCGCCGCGGCGGTCTCACTACCCGCGCCAGCGAAGACACGTACAAGATGATCTTCATGGCATCGAAATACGGCGAGCACGGCGACATGGGCAACCTGACGCCGCGCATCCTGCGCTGCATCAACACGCTCAACGGCCTGATGGGGGCGACCGGTGAGAGAGGCGCATTGCGCCGGGTGCACCACAACGCCGAATCGCACCGGTTCCGGCTGTTCGGCGCGCTCACCGCCACCGACATGGTCACCAAGAAGGACGGCGAGGAATATGGCGACGGCTTCCCGCTCACCGTCTTCCAGCCCCTGGCCCTGCAGAAAGCCGGAAAACCCGCCAGCCGCTATGGCGACGTATGCACGCTGGAAACATTGCAGGAGTTCCAGGCCTACGCCATGGCGCTCGCCGGGTCGGGTTATTACGTGCCGAAGAACTGGGTGTGGAACATGCACGTCTCGCCTGCCGCACGCGCCGGGGCGTGAACCGGGCTTCGAAGGGCTTTCCGAAGGGCGTTTGCGGGACTGCATGTTCTGCCGGCTCTGGCAGTCCCTGTTCAATTTTCCGTGTATATCGATGCTTCGTTATACTTCCGCAGGCGATTTCGCCAGGTTTGGTCGTTTTTAAAAATTTAACTATGCTTTTTATGGCGATGCTTACTGCAGAATTTAATAGAACATAGTCGGAATGCATGTATTGTATCCCACTGACGGACCTAGGGGTAGGTTCAACTGAAGAGGGGATGCATATGAAGACGTTTATTGCTGCCGTCATGGCATGTTTGTTCTTCCAGTTTCAGCCGGTTGTTGCCCAGGCTGCAAATCTTGTCGCCAATGTCGACATCACCCGGCAGACGATGACCGTTTCCCAGAACGGCATCGTGCGCTACCAATGGAAAGTTTCCACCGGTCGCAGCGGCTTCGGTACGCCGACCGGCAACTACAAGGCCAAATGGCTTTCGAAAAACCACAGGTCGCGCAAGTACAACAACGCGCCGATGCCTTATGCGGTGTTCTTCAAGGGTGGATACGCCATTCACGGCACCTTCGAGACGAAACGCCTCGGCCGCCCGGCGTCGCATGGCTGCGTCCGCCTCGACCCGCGCAACGCGGCCCAGTTTTTTGCCATGGCAAGCACCGCAGGCCTCGGCAACACGCGCATCGTGATCAGCCACTGAAAAATCATGCTTTCCACGGCGAGAAGCGCCGAGGCCAAGCTTTTCAGTCGTTTCCGGCCGCGGTGTTGAGCCGGTCGAGATCCGGCACGGTGACGTGCCGGTTGTTTTCGACCGTGATGATGCCGAGCTTGCGCAGCTTGGTCATCTGTCGGCTGACGGTCTCGATCGTCAGTCCGAGGAAATCGCCGATATCGGCGCGTGACAGCGGCAGGTCGAAGGTGGCGCAATCGGCACTGTCGGGATCGATGTGCGTGGCGAGCATCTAGTCCCGGGCATCATCGAGTTCCTGCAGCGCCTGCGAATGCAGGCGATGCCCCAGTTCCGGCGTTTCTGCAATCATGCGGTCGAGGATAGGGCGCGGGAAGGAGCAGATTTCCGTATCCGTTGCCGCTTCCGCCGTCAGCGTGCTCTCGTGCAGGAAGAGGCGGCCGAGGAAATCCGGCGAGAACTGCAAGCCGACGATCTGCTGGCGCCCGTCCGACATCATCTTGCTCAGCTTGACGACGCCGCGCAACACGCTGGAATAGCGGCAGACGGCCTCGCCCTGGCCGACGATCTCGCAGCCGGCGGAGACTTCGCGGCGCACGGAATGGCGGTTGAGCTCGATCAGCTGGCCGGAACTCAGGGCGCCGCAAACGCCGCCATGCCGCGCCTCGCAGGAGCGGCAAACGACCGGTATCTGCGAATTGTGGATGTCCTTGCGCGCTACGTCCATGGGCATCGGCCTCCGAGTGGTTACATGCTGTTCTAATAACAAAGCGGCATGGTTATCCTTGACTTTCCTCAAATTTCACGCCGGTTCCCCCACTTGATCGAAATCAAAGTCGCAGAACCGGCCGCGGTCTATTCCGGCAATCTGGAAAAATGGTCGAGCCGAGGAATCGTGATGACGCAAACGCTGCCCAGCCGAATCACGGAATCGGTTCCCCGCTACACCAGCTACCCGACGGCGCCGCACTTTCACGCCGGCGTCGATGCCGACGTCTACCGGCAATGGCTGGGGGAGTTGAAGCCGGGCCAGCGCCTGTCGCTTTATGTGCATATTCCCTATTGCGATCGCCTCTGTTGGTTCTGCGCCTGCCATACGAAGCAGACATTGCGTTATGAGCCGGTGCGCAGCTATCTGGAGAGCCTCGCTGCCGAAATCGCCACCATCGGTGCGCTCATTCCCGCCGGCGTCGAGGTCAGGGCGCTGCATTTCGGCGGCGGTTCTCCCACCATGGTGGCGCCGCAGGACATGATCGATCTCGCCGCGAGGTTGAAGGAGCATTTCACTTTTGCAGCGGATGCGGCGATCAGCGTCGAAATGGACCCCAACGATCTCGACACCGCCCGTTACGATGCGCTGGCGGCGATCGACATAACGCGGGCAAGCCTTGGAATCCAGGATTTCAATCCGAAGGTTCAGCAGGCGATCAACCGCATCCAGACCTTCGAACAGACGCGTCAGGTCGTCGAAGAGGTGCGCAGCCGTGGCGTCCGTTCGGTCAATTGTGACGTGCTCTACGGCCTTCCGCACCAGACGCTCTCGACGCTGGAGCATACGATCGACGACGTGTTGTCGCTTTCTCCCGATCGGATCGCGTTGTTCGGCTACGCCCATGTGCCGTGGATGAAGAAGCATCAGACGATGATTCCCGAAGCGGATCTGCCCGATGCCGCCGAGCGTTACCGGCAGATGATGCGTGCTGCCGCAAAGCTCGTGGAGGCGGGGTATCAGCCGATCGGCATCGATCATTTCGCCAAACCCGATGACAGTCTTGCCGTGGCTGCCCGCAACGGCGCATTGAAGCGCAATTTTCAAGGTTATACCGACGATGCGGCCGATGCGCTGATCGGTTTGGGCGCCTCGTCCATCGGCTTCCTGCCGCAAGGTTATGTGCAGAACATGCCGGCGACCGGCGAATACCAGCGCCTGGCCGAAGCCGGCGGGCTGGCCGTCATCCGCGGCATCGCACTCACCGATGAGGATCGCCTGCGCGCCCATGTCATCGAGCGGATCATGTGCGATTTTTCGCTGTCCTTTGCCGGTCTGCGGCAGCTTTTTCCGGTAGGGGCGGACACGATCGTCGCCGAAGCCCGCCAGCTTGCGGCCACCGATACAGAAGGGCTCTGCCGGGTGGATTCGGAAGGTTTTTCCCTCACGGCTCAGGGCCGCACGATGGCCCGCAGCATTGCCGCCGCCTTCGACGCTTATCTGGGCAACGGCAAAGGCCGGCATTCGATGGCCGTTTGACCACACCCGCCGCCAAAATGACGATGCCTCGGAACTGACCATTGGCTTTTCAGCGATCTTTCCCTATGAGGGGAGCCTGAATTGACTTTTTTATGAGGTATTGGCGTGACTGCTACATTCGACAAGGTTGCCGACATCATTGCGGAAACGAGTGAAATCGATCGTGAAACCATTACGCCGGAAAGCCATACGATCGACGATCTGGGCATCGACAGCCTGGACTTTCTCGACATCGTCTTCGCGATCGACAAGGAATTCGGCATCAAGATCCCGCTGGAACAGTGGACCCAGGAGGTCAACGAAGGCAAGGTGTCGACCGAAGAGTATTTCGTGCTGAAGAATCTCTGTGCGAAGATCGACGAGTTGAGGGCCGCCAAGGGCTGAGCGGGAACAGCCGTCATGTTGCTGGAATACTTCCAGATGATCGACCGGGTGGAAGCCGTCGACCTCGGCAGCGGGACCTTGAAGGCCCGTTCCGTCGTCCCGGCCAAGAGCCCGGTCTTCGAAGGCCATTTTCCCGGCATGCCGCTGGTGCCGGGCGTGCTGTTGATCGAAACCATGGCGCAGGCATCCGGTTTCCTCGTTCTTGCCGCCACGAAATTTGCCGCAATGCCCTTTTTGATGTCGGTGGACGGCGCGAAGATGCGCAGTTTCGTCGAGCCCGAGGCCGTGCTGGACATCGAGGTTTTCCTTGAGCACGACGGCTCCGGATTTGCCGTGACCAAGGCCAAGATCACCAGCGCCGGCAAGAAGATCTGCGATGCGCAGCTGAAGCTGCGCACGATGCCGTTCGGCACGGTGCCGCTGGCCGACGTGGTGCGGCAGCGGGCGGTCGAAGTCGGATTGTTGGATGCCCTGTCTGCATCGGCAGGCTGAGAGGAACATGCCATGGTTAAGTCTCAAAACGATGTGGTGATCACCGGCATCGGCATCGTCACGTCTCTGGGCGTCGGCAAGGATGCCCACGTCGCGCTGCTGACGGGCGGGCAGGCGCCGGAACTGCGGGTCAATGCCGAGGAATTCGCGCCTTATCCGGTTCACCCGCTGCCGGACATCGACTGGTCGCAGCAGATCGCCAAGCGTGGCGACCAGCGGCAGATGGAAAACTGGCAGCGGCTCGGCGTGTTTACGGCCGGACTGGCGCTCGATGACGCAGGCTTCAAGGACAATGCCGAAGCCTGCAGCACCATGGACATGATCGTTGCGGCTGGCGGCGGCGAACGCGATATCGCCGTCGATTCGCTGATCATCGACGAGGGCCTGAAACGCAACGACCGCGAGCGGCTGGTCAACGAGAAGCTGCGCACCGAGCTGCGCCCGACGCTGTTCCTGGCGCAGCTTTCCAACCTGATGGCCGGCAACATTTCCATCGTTCACAAGGTGACGGGTTCGTCGCGGACTTTCATGGGCGAAGAGGCCGCCGGCATTTCCGCCATCGAGACCGCTTTCGCCCGCACCAAGGCCGGGCAATCCACCCACACGCTGGTCGGCGCCGCTTTTATTGCCGAACGCGCCGACATCATCCTGCTTGTCGAGGGCATTCGTGCCCATGCGACCGGCGATTGGCAGCCGCTATGGTCGCGGTCGCCGGACAATGGCGGTGGCATGGTTCTGGGCTCCGTCGGCACCTTCCTGGTACTGGAATCCCGCGAGCACGCGGAATCACGCGGCGCGCATATCTATGCGACGATCGACGCGATCGAAGGCGACCGCGGCAATCGTGCCGATGGCCGGCTGGAAAGCCGGTTGACGCGCCTGGCCGGCATGGCCTCGGAGGTTCCGGCCGGTGATCTGCTGGTCCTGTCCGGCGCCAGCGGCCTGCCGGATATTTCTTCGCGTGAGAAGGCAACGCTGGAGACAAGCTTCCCCGGCGCGACCCTGCGCGGTTACGGCGGGGCCACCGGCCATGCCGTCGAGGCGCAGTTCCCGCTCGGCCTGGCGCTTGCCGCGCTTGCCATCGACGCCGGGGCGAAGGTGCCGGCTTTTGATGCCGGCAATGAAAAGTCGATGGAAAAACCCGTCGCGCATGCGCTCGTGACCACCGTCGGCTATACGCGCGGCGAAGGCATGGCGCTGCTTTCGGCCAACAATTGAGAGGTGTAGATCATGACGGCATCTCGTTTTACCGATCATCTCGGTCGCCCGATCATCGCCGTGACCGGCATGGGTGTCATCACGTCGCTGGGGCAGGGGCTTACCGATAACTGGAATGCCCTGACATCGGGCGTTTCCGGCATTCACACGATCAAGCGCTTCCCGACGGAAGGGCTGTCGACGCGCATCAGCGGCACGGTGGATTTCATCGCGCTGCCGGCGGCGAATGCCGTCGAGCGCTCTTATGCGTTTGCCCGCGAAACCACCATCGAGGCGCTGGCGCAGGCCGGACTGTCCGGCGATTTCGAGGGACCGCTGTTCCTCGCCGCGCCGCCGGTCGAGCCGGAATGGTCGGACCGTTTTGCACTTGCCGACCGCGCGCCGCCGTCTTCCCATGAAGGTGATGCCTACGACCGCTTCCTCGCCGCCATGCGCGAGAAGCCCGATCCGGCCTTCTTCGAGGCCGCCCAGTTCGGCTCGATCTCCGAGCGCCTTGCCGATCGCTTCGGCACGCGCGGCCTTCCCGTGACCTTGTCGACCGCCTGCGCTTCCGGTGCCACGGCGATCCAGCTCGGTGTCGAGGCGATCCGGCAGGGCCGCACCGACAAGGCGCTGACGGTTGCGACTGACGGTTCCGTCAGCGCCGAATCGCTGATCCGCTTCTCGCTACTCTCGGCCCTCTCGACCCAGAACGATCCGCCGGAAAAGGCGTCGAAACCCTTCAGCAAGGAGCGGGACGGTTTCGTCATCGCCGAAGGTGCGGCGACGCTGGTGCTGGAATCGCTGGAATCCGCCATTGCCCGCGGTGCCCGCGTGCTCGGCATCATGAAGGGCTGCGGCGAGAAGGCGGATCATTTCCACCGCACGCGCTCCTCGCCGGACGGTGCGCCGGCCATCGCCACGATCCGCGCCGCACTTGCCGATGCCGGTCTTGGCGAAGAGGGGATCGGCTATATCAATGCCCACGGCACCTCGACGCCGGAAAACGACAAGATGGAATATGGCGCCATGTCGGCCGTTTTCGGCTCGCGGCTGGCGACCATTCCGGTGTCGTCCAACAAGTCGATGATCGGCCACACGCTGACCGCCGCCGGTGCCGTGGAAGCGGTCTTCTCGCTGCAGACGATGCTGACCGGCACGCTGCCGCCGACGATCAATTACAACAATCCCGATCCGGCGATCGTGCTCGACGTCGTGCCGAACAAGAAGCGCGACGCGCAGGTCGGCGCGGTGCTGTCGAACTCCTTCGGCTTCGGCGGCCAGAATGCCAGCCTTGTCATGGCGCTTGAACCAGTCTAAGGCCTCCGCCATCGATAGGGACGTCATCCTCGGCCTCTGGCCGGGGATCTGCAAACGTCGGGACAATAATCAAGGTCGGCAGATGCTCGCGACAGGCCCGAGCATGACGACGGGCGCATAGCTCGTCCGCCCCGGAAGGAAACAAGATATGCGTGCCCTGCAACTGATCGACGACCGGAAACTCGAAATAACCGACCTGCCGGAGCCGGATGCGCCCGGCCCGGGCGAGGTGACGTTGCGGGTCAAGGCCGTGGCACTGAACCACATCGATGTCTGGGGCTGGCGCGGCATGGCTTTTGCCAAACGCAAGATGCCGCTGGTGATCGGCGCGGAAGCCGCCGGCGTGGTGGAAACCATCGGTCCGGGCGTCGGCAACATTCTGCCAGGGCAATTGGTGTCGATCTACGGTGCCCGCACCTGCGGCCTGTGTCGTCCCTGCCGTGAAGGCCGCGACAATCTCTGCGAGCATGTCGGCGGCGTCCACGGTTTCCACCTCGACGGTTTTGCGCAGGAAAAGGTCAATCTGCCCGCCCGCCTGCTGGTGCCGGCACCGCCCGGTGTCGACGCGATCGGCGCTGCACTTGCCCCCGTCACCTTCGGCACCGTCGAGCACATGCTGTTCGACAATGCCAGGCTGGAACCCGGCGAAACTATCCTCGTGCATGCCGGCGGCTCGGGCATCGGCACGGCGGCGATCCAGCTTGCCCACAAGATGGGCTGCACGGTGATCACCACCGTCGGCTCCGACGACAAGATCGAGAAGGCGAAGGCGCTCGGCGCCGATCACGTCATCAACTACCGCACCGACCGCTTCGAAGGCGTGGTGCGCAAGCTGACGAAGAAGAAGGGCGTCGACGTCGTCTTCGAACATGTCGGCGCCGATACCTGGGCCGGATCGATGCTCTGCCTCAAGCGCGGCGGGCGGCTGGTCACCTGCGGGTCTACCTCCGGCGTCTCCACCAGCATGAACCTGATGATGCTGTTCCAGCAGCAGTTGAAGCTCTTCGGCTCCTTCGGCTGCCGCATGGAAAACATGGCGGATGCCATGCAGAAGATGGCGCGGGGCCTGGTGCATCCGGTGATCGACACCGAGGTGCGGTTCGAGGATATCGACCGCGCCCTGGAGCGCATGGAAGGCCGGCAGGTGTTCGGCAAGATCGTCTTGAGGATGGATTGAGCCCTTGGAGCTGTTCGTCACGCGCATCGTCCTGAAGGTCCGGCACTTTCGGCAATGGCTGATGGCGCAGCTCGCCTTTGCCTTCCTGAACATTCTCAAACTTCTGCCGGCCGATGCGGCGATGAATTTCGCCGACCGGCTGATGCGGTTCGTCGGGCCGCGGGTGAAGCGGCGCCACAAGCTGATGCTGACCAACCTGCGCAACGCCTTTCCCGAAAAGGGCGAGGCGGAGATTGCCGAGATCGCGCTCGCCAGCTGGGGCAACATGGGGCGTCTGGCGGCGGAATACATCTTCCTCGACGAGCTTTTCGATTTCCATCCGGACAATGAAAAGCCGGGGCGGGTGGAGGTGTCCGGTATCCCGCTGTTCCTCGACCTGCGCGACAATCCGCGGCCGTTTATCGTCTTTACCGCACATACGGCCAATTTTGAGTTGTTGCCGGTGGCCGGCGCCGCCTTCGGCGTCAAGTCGACGGTGCTTTTCCGCCCGCCGAACAATCCCTACATCGCCGAGAAGGTCTTCCAGTTTCGCGCCGCGCGCATGGGCCGTCTCGTTCCCTCGCATGCCGGATCGTCGTTCACGCTGGCACGGACGCTGGAGGCGGGCGGCAGCGTCGGCGTCCTTGTCGACCAGAAGTTCACCAGGGGCGTTGCCACCACATTCTTCGGTCAGCCGGCACAGACCAATCCGCTGTTGGCCAAGCTGGTGCGGCAGTTCGGCTGCGAGGTCTATCCGGCCCGCTGCGTGCGCCTGCCGGGCAATCGCTACCGGCTGGAACTGGAGCCACGGTTCGTGCTGCCTTACGATGACAACGGCAAGCTGGACGTCAATGCCACGGCGCAAATGCTAAACGACAAGGTCGAGTCGTGGGTGCGGGAATATCCACAGCAATGGTTGTGGTACCATGATCGCTGGAACATCAAGAATACGCTGTAAAAGCGAATAATTTCAAGTGCATCGTTGCTTTTTGATCGCATGTCGGGAATTTGTGAACTAAAGCTTCGGCCAAGTTTCCGTCCCTAATATCCTCTAGTTGAATCATGGTTCAGCGTGTGTAAGCTTGGCTTTAGCGCCTCCTAATGCGCGGCGTCCGGCGTGGGCGATACCGAGCACATTGCCCGCACTGCTGCCATGAAACGGATACGCTTCCGAAGAAACACTTCTGGAGAGATACGGCGTGTATCCGGGCTTGTGGTAACCAGGGGAGAATGGCGTTGAAGGAACTGATCGATCTGTTTTGGGTAAAATACGCGGAACTGAAGTTGGCGGTTGAGACCGGTCAGGAGCGTTCGCTGCTCAAGCTCGACCGTGAAGTCGAGGCTCTTCTGCAGCGTATTTTCGAACAGACTGCCACGAATGCGCTGGAAATCCAGATGCAGTTTCTGGTCGCCATCGAATTGCTGAAAAAGGAAGCAGAGGATCGCTGCTGCGTGTTGCGCCATGCGGAAAATCTGCAGCGCGTCGTCGAGCGCCATCTGTTGCCGGGAGCCGGAAGCGAGCTGCTTCCACGGCTGGCGCAGCTGTCTTCGCTCGCCCTTACCGTCCAGATCTCGGCAAGCGACGATTCCATCGACATCGCCATGCTCGAAAATCTTCCCGATCGTGCTGCGATCATTTCCCCGGATTATCGTTATCTGTTCAGCAACAAGGCGAATGCCGCCGCCTTGAACGTGCAGCAGGAGCAGATCAACGGCCGCCATATCGGCGAATTCATCGGTCTGCACCGTTTCGTGCAGGGTTTTAAAGAAAAACTCGATCGCGCCTTCACCGGCGATGCGGTGGAGTACACCTATGCGGACCAGTCCGAAGGACGGACGCGCGTGATGCGTTGCCGGATGACGCCCTATCGCGGCCCGCAGGATGCGGATCTGGTCGGCGCCCTATTGATGATGGAGGAGATCGCCGATCGCCGGCAGCCGCGCCCGACGGCGGCCTGACGTCTTCGTGCCGCGGAGGCGGAAGCCTCTGGGCCGGCGCTCGGTCTTTCCCTCTTAGCGTGCATCCGGTCTTTCCTTAGAGGTCGAGCACCATGCCGGGCCGCACGTATGTGCGGCTTTTTTTATTGTCCTCCAAAGACTTAGATGCCGTTCACATTTCGGTCGGTCATGCATATTCTGATTGAATGTGAGGGAGATTCATGTTATTCGATTTTTATTGTATGATCGTAATATTTTAGACTGTGCGAATGCTGCTTGCTTGATGTCTGTGGTGTTTTCGCAGCGTAACAGGCAGCAGAAACAAGGACTTGGAACGGATCGCGTCTATGCGGGCGTGGTGATGCGTTGCAGGGATATATGGATATTGAAACATAGAGCGCGTTGGAATGACTAAGGATGCGGAACAAACGCTACTGTCTTTGTTCGAGGCCTTCGCGTTGAAATGTATGCAACTCCAGCAGGCAGTCCGCTTCGGTGACGACAATCTCGTACGTGTGCTCGACCGGGAGCTGGGGCCTTTGATCGAATCGGTGCTGGCCTACAGGGCGGAGGGCATCGTCGGCATCTATATGCAGTTGCAGTTCCTCAGCAATCTCATCAGGGAGGATGCGGACGACCGTTCCAGCGTCATGCGGCATTCGGCGGCGCTGTCCGTTCTGCTGGATCGCTATCTCGGTGGCAATGCTGCGGCAAAATATGCGGCGATGCTGAACAAGCTGAGCTGGAAGCGGGCGGCCGACACCGCGCATCCGGAAAATGACAGTTTTCTCAACGAGGTCATCCTCGATGCCTTGCCGGATCGCATTGCCGTGGTCACGACGGATTATCGGTTCCTGTATTTCAATCCGGCTGGTGCTGCCTACCTGAAGAAACATCCGATCGAACTTGTCGGCCGCCATGTCGTCGATTTCGTCGGTCCGGATTGTTTCGAGAGGCGGTTGCGCGGCAGCCTCGATCAATGTTTCGCCGGGGCGAAGATGGAGTTCCAGATGGCCTGCAGGATCGTCGAGGAGCGGGAAACGACGATGCGCTTCCGCCTCGCGCCGTTGCGGACGCGTTCGGATGCCGCTTTCGGTGCGGTTCTCGTGTGGTCGGATGCGGTTCAGCCCGCCAGCGCGACCGTTTGACGGCTATCGTTCAGCCTTCCATGATCGCTTTCAGGGCGGCGAGATCTTTCGCGACATGGGCTGCGTCGGCTGCGAAAGCGCTGTCGTCCATGCCGGGAAGCCGGAGAAGCGTGAACATCACCTCGGCGCCATCGCCGTTCGGCACCACGCGCAGGGCGTTGTGCACCAGCAGGCCGCTTTCCATCGTTACGGTGTGGTCGATGACGCCGTAGTCGTTCTGCGGCGCAAATCGCACCCGGACCGTACCGACAGGCCCGCCATCGGCGAGCCATTCGTCGCCCTGCTGCGTCAATCCGGACGCTAGGCCGGAGGCCCAGAGCGGCATGTTCTGCGGCTGCGATGCGAAATCGTAGACATCCTGCCAAGGGCGCTCGATCGTCGTGTGGATCACGCGTGCCGTCATTGTGTTCATGATCGTTCTCCTGTCGCGAATAGATTAGGGCCCGGTGCCGGGACTGGCCAGAGTGCGACATGTGAAATTTAATCGTTTGAAGCCAATCTGCCTTGCCGTTTGCCGTTTTGAGTGCCAAAACAGCCAGCATGAAATGCCAAGGATTCAACTGGAGGCTTTTGCGTGGAACAGGCAGAAATCGGACTGATCGGGCTGGGTGTGATGGGCTCGAACTTGGCACTGAACATTGCGGAAAAAGGCAATAAGATTGCCGTTTTCAACCGTACTCCGGACAAGACGGGTGAATTCGTCGCAGCCGCCGGCGATTTGCGTGGCCAGAGCGTGCCGGGCAAGACGATCGGGGATTTCGTCGCCGCCCCCCGCCCGCCGCGGCCGATCATCATCATGATCAAGGCCGGCGACGCCGTCGACCAGCAGATGGAGCTTCTGAAGCCTTACCTGTCCAAGGGCGACATCATGATCGATGCCGGCAACGCCAATTTCCGCGACACGATGCGGCGCTTCGACAACCTCAAGGACAGCGGCCTGACCTTCATCGGCATGGGTGTATCCGGTGGTGAAGAGGGCGCCCGTCACGGCCCGTCGATCATGGTCGGCGGCACCGAGGAGTCCTGGAAGCGCGTCGAGAAGGTGCTGACCTCGATCGCGGCAAAATACAACAACGAACCCTGCGTCGACTGGCTGGGCGAAAACGGCGCCGGCCATTTCGTCAA
>Ga0066256_1001213_pt1 | contig 38431 bp, 38 predicted proteins | sample ThiBio_1000_biof_FD_87107 | JGI IMG/M metagenome (GOLD analysis project Ga0066256, IMG submission 87107) | Wastewater bioreactor microbial communities from Cape Town, South Africa - Thiocy_expt_1000_biof (version 2) | ecosystem: Engineered > Bioreactor > Thiocyanate-remediating >... | reverse complement strand
CGCGCCAGACGGCCCCGCCCTTCGCCTCCGCGGATGGCAAGACGCCGGTTCCCAGCAGCGGCGATGGCGTGCCCTACACCGCCCAGAGCTGCAAGCCCGGCTGACCCCCCCAACCCGTCCGCGGCCCCGCGCGGGCCTTGTCCCAGGAACCCACGGGCCGGCCTTGAGCGCCGGCCTTTTTCACGTGCGACGGGTGCGATACGGCGGGGGGGCGCCGGTGTGCCCGCCATGCCCATCCTTCCGTGGTTGTGCCCGCCGACCTGCGGCGATAAAGGCCGCTCATGTCCAGCAACACGCCCCCCATCACCCCGCAGATCGTCGCAGACCATGGCTTGACCGAAGAGGAATATGGCCGCGTCCTCAAGGCGCTCGGCCGCGAGCCCAATCTGACGGAACTAGGCATCTTCTCGGTCATGTGGTCGGAGCATTGCTCCTATAAAAGCTCGCGCATCCACTTGAAGAAGCTGCCGACCAAGGCGCCCTGGGTGATCTGTGGGCCGGGCGAGAATGCCGGCGTGGTCGACATTGGTGACGGGCAGGCGGCCATCTTCAAGATGGAGAGCCACAACCACCCGAGTTATATTGAGCCCTATCAGGGCGCGGCGACAGGCGTGGGCGGCATCCTGCGCGACGTGTTCACCATGGGCGCGCGGCCGGTGGCGAACATGAACGCGTTGCGCTTCGGCCGGCCCGATCATCCCAGGATGAAGCACCTCATCAGCGGCGTGGTGCGCGGCATCGGCGGCTATGGCAACTGCGTGGGCGTGCCGACCGTGGGCGGCGAAGTCAATTTCCACGAGTCCTATGACGGCAACATCCTCGTCAACGCCATGACCGTGGGTGTCGCGCAGACGGACCGCATTTTCTATTCGGCTGCCTCGGGTGTCGGCAATCCGATCGTCTATGTCGGCTCCAAAACCGGACGTGACGGCATCCATGGCGCCACCATGGCCTCGGCCGACTTCGCGGAAGACTCGGAAGAGAAGCGCCCGACCGTGCAGGTCGGCGACCCCTTCACCGAGAAGCTGCTGATCGAGGCATGCCTTGAGCTGATGGCGTCCGACGCGATCGTCGCCATTCAGGATATGGGCGCGGCGGGCCTCACCAGCTCATCGGTGGAAATGGCGAGCAAGGGCGGCGTCGGTCTCCGGCTGGACATGGACAAGGTGCCCCAGCGCGAGACCGGCATGACAGCCTATGAGATGATGCTTTCGGAGAGCCAGGAGCGGATGCTCATGGTGCTGAAGCCCGGCAAGGAAGCCTTTGCCGAAGCGATCTTCCGCAAGTGGGAGCTGGATTTTGCGGTGATCGGCGAGGTGACGGACACCGGCCGCATGGTCCTCGTCCACCATGGCGAGACGGTGTGCGACATTCCGCTCGCACCGCTCGCCGATGATGCCCCGCTTTACGATCGCCCGCATGTGCCGACACCGCCCTGCGCGCCGCTCGCCAGCGTGCCGGACACCAAGGACATCGCCGCCGATCTGCTCACTCTGATCGGCTCGCCGGACCTCGCCAGCCGCCGCTGGATCTGGGAGCAATATGACCACATGGTCGGTGCCGATACCGCGCAGCGCCCCGGCGGCGACGCAGCGGTGGTGCGCGTCCATGGCACACGCAAGGCGCTCGCGATGAGCACCGATTGCACGCCCCGTTATTGCTTTGCCGATCCGGTCGAAGGCGGCAAGCAGGCCATCGCCGAGTGCTGGCGCAACATTACGGCAGTTGGCGCGACGCCGCTCGCTACCACCGACTGCATGAACTTCGCCAACCCGCAGCGGCCGGAGATCATGGGGCAGTTCGTTGGCTGTATCGAGGGTATGGCGCAGGCCTGCACCGCGCTCGACTTCCCGATCGTCTCGGGCAATGTCAGCCTTTACAACGAGAGCAAGGCGACCGGCGGCGGTAGCGCCATCCTGCCTACGCCTGCCATCGGCGGCGTGGGCTTGCTGGATGAAGTCGACCGCATGTGCACCATCGGGTTCAAGGGCACCGGCGACATCATCCTGCTGATCGGCGACCGCAAGGGCGATCTCGGCCAGTCGCTCTGGCTGCGCGAGTGCCATGGCATCGAGGGACGCGAAGCAGGGCCGCCACCGCGTGTTGATCTGGCGCGCGAGCGGGCGACCGGCGACTTCGTGCGCGAGGCGATCCATTGCGGCGCGATCACCGCCTGCCATGACGTATCGGACGGCGGTATCCTCATCGCGGTTGCGGAGATGGCGCTGGCGAGCGGCATTGGCGCGATGCTCGACCAGCCGCTGCACGGCACTGCCGCGCAGAGCTATTTCGCGGAGGATCAGGGGCTCTACGTCGTCACCGTGCGCGATGCTGCCTTGATCGACCTGCTGAGCCACGCGGAAGCCAAGGGCGTCACCGTCGCGCGTCTTGGTCGCACCATCGCAAATCGGCTGATCGTGGAGCTGCCCGAGAGCGACCACGTCGTCGCACTGGCCGATCTGCGCGCGGCGCATGAGGGCTTCTTCCCCAAGCTGATGGGTGACGAACTGTAAGGGCGCACCAATCGCTCAATCGCGGCGGAAGATATATTCCTCGTCGCGATGGTTGCCGACCATGAAGTGATAGTCGCCGACCTTGCGGAAGCCGGCGGCGGCATAGACGGCCTGGGCGCGCTCGTTGCGTGACCAGACGCCGAGCCAGAGCGAACCGGGATAGGTCGCGCCGAGCCAGGCCAGCGCCGTTGCGAGCAGCCGCCGGCCGAGGCCCAGGCCTTGCGCGGCGCGGCGCACGTAGAGCTGATATAACTCGCCCGAGTGCAGAGTTGCCTCGTCGTGGGGCAGCTTGCACGGGCCGGCATGGGCGTAGGCGAGCAGCGTGCCGGCCGCTGTTTCGCACAGCCATGTCCGGTGGGCTGGATCCGCGATCTCAGCCGCGATCCGCTCCTCACCATAGGTCTCCGCCTCGAACCGAGCGAGGTCGTCCGGCGGATAGGGGATGGCGAAATCCTCCAGGAAGGTCTCGCGAAAAGTGGCGAGCTTGAGCGCCGCCAGTGCTGCCGCGTCGTCCGGCGTCGCTTCGCGCAGGCTGGGGGGCGGGGTGTCAGTCATAGATGATCCGGCCGAAAAGCACATGATAGCCGGTCTTGCCTCCCGCCGCATCGAAACGCGCGATGATGCGCCGCATCACCGCCGGACCGAGTGGATGGTAGTCCGGGCGAGGGATATGCGCGCCGATCCCACGGAAATGGCGGATCAGCGCTTGTCCACCGCGCTCATCCAAAGGATAATGCGCCTCACAGGCGAAGGCGTCGCCGAAGGGCGACAGCATGGCCCGCAGGTCCGCGAGACTCGGATAGGCTGGCAATCCCGGCGCTACGCCTTCCTCCGCATAAGCGGCGCGCCAGCTTGCGAAGCTCTCCGCGCCCATAGTCGCGAAATAGAGGCTGCCGTGTGGGCGGAGCAGGCTGTACAGGCGGGCCAGTGCGGCCGGCAAGTCATCGAACCACTGGAAGGTGAGGCTGGAGAGAATGAGATTGAACCATGGGCCTTCGAAAGCTGGCGCCTCCCCGTCCATGGCGAGCAGGCGGACGGCTAGCCCCTGTCGCGCCGTGGCGGCGATCATTGCCGGGGCGAGGTCGGTCGCGGTGAACTTGGCATCCGGCCAACGCTGGCGGATCTCGCGGGTGAGCAGGCCCGTGCCGCAGCCGATTTCCAGGATTTGCGCTCCTGGCTCCAGCCGCTCGTGCCCGGCCATCTCAGCGAGGTGGCGCGCGACGATGCGCTGTACGCCAGCGCTTGCCTCATAGCCTTCGGCCGCGGCGGCGAATGCCGCGCCGATCCGTGCCTTGCGTGCCGATGCCATGGCGCGCGCCTTGCCATGGCGGGGGGTGGACGTCACGCCAAAAGACGATAGGAGGCACCATGGCTGACGAAAGCTTCCGGATCGACGGGCTGGACTTCCTGCGGGGACTGGCCGTGATGGGGATATTGCTCCCCAATATCATTCTGTTCGCCTTGCCTTATCCGGCGGTACTCAACCCCTTCACCATCGGCACCACGGGCGTGGCGGACCTGATGGCGTGGCTGGCCGGCTTCCTGCTGGTGGATGGCAAGATGCGGGCGCTGTTCGCCATCCTGTTCGGCGCGTCGATCCTGCTCGTCATGGAATCGGCGGAGATGGATGGGCGCGATGGCCTCCGCGCGCACCGCCGCCGCATGGTGTGGTTGCTGCCGATCGGCCTCGCTCATTATGGGCTGCTCTGGTCGGGCGACATCCTGTTGCTGCTGGCTGTGTGCGGTCTGATCGCCACGCTATTCGTGCGGCTCGAAACACTCGGCCTCATCAAGCTCGCGCTCGTGTTGCTGCTGGTGCAATGGCTCATCAACCTTGCTGTCGTGCTGCCGCCTTTCTGGCTGCGCGCCGCTGTGGAGGTGCCGGGGGCAGCCGGATCGGTTGTTGCCCAGTGGCGCGATTATGCCGATCATCTCGGCATGGGGGCGAGCGGGGCCGTGGCGGCCGACATGGCGCGCTATCATCTCGGTTATGCCGATATCGTGCGGCTTCGCGTGGCTGATATGCCGCGCGATGCGCTCAGCCAGCTTATGCACGCATTGCCGGAGATGCTAGCCTTCGTCGCGCTTGGCATGGCCATGCTCAAGGGCGGGTTCCTCGCTGGCCAGTGGCGGCCGGAGCACTACCGCGCGACATGGCGGCGCGCGCTGTTGGTCGGCTTGGTCCCCATGCTCGGGCTGGCGGCCTGGGTACTGGCCTCTCGCGATCCGCTGGCGGCGCAGGCTGCGATCTTCGGCTGGTCGCTGCCGCTGCGTCTGCCGCTCGCGGTCGGTCTGGCGGCGCTGGCGATGGAGATCGCCGCGCGCGCATCGGGCAGCGGACTGGTGGGCGCAGTGCGTGCCATCGGACGGCTGGCGCTCTCAAACTATCTGCTGAGCAGCCTCGTCATGACCAGCATCTTCTATGGCTACGGCCTTGCGCTCTATGGCGAGATGGACCGCGCCATGCTGCTTCCGGTTGTGCTGGCGGCATGGGCTGCGATGCTCGGTTGGTCCACGCTCTGGCGTCGGCGAGTGGGGCAAGGCCCGGCCGAGTGGCTGTGGCGCCGGCTGGCAAGGGGGCGCTCGGCGCCATAAGCTTCCGGCCCCGGTGTGCGGGTCGATGCCGATCGGGCCCGTTCGTTCCAACCCTTCGAAGCTGCTTTCCCCAGCATCATCGAGAAAGGGGGAACGGCATGTATTAGGGACTATTCCGTTCGGTCATCTAATCGGTGCGCTTAAAGCGATATCAAGCGCAAAGAAAGGCGCCAGCCACGGGGGACGGGGCTGGCGCCTTCCGGGGATGGCGTCCGGATGGGCGCCATCGCGCTCGCCGGAGCCAGGGACCGTTAGCTGAAGGCGATGCGCGTCACATGTGAACGGCGGCGCAGAGTCATGCCGATGGCAGCTACTCCAACGACCATCATGGCCCATGTCGCAGGCTCGGGTACCGCTGCGCCGAGTGCGAAGTTCACGGTGCCGCTGTAGGAGGCATTACCGCCCGCCGTGCCGCCGACGGTCAGCACATGCTCACCTGCCGCCAGCGCATAGCCCGTGAGGACAAGCACATTGCTGCCCGGAATGGCGGTCAGCGAAGGCAACAGATCAATGCCGTCGAGCGTCAATTCCGAGAAGGTGATGGCGGAAAGGCCGGTGCCGGCCTGGATCAGTGTGATGTCGGCCAATGCGTCGGCGATTGCCGGCGTAAAGGTAATGGTATCGCTGAACGCATTGGCCAGGCCGGCGTTGCCATAGTCTGCTGTGTAACTGTCTCCGCTCTGGACCAGCGCGATGGAGAGATCCGTCGCGCTGGCGGCCGGGGCCATGGCGACCACCCCAAGGGCTGCCGCCGCTGCATAGAGAGTTTTCTTCATAGTGGTGTACTCCCACAATGCCTTAATTGGCCTTTAACCCTCTATCTATGTGCATGTGCGAAAGGCAATGCAAAGGCCGGATAGGGCGATGGCACCCATCCCATCTGAATGTCGGTTCGGCACTAACCCGTGCTAATGTTGCGCTAATTGAAATTTTACCGATATATTTCTGTGACTTGTTGAACAGATGGATGTGTCGGGTTTTGTCCCTGTTCAGAGAAATTGACGAACGACGCTCGGGTCAACCGGCTTTTCCGGCATTTTCCGGATGAATTGTTTCGCACTTGCGGTGGATTGTGTTGCGATTGCACAGTCCAGCTGCCGGAGGTTCAGCCTCCTATAAGGAGCATTGAGTACCGATGTGTCGGCCGATGGAGCTGAGCAGATGGACCCTTATCCGGGCAGCGCATGGCGCATCCCCGCAGGGGTGACATGAGGCGGGCGATCACCCGCCCGCCCACGCCTCAATGGCGCGCGCTGCAAGCGGCGCCGCCTGTCATGCCTTACCAGATACGGACGCGATTCTCCGGCGTGAGCGCCATCTTCGCGTCAGCAGGGATAGTGAAGGCCGCATACCATGGATCGAGGTTGCGCACGATTGCGGCGCGTTGCTCGGAGGGGGAATGCGGATCGGTGAGCAGCCGTTGCCGCAGATTTTCCTCGCGATAGCTGCGCCGCCAGACCTGTGCCCAGCCGAGGTAGAAACGCTGGTCGCCGCTGGTCCCGTCGATCATGGGCGCCGGTTGACCGTTCAGCGATGCGTGATAGGCGTCGTAGGCGACCATCAGACCCGCGAGATCGGCGATGTTCTCGCCGAGCGTCAGCTTGCCGTTGAGATGCTCGCCGGGCAGCGGCTCATAGGCGTCATATTGCTTGACCAGCTTGTCGGTTAGCGCATTGAACTGCGCGACGTCCTGGTCGCTCCACCACTGTTTGAGGCGGCCGGTCTCGTCATATTTTGCACCCTGGTCATCGAAATGATGGCTCAGCTCGTGTCCGATGACCGCACCGATACCGCCATAATTGACTGCCGGGTCGGCATGCGGGTCGAAGAAGGGTGGTTGCAGGATGGCGGCCGGGAAGACGATCTCCACCATGCCGAAATTGGCATAGGCGTTCACTTCCATCGGCGTCATGAACCACTCCCAACGGCGCACCGGCTGGCCGAGCTTGCCGACCTGATAATCATGGTCGAACTGGTTGGAGCGCAAGGCATTGCCGAACAGGTCGTCGCGCTTGATCTCCAGTCCCGAATAATCCCGCCACTGGTCCGGATAGCCGATCTTGGGCGTGAAGGCGGCGAGCTTGGCGTGGGCGCGCGCCTTGGCGGCGTCGCTCATCCAGGTGAGGCCGTCGATGCGGCGACCCATGGCGGCGATGACGTTCTTGACGAGCTGGTCGGCTGCGGCCTTGGTTTCCGGCGGGAAATAACGGGCGACATAGACCTTGCCCACTTCCTCGCCGAGCGCCCCCTTGACGAAGGTGACGCCCCGCTTCCAGCGTTCCTCGCGCTCGGGCGTGCCGCTCAGCGTCGTGCCGTAAAAGGCGAAATTCTCCTTGGCGAGGGCGTCCGGCAGATAGTCGGCGAACTGGTCGAGGCTGCGGATCAGGAGCTGGTCCTTGAGTACCGCGAGCGGTGCCTTGGCGATCAGCGCGGCTTCGCTCTTGATGGCGCTAGGCTGCGCGACGACCAACGTGTCGGTGTTGACGCCGGACGCTTTGAGCGCGGCGGCGAAGTCGAAGCCCGGCGCCGTCCGGGCCAGATCCGCCACCGTCATCTTGTTGTAGATCTTATCGACGTCGCGGCTGTCCACCCGCGTCCAGTGCGCCTTGGCGATCTGCGTCTCAAAGGCGAGCAGCGCGTCTGCCCGCTTTTCTCCATCGCTTTCTCCGGCGAGCGCGAACATCTTGGCGAGATGCGCGCGATAAGCCTTGCGCATCCCTTCCATCTTCGCGTTGGCCTGGATGTAATAATCGCGATCCGGCATGCCGAGGCCGCTCTGCGTCAGCGTGAAGATATACTGCTCCGGCTCCTTGTCGTCCTGGCCGACGAAGCCGCCGAATGGCGTGGGTACGCCATTGCGTGAGGCCTGCGCGACGATGGCGACATAATCCGCCCGCGTCTTGATCGCCTTGATCGTGTCCAGCCAAGGCTTGATCGGTGCGAGACCCCTGGCTTCCACCGTCGCGTCGTCAAGATAGGCCGCATAAGCGTTGCCGATCTTGCTGGTGGGATCATCCTTCGCCTCGTTCAATATGTCCTGGGTGCGCTGCTTGGAGAGGTCGTCCAACGCAGTGAACATGCCGTAATTGGCCTTGTCGGCGGGGATGGGCGTGTTCTTCTCCCAAGTGCCGTTGGCATATTGATAGAAGTTGTCGCCTGGTGCGATGGCGCGGTTCATTCCGCTTTCGTCGAAGCCGTAATTGCCCAGCGCCGGCTTGGGCGCTGGGGTGGCGGCAGGCGCGGATGCTGCGGATTCGGGCGTTGTTGCCGGCGCCTCGCCAGCAACATGAGTCGCACAGGCGGAGAGGCTGGTGGACGCTAGGGCAAGCATGAAAAATGAGCGATGCATGGAGGTCCCTTCAGGTCATTCTGGTGGCCTGCCAGACGGCGGGCGGATGGCGCAGGTCTAGCAATTGCCGGTGATTGACTGAACTCCCTTTCGCAGCGCACTGCTCAGGCGGAGGATATAGCGTTTTTTTCGAACGCACTTCGGCGCTGATGGGGTATAAAAGAGGACTGGCATCTTGCTCGCACCTGCGGCATGATTGTGCGATGCAACAACGATCTGTGGATAGCTGACCAGCCGTGCGCCGACTTCCGCCTCTAACCGCGCTTGAAGCGTTTGTGCAGGTTGCGCGCACCGGCTCCGTCAAGGCCGCGGCGGAGGAGTTGGCGCTCTCCGCACCCGCACTCAGCCGGCGCATCCAGGCGCTCGAGCGGTTCCTCGGTTACAGCCTGTTCGAGCGCAAGCACCAGCAGCTCGAAATCAACCAGCATGGCGTGGCGCTGCTCACCGAGATCGCGCCGGCGCTCGACCAGCTCGGTGCCGCCATCGAGGTCGCGACCAGTGGCGCACGAACGTTGCGGGTTCGTCTGGGCATGCTGCCGCTGTTCGCGAGCCAGCGCCTGTTCCCCCGTCTCGGCGACTTCCACCACCAGCATCCCGACATCCATCTCGATGTGGATACCAGCCCTAACGCCGTGGCACGGCTGGGCGAGGGGCTGGATGCCGCTATCGTGCTGGCGCGTGAGGTCGATCCATCGCTCTATGCGCGCGAATTGGACCGTGACGAGATCTATCTCATCGCCTCCAAGCCGCTGGTGGCGGCCATCCGCTCGCCAGGGGACCTCGTCCATCAGACGGTGCTTATCCATCGTGATATGCCCTCCACGTTCGACGTATGGAAGGAAGCGGCGGGCGTTCCCAATCTCGTTCCCGCCGCCGTGGATTATTATGACTCTGGCGCGCTCATGCTGGAGGCGGCCGCGCAGGGGCTGGGCATCGCCGTCATGCACGGCGGCCACCTCGAACATGCGCAGGACTCGCGCCTCGCCCGGCTGTTCGACCAACGCATCGAGAGTCCGTATCGCTATTTCTTCGTCTGCCGCCCCAAGGCGCTGGAACGCCGCTCGGTCCGTGCGTTTCACGACTGGCTCATCAAGGCTGAAATCTGACGTTGGGCGGCCGGTGTGCAGACCGGCGCCTCTGAACCATTTATAAACAGGCTCCCCTCTATGGTCCAGGCAAGCGAGAGGCCGTTCGGGCCAGCCATGACGGAAAGCAGGGATGATGCCGACGACCAGGATCCTCACGGTGGATGACAGCCGCAGCATGCGCGCGCTGCTGCGCCTGACGCTGGCCGGCGGCGGCTTCGACGTGGCGGAGGCGGAGGACGGCCAGGCCGCACTGGAGTGGCTGGAGGAGAATGAAGTAGACCTCATCATCACGGACATCAACATGCCGCGCCTCGACGGTTTCGGCTTCATCGAAACCCTGCGCGGGCAACAGCGGCGCCACGTCAATCGCCCGATCCTCGTCCTCACCACAGAATGTTCGGTCGAGAAGCGGGCGCAGGCCCGCGCGGCGGGCGCGACCGGCTGGATCGTCAAGCCGTTCGATCCCGCGCAGCTCGTTGCAGCCGTCCATCGCCTTGCCCATTGAGCGGCCGGGTCAAGTCACGATATGAAAACCGAAAATATGATGCAGGCTCACACGCTGGATCCCGTCTCCGCGCCGCTACCCACCGCCCCGGCTGACGAGCTTGTCCGCATTCTCATTGCCGAGGAACTGGACCGCGTCCGCCTCGTGCTGGAGGAGATGGGCGTGCAACTCTGCGCCGATCCGGCGGTGGTTCGCAGCCATCTGGCGGCGCTCCAGCGGATCGACGAGCTGTGCCAGCGCCACGAGAATCTGGCCCGCATCCTGCGCGCGGACGACATGGCGGCTGAGGCGGCCGGGGTCACGCTGGAATCGCTGCGCCTGCGTCTGAAACCGGCGCTCGCGCGGTCTTTTGGCGGGCGAGGCGAGGGTGTCGCCGGCAATTGATTTGCCCTTCGAGGCGGGGTGCCGGTAATCGGATGACGAAAAAATCCGCCGCGCTGCCTCTTTTCTTGCGCGCCGCCGCGCTCTAGGGGTCATGATACTCCAATCATGAGTGAGGGGCGATGGCCACCAACGGATCCATACTGACCGAGCGCCGCAGTAGTGCCAGCGAGTATCTGAAATTCCTGCAGGCCTGGATCCGCAAGCCGCGACAGACCGCCTCGATCGTCCCCAGCAGCCATTATCTCGGCCGGCTGATGGCCGCGCAGATCGACCCGCAGGGTGGACGCGTCATGGAATTCGGCGGCGGCACCGGCGCTCTCACGCGCGAGATTCTCGCGACCGGGTTGCCAGTCGCGGATCTGGAGGTCGTCGAGATCAACGAGGCGCTGGCCCATAATCTGCGCGGCAGCTTTCCCGGCGTTTCCATCCTGCAAGCGCCGGCTCAGTCGGTGTTGGCGCAATCGGCGGGCGGGGCCGGCGGTTATCAGTGCATCATCTCCGGCCTACCGCTGCTCGCCATGAGCAAGATGCTGCAAAAGGCGATCCTGGGCGAAGCCTTCCGGCTCCTGCGGCCGGGCGGTGCGGTGATCCAGTTCACTTATTCGCCTCGCCCGCCTGTGCCGGAGCGGCTGACCAGCCTGCTCGGCCTGCGCGCGGAACGGATCGGCACGATCGTCCGTAACGTGCCGCCAGCCACCGTGTTCCGCTATCGCCGTGCCGCCGACATCATGCAGGATTGAGCCAGCCGACACGCGACTACGCACGCGCCGTATCATTCCCCGTCGCCTTCCGCCCATTTCGCGGTTAGAGACGGAGCCATGCAGCGCTTCGACGTCATCATTCTCGGCGGCGGCCTTGTCGGCCTCACCCTGGCGATCGCGCTCGGGCGGCACGGTGTGCAGTGTGCGGTGGTCGATCCGGCCGAGCCCGCCGCGACCATGGCGCCCGGTTTCGACGGGCGCGTCTCCGCCATTTCGAGCGCGAGCTGGAAGCTATTCGAGGCGATCGGCGTCGCGCCGCACCTCGCCGGCAAGGCCTGCCCGATCGACCGCATCTGGGTGAGCGAGGGACTGACCGGCAGTGCACTCGATTTCGCGCCGGATCCGGATGATGGCGCCATGGGCTTCATGGTCGAGAATCGCGAATTGCGCCGGGCAATCGACGCAGCCGCGCAGGCGGCCGACGGCATCACTCGCTTCCAGCCGGACAAAGCCGCCGATGTCGTGCGCGATGCCTATGGCGTCACCGTACGGCTGGCGAGCGGTGCGGAGATCGGTGCCAGCCTGCTGGTCGGTGCCGAGGGGCGGGGCAGTCCCACGCGCGCGCTGGCGCGTATCCCGGTCGCGACCTGGGCCTATCCGCAGACGGCGCTGGTCACGGCGATTGACCACGAAATTCCGCACGGCAACACCGCCTACGAGATTTTCTACTCCGGCGGTCCGTTCGCGTTGCTGCCGATGCTACCGGGCACACGCTCCGCGATCGTGTGGACCGTGCCCAATCGCCAGGCGCCGGCTATGCGTAAGCTGACCGGGCGGGCGTGGCTGGCCGAGGCGGAGAAGCGCATGGGCACCTTCCTCGGCAAGATCAGCCTCGCCGCGCCGATGCAGAGCTATCCGCTGGGCTATCACCGCGCTGCCCGTATCGTCGACGAGCGGCTGGCGCTGGTGGGCGATGCCGCGCACGCCATCCATCCGATCGCGGGGCAGGGCGTCAATCTCGGCTATCGCGATGCCGCTGCGCTGGCCGAGGTGATCGTCGAGGGTATGCGGAACGGCCTGGAGCCGGGCGACGCGCAACTCCTCGCCCGCTACCAGCGCTGGCGCGCGCTCGACTCGCTCAGCGTCACCATCATGATGGACGGTCTCGTGCGCCTGTTCGACGTGCCCGGCTGGCCAGCCTCGCTTGCCCGCCGCCTGGGCCTCTCAGCCGTTCAACGGCTGGGTCCGCTTAAGGAGCGCTTCATGGCCGAGGCACGCGGCGAAAGCGGTCCCCGCCCCCGGCTGTTGCTCGGCGAATCGATCTAGGCGGGATCGCCGCCGCACCCGTTCGCCCGTGCCTGGATGGCCGATCCAACCCTATGACGCGCAAAATACTGTCCCGATCGCCGACTTTTTGCGTTTTCTCCATCAAATGACGGAGGCGGAGGCCCCGCCCGCAGCCTTAACTTTCCGAGACGGCCGAGTCGTCGGCCATTGGAGAGTTTGGACATGAGGAAAAATACGTTCAGCCTCTGGGCCTTCGCTGGGTTGGCGCTGGCGGTGGCGCCGGCAGCCCCTGCGCATCATTCGGCGGCGATGTTCGATCAGGCCCGGAGCAGGGAACTGACCGGCACCGTCCGCCAGTTCCAGTGGACCAACCCGCATTGCTACATCCAGTTGCTGGTCAGGAACGCCAACGGCGAAGATGAGGAATGGAGCATCGAGATGGCGGCGCCCATGCACCTCTATGGCCAGGGCTGGCGGCCGACCACGGTCAAGCCCGGCGACCGCATCAAGGTGAAGATCCACCCGCTGCGCAACGGCGACAAGGGCGGTGAGATCGAGGATGCGGTGACACTCGACGGCAAGCCGCTGGGGAGACGGTCATGAGGGGGCGGATCATGGTGCTGGCGGCGCTGGCCACTGGCGCGCTGCTGCCGGGGCAGGCGATCGCAGAGAGCTGCGAACCGGCGGACCTCGCGAGTCTGCGGGGGTGGGGCGGGGTCTGGATCGCCGAGGGGATGCAGGCTCCGATCAGCGGGCGGCTGGCGACGGACAGCGCCGCCAATCGCCAGTTGATCCGGATGGTAGGTCTTGATGCTCCGTGGAACGAGGCCGGCATAGCGCGATTGGAAGAGATGGTCCGCATCACGATTGCGGGCCTTCAGAAGCAGGCAGGTTGGGGCTTCCCGATGATGATGAACACCGTTGCCCCGCTGAGCTTCGTCGTCGCGCCGCAGGAAACGTTCATCATCAGCCAGTATCGGGATATCCGCCACGTCTATACCGATGGACGCCCGCAACCGGCCAAGGAGGATCGCTGGCCGACCCCATGGGGGAATTCCATCGGTTGCTGGCAGGGCGACACGCTGACGATCAAGACGATCGACGCCGGTTATGATCCCAAATTCAACTATGCGGCTCCGCCCGTCTCCGACGACGCGAAGTTCGTCGAGACGCTGCGGCTGGTGGCCCCTGATCGCCTCGAATCCACCATGACGGTCATCGATCCGGCCCTGCTGACCCAGCCGTGGACGATCCACATCAGCTACGTCCACCCGCAAGGCGTGGACCGGCTGATCCATGACGGCGACATGTTCGAGAACGACCGAAGCGTTACGGACGGCCGCTCGCCGACCATTGCTTCGGTGCGGGAGAGTGAACGGGCGGCAACTCCCCGGCCTGAGGTCAGGCTGAGCGAAGCTCAGATCGACCGTCTTGTTGGCGACTATTTCATTGATGGCTCCGGTATCGTGATGCACGTCGAGCGGCGCGGTGGGCTGTTGTGGGCGGGCACGGATCCGCAGCCGACCTTGCCCTTCCATGCCCAGGATCCGCTTAATTTCGAGGCGCGAGCCATTGATATGACGTTGCGGTTCAAGACCGATGCGGCTGGTCGGGTGACGGGTTTCGAGGGCAGGGGGCCAGACGGGCAGCCCATGACCGGAAAATCTGCGTATCGGCCCTGAGACAAGCGGTCCAAGGCTGGTGAAAATTCCCAACTGTTGGCGCGGATTGGCGAAGGAGAGGCGGCATCCGTTCGCCGTGTATTCATGCAAAGCACGCAATAGCGGCGTCTCGCGCATTTTGGCACGGCTCATGCACAGGCCATGGTCAAGCAAGACCGAGTGTTTCGGCCGCGCCACGGGAGTTTCTTTATGCAGATCTACCAGCCCTCACTCATCGCCCGCAACGACACGCTGCTCGGCGTTTGCGCGGCGATCGGCGAGGATTTCGGCTTCAACCCCATCTGGCTGCGCGCGGCGTTTGCCGTGGTTGTGTTTTTCAATCTGGTCCTAGCTGTCGGTATTTATCTGGCCATGGGCGCGGTGGTGCTGCTGACCCGGTGGCTCTATCCCAAACCGCGCCGGCTCATGGTTGTGCCGCAGGCCGTCGCCGCAGCGGAAAATATCGAAGGAGAGGGGGAGAGCGAGGATCTCGTCCTGCTCGCTGCTGCCTGACGCTAACCGGCTTTGACGGCCATCCCTTGCGCCGTCATTGGGTCCGGCCGGTCGCCCCCCTTATCGACCGGCCGGATTTTGTGCGCGATGGCGAGGGACGCGGCGATCCGGCGACCGATCAATGCGGGCGGGCATTGCCGCGCTGGCGGCCTTCGCGGCGCATGAACTGCATGAGCTGGATCGCCAGTTCGGTGCGCTCGGGCAGGCTGTCCGCTTCCAGCAGTGCCTGCTTGCCGGCGATGTCGAAGGGGGCGATCTGGGCGATGGCATTGACCAGCGTCTCATCGTCCAGGCTTTGCACGGCATCCCATTCGACCGCGTAACCGAGCGTGTCGGCGAATATCTTTGCCTCGCCTTCCAGCGCGGCCCGTTCGCTGGGTGCGAGGACAGTGCGGCTGATATCATCCTCCTCGATCAACTCGGCCTCCACCTGGCGGAACATGGTGGTGACGTCCAACTCGCGGGCGATGCGGAAGCGCGCCTCGCCGGAAAGGATGATGTTGAAGCGGCCGTCCTCCAGCGCCTCGATCTCGGCAATCCGGCCGATACAACCGATCGAGAACAGGGGGGCAGGCTCGCCGGGACCGCTCGGCTGGATCAGGCCGATGCGCTGGTCGCGCGCCATCGCATCACTCACCATCGCCCGGTAGCGCGGCTCGAAGATGTGCAGCGGCAGGTGGGCGCGGGGAAACAGGATGGCGCCGCCCAGCGGGAAGATGGCGATCCGCCGGCCCATGCGGTCAGGCGAACAGGATCGCCGAGAGGCGCCGGCGCTGGGCGAGCACCCACGGATCTTCCAACCCGACCACCTCGAACAGCTTGAGCAACTGGTCGCGCGCCTTGCCGTCCTCCCAGCCGCGATCCTTGGCGATGATGGTGAGCAGCGCGTCGGCCGCGCCGTCGCGGTCGCCCACCGCCATCTGCGCGGAGGACAGCTCGAACAGCGCCTCGAAATCGTCCGGATTGGCTTCCAGTCGCGCCCTGAGCGGAGCGGTATCGACGCCCGGCGTCGCCGAGCGGGCTAGAGCGATGGCGGCCCGGCCGCGCTCGATGGCGGGATCCGTGCCAAGGTCGGCGGGCAGGCTTGCGATCAACGCCTCGGCTTCATCCGGACGGCCCAATGCCGTGAGTGCGCGTATCTGGCCGCCGATGGCGCCTGCATCGTCCGGCGCCATATCAGTGATCTGGACGAAGATGCTGAGCGCCCGCTCGGCGTCGCCTCCCGCCAGCACGTCCTCACCCATAGCGAGTAGCGGCGCGATGTCCTGTGCGCGCTGGCCGGCCTCGCTCTGGATCGGGAGTTGCGCCAATATCTGGTCGAGCATCTGCCGATACTGGCTCTCGGTACGGGCTTGGCTCAGATCCGCGACCGGCTGGCCTTGGAAGATGGCATAGACGGTGGGGATGGACTGGACGCGGAACTGGCTGGCGATGAAGCGATTCTCGTCGACGTTGATCTTGACCAGCAGCACGCCGCGATCAGCATATTCCGCCGCGATCTTTTCGATGATCGGGGAAAGCTGCTTGCAAGGGCCGCACCATTCCGCCCAGAAGTCGACGAGCACGAGGCTGGTCTGCGATGGATCGACGACATCGCGCCGGAACGCCGCAACCGCCTGTTTATCATTCTCGCTCAAGCCCAAGGTGGCCACGCTCTGTCTCCTGCTGCCTGTCGCCTTTGCCCGCATATGGGGTGGAACGGCGCGGCTCTGCAAGAGCGGCCCGAATTCTTTGTCCCGCATCGCAAAAGGGACTTGCCGCCCCCCGGAGGCGATGCTAGTTGCCCGCCTCACCCGGCCGGGCGACACAGCACCGGCCCGCCAGAGCGGGCGTAGCTCAGGGGTAGAGCACAACCTTGCCAAGGTTGGGGTCGAGGGTTCGAATCCCTTCGCCCGCTCCAGTTTTCCTAGAAAAATCAATAGTTTGTGATCACGGCGCCCGGAGCGGGGCGCCGCTTATTTGCGTCAGTTCACCACCAGTTCACCACCGAACACGCGTGCAAACGGAAACTCATGGCCATTGTGGCGGAGTTTGGAGGGGAACGCCTTCCCCTGCCGGTGAGCCGCGTTCCGCGTCTCCCCGGACCCCTTCGAACGGGGCTGCCGCCCCGTAACGCCCCGCCAGAGGGAGAGTGCGGCCGGTTGGCCGTGACGGGTTGAGCACGGCGAGAGAGGCTCGCCGTCGGCCCGTCATGGAGACCTGCCATGACCCGAACCAACGGATCGGCCGCGCGCGCCGAGGTCTATTCGCGCATCACCGCCGAGATAATTTCCGCCATCGAAGCCGGCGCCGGCGATTGGCGTATGCCCTGGCATCACGACGGCACCGCCGTCACCCGTCCCGAGAACATCACTTCATCAAGGCGCTACCGCGGCGTCAACGTTCTGGCGCTTTGGATTGCCGCACAGGCGTCCGGCTATTCCAGCGGCATCTGGGGAACCTATCGCCAGTGGCAGGCCGTCGGCGCGCAGGTTCGCAAGGGTGAGCGTGGCACCACGGTCGTGCTCTGGAAACAGGCGGCTTGCCGAGCCGATGACGATCACGATGAGGGCGATCCGCGTCCAGGCCGAATGTTCGCCCGCGCGTTCACCGCGTTCAACATTGCCCAGGTCGACGGATGTGAACCGGAACCGGCGATCTTGGTGCCCGAGAGCGAGCGCATCGCCCATGCCGAGGCATTCGTCGCGGCATTGAAGATACCGATCACCGAAGGCGCTTACGACGCCCATTATCGGATCGACCTCGATCAGATCTTCATGCCGCCTTTCTCGGCGTTCCGCGATGCAGTCGCCCAGATGGGGACGATCCTCCACGAATGTGCTCACGCCACAGGGGCAAAGCACCGGCTCGATCGCAATTTCGACGATCGGTTCAAGCGCAATTGGCTGCCCATCGAAGAAGCCTGCGCCGAACTCACCGCGTCGTTCGTACTGGCGGACCTGGGTATCGCGCACCATCCGCGACCCGATCATGCCGCATATGTGGCCTCGTGGCTCTCGGCCCTGAAGAATGATCCGCGCGCGATTTTCACTGCTGCCAGCAAGGCCCAGCAGGCGGCCGACTGGATGTGGGCACAGCAGCCCCAGGCCGAGGAGTTGGCGGCATGATCCTCGTCACACCAGAATTGCGCGACCGACTGCGCGCCAATCACCGCGCCCGCTGCGAGGCGCTTCGCCGCGGCGAACCCGCGCCGGACCCGATGCCGATGGTCCGCTTCTTCAGTCCCCTTGGCCCCGCCACCTGGCTCGCCACGGAGCTGGATGAAGACGGGATTCTCTTTGGTCTCGCCGATCTCGGCTTCGGCTGCCCGGAATTGGGGAGCTTTGCCTTGGAGGAGCTGGAATCGATCCAGCTTCCCTTCGGTCTCGGCATCGAACGCGATATCCACTTCGAGGGCGAGTTTCCGCTCTCGGTTTATGCCGAGGCCGCTTCCCGCGCCGGATCGCTGGTCGAGGGTGAACGCATCCTTCGCCGGGGATCGATGCCGGGCGCGAGCACGCTGTCACCATAACGCCGATCGCTGGCGATCTCAGGCGCCGTCATCCTCGCGGAAGCGGGCCATTTGGTGCATGCGCTCGTGCAGGAGGGTGACGATCCCGACATTGCAGTCGGCGAGCAGCCGCCAGTAGACATAATGATGTTCGTGGCGACAATAATAACCGTCGACGCCAAATTCGGCCGGTATCGCGCGCCAGAGCAATTCGCGGCGCGCGATCCGGTCGAAGCAGGCGAACAGACGGCGGATATCGGTTTCGGCCTGCTCCTGGCCCCATGTGTCGCGGGTATAGACAAAAATCTCGTCGAGCCGCTCGCCCGCGATTGCCGAAACACGAAATGCCGTCATGTCACGCCCGGCGATTGCGGGCGATCACGGCCTTGGCGTCCAATGCGCGATAGCTGTCTTCAGGCGCCGCGAAGGCGCGCGTCAGTTCCGCTTTCAGGCGCTGGAACTGCTCCGCCTCGCTCCTCTCCTTGTCGCGTCGGATCAGGTCGCGCACATATTCGCTGACATTCTCATAGGCGCCCTGATCGCCGACATTGGCCGCGACGAACTCGCCCAGCGCACCGCTGATCCGGACATTGAGCGTGATCGGCTTGTTCATGCGCGCCTCCTTTTGTCCTTATATAGTTCAATATTGTGGACGCCGACAAGGGGAAGCCTGGGGGAAGCGTCGGCACCGATCATCTGCTATGTCATGGGTCGCAGTTTTGGAGTCGGCCCCATGCCCAAGAACCGCATGACCTTCCACGATCCCCGCGACGAACTGCCGCCGGTGACGATCGAAATCCTGAAAGGCGATGTACTGCGCTTCACTCAGGTCGATCGCGAGGGCCGCATCAATGTCGTGACCTTCTCTGACCGTTTTGACGTTCGCCGCGGCGTCTTCGATGTCGCGGCGCGGCCAACATATCCGCTCACAGTGGAAGGTTGAGCTGGTTCACGTCGGGAGAGGATAATCCGTCCAGCCTTTCGATGATCGTTGCCGCCAGTGCATCGGCAGCCCGCTCGCGCATCCGCTCGTCCGGCATCGTCAGGCCGACGCGTGCCCATCCAGGCGCCGCCAGCAGGATGGCGGACAATTCCAGTCGTTCGATTCGTTCCATGTCGGCATGAGAACAAATAGTGAACATATTGGCAAGGACAATGATGCCCAGCGGCGGTGTTGGAGTGTAGGGTTGCGTGACGGCCTGCCTGCGGCCGGCCTTGAGAGGGAGAGGGAAGCCAGTGACTTCGTGACGGGCTGGGAGCCGAGAGAGAGTCTCGCGGCGGCCCGTCATGGAGAAGTCCCATGGCCAAAGCGCCTCAGAAACTCGTCCTCAGCGGCTCGCGCGACATCCCGTTCGACCGCCTGAATCTGTCCCAGTCCAATGTCCGCCGGGTGAAGGCCGGCGTATCGATCCGCGAGCTGGCGGAGGATATCGTCCGCCGCACGCTGCTCCAGAGCCTCAACGTGCGGCCCATCCTTGATGCGGAAGGCCAGGAGACCGGCCAGTTCGAGGTGCCGGCCGGTGGCCGGCGGTTCCGGGCGCTCGAGCTGCTGGTGAAGCAGAAGCGGCTCGCGAAGGACGCGCCCATTCCCTGCGTCGTCAAGGCGGCCAACGATGTCGTCTCGGCCGAAGAAGACAGCTATGCGGAAAACACGTTCCGCGAGCAGCTTCACCCGCTCGATCAGTTTCGCGCCATGCAGGCGATGATCGACAAGGGCCAGGATGTCGAGTCGATCGCCGCGCACTTCCTCGTGACGCCGGCCGTCGTGAGCCAGAGGCTGAAGCTCGCCAAGGTCTCGCCCAAGCTGCACGAGGTCTATGCCGAAGACGGCATGACGCTGGAGCAGCTCATCGCCTTCTCGGTCTCCGACGACCATGAGCGCCAGGAGCAGGTCTGGGAACTTCTCGCCCATAGCTACAACCGATCGGGCGCCTATATCCGGCAGAAGTTGACCGAGAACAGCGTGCGCGTCGCGGACAAGCGGGTGCGGTTCGTTGGGGTTGAGGCCTATGTCGAAGCGGGTGGCGGCGTGATGCGCGACCTGTTCGAAGACGACGATGGCGGCTGGCTGACCGACCCCGCGCTCCTCGACCGGCTCGTCGCCGAGAAGCTTCAGACCGAAGGCGAAAAGATCGGCGCCGAAGGCTGGAAGTGGGTCGCGACCGCCGTCGACCTGCCCTGGGGTGTTACCAAAGGCCTGCGCGAGATCGACGGCGTGCCTGTCCCGCGGACGCCCGAAGAAGATGCGCGGCTGGCGGAACTCGAGGCCGAAGCCGAGAAGATCGAGGCGGAGTGGTCCGACGATCCGAATGTGCCGGACGAGGTGCATGAACGCATTGTTGCCATCGATGCCGAGATCGGCGCCTTGGTCGAGCGTCCGCTGAGTTTCGACGCGCAAGAGATGGCACGGGCCGGCCTGTTCGTCTCGGTCGAGGTCGATGGATCGCTCTGCATCGAGCGCGGCTATGTCCGTCCCGAGGATGAGCCGGTCATCGAGAGCGAAGACGGAGAAGCCGATGCCATTCGCGGCGTCGACGGCGCCTCTGCCGGAGAGGACAGCGATACGCTGGCTGGCACGGCCGAGACCAATGTCGTGCCGATCGGCGCGCCATCTGGCGGGGATAACGAGGAGGATGGCGAAATCCTCAAACCCCTTCCCGATCGCCTCGTCGCTGAACTGACCGCCTGGCGCACGCTTGCCCTGCAGGATGCCTTCGCGCAGAACCCGTCCACGGCCTTCGCGGCGGTGCTGCATGCTTTCGTGCTCAGCACCTTCTACACCTACAGCCGCGAATCCTGCCTGGAACTGGCGCTCAGCAAGGTGTCGTTCGGTTTCGCGCCCTCGGGCTTGCGCGACGGCGCGCCGGCCAAGGCGATTGCGGAGCGCCACAAGCGCTGGGCCGACCGGCTGCCGGACAGCGACAAGGATCTGTGGGACGCGTTGCTCCAGTTCGACGGGGCCGAACAGGCCGCCCTGTTCGCGCATTGCGCCTCGCAGGCATTGAACGCGCAAGCGGAGGTGGTGCCCAAGTATGACAATGGCCGCATCTCGAAGCACAGCATCGAGCGGCGCATCGCGCACAGCCATGTCCTCGCGCGGGCCGTCGGCCTCGATCTGGTCGGCGCGGGCTGGCGTCCGACGGTCGAGGGCTATTTCCGCAGCGTCACCAAGCCGCGCATCCTTGCCGACGTCGCCGAGGCCAAGGGGCCGAAGTTCGCCGAGATGATCGACCATCTCAAGAAGGGCGACATGGCGAACGAGGCCGAGCGGCTCCTTGAAGATGCTCGTTGGCTTCCCGAGCCGATGCGGACGCCCGAACTGCTCGATGCACCTGCCGACGATCCGGCAGCGGAAACAGAAGCCGCCGAACTGCCCGCCTTTCTCGATGACGAGGTGCAGCCGGTCGATGACGACGGTGAAGGCATCGCGGCAGCGGCCTGATACCTGCGCGGTGCGGCTTCGGCCGTCCCGTCCATCCGCTCTTCCATCATTCGAGCCCGGCGCATTTCGCGTCGGGCTTTCGCATTCTCAGGAGTCATATGATGCGAACTTCCCAGATCGACACCGCAACGCCGGATGAACTGGCGCCTGTGTTGCTGCTCGCGCTCCAGCGGCTTGGGCAGCTTGGTCGCCAGGGTGCCATCGCCCTCGCGCGGCAGGTCGAGGACGACGACGCAGATTTCGACGAGGCGGCCGAATGGATCGCCGACATCGCCTCCGGCGGCCTTCGGGAATGACCCGGCGCCGCCATTCGCCCTGTTTTCATCAATCCCCAGAAGCCCGGCCCCTCCGCCGGGCTTTTGCCTTTCAGGAGATCCGCAATGACCGACGCAACCCAGCCCGCCATCGACATGGCGGCAATCATGCAACGTTTCTCGCAATGGGAAGCCGGCGCCGCAAAGCTCATTCCCGAAAACAAGGCACGGCTGTTCGCCTGCCTCGCTTCGGCGGGCATCACGCTCGTAACCGTCACCTTCGACGGCTATGGCGATAGTGGCCAGATCGAGGATGTCGCCGCCTTCATCCGCGATCAGCCAGCCGAATTGCCCGGCGGCACTGTTGAAGTGAGGATGCTGGACTACGGCACCGACCAGCCGGTCGCCAATTACCTGTCGGCAGGCGAAGCGATCGAGAACCTCGCTTATGACCTGCTGCGCCAGACGCATTGCGGATGGGAGAATAATGACGGCGCTTATGGCGAGTTCACGTTCGACGTGGCCGCCGGGACGATCGCGCTCGACTATAATGAGCGGTACACCGCGTCCGAAACCTACGCGCACGAATGGTGAGGAGGCGATGATGGGACATTGCTATCACCATGCGCTTTCCTCGGTCCGAAAATGGGGCGGTGAGCCGGAGGACTATCTGCCGCTCCACCAGTGGTTCGATGAATCCAAAGCGATCACCGCGGATTTTCGGCACCGCGCGCTGCGTCATCATGCCGAGGGCATCTTCATGCTCGAGCGCTTTTTCGGCGCGGCGATCACCGTATCGACGGGGCGCGTCGTTCCCGTTCGCCTGATTGGGGAACAGCATGTGCGCGAAGATCTGGGGTTCATCCCGAGCTTCGCCGACTGGGTGCGCTGCATCCGGCCCGAACCCTGGATGGGCCGCGCGCAGCCGATCCACCGCGACGTCGATCCGTTCGAGGCCGTTGCTGCCTGACATACGACGCCCGCGCATTGTCAAACAACCACTGCCCTCGGCGCCCATCGCCGGGGGCAAAACATATCAAGGAGCCAGACGATGGCCGACTATTACACTCCGACCGTGGTCGAACCGTTTATTCCGCTCAGCGCCATGTTGCCGATCGAACGCCTGTTCCTCGCACAGGTGTTCGATGAGGAAATCGTTGACGAGACCGCCTATTACTACAGCGAGGACGGTGCCAACGACCTTATCTTCCTGCCCGCCGGCGACGTCCGGGCCGCCCTTGACGCGGCCAAGCCCGACACCAGCCGTCTTGCGCAAAAGCTGCTCGAAGAGCAGCCCGATGCGCTTCTTGGCGAGGATGACATCGAACTCGATATGTGCGGTGATATCTGGGTCGACGTGCTGCAGGACATCTTGCGCCGCTCGCCAGACCTCGATCATCTGACCGTGACCATGGCCTTCACCTGTTCGAAGATGCGGGTCGATGGCTTTGGCGGGCTCGCCATGCTGATCACCGCCCAGACGATCCGTTCGGAATCGACCAACACGCTGTTCGACCGCTTCTACAAGGAAGCTTACGCCAACGGGGAGATCGGTCATGGCAATCCCTGATTATGCCCGCGCCAATTTCGAGACGCTGGTGAAGGCTGCCAAGGCGGGCGATCTTGCGCTAATGGAATGCACCGAAGTGGAAAGCGGCGAGATCCGCTATGTAATCTGCGCTATTGGCCGCGATCAAGGCGACTATGTGATGACGCCGTTCGGTCATCTCGCCCCCGGCAACCCCTACGAAGCCTATATCCCGCCCGCCTGACCGCGCCGCAGTGCTGTGAATCGCGCGGCAATCCGGCTGTGTGAGCTATCACTCGCGCCGACGGCGCCTGGATCGGAGCGTGCGTCGCATTGAGCGCAGGTTGAACCAGCGGAATCGCAAATCAAGCCGGCGGTCCCGCTGAAAAGCGGCGAAAATGTCCGTGGGATTGCGCATCGGCAGTTCGGGACACTTCCGCGCGGCGATGTTGCTGCGCAGGAACTCAAAGAGCCGCTGGAGGACCAGCTTCGCCTCTTTCACGTCGCCTTCAGCCAGCATCTCGTCGATATAGGCCTGCAGTACGATCGGCGCAGCTGCGAGTTGCCGCATGGCGACATCATCGTGACGGCCGAGAGTCACGACATTGGCCACTCGGCTTTGCAGGCAATGCAGCGGATGCATCACGGGGAGCACGAGTTCGTCGACCCCGTTCCCTCGTACCGGCACGATCAACTCGACCGCATCACGTTCGAGTGCATTCGCCTTAACGCCGATGACGTCACTGAGAAAATCGATCTCAAGGTCGATTCCGTCGATGGTCGCGGTCACGACCGCCGAGTTGGGCGTGTGATCGTCTGGGCCGGGATAGTGGACTTCTCCGTTCAAGGCATCGGCCAGCTTCTTCGCGGCTTGCCGATGACCGAAATAATCGAGATCCTTTGATGTGAAGGGGCCAAAGGCGATCAGTTCGGGCCGCCCTGGGGCATAACGCTCTGCCCACAGATTCAATGCCTGTCCGCCGACGATGAACGCATTGTCCTCCAGTCCGAGAACGGAGGCGAGCTTGATGACAGTTGTTCGAGCCAGGGGCTCCTTGCGCTCAGCGGCCAATCAAACGCCGTCTGCGGATGGATGACGCTGCAATATCGAGCGAAGAAAAAACACCATTGGCAGCGCGCAGTTCTTCGCGCGAAACATGGCCATTACGCAGGTCAGACTCATCCCTTGCCCGCGAAGCTTCCTTCGCGCGCTGATGATCCGAGAAGCTGTAACGGCCAATATGCTGCATGATTTGCTCCATCGCCATTCTAGCCGATAGGCCTTAGCAGTCAATGAACGCCTGCAACGCCCGGATTTCCGTGCCCCGATGATGTAAGTGTTGGTGGCTACCTGCACCAGTCCGTGCGAATCCCATCTATCTGCCTTCTTTCACGCAACTGACGCGGTCGAAAACGCTCGGCATCGAGAATGCGTCGCGCTCAATCCCAGGTGAGAGGGAGAGTTCTGACCGGTAGGGGGAACCCGGCCGGGCCACAAGAGGGAGAGCATCCGGCGGGCTTCACCTGTTCCCGCTCTCCTGGAGACCTTCACTCATGACCTATATCCTGTCCGGCGCGGCGCTTCGCGCCGCGCCCCTTGCGGTTGCGTCCAGCTTTGCGGCGCGTGCCTGTGCCCTGCTGGCCGCCGCGCGCAGCCTGTTGCCGGCACTCGAGGCCGGGTTTGCCATCGATGCGGCGCAGCTCCGTTCAGCCATGACCAACGCCTTTGGCGCCAGCGATTCCGAAGGCGCCTGGGACTGGAAAAGCGCCTACGACGCCTGCGAGGCCGCCGAAATCCTTTTCCTGCGCCGTTATGGCCAGGCGATTGTCGGCCGCGCGACGCCAAGCGCGCTGGCGCTGATCGAACGCATCGCGGCTTTAATGCCCACGCACACCCGCCGCTCGGAAACCTCCCAGGCTTTACAGCAATTCTCGACGCCGCCTGGCCTTGCCTTTGTCGCAAGCACAGCGGCTTCGATCCATCCCGGCGATCATGTGCTCGAGCCGTCGGCCGGCACCGGCATGCTCGCCGTCCATGCCCTGCTGGCGCGGGCAAGGCTCACGCTCAACGAACTGGGCGAGACGCGCGCGGACTTGCTGCGGCTGCTGTTTCCGGATGTGCCGGTCTCGGACTATGATGCGGCCTCGATCGACGATCGGCTGCCATCCGCCGTCCGCCCGAGTGTCGTGCTGATGAACCCGCCCTTCTCGGCGGTGGCGCATGTCGAGCGCACCATGAAGGACGCGGCGCTGCGCCATATCGCCTCAGCGCTGGCGCGTCTGGAACCAGGCGGCCGTCTGGTGGCGATCACCGGAGCAAGCTGCGCCCCCGATGCGCCGGCCTGGCGCGACGCCTTCGCGCGGTTGCAGGAGACGGGCCGCGTCCTCTTCACCGCCGCGATCGACGGCAAAGTCTATGCGAAACATGGCACAACGATCGACACCCGGCTGACTGTCATCGACAAGCTGCCGGCCGAGGATCCAGGCCAGTTTCCCGAAAGCGCGGGCGTCGCGCCCGACACTGCGACCCTGCTCGCCTGGGTCCAGGCCCAGGTTCCGCCGCGCTCGCCCTCCACACCATCACTAGTCGCGGCCTTGCCGATCACGGCATCGGTTTTTTCGTCTGTGCGGACGAATGCGCGCGCTGTTGCCACGGTCCCTGGCTCTTCAGCGCCCGAACCCGAAGCGGTCGAATTGGCCTATGACACGGTGGACTGGACGCCGCCCGCAGACCGTCTGGGGGATAGCATCTATGAGCCCTATCTGCTCCAGTCGATCGCCATTCCCGGCGCAGCCACGCATCCGACGCCGCTAGTCCAGTCCGCGGCGATGGCTTCGGTCGCGCCGCCCAAGCCCTCCTACCGCCCGCATCTGCCACCGCAGCTCAGCACGCTCGGCATATTGTCCGACGCCCAGCTCGAATCCGTCATCTATGCGGGCGAGGCACATGGAGGGCATCTGTCGGGCGCGTGGAAGATCGATGCGACCTTCGATGTCGTTACCGCCGCGCCGGAGGACGCCGAAGATGCCGTGAAATTCCGGCGCGGATGGTTCCTGGGCGACGGCACCGGCGCGGGCAAGGGCCGCCAGGTTGCGGGCATCATTCTCGACAATTGGCTCAAGGGGCGCCGCCGTGCGGTCTGGATTTCCGTATCGGACCGGCTGCTTGAGGATGCACAGCGCGACTGGTCGGCGCTCGGTCAAGAGCGGCTCCTGGTGACGCCGCTCTCGCGTTTCCGCCAAGGGGCGGACATCCGGCTCGCCGAGGGTGTGCTGTTCACCACCTATGCGACGCTGCGCTCGCAGGAACGCAGCGGCAAGAAGTCGCGCGTCGAACAGATCGTCGAATGGCTGGGGCCGGATTTTGACGGGGTGATTGTGTTCGACGAGGCGCACGCCATGGCCAATGCCGCTGGCGGCAAGGGGGAGCGCGGGGATGTAGCGCCCTCGCAGCAGGGCCGTGCCGGTCTCCGACTCCAGCATGCGCTACCCGATGCCCGCATCGTCTATGTCTCGGCGACCGGCGCAACCACGGTTCAGAACCTTGCCTATGCCCAGCGCCTGGGACTGTGGGGTGGCGAGGATTTTCCTTTCGCGACACGCGGTGAATTCGTCAGCGCGATCGAGAATGGCGGCGTCGCGGCGATGGAGGTTCTGGCCCGCGATCTGAAAGCCCTCGGTCTCTACGCCGCCCGCTCACTATCCTTCGACGGTGTCGAATATGAGATGCTCGAACACAGGCTCACGAGCGAGCAGGTTCGCATCTACGACAGTTTCGCGTCGGCGTTCGAGGTGATTCACAACAACCTGGACGCCGCGCTCGAGGCCGCCGGCGTCACCAGCGCTGCCCATGGCACTTTGAACCGCCAGGCCAAGGCGGCGGCCAAGTCAGCCTATCAGGGGATGCTCCAGCGTTTCTTCAACCATCTCATCACCAGCATGCAGACGCCCAGCGTCATCGCCGGCATCGAACGCGATCTGGAGGGCGGCCATGCAGCCGTGGTGCAGATCGTCTCGACCGGCGAGGCCTTGCAGGAACGCCGCCTCGCCGAAATCCCGGCCGATGAATGGAATGACGTCTCGGTGGACATCACACCGCGCGACGGCGTTCTGTCCTACCTCCAGCACAGCTTTCCGGTGCAGCTCTACGAGCCGTTCACCGACGGAGATGGCAATCTCTCTTCCCGGCCGGTCCATGACGAGGACGGCAACCCGGTCGTCAATCGCGAGGCCGTGCGCCGCCGCGATGCAATGATCGAACGGCTTGCCGCGCTCCCGCCCGTTCCCGGCGCGCTCGACCAGATCGTCCAGCATTTCGGGACGGACATGGTGGCTGAAGTGACCGGGCGTTCGCGCCGCATCGTTCCCCGCCGCTATGATGACGGCTCGGTCCGCTTTGCGGTCGAGAACCGTCCCGCTTCGGCAGCGCTGCATGAGACCGACGCCTTCCAGAATGACGCCAAGCGCATCCTCGTCTTCTCGGAGGCTGGCGGCACGGGGCGCAGCTATCACGCCGATCTTGGCGCCGCGAACCAGCGCCGCCGCATCCATTATCTGCTCGAAGCGGGTTGGAAAGCCGATGCTGCGATCCAGGGGTTCGGCCGGACCAACCGCACGAATCAGAAGCAGCCGCCGCTGTTCCGGCCGGTCTCGACCGACGTGAAAGCGCAGAAACGCTTCATCTCGACCATCGCCCGGCGGCTCGACAGTCTTGGCGCGATCACGCGCGGCCAGCGCCAAACCGGCGGGCAGAATATGTTCCGGCCCGAGGACAATCTCGAAAGCTGGTATGCCCGTGATGCGCTGCGCCAGCTCTATGTTCTTCTCGCGCGCGGCAAGGTCGAAGGCTGTTCGCTCGCCCGCTTCGAAGCGGCGACCGGCCTATCGCTTCTCGACAGCAACGGCGGCCTCAAGGATGAGTTGCCGGGCATCAACACCTTCCTCAACCGCATGCTCGCGCTCACGGTTGCGATGCAGAACCTGCTGTTCGAGGCGTTCGAGGGTCTGCTTGTCGCCCGGATCGAGCAGGCGCGGGCATCGGGCAGCTACGAAATCGGGCTGGAGACGCTGCAGGCCGAAAGCTTCCGCATTGTCGGCCGCACGCCCATCTACACCCATCCGGGCACGGGCGCGCAGACGCAGCTTCTGACCATCGAGCGCAAGGACCGGTTGACGCCGCTATCGCTGGAAGATGCGCTGGCAATGGCCGAGGACAAGGGCGCGAAACTACTGATCAACAGCATGACCGGCCGCGGCGCTGTGCAGCGCCGGGCGCGCAGCGTGACCGATGACGATGGCGCCGTTCATCCGCGCGTGCGCCTGGTCTGGCCGCTGACCGATAGCGTCATTCCGGCGGAAACGCTGCTGGCAAGCCAATGGGAGGAGGTCGGCCGCGACGAGTTCAGCACGGCATGGATGGCGGAGTTGGCAGGACTGCCAATGCACGAGACTTCGACACTGCACATGGTCTCCGGCCTGCTGCTGCCGATCTGGAAGCAACTTCCCGACGAGTCGACGCGCGTTTATCGGCTCCAGAGCGATGACGGCGAGCGTGTCATCGGCCGCCGCGTGTCTCCGGCCTGGGCGGCCAGCGTCGCGGGCGACGATAGTCCGGTGCGGCTCTCCGGCGAGGAAGCGCTGTCGATGCTCATGTCCGGCGAAGCCGTGCTGCATCTGGCGAACGGCCAGAAGCTCCAGCGTGTCCGCGCCATGCACGACTGGCGGATCGAGCTGACCGGATTCAATGATCTGGGCGTCGAGCGCCTCAAGGCCATGGGCTTGATCTCGGAGATCGTCTCGTGGAAACTCAAGCTCTATGTGCCGGCAGGGGCTGTCGGCGCCGATATGCTGGACCGGCTGCTCGAGCGATATCCGATCGAACGGCTCTCCACGCGCAAGGCCGCCTGAGGAGCCCCACGATGCAGAGCCCCGCAACAATCATTGCCGAACGTCTCGCCGAGAATGCGGAGAGCGTCTGTCGCCGTTACCTGTCCAATGGGCACCGGGAAGGCCGCTACTGGCTGGTCGGCGACGTTCACAACACGCCGGGGCGAAGCCTCTATGTCCGTCTGACCGCGTCCCCCGATGGGCGCGGCCAGACCGGCAAATGGACCGATGCGCAGAGCGGCGATCATGGCGATCTGCTCGACATCATCGCCATCGCCCGGAACTGCCGGACCATGCGCGAGACGCTGGACGAAGCCCGGCATTTTCTGCGCCTGCCCATACCGCCGCCGTCCGAGGATAAGCCGGTTAGACGCAGCAAGGCACCGACCGGCACGCGGCAAGCAGCACGGCGGCTCTGGGCGGCATCGAAGCCGGTCGCGGGCAGTCCGGTCGCCGCATATCTCGCGTCCCGGCAGATCATCGATCTCACCGGCTGCGAGGCGCTGCGCTTTCACGGCAACTGCTGGTATCGCCCGTCGAAGGACGATGCACCCGATACGCGTCCCGCATGGCCGGCAATGATTGCGGCAGTCACCGATCTCGACGGCAGCATCACCGGGGTTCACCGGACCTGGCTGGAACCGGGCGGCGCGGACAAGGCACCGGTCGCCTATCCGCGCCGCGCCATGGGCCATCTGCTTGGACACGGCGTCCGGTTCGGGCGGACTGGTTCGGTCATGATGGCGGGCGAAGGCATTGAGACCATGCTGTCGCTGCGCCAGGTCATGCCCACGATGTCTGCGATTGCGGGACTTTCGGCCGCGCATCTCGCCGCCATCCTGTTCCCGGCCATGCTGTGCCGGCTCTATGTCGCACGCGATGACGATCCTGCTGGTGCGGGAGCGCTGAAGACGCTTGTCGAGCGGGCGATCCCGGCGGGGATCGAGGTGATGCCGCTCGAACCCAGGCTCGGGGATTTCAACGACGATCTTACCACTTTTGGGCGGGAGCGGCTCATTGCGAGGCTGCGGGATCAACTCCGGACGGAGGACGCAGAGCACTTCCTGATGTAGGGGTAAGGGCTGGACTGCGGGGAACTTCCGCGGTCCCGGGTGCTCGCCATCATCTCCGGCATCTTCGAGACGCCGCGCGCTCGTGCCTTCGGTAGAGGGCGACTGCGGCAAACGGATCGGGACGACAATGGCGGCTGGGCGGCTATTTTCCGCCGAACCTGCGGTTCTTTGCAGCGCGAAACAAAATAGCCGCTCTTTCGCCATCCTCCGCTTTGCTCCGGCCGCACCCCAAGGGGCGCGGTTCTGTCCCGCTCCGCCCGCCGCCTGCCGTCGCCACGAAGGCCGCGAGAGGCGCGGCTGTCAGACGACGGAGATTTTCGATGGCGACCGACCAGGACGATGGACACGAAGCGCAGCCCGGCTCTACCGCCTACCTGCTTCAGGAAATGCAGCTCTATGGCTACCGTCCCTTCGAGGACGAACCTGACCATCGCCCCTTGCCGGACGACCGCATCGCCGGCGGCGCCGTCGCCGAGATGTTCGACGCGCTGGTTTCCTGCCTCATCGACACTCGGATCGAGCCTGACCTTGAAGATCTCGCTTGGGGCATCGTCAATGTCTTCCACCGCGCCGGCGAGCGGATCGAACGCGAACTCGACGACAATGAGCAAGCGCAGAAGCGGCTTCAGCGCGAACAGGATGGCAGCGAGGTCAAGTCGGTCGAGCTGGAGCGCAAGATCGCCGAAGGCATCACCATGATCGAACGCCGCGACACCATGGAATTCTTCCGCGACGCTGCCGCCGATCAGTTCCGCATCCATATCCGCAAGCCTTGGCTGCCGCGTTCCGGGCCAATGGTGAATCACAAGGCACTGACCTCGGCGGTGCTCGACAGCCGCAAGGCGCTCGGCAAGCGCGCCTGGGAAAAGCAACGTGTGTTCGATCCCGATGGCGTTCGCATCGCCTTTACCGGCGGCGCCGACTGCAACGATCACCAGCGCATCTACGCCGTGCTGGACAAGGTCCACGCCCAGCTTCCGAACCTGATCCTCATGCACGGCGCAACGCCGACCGGTGCTGAACGCATCGCTGCCTGCTGGGCGCGCGACCGGGGTGTGCCGCAGGATCCCTACCGCCCCGACTGGAACCGGCACAAGAAGGCCGCGCCGTTCAAGCGTAACGATGCCATGCTGGAGAAGATGCCCAGGGGCGTCATCGTGTTTCCGGGCACAGGCATCCAGGATAATCTCGCCGACAAGGCTCGCAAGATAGGCATCCGCATCTGGGACTTTCGCAATCGGGTGGGCGATTAGGGCGGTGCAAAGCTGGTCACGATGGGAGGTGCGGGCTGCTGGCACCAATCCTTCGACTCGAGGCGATGACAATCCCGATTTGGCATGTAGGAATGACTGCGATGGCGGACACTCCGGAAAGGCCCCTTTCGGAAGTGAGAATCGGGAAAGCGGACATCTGGGCAGCGGGCCGGGTGCGTGCCCCAATCTCCATCATTCAGTCAAGCGCGAATAGATCCCATAAGCTCCAATTCACATAGGCTTGTCAGCAATCCATATTCCAACAGTGTTAGCGAAAATCTTCATCGAATCTCTTATGCTGAGCTTGCTGCTGCGAGAACGTTCTGCACCATCCGTAGGCTGTAGTTCTTCGCTGCAACAACGCAGAGCGCATAAATCACAAACAAGCATGCTCCGTATATAGCACTTTTGGGCCAGTCTTCGGTCGCCCACCAAGCCAGCCATGGGAGGGTGACGGACAATAGGGCCGTGATTGTTCCGATGTCTCGTGCAGCCAAATAGCGTCCGTGTGCATCTAGCACGCCAACATCTTCTCGATGGTTACGATAGATTCGGTAGAATAGCGCGTTCTGCTTATCTCGAGCCCGGGGCAATGCTCCGAGCTCTGTTCGTAGTTTGCGCATATCGACGTTGTCGCTCGCAGGACCGATCTTCGAAAACGCGCGCGATCCTGGCAATGGGTCTTTCCAGCGCCAATGCATGAGCCGGTCGCGCCATTTGGGCGGAACGAAGCCCAGCAGTAGAAGTGATGCGATCACGATAAGTCCGAGACCTGCGGTTCCAGGCGCCGCAAATGTCTCAAGCTGTTTCGCCAAAGTGGCTCGGTCTGCTGACAGCAGTTTAGTAGGCTCGGCCGTAACCCAGACAAAGGCGAGAACGTGACAGATCATCGCGGCTCTAATCAGCCAAGCATTTTGCTCCTTGAGAGATTTCCCTTCGGCCATCAATCCGGCTCCTTCGTATGCATGAGAGCATGAAAGCGTGTCGGCGTGGCGATCAGCAAAATCGACGGCGGGGTGCGCTCTGCTGCCAACTCAGCCGCGGTATTCCAGTCGGTTCCTGAAGGTCCAGTATCCTGAAGATGGCTGTGCCAGGTTCCAACGTCGAACAGCGTCCTTCCGCTCGCTTCGTGTCGTGCCTCAATGGCCGCATGGAGTCCCTGAGTGCCCAGAACAAAGAGGGCTGCGCTCCGCTGGCTGTCAGGCGGTGCGTCCAGAAGATCAACGACGGTTACCGTCTTCAGGCGCGCGCTGGTGCAACCGATCATCACGCCCCCAGTTTCGACTGCCGAATAGGATGCGGCTTCAGCACGAATGCGGTCGGCCACACGCTTCGATATCCGCAACTCCCAGCCATCGGTTCCAGCGATTTCGACGGTCTCAAATGGAGGAACCTGGTACCGGACCCAGCTCGTAGCCGGAGTACCGTCATCCATCGTACCCATTATGATCGTGCCGTCGGTGGCGGGCACCGCCATTAGTTCGTTCACCTCCAACGCGAGGCTGGCGGTCATGGCCGAAAGCCTCGCATCGCTCATTTGCATCGTCAGTGATCCGCAGCCCTGGCCAATCCGGATTTCGGCTAGCCCTTCGGCCGGGTCGAAAAGCAGTTTACTCGCGGGTGTGCCACCAATCGTGGCGTACATCTCTGCCATGAGATCGGCATGGTTCGGATTGTGCCGTGGACCATCCGCCAAGAGAAAGGCCCCGCGCCCTCGACCGAAGAGCGCCGCTTCGAAGAGCCGCGCCCGGTAGCGTGGCGGTGCGGCATCGACTAATGCCTCTCGCACCGACAAGGATGCCGTCGAATTGATGATGGCGCCAGCGCGCTTCGGCAAGAGTGTCTTCGCAAGTTCCTGTTCGCGTAAATCCCTGCCGAGATCGCCCTTATGCAACTCGGGTCTCAGACCGAACCCCTCGAGCTCCTTGGCGAGCGCTTCGGCTTTGCTGTTGGGGACGTGCGAAGGACCAAGCGCATGCCGGGCCATATTGTGCGGACGAAGGCCCGATTGATCGCTGATGCACACGATGTCTTGCCCACTGCGTGCGGCGTGGAGTGCAAGCTTGGAGCCGACGCTTCCGCAACCGAGCATTACGAGGGGTGGTTGCTCGGGCGAGCCAGAGAGCGAGCGCAGGAGTGGTGCACTGATCGATTGGTAATGCGCAGCAGGCGAAACTGGTTCGTCATTGCCCTGCGCGAAAAGTGTTTGCCTGCCTTGTTCGGCACGGACGTCTATGACGTAGGGCAGTAGTTCGATGTCCGATTCAGTACCGATGAGGTGGACCGGTCTACGGGCGCACAGGATCACAGCGACGGGAATCGGGGCAGGAAGCACGAAGCCGGCGAAGCTGCGTTCAATATTGCTCAGGAAGGCATCCAGCCCCCTTGCGCACCCGACCTCCTCGGCGCGGGCGCGGAGGTGGCCAAGCGTTTCCACGTCCTCCGGCATGTAGGTCGAATAGACGAACGCACTGCCGTCAGACTTCTTGTCCGGCCAGATGATCGCGAGAACGGTATTGCCCACGCGCATGTCGCCACGCATCGGGCTCGCGGTGAAGGTGTCGTCCCCCTCGCTCGTCTTGAGCGGCGTTCGCTCGCCATCGCTCGACAGCCACGCCTCCGCATCGACCCCGAGCAGACCGCTCGGATCGCCTCTGCGGTAGTACTTGCCCTTCCAGACGGCCCACCCGCCTTTCCGATCGACGAGAGATCGCGCATGCTCGGCATCGAGTTCGACGATGTCGCGATAATCGCGCCGCAACATGGGTTCCCACCCCTGCTCGGGGTCGATCAGGTCATTGATTGCCGCCTTGCGGAGCCAAACTGCTAGCTGGTCGACGAGGTGAAACACGCCGTAATCGACGAGCCCGAATTGCAAGAAGAACTCATCCTGATCTCCGTCGATCAGGCAAGGGCGTGGCGGTGTCGAGAACGGCATCAGATGCGGGAAGTGGCGAGGGAAATCCTCACGCAGGTAAAAGCGCGGGGACTGCCATGGCCAGCTGGCAGGCAGCTTGAGCACGACGGACTCACAGGTCCGAACACCGCTCGAACTTACGCCATCCGCCTTCATGTCGAGTGGCATTTCGACGTTCATGTCGATGCGGACACGTTCCAACCCGTGCTCTTGTTCGAGAACCTCCCCGCCGACACACTCCGAGTGCCGAAGGGCTACCCGCAGGACATGATCGGCAGCGCAGGCCTCATCATCGGCAGCCATCGGCGCGTCCGTGAGCGCGGGCTTGGCTCGCGGTGGCACCTATACCCATGGCAGCCGCGGCGGCCTTCACGGCGCTCTTCACTGTCTTTGTGATGCCGTTGGCGGTGATCTCGTACTCGAGCGCGCGTTCCTCGTCGTCCCAGACATCGGCGACGCAGATGAAACGATCACTCTTGCCGTCGACGATGGAGATATACTCGCGCTTGGCGCGGTCGCAGGGTGGGTCTGAATCGTCTGCATCAATCGTCTTTGAGCTCGCCACCACTATCGCGCCCTTGCGGATCTGACCGAGCGCGTTGCGGGCCGCCTCGCACACCTTGGCATCCTCGCCCATCTTGGACCAGCTGTCGTAGCTCAAGCTATGCCAAGAACAATGGTGTGGTGCCTGAAGGATGTCGTAGTCGAGCCAGTCGGCATTTTCGTCGCCCAGATCGTCCCACAGTCGCTCCCAGATCGCCACCTCGGCATCGCCACCTGACAGGAAGCGGCACTTGTCGAGGATTCCGCCGCCGCGTATCGAGAATCGGATAATGACCGACGAGCGGTTCTTCGCGAGCAATTCTTCGGCATCTTCGTCGTCACCCTGGGGGAGCGGGGCAAGCAGTCTACCTTCGAACGCGCCGGAGCTATTCTCGTTGAGCTTGACGATGTTTTCGTTCGTCTCAATGACGATGCCGAGGATATCGTCTGTTTTGCCGTCCTCGTCCTCGCCCATGATCTGAATGCGGTCACCTTCGCCCGCAATCGTGCCGTTCTCGCGGAACAGCGCGACGCGGCGCCGTGCCTCCTTGGCCCAGGCCTTCGCGTCTGGGCAGAGCGTATGGCTCTTGGACGAGCGGCGGAATACCACCGGCGAAGACCACATCTCGCGGATCAGGATCTTGTCATCATCTCCGTTCCAATCCTCAGGCGGCCCAAGGTGGAAGTGGGCTTCGAGCCCGGTAATGTGGTCTTTGTCAGGGTGGCTGAGCAGAAACCCGTCGACGAACATGCGGCCCTTTTCGTCGCGGGTCAGCCGAGCACGCAAATCGCTCATGACATCGGGTGTATCATCGTCCTCGTCATTGGCGGCCTTGCGCACGTGCAGATCGACGAGGAGCTTCTGGTCGTTGTCGAACGTAATCAGCGTCATATCGCCGTTGCCGACGGGGAAGAATGTGATTGAAGCAGTCATTATGATCCCTTTTCGTCAAACGGCGTGGGTGGGGCACGTCGCGGGCAAGCCGACGCCCCGACGCCGAGCTATGCGTTGGGCGTGTCGCGCCCATCCGGTTCGCGGGCGACGCCCTTGAACGGTTTGCCATCATCCTTGACGCTCATGAGGTGGCCGGTGCGCTCATCGCGCTTCTGCCACTGTCCGTCCGGGCGCTGAAATTGGGTACGGCCTGTTACCGCCCCGCGCCGGAACCCATTACCAGTGTTCTTCGCCATCTTCTCGGTCCTTTGCGTCCGTTCGTCGCTTCGTCCTTGATCCCTGTGATCATCGCGTCCATTGATTATGGTAATCGCACTCTTGTCAGTCAAGAAAGGCGATGGGATATTTTTTTCGAATCTGGTTGTTGGAGGGTTGATTGACAGAAGAGACGGGCGAGCCAGTTCGCTGGGGGGTACAGCGGCGCCTCGAATTCATCGATTTTCGGCTTTTTTGGGACGGACGGTTCAATCGACGCGACCTTGCCGAAACCTTCGGGATTTCGGCGCAGCAAGCTTCATCCGATATTGCCCAATATACCGCGCTTGCGCCTGAGAACCTCGTTTATGACCAGACTTTGAAGGCGTATCTGCGCGCGCCGACCTACGAACCGAAGCTGATGCATGCCTCAGCTGAACGGTATCTGCTTCAACTGGTTGCGATTGAAAATCGTTGGATGCGTCACGAGGATACTTGGTTCGACCACACGCCACCCATCGAGAATGTTTCGCTGCTGCGCAAACGAACGGACGCCCGGATTCTCCTCCATATCCTCGACGCCATAAATCAACGCGGCCAGTTGGAGATACAATATAAGTCAATCACCGGTGCGCCCGAGCCACGCCGGATAATCGCACCCCATGCGCTCTTTCATGCTGTTGGTCGGTGGTACGTCCGAGCCTGGTCAGCGGAGCATTCGGACTTTCGCGACTATAATCTCTTTCGGATCGATCGGGCCGGCGAAATTTCTGGGGCCGTAATCGATTCCGCACTCGATTTCGAATGGATACACGAGACTGATCTCATTCTTGCACCGAACCCGGCTCTGTCCGAAAGCCAGCAAGCAGCGCTCCGGGGCGAGTACGGCATGACCGACGGCAGGCTCGTCGTTACCATGCGCCTCAGCCAGACCTTCTATTTGATGACCGAGCACAACTTCGATGTGGAGCCCGACGCACTTCCGCCAGGCAAGCAACAACTGGTGCTCATCAATCGCGATGAGGTGGTCAATGCCCGAAAAACCGCGCGAAAGCTGTCGATCGATGCAATCGAGCGAGCGATGCGTTGAACGCGGACAAAGGCGACCGAGGCGTTTCGGCAATCCTGCTTTTTGGCAGTCGTGCTCGCGAGGATAATGGCCGGGGTTCCGACACCGATCTCCTGCTCGTGAGCCCGCCGGGAACACCACAGCATAAATCAATCGGGCATCTTTCGATGTTCTTCTATCCTTGGGAGAAGCTGATAGCTGATGCGCGCGGTGGAGACCTCTTTGTGTGCCACATCGTGCGTGAAGCGAGGCCGGTATTCGATCCGCTGGACCAGCTTGATGAGCTTCGCTTGCAGTTCAGACTGCGGACGAGCTATGCCCGCGAGATCGCCCAAGCGCGCGATCTTGGCTGGTTTCTCGATAGTCACGGCGGCGCTCTCAACGCCCCTATGGTTGTGCGGCGCATGGTCTGGTGTGTTCGGACGATAACGATCGCGCAGCTTGCCGAGAATGGCAGGCCCGCTTTCGCGCCGACCGAGCTGGCGGCGGCGGCGCCTCTAGCTGCAGATCTTCTCGTCAATCGCCATCAACGCAGACTGGACGTGGCGATGCGGCAGCGGTTCCGGCAATATTTGATGCAGGAGGGCGGGTCTCCGGCCTTACCGCGCGAGGCGACGCTCGAAGATTATCGCGCGTTGTTTGTCCGAACCGGTAACAAGGTTGGACTACAGACGATCGAGCGCGGGATTCAGCCGCCAGAAGGTGATAACGCCTTCTACCAATGATTGGCAGCGGCGACTGCTTTTGGAGCATTGACCAGCCCGTTGGACATCAGCCTTGGCAGCCTGAAGGGCGATCAGCCTCCATCTCTATCCGCGGCCGCCTGGCCAACAGGTTCCATGGATGACGTAGAAGGCGTAAAATACTCTCTCGCTAGATTGTGGTCGCGCAAGGGTGAGGGTCGGTAGCTCCGACGCTTGTCATGATCAGTGACAAGACCACCGCCTAGCCGCTCAATCACGCTCGGGTGAAGGTCCGCATCGGGATGGACCTTTCGCAAACCCTCCGGCCAGGTCACTCTCCATGCCGCGGGCAACCAACGTTGCCAACCAGCCTCCTTGAACGCCTTCCTCTCGTCATGCTGCATGCCGAGCGGATCGGGCTATAGCGCGACGATCTGGGTGAGAGGTCAGCGACTATCAGGATGAGAACAGATTGTCGCGGCGGGTTCATGGTGCCGGGTTAGATTGTCGCTGGCAAGGGCGATTCTTCGCTCTGATTGTCGCTGAT
>Ga0066256_1001207_pt1 | contig 38626 bp, 19 predicted proteins | sample ThiBio_1000_biof_FD_87107 | JGI IMG/M metagenome (GOLD analysis project Ga0066256, IMG submission 87107) | Wastewater bioreactor microbial communities from Cape Town, South Africa - Thiocy_expt_1000_biof (version 2) | ecosystem: Engineered > Bioreactor > Thiocyanate-remediating >... | reverse complement strand
GCGCGAGAATGGCGATCGGCCACCAGCGCTTCAGCGGGAAGCGGCGGCGAGGCAGCGAAGGAACTGGTGCGCTCATCGTCCGCCCCCCAATGCGATGCGCGGGTCGACGACGCTGTAGAGGAAGTCCGAGAGCAGATTGAGCCCGATCGTGACCAGGGCCCCCAGCATGACGACGCCCTGCACGACCAGGAAGTCGCGTGCGAGGATGGCTTGAACCGTGACCTGGCCAAGGCCAGGCCAGGCAAACACCGTCTCGACGATGACGGCGCCGGCCAGCAGGTTCGATATCTCGAGCGCGGCGACGGTGATGACGGGAATCGCCGCGTTCTTCGCGACATGCCGCAGCAGGATACGCACCGGACCGACACCTCTTGCGCGGGCCGTGCGGACATAATCGCGCGTGAACTCCTCGATCAGCGCCGCCCGTGTGATCCGGGCGAAGGTCGCCATCGAAAGCAGGCCGAGCGCGATGGACGGCATGATCAGGTGCGAGAAGCCGCCCGTCGAAGACGGCGGCAGCCAGCCGAGGGTCACGGCAAAGAGCAGGATCAGAAGGATGCCGCTCCAGAAGGTCGGCATGCTCTGGGCCGCGAGCACGAAGCCGGCGGCCGCCTTCGCCGCGGCGCTATCGCGGAACAATGCGAGCAGGATGCCGACGGGGATGCCGATGCCGCAGGCGACCGTCAGCGCGCCGCCGGCGAGCATCAGCGTGTAGGGCAGGCGCGAGGCGATGATGTCGATCACCGGCACGCGCTGCACCACGGACTGGCCGAGATCGAAACGGGCGAGATCGGCAAGGAAGCCGAGATACTGGACGATGAGCGGCCGGTCGAAGCCCAGCGCGTGGCGCAGGGCTTCGATATCGGCTTGCGTAGCGGTTTCCGGCACGAGGAGATAGGTCGGATCCCCCGTCAGCCGCTGGACGAAGAAGACCAGCGTCGCCACGCCGAAGATCGTGACGAGCGCCTGCCCGGCGCGCTGGAGGAGGAAGCCGACCACGCCGCGTCAGTCCTTCCAGCTCATCCGGTTGACGAAGATGCTTTCATTGGGCGTGGGGGTCCAGACAAGGTTCTTGGACGTCCCGTACATCTGTGCCGCCTGATAGAGCGGGATCACGAAGTGCTCGCTGGCGATGCGTTCGTGCACGGTCTTGTATGCGGCGAGGCGCTTGGCCGGATCGTAGGTGTTGCGCTGCTCGGACAGGCGGCCCTTCATCTTGAAGTCCTTGCCCGCGCGGCCCGCCTGGTTGTTGATCATCATCACCGGGCGGCGGTTGCCCTCGAAGCAGATGTAGTCGCAGTCCTCGCCGTGCTCGATCACCGGCGCCTTGTCGCGCTGGGAGGCGGGCAGGTAGTCCTTCCACATGTCGTGCGGCGGATCGATGTGCGCGTCCGCGTCGAAGATCGGCCCCAGGTTCCAGTCGCTCTTGGTGGCGCTGCCGAATACGGGATCAGCTTCGCTCATCTCCCAGACTCCTCTTGCGGGATATGGTTCGAAATCGTGAATTGAATATCGCAGTTATGAACGATTGTGTCAAGCCGAAGGCCCGCCCGCCGCGCCTTCTCAGAAGACCACGCCCTGGACCTTGAGGTCGATGATCGCCTCCTCGTCATAGCCCAGGCTCGCCAGGATCGCCTCGCTGCTGTCGCCCAGCTCGGGCGAGCGGCGGGCGGGCATCGCCTGCCCGTCGAACATCATCGGCACGGCGACCAGGGGGATGGTCGTGCCGTCGCCGTAGTCGACCGTCTGGAGCAGGTGGTTGGCCCGGGCCTGGACGTCGTCCTGGATCTCGCCGACGTCCTGGACGACGTCCCACTGGCCGTCCTGCCGGGCGAGGATCGCGCGCCATTCGGCGAGCGGCTTGCTCGCGAACAGGGCCGCGACCTCGTCGAAGCAGGCCCGGGCGTTGTCGCGCCGCGCCGCCGCGTCGGCGAAGCGCGGATCGGCGGCGAGGTCGGGCCGCCCGGCCACTTCGCAGAACCGGGGCCAATACTTGTCCGCCTGCAGCATGCACAGCGCGACGAAGCGGTCGTCGGCGGTGCGGTAGGTATAGGACAGCACGTTGTAGGGCACCCGGTCCTTCGGACGGGGGAAGCGCTGGACGCCGTCCATCGTCGCCTGGGCGATGAACCGCTGCATCGACCACATCGCCGTGCCGAGCAGCGAGACGTCGACCACCGAGGCCTCGCCGTGCAGGGCCCGCCGGGTCAGGGCCGCGCAGATCGCGCCGGCCAGCATCGACCCGCTCAGCGTGTCGCCGAAGGCGGGGCCGGGCGGGCCGACCGGCGCCGCGTCCCCGTCCGACGTGACCGAGGAGGAGATGCCGCCGCGCGCCCAGAAGGTGATCGCGTCGTAGCCGCCCTTGGCGCTGTCCGGCCCGTGGGGGCCGGTCGCGCTGCCGCTGGCGTAGATGATGTCCGGAAAGCGCGCGCGGATCGTCTCGGCGTCGATGCCCATGGCCCGGCGTGCGGGGGGCAGGAGGTTGGTGAGGAAGACGTCGGCGTCCTCCGCCAGCTTCATCAGCACCGCGCGGCCCGCTTCCTGCTTGAGGTCGAGCGTGATCGAGCGCTTGCCGCGGTTGTACGATTCCCACGAGAGGTCGACGCGCTTCCTGCCGCCGAGCTCGCCGATGTCGAGGCCGCGCAGGGGGTCGCCGCTCGGCGGCTCGACCTTGATGACCTCCGCGCCGAGATCGGACAGGATGCCGCCGCAGGCCGGGACGAAGGCCCACATCGCGACTTCCACCACCTTGATGCCTTCCAGCGGCCTCGCCATCCTGCTCTCCCGGCCCTCGCGCCCGTTTGCCGGCGCGGTTCATCGGGGTCCGATACACTGCCGGGCGTGCTGGACGTCAAGCATGAAATTCGATATTGCGACCAAATTACCGAAATAGTGAATTTATCGAGGGAGGATCACGCATGGCAGGAGCGATCGCGATGGAGGCGCTGCGGGTGCCGGCGAAGCTGGACGGCGTGCTCGATCCGGCCTGGCTGGGCGAGGCCCTGGCCGGCGTGTCGGGCGGCCGCGCGGTGACGGCGGTCGAGGTCCAGGAGGTGATCCGCACCGTCGCCACCAAGGTCCGCTTCGCCGTCGCCTTCGACGGCCTGGCCGAGCCGCAGGGCTTCTGCATCAAGGGCCTGCTCGACGTCGACGAGCTGACCGCGCGCGGCGGGGCGACGATGATCCGCGAAGCCGACTTCTACACCCGGGTCGGGCCGCAGGTGGCAGTGCGCACCCCAACCTGTGTAGCCGCGATCACCGACCGCGCGGCCATGCAGGGCCTGGTCGTGATGCGCGACCTGATCGCCGAGAGCGCGCGGTTCTGCTCGGCGCTGGAGCCCTTCACCGCCGACCAGGCTGCGGCCAGCCTGGATCAGCTCGCCGCGCTCCATGCCGGGCGCGGGCTGCTCGCCACGATGGACTGGATCACCCCGCGCGTCGCCGACCTTGCCCGGATGCAGTATGTCCCGGTCGAGACGCTGCAAGGGCTGCTCGACGGCAAGCGCGGCGAGGGGCTGTCCCCGGCGGTCCGGAACGCCGAGCGTCTCGGCGCAGGGATGCGCGCCCTGGCCGAGCGTGACGCCGCGCGGCCGCAGTTCCTGGTCCATGGCGATGCCCATGCCGGCAACATCTTCCGCGACGCCGCGGGCGCGACCGGCCTGATCGACTGGCAGCTCCTCCAGCGCGGCGGCTGGGCGCTCGACGTTGCCTACCACGTCTGCGCCGTCCTCCCGGTCGACGTGGCCGAGCGCGAGGAGCGGGCCCTGCTCGACCATTACCTCGCCGCCATGCGCGGCCTCGGCTGCGACCTCCCGGAGCGCGAGGAAGCCTGGCGGCAATACCGCGAGGCGGCGATCTATGGCTTCTACCTGTGGTCGATCACCCGCCGCGTCGACCCGCCGATCATCGAACTGTTCGTCAACCGCCTTGGCCGCGCGGTTGAGCGGCACGGCAGCCATGTGCTGCTGGGCGTGGGCTGACGCGAGCGCCGCCGGGCACGTCGCCTACTGCCCGCTCGTAGGCGGTGTCCCCGCGCCACGAGGGGCGCGGGGAGTTCCGGATCAGTTGCCGAAGCTGTACCGCAGGCGGAAACCGTACATCCGCGGCTGGCCCATGATCAGCGTCTCGAACCCGGCCGAGCTGTAGCCGTTGCCGTATTGGACCGGATAGATCTGGTTGGTGACGTTGGTCACGAAGAACGCCGCATCGATCGGCGAGCCCATCACCTTGTTCCAGTTCACGTTCAGGTTGAGGATATTGGTCGCCGGCAGCCGGCCGATGCTGGAATAGCCGTACGGCGAGAGCGGATCGGGCGCCACGGCGAGGGTCGCGCTGTTGGAGAGCTGCTCGCTCGTATAGACGTAGGTCCCGCCGATCGTGATCTTGCCGATCGAATCGTCCAGCGGCAGCGTATAGTTCAGCGACGCCGTCAGCCGGTGCTTCGGCGAGAGCACCAGCGGTCCGCCTTGGGCCACCTGCGGGATGTAGAGCGTGAAGGGATAGGTCGCCGCCGGCGGGGTGATCTGCTTCACCAGCGTATCGAGATAGGTGTAGCCGAGATCGAGCCGCAGGCTGTTGTCGAACAGGTTGACCGAGGTGTCGACCTCGATGCCCTGGATGCGCGACTTGCCCGCGTTGAGGATGACCGCGCCGCCCGCCAGGCCGCTGCCCGCCGCGCCGATCGCCGCGGAGAAGACCTGCTGGTTGGTGAAGTCGTTGTAGAACGCCGACAGGTTGAAATAGCCGTTGACCCCGCCGCTGCGGAAGCTGGTCTTCGCGCCGATCTCGTAGGAATCGACCTTCTCCGGCTCCCAGGTCTCGCGCCCGACGTTGGTGAAGCTCAGGCCGCCCTGGCGATAGCCGCGCGCATATTTGGCGTAGAGCAGGATGTCCTCGACCGGCTTGACCTCCAGGTCGATCATCCAGGTCGGCTTTTCCGAGTTCTGGTCGATCTCGAAATGGCACTGGCTGCCGTCGCTCACGACGAGCGGCAGCGGATTGCCGCCCGGCGTGGGGTTGGGCGTGTAGAAGCGGTAGGTGTCGTTGCAGACCCGGTCGAGCGGCCCGCCGGTGTTGGAGATGTTGATCCGGGTGCTCTCGTTCTGGCCGTGGATCTTGTCGATCGTGTAGCGGATGCCCGCGGTCAGGGCGATCCACTCGGCGAACTTGTAGGTGCCCTGGGCGTAGAAGCCGATGTTGGTGAAATCGAGCTTGGTCTTGGAATCGGAGAAGTTGCCGCCGGTGGCCACGGGCTGGAACGGCGCCGCGCACTGGAACGCCTGGAGATCGGTGCAGCCGACATATTGCGCGGTATAGCCGCGCGTCCAGCCGAGCGGCTTGGACGATTCATAATAGGCGCCCGCCTGCCAGGTGAACCTGCCGTCGCTGGTGTTGCCCTGGAGCTGGAACTCCTCGGTGAAGGTCGATTGCGCGGCGTTGTCCTCCGGCCCCGCGGGATTGAGCAGGATATAGGAGAAGGGCATCCCGCCCGCGGGGTTGTAGAGGAGCGGCTGGCCGGCCTTGGTGCGGAAGTTGTCGCTGTAGAGGCTGAAGCTGGCCCGCTCGCGGAATTCGCCGTAGCTGGCGATGTTCTTGATGCGGAAGGTGTCGCTGACCTGCCAGGTCGTGGTGTTTATCACCTGCCATTGCTTGAGGTCGATGTAGGGATCGGGGTTCGCCACGTCGACGTCGAGCAGCGAATCCCCGCGCGCGGCGGCCCGTCCGATCTGGTCGCAGGCGGGGCCGGCCGTGGCCGTGGCGCGGATGTTCGAGGGATTCGAGAAGGCGGCGAGGTTGAACAGCGGATCGCCCGGATTTAGGGCGCGGTTGCAGGCCACGATCGGGCCGGCGTAGCCGTGGCCGAACGAGTGGCTGTAGGTGTAGATCGTGTAGTTCTCGAGGTTTGGGGTAAGCTCCGCCAGGATGCTCAGCCGGGCCGCGAAATAGTTCACGTCGTTGTAGTCGTCCGGCCCGATGCCCGAACGGTTGCGCATGTAGCCTTCGCGGTGGTTGCGGTCGAGCGCGATGCGGACCTTGAACGTGTCGGCGAGCGGGACGTTGAGCACGCCCATCGCCCGGCGCAGGTTGTAGCTGCCGACCTGGCCCTCGACCCAGCCTTCGAGCCGGTCGGTCGGCTTGTTCGGCACCAGCAGCACCGCGCCGCCGGTCGTGTTGCGGCCGAACAGGGTGCCTTGCGGCCCCTTGAGCACCTGGACGTTCTGGAGGTCCATGAAGGCGCCGGGGCCGACCGTGTTGCCGGAGGTGGTGCCGCCCTGGGCGCGCGGGCCGACCACGTCGGCGAAATATACGCCGACCGTGGGCGCCGTGCTCTGATCCTGGTTGAACCCGCGGATCGCGAAGGAGCTCTTCTCCGGGCCGTAGCGCTGGTTGACGGACAGCGACGGCGTATAGGCCGCGAGGTCGGAAGCCTGGACGATGTTCCGCTTGTCCAGTTGCTCCTGGTTGTAGACCGTGATCGAGATCGGCACGTCCTGGAGCCGTTCCTCGGTGCGGCGGGCGGTGACGATGATGTCGCTGGCGTCGCTGCGCGCGCCGGCCTCCTCATGCGTGTCCTGCGCGGAGGCGGGTGCGGCAAGCCCGAACAGCAAGGCGGCCGCGATGCCGGGGGAAGCGTACAGATAGGCCCTCATTCCAATCTCCCCTTCGTTACGACTTTTCGAATTGAAGTGGTGCCGCCGCCGCGCGCCGGCCGACAGGGGCCCGGGCGCGCATGCTTGCTGAAGCTGGTCCGCGGGGAAGCCGCGGATGTGTCCCTCCCATGGTCGCGCCGCGTCAGGTCGCCGCGATGATTTGCCTCTCGCAGACGAGTTTACATTCGTGGAGATTTATTCGCAATAGGGAAAAGAGTCGCGCTAACTCATAAAGATGTCCAGCGCGGCAATCGTGCCTGCCCAGGACACGCGATCGGCCAGGGGATCGTAGGCAATCCCCGGGCGACCCATCCGCCCCGCGTCGGGATCGGTGAAGCTGTGCTCGACCTCGCTGAACACGGTGATCTGGTGCCGCGCGCCCGCCTCGTCCAGCTCGCGGCGCAGGCCGTCGATCGTCTCGACCGGGGCGAACGGGTCCTTGCCGCCGCAATAGGCGGTGACGTGGGCCTTGATCGTGCCGGGCGCGGCCGGAAGCTGCGTGGTCAGGATGCCGTGGTAGCTGACCACGGCCTTGAGGTCCGCCCCGGTCCGGGCCAGCTCCAGCACGCAGTGCCCGCCGAAGCAGTAGCCGATCGCCGCGATCCGCGCCGGATCGGCGCCCGGCAGCGCGCGGGCATGGTCGAGCCAGGCCAGCGCCCGCTCGCGCAGCAGGTGGGGCTGCTTGACGAAATTCTGGAGGGGGCCGCCGGTCGGGGCGGCGTTGCCCTCGTGGCCGCTGTAGCGCCCGTCGCCGTACATACGGCCGCGGAGGCCCAGATGGCCGGGCTCCGCCAGCCGCTGCGCCGCTGTCAGCGCGGGGGTGCCGAGCCGGAGCGCGGAGGGAAAGCCCAGGACCAGCGGCGGCGGGCCCCCCGTGCCCGCCGGTGCGGCAAGCCGGCCCTTGAGCGTCGCGCCCGCGTGAGTGAAGGTGATCGTCTGCATGGCAATTCCTCTCTTGTCCGGTGGGCCTTATCCTTGACTCGCGGCGGCCTTGGCAACTATTCGTATATAAAGATCAGATTTCGCATAAGCGAACAAATGGAGCGCGCGATGGCCGATGCCCTGACTGCCGAGGACGAGCGCTATGCGGAGATGTTCGACACCGCCAAGCAGGATGCGAACAAGGGCCTCGAAACCGATCGCAACTACGTCGCCGAGCTGAACGCCCTGCGCGAACGGGCGCCGGTGCAGCAGGGCAGCCCACGCGCCCTGCTCGGCCTGCCCGAGATCGACGAGGCCCACTACATTGGCCCCAGGCGCGAGCAGTGGACCCTGTTCTCCTACGCCGCCTGCGAGCGCGGCTTTCGCGAGAACCTGACCTTCTCCTCGGCGGTGATGAAGGAAAGCCGGGGCATCCAGGCGATCGGCCGGACGATCCTCGAAATGGTCGGCAAGGAGCACAAGGCCTATCGCGCGGTCGGCCAGCCGCTGTTCCTGCGCCCGCGGGTGCTCGACTGGTGGAAGCGCCGCTGGATCGACGAGGCGGCCGACGCGCTGCTCGACCGGCTCCATGGCCGCGAGACGGCCGACCTCAACCTCGAGCTCTGCGCGCGGATGCCGATGTACGTCGTCACCCGCGCGATCGGGTTGGAGGGCGAGGACGCGCTGACCTTCCGCCGCCACCTGACCGACAGGGCCCGAGCAGGCCGCCCATCGGCGCGCCGAGGTCGCCCGGATCATGACCGAGCTGATCGAGGACCGCCGCGCCAACGGTGGGGACGACGTCATCACCGGCCTGCTCGAGAACGATCTCAAGCATCCCGACGGGACGGTCCGCAAGCTGACCAACGAGGAGATCTTCTCCTACTGCAAGCTGATCATCTTCGCGGGCGGCGGCACGACCTGGCGGCAGCTCGGCATCACCATCGACGCCCTGCTGACGCATTACCACTTCTGGGAGGAATGCCGCGAGGACCGCGCGCTGATCGAGCCGGCGATCGACGAGGCGCTGCGCTGGCGCCCGACCGACCCGATCTTCCCGCGCCTCGCCACCGAGGACGTCGAGGTCGAGGGCGTCGTGATCCCCGAAGGCGCGCGCGTGCAGATCTGCCTCGGCGCGGGCAACCGCGCCCCCAAGGTCTTCGAGCGGCCTGACGAATACGACATCCACCGCCGCAAGCAGCACCACATGGGCCTCGGGCTCGGCCCGCATCGCTGCCTCGGCATGGACGTCGCCAAGCAGGAGATGGTCGCGGCGATCAACGGCCTGATGGACCGCTGGCCGAACCTGAGGCTCGACCCGGACAAGCCCCGGCCGCGCTTCGTCGGGCTCGATCACTGCGGGATGTCGGCGGTGACGGTGAGGCGCGACAAGTGAGCGGGACGATGCGGCAGGTGGTCCTCAAGTCCTACGCCAAGGGCAACCCCAAGGCCGACGACTTCGCGCTGGAGACCGTGCCGATCCCGGAGCCGGGCGAGGGCGAGATCCTGCTCAAGACGCTGTGGCTCGCGCTCGATCCGCTGATCCGCTTCGCCATCGACGAGACGCTGATCTCCGGCGCGACCCATGTCGGGCTGGGCGAGGTCATGTTCGGGCCGACCGTGTCCCGGGTCGTCGCCTCAAACCATCCCGGCTATGCGGTCGGCGATATCGTGTAAGGGCGCACCGGCTGGCGCGAATATGCCGTCGTCGCCCCGGACAGGTCCGACTACCGCGGCCCGCCGCGCAAGCTCGATCCGGCCCTCGCGCCGGTCTCCACCGCGCTCGGCGCGCTCGGGATGCCGGGGCAGACCGCCCATGCCTGCGTGATCGAGATCGGCCGGGTCCAGGCCGGCGAGACCGTGGCGATCTCGGCCGCGGCCGGGGCGGTCGGGACGATCGCCGGGCAGATCGCCAAGATCCTCGGCGCCCGCGTCGTCGGCATCGCCGGCGGTCCGCAGAAATGCGCCGCCCTGCTCGACCTCGGCTTCGACGGCGCGGCCGACTACAAGGCGGCCGACTTCGCCGGCCAGCTCAAGGCGGCCTGTCCCAAGGGGATCGACGTCTATATCGACAACGTGGGGGGCGAGGTGACGCTCACCGTCCTGCCGCTGATCAACCGCGGCGGGCGCATGCCGCTGTGCGGCTACATCGCCTATTACGGCGTCGGCATGGAGGGCCCCGGCCCCGATCATCTGCCGGGCTTCTTCCGCACGATCATGGCGAAGGGCCTCGAAGTGCGCGGCTTCGCCGGCTTCATGGTCGGCGGGCAACAGGCGCTTCAGGACATCGCCGGATGGATCGGGGAGGGCCGGCTGCGCTATCCCGAAGCGGTCGTGGAGGGGCTGGAGGCCGCCCCGGCCGCCTTTGCCGGCGTGTTTTCGGGCAACAGCCATGTCGGCAAGCTGCTGGTGCGGGTGGCGAGAGAGGATTGAGGCCCTCTGTCCGTCTCCATGGCGGGAATGCGGACAGGATAGTGATCGTTTGAAATAAAATTCAATAAAACCATAGTATTTATCCAGTCTACCGCGAAATTATGATGATTGGCTTGTTAACCAAAGCCCTTCATTCGATGCCCATCGCGCGCTGTCAAAACGGCGTGCATGGCTCGTTACATCGTCTCTTCGCTGCTTGTCGCCTGTGGGCTGTTCGGCTTGGCCGAGCAGGCCGGCGCCGTGGCGATTGGCGCCATGCTGGCGGGACCGCATCCGGCGCCGCTAGCGTCGGCCGAACGGATGCCGGCCGTCTTTCGCGCGCCGGAGACGGAGAGCTGCAACGTGGCTGCTGCCGCCCTGCCGGCGCAGCTCGGCAACGCGGGTTTCGCCTCGGCTTCAGGACTGGCGGCGGCGTCAGTTTCATCGAGCAAGGCTTCGGCCATTCTCGGCGGTGCGGTCAGCGCGCTCGACCGGATCAGGCTGGACCAGGCGGCGCAGGCGAGCGGCGGTGCCGCCGTGGTTCAGGCCAACGATTTGACCATGCTCGCCCGGCCGGGCGAAGCCGTGCCCGTGGGCGCGAGGATCGTTCCGGGCGCCGGCTTGGCCCCGGGCGCGGCGCCGCTCTCGATGGCGCGGTCCGTTCCGGCGGGCGCGGGCGCCGGCTGCGCCGGGTTCGTCCTGCCCAGGGCAGTGATCGCCGTCGCGCCGGGGCGTGGCTCGGGGTTCTCGCCCGAGGACTTTCTCCAGACCAAGCGCCTGGTGGTGTCGCACACGGCGTTCGACCGCCAGTGGGCGCGGGTCAGCCAGCAAGGGCTGTCGTCGCGCTTCGTGATGCAGGACGCGACCCTGAGCCGCTTCGCCCGGGGGCGGGCGACCATGGCCACTGTCGAGGCGGTCAACGCCTGGACCAACCGCAAGGTCCGCTTCGCCGAGGACGACAAGCTCTACGGTACGGCCGACTACTGGGCGCCCGCCCAGATGACCTTGAAGCGGGGTGCGGGCGACTGCGAGGACATCGCGATCGCCAAGATGCAGATCCTGGCGGCCATGGGCGTGGCGCGGTCCGATATGTACCTGACGATCGCCCGGGACCTGGCCCGACATGCCGACCACGCCCTGCTCGTCGTCCGCATCGACGATCGGTACTGGCTGCTCGACAACTCGACCGACCGCGTCCTCGATGCGAACGCCAGCTACGACTATCAGCCCGTGCTGTCCTTCAGCGAAGGCCGCAAGTGGTTGCACGGAGCCGTGCTGGCGCGCGCCGACTGATTCGATTCACCGCCTTGGCGCCACGCCGGGGCGCAGAGCGCTTGTGGAATTCCATCCGATCCGACCCTTTGCCTCCGGGAACGGGATTATGGGGGTAACGGCGTGTCGCCACGCGACCTGCACTTGATGGCTGCGGCCTGCGCCGGCCTGTGGGCGGTCACGTCAGTCACGAGCGCGATTGCCTCACCCACGACCCAGGAAGAACGGTTCGCCGCCGCCTTCGGCGCGCCCGAACCCGGCGACGAGCGGGCGGTGTGCGACGCGATCCCGCGCATTCCCGGCAAGCCCGTCCCGCCGACCCCGTCGGAGGGTGAGGCCGCGGCGGGGAACGCCGCCGCGCAGGACGTGCCAGGCGGCGCGCCCGCCACGCTAGCGGCGGTCCCGGCGCCCCGGTTCCTTGCCAGCGTCGGCGTTCCGGTGGCCCATACCCGCTACGATGACCGTTGGCGCGACGTGGCGGAGGCGGGCCTGTCCTTCGACTGCGCCAGCTTCGTCCTCGACCGCACCGGCCCGCCTGCCTCGCGCGAGGAGCTTGCCGCGTTCAACCGCCTGGTGAACGGGATCGTCAGCTATGTCGAGGACGCGGGACCGGACGCCTGGGCGCCCGCCGCCGATACCCTGCGCACGGGCCGTGGCGACTGCGAGGACATCGCGATCCTGAAGCTCCAGCTCCTGCTCGCGGTCGGCCTGCCGGAGGACGCGGCCTATTTCACCCTGGTCCGCGACACCATGCGACAGCGCGACCATGCGGTGCTGGTGGTCCGCCTCGACGGGCATGGCTGGGCGCTTGACAGCATCGACGACGCCCTGCTCGACGCGGACCGCGAAGCGCCTGCCTATCAGGCGGTCATGGCCTTCAGCGGCGCCGGGAAGTGGCTGCTCGGGTCGGCCAGCCCGCCCTATCGCTCGGTCATGGCCGTGCCGAGCGCCTTGAGGACGGGCTTCAGGAGGTAGGTCAGGATCGACTTGGAGCCGGTGACGATCTCGACGTCGCAGATCATGCCGGGCATGATCGGCAGGCGCGTCCCGTTCTTGGCGATGTAGGCGCGGTCGGTTTCGACGAGGACGGTGTAGTAGGCCTGCCGCTCGACCTCGTCGTAGATCGAGTCGGCGCTGATGTTGCGGACCCGTCCGTTGAGGCCGCCGTAGATCGAGAAGTCGTAGGCCGTGACCTTGACGTTGGCGCGGTCGCCGACCTTGATGAACGCGATGTCCTTGGGCGTGACCCGCGCCTCGATGAGCAGCTTCTCGTCGACCGGCACGATCTGCATGACCTTCTCGCCGGCATTGACGAAGCCGCCGACCGTATTGACCTTGACGTCGTTGACGAGACCGGTGACGGGCGCGCGCAGCTCCTGGGAGGTGGCCTTGATCGACTGCTCGTTGACCGCGAGCTTGGTGGCGACCTCGCTGCGTTCGTTGAGCGCCTGCTGGCGGAAGTCGAACCGGGCGGTGGAGAGCTGGGCCTGGGCCTCCTGGATCGCGGCGGCGGCGCGGGCCGTGCCCTGGCGGGCGGCGCTGAGCCGGCCCTGGACGTCGACCAGCTCGCGCTGGGCGGTGAGCAGCTCGGTCTGGGGGATGATGCCCTTCTGCGCGAGCGGGGTCAGCATGTTGACCTGGTCCTGGGCGAGCCGGACGCTGTTCTCCAGCGCGGCGGCCGTGGCCTGGCCTTCCTGGAGGTCGCGGCGGCGCTGCTCGACCGCGGCGGCGAGCGCGCTCTCGCGGCTGCGGGTGGCCTCGGCGCGGACCTGGGCGAGCCGGGTCTCCTCGGCGCAGGCGGTGCCCTCGCCGCATCCCGCCCCGCCGCTGCCGGTGCCCTCGCTCTGGAGGCGTTCGGCGCGCGCGGCGAGGCGCTCGTTCTCGGCCTTGAGCTGGCCCATCGTCGAGGCGAGGTGCGCGTCCTCCAGCCGGAGCAGGAGCTGGCCCTGCTTGACGAGCTGGCCGGGGCGCACGAGGATCGCGGCGATCGTCGAAGGCTCGGCCGCCTGGACGATCTGGACCTTGTTCGAGGGGATGACCTTGCCCATCCCGCGCGTGACCTCGTCGATCTGCGCGAAGGCGCCCCACAGGATCAGCACGGCGAGGGACAGGCCGCTGATCGCGATGAGCTGACGGTTGGCGTCCCATCCCGCGATGCGCAGGCGGGCACGCGCCCAGAGGTTCGAACTCATCGGGCGGCGACCTCATGGCCCACGGCGGGGATGGGAACGGCGGTCGCGGCCGCGACGGTGGCAGTCGAGGGCGTGGCGGCCGGAGCGGCGGCTGGAGCGGGCTTGGGAGCGGCAGTCACCGCCGCGTCCTTGGCCGTGGCGGCGGCGCTGTGCTCGGCGGCGGGGGACGGATCGCCGATCGCGGCGCGATAGCGGCTGCTGGCGGCCACCGGGTCGGGGATCGTCAGGCGCCATTCCTTGGTCATGTCGATGCGTCCGCCGACGTCGTTCTCGGCATGGCGGTCGAACACGGCCGGCGGCACGGTCAGCCCGGGGGCGAGTTCCGTCGCCGGGAGCGTCGCCGAGGCGCCCGCGGCGAGCCGCTCGCGCAGGGCCGCGAAGTCGAGCGCGGGGATGGCCTCGCGCCCGGCATAGGCCGCGTCGAGCGAGGTTGACCGGCCCCAGCCGCCGTTGAAACGGTAGAAGATGTGCCGCCCGATCTGCGCGATCTTGCCGAGCTGGAAGGCCCATTTGGGCAGGACGTAGTCGGCATGATAATGCGTCGCCGTGCCGACGCTCCGCTCGACCCGCCCGGCCAGCGCCTCGCGCGCGACCTCCTCGGCCTCGTGCCAGGCGCGCGGTGCGGGCGCGCGCAGCAGCGAGCCGTCGCAGGTGAAGCTGAACTGGCAGCCCGTGCGGCGCTCGGCCCCCTGATAGACCACGCCGCAGACGCTGTGCGGATAGGCGGGGTGGCGCATCCGGTTGAGCACGACCTGGGCAACCGCGCGGCGGCCCTGGAGGGGCTCGACCGCGGCCTCGTAATAGACCGCCTGGGTAAGGCAGCGCAGCGCGGTAGGATAGGCGCCCGCGAGGCGGCTGGCGGCGAGGTTGAAGCCGCCGACGTGCTCCATCGGCAGGCCCGAGAGGGGGATCGCCGCGTTGCGCGCCTGGGCGTCGGCGCCCTCGACGATAAGCTCGGCCTTGTCGTCGACGTTGAGGCTGGCGATGAACTGCTGCTGCGCGAGCGGGATGCGGACCACCGCGCCGTCCGGCCCGGCCGGGAACAGCCAGGGCCGCGCGACGGCGCCCGCGACCAGCACCAGGGCAGCGAGCAGGCACAGCCCGAGGGCGACCGGCAGGACGCGCCGGGCGGGCACGGTCCGGCCGGCGGCGTGGAACTCGCCGAGGTCGAGGATGCCCTTGGCCAGGACGCGGGGGTCCAGGGTGCCGAGGTCGAGGGTGGGAGCGTGGGCCATGATCAGGGTTTCCCTCCGACCCCGGCGGTCGCCAGGATCTGATCTCTCGGGCCGTCCGCCACGATCCGGCCGTTGTCCAGCACCACCAGGCGGTTGCAGATCGCAAAAAGTGCCGGACGATGGGTCGAGATAATCAACGTCTGCTCGGGTGTCAGCGATTGGGACAGCCGCTCAACGAAGAGTTTCTCGGTCTGGTTGTCCATCGCCCCGGTCGGCTCGTCGAAGAACAGGATCTTCGCCGGACGGGCGAGCGCGCGGGCCAGGGTCAGGAAGGAGCGCTGGCCGCCCGAGAGGCGGCTGCCCGATTCCCCGATCGGACGGTCGAAGCCGCCCGCGTCACGCGAGAGGAACTGGTCGGCGCCGACCTGCTGGAGCGCCGCGAGCAGGTCGCCGTCGCGCGCGTCCGGCGCGCCGAGGAGCAGGTTGTCCTTGATCGTCCCGCTGAACAGCTCGGCGTCCTGGGGCACGAAGCGGAAGGCGGCGCGGATGTCCTGCGGGCGGTACTGGCGGCTGTCGATCCCGTCGATCAACATGGCCCCGCCGGTCGGCTGATAGAGCCCGCAGACGATCCGCCCCAGCGTCGACTTGCCCGAGGCGACCCGGCCGACGATCGCGATCCGGTCGCCGGGCGCGATCGTCAGGTCCAGCCCGGAGAGCGATTCGGTCGGCGTATCGGGATAGGCGAAGCTCAGCCCCTCGAGCTTGACGTGGCCCTCGCGCACGGTCGGCAGCAGCGAGGCGCTGCCCATCCGCCGCTCATCGCTGTCCTCCCAGAGGCGCTGGAGCGAGTCGAGGGTCTGCTTCGCCTGCTCGCTGCGGGTGAGCAGGTAGGCGAGCTGGCCCGCCGGCTGCAATGAGCGCGAGGAGAGCATGACGATCGCGATGATCGCGCCCATGGTGATCTTGCCCTCGGCGAAGAGGTAGTAGCCGCCGACGATCAGCGCGATGTTCGAGACCTGCTGGAACGAGGAGGCCAGGCCGATGGCCGAGGCGGTGATCTCCTTCAGGCGCTGCTGCGAGGCGCTGCCGACATCGGCGAGGCGCCGCCAGCGCCCGAGCATCGCGCCCTCGCCGGCGATGGACTTGAGCGTCTCGATCCCCGCGATCGATTCGACCAGCAGGGTCTGTTGCAGGCCGAAGTCGGCCTGGGCCTCGCGCGCGGCCTGGACCACCTTGCGTTGCAGGCGGAAGCCGGCCACGGCCATGACCGCGATGGCCACCAGCGGAACCAGGCAGAGCCAGCCCGCGAGCCAGGCGATCAGCGCCACGAACAGGGCCAGGAACACCAGGTCGATGACCAGCATGATCGTGGTCGAGGCGAAGAACTCGCGCACGCTCGCATATTCGGTGACGCGCGCGACGAGGTTGCCGGTGTGGCCCTTGCGGTCGGCAAGCGGGGCCGAGAGGATCTTCGCGTAGATCTTCTGCGAAAGGCGCAGGTCGAGGTCACGGCCGATCTCGTCGATCACGTTGGTGCGCGCCTTGCGTAGCGCGTAGTCGAGTCCGAAGGCGATCAGCACGCCCAGCGCCAAGACCCACAGCGTCGCCTCGGCGCGGTTGGGAATGACCCGGTCATAGACGTTCATCGAGAACAGCGGCAGCGCGATCGCCAGCAGGTTGACCATCACGCTGGCCGCCATGACCGAGCCGAAGTGCCGCCGCTTCTTGCCGAGCTCGCTCCAGAACCAGTGCTCGCGGGCGCGGGCGTGCCAGGGCTGGCTCTGGTCGCGCAGGATCGTGGGATCGCCGAAGACCGTCGCCAGCCAGCCGCCGAACGCGGCCTCGACCTCGCCGCGCGGCTCCCACCGCGCCTCGCCGTGCGCGGGCCGCCAGACCAGGAGGTCCTGCTCCCGCGCCTCGTGGACGACGCAATAGCCCCCGTCGGCGAGTGCGACGATCGCCGGGTACTGCCGCGCCTGGCGCGGCAGCTTGAGCGGGGTGTGCGGATCGCAGTTCAGCCCCAGCAGCTCGAGCGCGGCTTCGGTCTGGTGGGCCGGGAGCCGCCCGCCCGGATCAAGCGCGAGCCCGCCGAGCAGCGAGGGCGTGAAGCTCACCCCATAGCGCTCGGCAAGCTGCCCGATGCAGGCCACGAGGGGATCGGGGCCGCTTGGGGCATCGCCCGGCGTGGCGGCAACGGACTCCGGCGCCGGCGCGCCGGACAGGGCAGCCACGAACTCCGGCGCGGGGGCGCCGGGCAGGACGGGATCGCTTTCGCTCACGATGGTCTCAGATCACGCTGTTCTTAGGGGACACGGCGATATTCGGTCTCGGCCGGCTTGGGCGGCCCGTAGTGGTACTTGTCGCGCTCGGCCATGCCCGCGCCCGCGCCCGGCGCCTGGTGCAGCGCGGTTAGGAAGCGGTTGGTCGCCGCCAGCGTCTGGTACTGCGCGAACATCTGCGAGAACCGCGCCGTCTCCAGGCGCACCTGCACGTTGTAGCGCGAGTTCTGCGCGTCGAGCACGTCGAGCAGCGAGCGCCGACCGACGTTGAACTGGCTGCGGTAGGACAGCAGCAGGTCGTCGTTGACCTTGCTTTGCGTCGTGAGGTCGCTGGTGATCCGGGTCTGCGCGCGCATCGCGTTCCAGGCGGTGCGCACGTCCTCCTCGGCCTCGCGGGTCACGTCGTAGAGCTTGTAGCGCGCCTCGCTCGCCCGGCGGACCATCTCCTGGTACTTGTTGCGGTTGATGCCGCCGTCGAACACGTTCCAGCGCAGATAGACCCGGCCCTGGAGGTCCTTGGTCTCGCCGCGGAACCCGTCGATGTCCTCGCCGTAGCGGGCGCTGCCGTCGATCCCGATCGTCGGATAGAGATCGGCCTTGGCCGCGTCGACCATGGCATGGGCGGCATCTACGTCGGCCGCGGCCTCCTTGACCTTGGGGTTTTCGGTGCGGGCGAGGCCCACCGCCTCGTCGGGCGAGCCGGGCAGGCTCTCCGCATAGGTCGCCGGCATCTGCACCGCGACGATGTCGAGCCCGGTCAGGGTCCGCAGCGTGATCTTGGCGTCTTCCAGGGCCTGCTCGGCCTCGGTCTGGCGCACCAGCGCGGCCTGGAGCCGCTCCTGCGCCTGCTGCTGGTCGGCGACCGAGATCGAGCCCTGCGAGACGCCGGTGCCGAGGTCGTTCACCATTGCCTGGTGGAAGGCCACGTTGTCCTGGCTCGCCGCGAGGATGCGCTGCTGGAGGAGGATGTTGAGGTACTGCCGCGAGACCTGGAGCGCGATGAACTCCGAGCGCTCGACCACCCGGAGCGAGGCCCCGTCGACCCGCGCCGCCTGGCGCAGCAATTCGCCGCGCCGCCGCCCGAAGTCGATGACCTTCCAGTCGACGTTGACCTCGCCGCCGCGCGGATAGAGCACGTCGCCCGCGATCCCCAGCGCCTGGCGCGTCGGGTTCTCCAGCCGGCGGACGCCGGCATAGCCCTCGACGTCGACCCGCGGGGCGAACAGCCCCTGCGCCTGCTTGCGCTCGAACTGGATCGCCTCGGTATTGTACTGGGCCTGGGCGATCTGCGGGTTGGAGCTGACCGCGACCGCGATGGCCTCCTCCATGCTCACCGGACCGGCCGATTGCGCGTGGACGACGGCGGCCGAACTGGCGAGCAGGGCTCCCATCCCGCCGATGATGATCTTGTTGTACAGCATGTCTAAGCCCCCGCTTACTTGACCGTGATCTCGACCCGCCGGTTCTGCGGGTTGCGTTCGCCGTCGACCGTCGGCACCCGCGGCTCGGACTCGCCGTGCCCGGAAACCTCGAGCTTGCCGCTCGCGACGCCCTTGGCGGCGAGCAGGCCCGCGACGTTGGTCGCGCGGCGCACCGACAGCGCGTTGTTGTAGGCGTCGGAGCCCGCGCGGTCGGTGTGGCCGGTCACGACCAAGTGCTGCCAGCCGCAGGCAGCCGCGTTCTGGGCCACCGCGTCGAGCGTCTGGTCGGCGCTCGCGGGCGGGACGTCGACGTCGAAGTCGAAGAAGACGATGCCGGCGATCTGCTCGCCGCACGCCGCGCTGGGCGGCGGCGGCGCGGATAGCGGCGTGGCGGCGAGCGGGACGGGCTGGGCCTGCATCCGCCGCCAGGCGTCGTCGCACTTGCCCACGCTCACCGGGTCCTTGTGCCCGCTTTTCAGGAAGCCCAGCGCGATGCCGCACTGCGCCTTGGCCTGCGCGGCCCAGATGAAGCGGGGATCGTCGGCGGCGAAGACCGCCGGGTCGGGGGCCGCGGCCGGCGCGCCGTCATGGCGCGGGGCGATCTCGCCCGGGAGCTGCGAGGCGCTCACCCCCAGGAGGTCGGACCCGGCCTCCGGGGCCGGGGCCGCGACGGGCAGGCCGGCCCCCGGGCACAGGGCGGCCATCCCCGCCGCGAGCTGCAATTTATGGTTAACGCGCATGACCAATTCCCCTTGTCAGGTCCGCAGTTCCAGGTGTGGCTCAGGCCGCCGCCGCGAGCGCGGCGGCGTGCTCGTCGACGTGCGGCATCGCGATCGGCATCGCGTGGTCCGCCGCCGGCCCGACATGGGCGAACAGCAGGCTGTGCAGCGCCGAGGGATCGGCCGCGCCCGCTGCCGGTTCCGCCGCCGGTTCCGCCGGTGCCCCGCCGGTGCCGGTGTTGGCCGCCGCGTTCGGCTCCGCCGTGGCGAAGTGATCGATCACCGTGTCGACCGCCTTCGCTGCCGCCGTGTCGGCCAGCGCGTTCTGCACCGCCGCGACCGTATCCGCCGCAGGAGCGGGTGCCGGAGCGTTCGCCGCGCCGGGCATGTTCGCCGCCAGCAGCGCGTCCATCACGTGGGCGTCGCCGCCGCCGAAGTCGAAGGCGGACGCATGGGCCGGGCCGTCTTGCGCCGCGTGCTGCGGCTCGGCCGCCGAAGGCTCGGCTCCATGGTCGGCGCCATGCTGGGCCGCCGCGGTCAGGTTCGTCGCCGCCGGCTCGTCGCCATGCTCGTCATGCGCGCCGGCCCCATCCCTCGGCGCGAGCGGTTCGGCCGGACCCGTGCCGAGCAGGGCGCTCGCTTGCGGGTGAGGTTCGACCTGCGCCGGCGCCGGTTCGGGCGCCACGCTCGCAGCCGGCGCGGTGTCCTCGGCCGCCGCCTGAGCCGGTGCGGCCTGAGCCTCCGGCGCATCGCTCGCCGCGACGATCGCCGCCGCCAGGACCCCGCTCGCCCCCGCTGCCGCGGAAGCCAGGGATGCCGTCACCGTCTGGCGATCGCTGTCGGTCGCAAAGCTCGCGTCCGCCGCCGTGCCGGTCGTGCCGTCCGCCTTGGTGTAGGTCGTCGTGCCGTGGACGATCACGTCGCCGTCGGCCGTGGCGTAGCCCTTGCCGTCGGAGGTGAGCTTGATGCTGGTGATGCCAAGCTCGCCCAGCGTCTTGAACTCGCCCGCATCGGCCACCCCGTTGCCGTTCGCGTCCTGCCAGACCCCGAACTTGGCGAAGTCGGCATCCTGGGCATCGAGCACGCCGTCGTGGTTGCTGTCGTAGTTCAGGGCTAGGCCCTGGAGGTCGGTCAGCCCGTTGCCGCCGAAGACGATCTCGCTGCCGTTATCCACCTTCCCGTTGCCGTTCAGATCGACCGCCAGGATGCCGTCGTCCTTGCCAGCCCAGGCGGTGCCGACCGCATGGTCGTTGCCGGCGTAGTCGAAGGTGACGCCCTCCGACAATGGTGTGAAGTGGACACCGTCGCCATTGAGATCGAGCACGATGGGCGGGCTGACGCTCGTGGTGCCGGCTACGGCGATTTGTCCGCCGGATGCAGTGATGCTGCTCGCATTCACACCGACCAGGTCGATCAGGACATCTTGAGCATTTGTGCCGCTATCCGTGCCCTGGATAAAGACATAAGTATGGTTCGTTCCACCGATGGTTGCCTCGAAAGCGACAGTGGAGCCCGCATTGCCCAGGTCTACGCCTTGTAGATATTGCAATACTGCCGCAACTTGAGCAGTCGTCGTTATGGCATAGGCGGCGCTATATCCAACATTTTGCTGGGAACTTGTCCCACTGTTGGGAGCATCATCGAATGTAATGATTCCATTCGTAATCGAATGCGATCCCACAACGCGACCGCTTGCCAATTGTAGCGTCGAATTGGTGCCGTTTCCGGTGCCGTTCGCCACGATGGCCGCACTGTTGAAACCAATTCGCTCGCCCGTCGAAGGCTGGAAGTCGGTTATCACGTCATATCCGCTGATCGTACCGTTGGTGGTCGATCCGCCGATCGTCAGGGTGCTGTCGCCGGCGGCGAAGTTAAAAGTATCAGTGCCTGCGCCGCCTTTCAGCGTGTCGGCACCGGCGCCGCCGGTAATTATATCGTTGCCGGACCCGCCGGTGATCGTATCCGCGCCGGAGGAGCCGGTGATGGTGAAGCCCTCGGTCTGGTTGGCCAGGTTGAGGGTCGCCGCTGTGGTCAGCGTAACGTTCTCGATGTTAACGATCTGACCATTGCTGGTGCTGGTGAAGTTGGCCCCGATTTGGAGCGTGTCGGTGCCCAGGCCGCCGTCGAGCAGGATGTCGTTCTGCGCGCCGATGATCGTGTCGTTCCCCGACCCGCCGGTGATGCTGTCCGCGCCGGAGGAGCCGGTGATGGTGAAGCCTTCGGTCTGGTTGGCCAGGTTGAGGGTGACCGCTGCGGTCAGGGTGACGTTCTCGATGTTGACGATCTGGGCGTCGCTGGTGCTGGTGAAATTCGCCCCGATTTGCAGCGTGTCGGTGCCGGAGCCGCCGTCCAGCAGCTTGTCGCTCTGATCGCCGATAAGGGTGTCGTTGCCTCCCCCGCCTGAAAGGATATCCACGCCCGCGCCGCCGTTCAGCGTGTCGTTGCCGGTACCGCCGATCAGGACGTCATCGCCCTCATAGCCGTTCAGGGTGTTGTCCGCGCCATCGCGGCCGATCAGGATTTCGCCCAGGCCCGTCCCGTTCAGGGTGGTGCCCGACACGCGCGTTACCGTCACATCGGCGTTGTCGGACTTGGCGCCGGCCGTGCCGGTATAGCTGAACTTCCCGCCATCGGTGTCGTTGTCCTTCACCGTGATGCTGCCGGCGGGTGAATTGTTGGTGGCGGAAGTAAGGTCGCTACTCGGGGACGTTGCAGCAGCAGTAATGGAGATGGTGTCTCCATCGGGATCCGCGTCGTTGTTCAGCAAAGCCCACTGCGGGATGACGATATTCGCGCCGGAGCCCGACACGTTGGTGATGACCGTGTCGTCGCGCACGATGGGCGCGCGGTCGGCGTTGAGCACGTTGATCGTCAGCACGTTGCCCGCCGTGTCGCCATCGTTGTCGATGAGCACGAAGTTCACCGGCACCGTGATGTCGGCCGTGATCTCCGACGGCGGCGTATAGACATAGGCGCCGTCGTCCATGTCGACCTTCAGCTTCGCGCCATCCGCCAGCGTCACCGTCAGCGTGTTGGTGGACGTGTCGAACGTGCCGGAGCCAGGGCCGGTGATGGAGCCGCCCGAGGCAGGGTTATAGGTGTAGGTCTGCCCGGCGACGGTGATCGACTGGACATAGCCGCCATCCGCCCCGAACCCGCCGTTGGTGGTCAGATAGCCGGTCAGGTCGGTGGCGATGCCCACCAGGGTCTGTGCGAGCTGACCGAGATCTGTCACGATCACGGGCGCGGTCTGCACCTCGTGGATACCGTCATAGGCGACGGGCTCGAGATTGGTGGGGCCGACGCCCGCCCCGATGCCCAGGGCATGGGAATCGATGTCGTTGGTGCGCAGGAACTGTTCCCAGGTCGCCTGCAAGGTCGTGCCCACCGCGCCGTTCGCCGGTTCGCCGTCCGAGACGAAATAGGAGACGTTCTGGACATTGGCGCCGGTGAGCTTGCCGGTGCTGGTGTTGAACGCCGTCATGGCGGCGTTGATCGCGGCGTCGTAGTTCGTGCCGCCGCCGGCCGACAAACCGTCGATGACGGCCTTCGCTGCGGTGAGGGACAGCCAGCCGCCGCTATTGGCCGTGCCGCTGGACGAGAAGTCGACGATGCGTACCGCGACATTGCCCTGATTGCCGTATTGCTCGAACAACTCGTCCACGGCTGCCTGCAAGATTTGCAGCTTGGTCAGGTTGGTCATGCCGGAGTCGTAGGTCGAGCCGCTGCCCGAGCCCATGCTGCCCGAAGTATCGAGGATCAGCAGCAGGTTGGTGTTGATGCCTTCGTTTTCGTTTACCGTTCCCGTCTGGGCGGCGGCGATCGGGACGTCATCCCCGATTTGGACCGTGATGGAGCCGGAGCCGTTACCTCCCGGGCTCGTCACCGCGAGATTGATCGAGTCAGTGATCGGGTTGACTTCACCCTGCCCGGTGTGGGTTAGCGCTGCCTTCAGGGTGTAGCTGTAGCTTACCTCGCCGGTGCCGGTGTTGTACCCGGTGATCGAGAGCAGCCCTTTGCCGGTATCGATGGCGGCCGGGAAGATATGCGCCGCCAGATTGGCGGACGAGACGTTCGTGCTGCCGATCGTCAGCGTGAACGCATCGCCATGGGCCTGCACCGTGAACGTGCCCGTTCCGGTTTCGCTGTTCGGACCGTGTTGCGTGCCATCGGCAAGGCCGTCCTCGAAGACGGCAATCGTCGAACTGCCGACCGTCGGGGTATTCGAGATGTTGGTGACGTTGATGTCGAGCGTCGTGGTCCGCAGATCACCGTCGCCGTCCCGGATCGTATAGACGAAGTGGTCGACTTGATTGGCGGTGATGGCGTTGGCGGTCGCCTTGTATTCATAACTGCCGTCGGCGTTGAGCTTGAGCGTGCCGAAAGCGCCGTTGATCGTCGTCCCGACGTTGGCCGAAGCCGGAGTGGACACGTCGTTGCCCGCCTTGACCCCGACTACGCCGCCGCCCGCGGCGTAGCCGTCGGCGCCCGCGGTGTCGTTGGCGAGCACGCCCGATGCCGCGTTGACCGTCAGCGTCGCGCCTTCGTCCACCGTGCCGCTGTCGGCCACGGCGTTCGGTACGTCGTCGACGATGTCGATCCGGATCGAGCCGTTGACAGTGTTCCCGTTGGCGTCGTGCGCGGTGTAGGCCAGCGTCTCGAAGCCGGTGGCCGGAACCACGGCGCCGTCGTTGGCGGCGGGAGAGGTCGTGAACGGCTTGGTCAGGGTGTAGGTGTAGCTGCCGTTGGCATCGAGCTTGAACAGGCCGTAGGTCGTGGCGATGTTCTGGGCGACATAGGTCACGCCGCTGCCCGCGACCGCGAGGGTGCCGGTCACGGTCTCCGCGGTGGAGCCGGGCGTGCTGCCGGTCACGGTGCCGTGGCCCAGATCGCCGGGGTCGGTCACCGTGTCGAGCGCGGCCTCGTTGACGATCTTGGTCTGGTTGTCCGGCAGCAGGGTGACGTCGTTGATGGTGATGTCGAGCGTGGTGGTCGACAGGTCGCCGTCGCCGTCCTTGATCGTATAGACGAAGTGGTCGACCGTCGTTCCGCTGGAGATGACGTCCGGCTTCGCGACATAGGTGTAGCTGCCGTTGGCGTGCAGGGTCAGCGTGCCCAGGGCCGTCGTTACGGAGGTCGCGCCGTTGGTTACCGGGGTTACAGTGTCGCTACCCGCGCGAATGCCGGTGATCCCGCCGAGCGGCGCCGTCACCGCCGCGCCATCCGCGCCGAATACGTCGAGAGTACCGTCGGTCAGCAGGTTGCCGTTCACGGTCCCGCCTTCGGAGACGCTGTTCGTGTCGGGGTGGGCCACCGGCACGTCGTCGACGATGGAGATGACGATCGAGCCCGGAGTGGGATCGCTGTCATCGGTCGCGTCGGTCACGGTCATCGCGATCGTGTCGGTCAGCGCAGTTCCCACGCCCTGGCCCGTGTGGGTCAGCGCGTGGCTCAGGGTATAGTCGTAGCCGTAGGTCACGACCCCGCTCACGGGGGCGCTGATGCTGGTGATGGTCAGCACGCCCTGGTTGGTGGTGACGGTCTGGAGCGGCGCGGTGATGGTCACGGGCCCGCCGACGCCCATCAGGGTGAGGGTATAGCCCTCGCCATGGGCATTTACCGTGAAGGTGCCGGACGTGGTTTCGCTGTCCGTGCCGTGGACCTGCGTTCCGCCGGCCAGGCCGTCCTCATAGACCGTCGCCGTCGACCCGCTCACATCCGGGATCTGCGTGTCCTGGTTCAGCGTGATGACGAGCTGGGCGAGGTCGGTATCGCCGTCGCCGTCGGTGATCTGATAGGTGAAGGTCTCGCTCGTCGTCCCCGTCGGGATCGAGTGCGTCGTCAGCGTATAGGTATAGCTGCCATCGGCCTTGATCACCAGGTCGCCGTAAGAGCCGTGGATCGTCGTGCCGGTCGGGGCCACGGTATCCAGAGCCCCGCCACCGGCCTTGGTGCCGAGCCGGGCACCCGTCACCGCGCCGCCGTCGGCGCCGATGCTGTCGGCGTGGTCGCCGACGCTCGCGCCGGTCGTACCATAGACGTTGCCGGTGGTCGCATGGCCGAAGCCTTCGATGACGCTGTTCGCGTCGTTCACCGCGGTCGGCGCGTCGTCGTTGAAGGTGATCGAGAGCTTGCCGGTCGTGTCGACGTCGCCGCTGCTGTCCTGGGCGCGATAGTGGAGATCGACGACCGGCGCGTTGGCCTCGTCGCCGCCGGGCGCGTGCATGACCGGATTGGCCAGCGTGACCGTATAGGCGCCCGAACTCGTCAGGCTGACCGTGAACAGCGTCGTGCCGTTGCGTGGGCCGCTATCGACTGTCGCGGTCAGGGTGTGGGTGCCGGAATCCCAAGCATAGCGCACGACCTCGGTGCCCACCGTGCCGGTGGTGCTATCGAGGTTGGCGAAGCTGACGGTTCCGGTTTCACTGCCGAAATTGACCGAGATCTGTCCGTTGTAGACGCTCTCGGTCGCGGTCGCCGGGTTCGAGCCGGTCGTCGCGTCGATGTCGCCGATCGTCGAGTTGGGATTGCCGCCGGGCAGGCCGTCGTCGTCGACCGAGGCGGTGACGTTCACCACCTGCGGCAGCGAGGTCGGCTTGAGGGTGAGCGTGACGGTCGCGGTCGAGCTGTCGCCGTCGCCGTCGACGATCGTGTACTGGAAGCTGTCGGTCGTCGCCGGGTCGTTCGGCACCGGAGTATAGGTGAACAGGTGAGTGGCCGTGTCGTAAGTGACCGTGCCGTGAGCCGCCTGCGTCGTGACCGAGACCTTCGTGGCGTTCGCGGTATCGACCCCGTCGGCGCCGAACGTGTCGTTGGCGAGGGCGTCGATCGTGAACGGCTGGTTGATCGCCGTCTGCGTCGCGCTGTCGTCATGCGCGGCCGGCACGTCGTCGGTGATGTTGATCGTGACGCTGGCCGAGACCGGGTCGCCGTCGGTATCGGTCGCGACCACGTTCAGCCCGGTCAGGGTGATCGTGTTCTCGCCCGGGACATGCGGATGCGGGAAGTTGTCGCTGAGCACGACCGAGACCGTGGCGCTGCCGTTGCTGCCTGCCGCGATTGGCAGGCTGGGCGGGGTCAGGGTGATGGTGATGGCGACGACGGAGCCGATCTTGCCGGTGATCGTCGTGTCGTTGACCCGCGTCCAGGCGATGTCATCGCCCGGGATGCCGTCGACATCGGCGATCAGCCCGGAAATGTTCTGGGCAAAGGCGATGCCGGTGATGTTGTCCGATCCGGCAGTGAAGGTGACCGTGTCGCTGTGGGCTGCGCTGCCCGAGTTCGCATGGCTGCCGGTCGCGTTCGCGTTGCCGAGGCCGTCCTCGTCGACCGTGATCGTCGCGGTCTTGGCGACCGACGGATTGGCACCGTCGGTGATCGAGATGGTATGGTTGTCCTGCGCGACGTCGCCGTCGCCGTCCGTCACCTTGACCGCGAAGGTCACGGTCGGGTTCGTGCCGTTGTCGAGGTCGCCCAGCGCCGTGAAGCTCCAGGTGTTGTCCGAGTGGACGACCAGCGTGCCGCGCCCGGCGATGATGATGTTGCTGTCGAGGGCGTACTCGGTCCCTCCGACGACGACCTTGGTCACGGCCCCGGCAGAATCCGCGCCCAGGGTCTCGCTCCAGGTGCCGTTGGCGATCTGTCCTTCGGTCACGGCATTCGGGCTGCCGGCGATCTGGACCGCAGGCACGTCGTCGATGACGTTGATCGTCACGTTGGCCGAGGCGGAGTCGCCATCGGTATCGGTGGCGACCACGGTAAGCCCGGTGAGGGCGATCGTGTTCTCGCCCGGGACATGCGGATGGGGGAAGTTGTCGCTGAGCACGACCGAGACCGTGGCGCTGCCGTTGCCGCCCGCCGCGATCGGCAGGCTGGGCGGGGTCAGCGTGATGGTGATCGCGACCACGCCGTTGATCGTGCCGGTGATCTTGGTGTCGCTGTCGCGCGTCCAGACGACGTCGTTGCCCGGGAGACCGTCGACATCGGCGATCAGGCCGGAAATGTCCGTGGCGAACTTGATCGCAGTGATGTTGTCCGACCCGGCATGGAAGGTGACGGTATCGCTGTGGGTTGCGCTGCCCGAGTTCGCATGGCTGCCCGTCGCGTTCGCATTGCCGAGCCCGTCTTCGTCGACCGTAATCGTCGCGTTCCTGGTGGCCGACGGATTGGCGCCGTCGGTGATCGTGATCGTCTGGCTGTCCTGCGCGCTGTCGCCGTCGCCGTCGGTGATCTTGACCGTGAAGCTCACGGTCGGGTTGGACGGGCTGTTGTTGACGTTGTTGCTGGCCGTGAAGGTCCAGGTGCCGTTCGAGTTGACCCGCAGGGTGCCCAGGCCGGTCGGGATGTTGGTGTTGAGGTCGTAGTCGGTCCCGCCGACCACGACCTTGGTCACGGCGCCTGCGGAATCCGCGCCGGCGGTCTGTGACCAGTTGCCGTTGATCGACTGTCCCTCGACTACGCTGGTCGGGGTGTTCGATACCGACAGCGCCGGGCCGTCATCCAGGAAATTCAGCGTCTTGCCGATGTCGACCGTTGCCGAGGCAGTATCGTTGTCGGCGTCCTTCACCGTCATCGTGAGGGTGATGAGGTCGGCCGCGCTGAGCGTGACGCTGTCGTTCGGGTCGGTCGTGATGGGGTGCTTGACCGCGCGTTGCTGGTCGAGCGTGACGTTGCCCGTCGACGAGTTGACCGACAGGACGAATACGGTCGGGCCGCCCGCGCCGGCTCGGCCGACGACCTGGCCGCTACCGTTGACCGAGAGGACGACCGCCTGGCCCGTCGCGGTATCGACGAGGCCGCTGGCCCCGGCGTTGACGCCGAGCGAATAGACCTTGCTGCCCGACGAAGCCGGGCCGTCGGCGCCGAAGGCGGAGGTGAACAGGCCGGCGTAGCTCGCCGAGTCGTTGATGTTGAGCGCGGACTCGTCGACGGTGAGCGTCGGCGCCGTGGCGCCGGAGGCGGCCGCGGTCGGCGTGTCGTCGTTGAAGGTCAGGTTGAGCACGCCGGTCGTGGCGGTGCCCGTGCCGTCGCTGACGTTGTAGGTCAGGGTGATCGGGCCGGCGTCGTTCTCGTTGTTGCCGCTCGTATGCAGGACATTGTCGAGCAGGGTCGCGGTGTAGGAGCCGCTGTCGGTCGCGACGACCTTGAACAGGTCCGTGCCGCCGCGCGTGCCGCCCTGGATCGTCGCGGTCAGGGTATGGGTGCCAGGGTCCCATGAGTAGCGCACGGTCTCGGTCCCGACCGTAGCGGTCTGGCCGTGCATCCCGGCGAAGTTGACGTGGCCCTGGCCGTCCGGGCCGAAAGTGATGCCGAGTTGGCCGGCGACGACGTTCTCCGGCGGCGTGCCGGTGTGGTCGCCGATGCCGCCGGGGTTGCCGCCAGTCAGGCCGTCGTCGTCCAGGACCGCCGAGACCGGGGTCGTCGTCGGGGCGGGGTCGTTGTTGACGGTGATTGTCAGCGTCGAGGAGGCCGGGTCGCCGTCGCCGTCGACGATCGAGTAGTTGAAGACCTCGTTGGTCGTCGCCGCGACGTTGCCCGGAGGCGTGTAGCTCCACTTGCCGTCGGCGAAGTTGAAGGTGAAGGTGCCGCCGAGTTCGGTCGTGGTGGTGAAGCTGGTCGTGCCGTCGATCGCCGGGCCGCCCGTGACCGTGATGTGAGAGCCCGCGCCGGTGACACCGTTCCAAGTATAGGTGACGTCCGGCCCCGCCTGGGGCACGGTGATCGAATTGAAATGACCGCCGTCGGCGCCGTAGCTGTCGTTGGCGTCGAGGTCTCCGGTGATCGTCGCGGCGGCGACCTGGGCCAGCAGCGTGTCGATGAGCTGGTCGAAGTTGGCGAGCAGGATCGGGCTGCCCGATCCGTCGACGTCGATGTCCTGGAGCGGACCGTTGTCGATCCCGCTGCCGATGCCGATCGCGGTCACGTGCACGCCGTTCGCGGTGACGAAGTTGCTCCAGGTCGTCGCCATCGAATTGGACAGGGCGCCGGTGCCGGTCTGCTCGTTCGGCTGGCCGTCGCTCAGGAAGAAGACCTGGTTGTTGGCCGTCGACGAGGCGCTATAGACGTCGAGCAGCTTGCCGATGCCGGCGGTATAGTCGGTATTGTCGCCGATCGAGCCCGGGCGCGAGCCGCCGGGTTCGAGCGGATTCAGGGCGTTGATCGCGGCGGTGAAAGAGGCAGAGTTGGTATAGACGCCGAAATCGGCCGCGGTCGAGGCGAAGCCGACGATACGGATCGACACCAGGCCGCCGGTGTTGGCGAAGATGTCCTGGCCCGCGGCGCGAACCGCGTCGAGCGCGGTGTTGAGCTGGCTGTTGCTGATGCTGCCGCTGAAGTCGATGACGAAGGCGACGTTGTAGTTGGCCGTCGCCTCGACGGCGGTCGCCGTATCCGGAGCCGCCCAGGGCGTGTCGTCGTCGACATTGATCGGCAGGGTGCCGGAAACCGAATCGCCGTCCCCGTCCGTGACCTTGTAGCTCACGGAGAACAGTTGGTTCTCCTCGGACACCTGGTGGAGCGGGTGGTCGATCGGATTGTTCTGGACGACCGTGTAGTCGCCGGTGGCGGAATTGACCGTGACCGTCAGGACCTTGACCCCGACGCCGTCCTGGGCCTGGTAGATTTCCAGCGTCGTTCCGCCGCCCGAAACGACCTGCTTTAACGTGCCGTCGGCACCCGGATTTCCGATGGTATAGGTCGCGAAGCCGGCGCCGGTCAGCAGCACGCTGCCCGCCCCGTCAGCCCCGAAATCGTGCAGTAGGGTGCCCGACGTGGCGATGTTGGGACCGTCGAAGTCGTCGACTCCGCCGTAGTTCGGCGGGGCATAGGTGTGCGCCGCATTCTCGTCGTCGAGATAGACCGTCGGCTGGGTGCCGGTGATCGACGGGCCGTCGTCGAGGAACTGGAGGTTCTGGCCGATGCCGAGGGTGGCCGTGGCGTGGTCGCCGTCGCGGTCGGTGATCGTGGCGGTCAGGGTGATCAGGTTGTCGGCCGAGAGGAAGGCGCTGTCGTCGGGATTGGTCGTGTCGGGGTGCTGGACCGCACGTTCCTGATGCAGCGTGACCGTGCCGGCGGCATCGACGCTGACGGTGAAGACGAGTTGGTTGCTGGCCGTGCGACCCTCGACCACGGTGCCGTTGAGCGAGAGGTTGACCGCCTGGCCGGTCGCGACGTCGACCAGGCCGCTCGCGCCGGCGACGACGCCGAGCGTGTAGCTGCCGACGCTGCCCGCGCCGTCCGCGCCGTAATGCGGAATGAACACACCGGCGAAGCTGGCCGAGACGTCCATGCCGAGCGCCGATTCATCGACCGTTACAGTCGGCTCCTTGCCTGCGATCGTCAGGCTCGGGCCATCGTCCAAGAATACGAGGTTCTGGCCGATATTGGTGGTGGCTGTGGTGTGGTCGCCGTCCTTGTCCGTGACCGTGGCGGTCAGGGTGATCAGGTCGTCGGTCGAGAGCGTGACGCTGTCATCGGGATTGGTCGTGTCGGGGTGCTGGAGCGCGCGCTCCTGATGGAGCGTGACCGTACCGCTCGTATCGACGCTGACGGTGAAGACGAGTTCGTGGGTCGAGGCCGTGCGGCCTTCGACCACGGTGCCGTTGAGCGAGAGGTTGACCGCCTCGCCCGTCGCGACGTCGATCAGGCCGCTGTCGCCGGCGACGACGCCGAGCGTGTAGTTGCCGACGCTGCCTGCGCCGTCCGCGCCGTAGTTCGGGGTGAAGACACCGGCGAAGCTGGCCGAGGTGTCGGAGCCGAGCGTCGTCTCGTCGACGATCAGGACGGGCTGCTGGCCTGCGGCCGACAGGCTCGGGCCGTCGTCCTTGAAGTACAGCATCCGGCCGATATCGGCATGGGCCGCAGCCGTGTCCCCGTCCGCGTCGGTGATCGTGACCGTCAGGGTCACGAGATTGCCCGCGTTCAGCGTGACCGCATCGTCGGGGTTCGAGGTGTCGGGATGCACGACCGCGCGCTGCTGGTCGAGCGTCACGGTGCCCGAGGCATCGACGCTCAGCACGAAGACGATCGGGCCGCCGTTGCCGGCGCGGCCTTCGACCTGGCCGCTGCCGTTGACCGAGAGCACGACCGCCTGGTTGGTGGCCGTGTCGATCAGGCCGGTCACGTCCGGATTGACGCCGAGGGTGTAGACCTTGCTGCCCGCGCCATCGGCGCCGTAGGCCGTGTCGAACAGGACGGCGAGGTTCGCATGCGCGTCGGTGCCGAAATCGGATTCGTCGACCACGAGCGACACGACCGGAAGCTCGCCCTGTCCTTCGCGCCCGCCCGCGAGGGCTGCGGTCGGGGTGTCGTCGTCGATGTTGATGATCAACTGGCCCGGCGCCGGATCGCCGTCAAGGTCGGTCGCCGTGTAGTTGATCGCGAGGATCTGGTTGTTCTCGTCGCCGCCCTGGGCGTGCAGGATCGGCGCGTTCTGCGTGATCGTGTAGGCGCCCGTCGCCGGGTCGAGCGTCACGGTGATGACCAGGGTGCCGTTCTGCTTGACCAGCAGGTCGTTGCCGTTGACGCCCTTCTCGTAGGTGAAGCCGGTCGCGCCGCCGGTCTCGATGACCCCGGTGGTCAGGAAGGCGAAGGTCAGCGCGCCGTCGCCGCCCGAGCCGATCAGGTTGCCCGAGGTGGCCGAGGTGTCCGGGCTGTCGTCGCCCACGCCGCCGGGAATGCCGCCGGGCAGCGCGTCGTCGTCGAGCGTCGCGTTGATGATGCCGGCGCGCGGGAAGGCGTCCTCGATGGCGATCGTCAGCGTCGCGGTCGAGGTGTCGCCGTCGCCGTCGGTGATCGTATAGGTGAAGACCTCGCTGCTGCCGCCGCCGAGGCCCGGATTCCGGGCATAGCTGTAGTCGCCGTTCGCGGCGATCGTCAGGGTGCCGTAGAGGCCGGCAATCGTCGTCCCGCCGTTCACCGGGATCGCCGCGCCGGGCGCGGCGTCCAGCGAATTGTCGACGAAGCTGACCCGCGCGCCGTCGGCGCCCTGCACGTCGGCGACGCCGTCCGTGGCGTTGGCGTCCTCGCTGACGATCACCTCGACGCCGGTGAGCACGTTGCCCGTCGCCGGGCCGGTGGTGCCCGAGGCGACCGAGTCGACGTCGTTGATCGCGGTCGGCACGTCGTCGATGATCCTGGCGGACAGGACGGAACTCGCGAAGCTGCCGTCGAGATCGGTGACGCTGACCGCGAAGTCCTCGAACAGCGCGTTCTCGCCGCTTCCCGTGGGGTGATTTTCCGCGACGTTGAGGGTGTAGGTGTAGCTGACCTGGCCGCTCACCGGATTGTAGCCGGTGATCGCGAGCGTGTTGCCCAGCCCGGTGGTCCAGCTCGTGGCGGTGAAGATGCCGGCCGTGACGACGGTGTGCCCGTCGATGACCAGGCTGCCGACCCCATCGGGCGAGGTGACGGTGAAGGCACCGCCTTGGGTCAGCGATTCCTTGGTGGTGTCGGAGCCGGCCGGCAGGTCGTCCTCGTCGACCGTGACGTCGCCGCCTTCGCCCTTGGGCGTCAGGTCGCCGATAGTCGGGGTGGCATTGCCGATGTTGATCGTCAGGGTCGCGGTCGAGGGATCGCCGTCGCCGTCGGTCAGGGTGTAGTTGAAGACATCCTGCACCCCGCCCGGGGTCCCGGCGTTGCGGGCATAGCTGTAGCTGCCGTCGGCCTTGATCGAGAGGACGCCGTACTGGCCGTTGACCACGAGGTTGCCCGAAAGGTCGAACGTGGTGTCGACATTGGCTGGCAGGGCGGCGCTGGCGATGCGGGTGACGCTGGCGCCGTCGGCGCCCAGGGTGTCCGCGCCGGCCACGCCGCTGGTCGTGCCGGCGCCGGCGATGACGTTGCCGGTCTCGGGCCCGAAGGTGCCGGCGGCAAGCGCGTCCGTATCGGCGCGCGCGGTCGGCACGTCGTCGATGATCCGCGCGGCGAGCACGTCGCCCGCGCTCTGGCCGTCGAGGTCGACGAGCACGACGGGCAGGCTCTCGAACAGCGAGTTCTCGCGGTTGGCGGAGGCAGGGCCTTGTTTAAGGTTCAGGGTGTGGTGGAAGCTGCCCGGGCCGTCCGCGGGGTTAGAGGCGGGGATGGAAATGGTGTTGCAGAACGGGGTGGGCCAACTCGTGGCGGGGAAGACCCCGCCGGTGATCACGGCATGGCCGCCGATGCTCAGGCTGGCGATGCCGTCGGGCGAGGTGACGGTGAAGGTGTCGCTCTGGGTCAGCGATTCCTTGGTGGTGTCGGAGCCGGCCGGCAGATCGTCCTCGTCGACCGTGACGTCGCCGCCGGTGCCTTCGGGCCCCGCGGGGGTCAGGCCCGAGATCGTCGGCGCGGCATTGCCGATGTTGATCGTCAGGGTCGCGGTCGAGGGATCGCCGTCGCCGTCGGTCAGGGTGTAGTTGAACACGTCCTGCACCCCGCCCGGGGTCCCGGCGTTGCGGACATAGCTGTAGCTGCCGTCGGCCTTGAGCGAGAGCACGCCGTACTGGCCGTTGACGACGAGGTTGCCCGACATGTCGAAGCTCGTGTCGACATTGGCCGGCAGATTGACGCTGGCGACGCTGGTGATGCCCGCGCCGTCCGCGCCCAGGGTGTCCGCCCCGACGCCGCCGGTCCCGCCGGCCGTGCCGGCGCCGGTGACGACGTTGCCGGTCTCGGGTCCGAAAGCTCCGGCCGCGAGCGAATCCACGTCGGCGCGGGCGGTCGGCACGTCGTCGACGATGGCGATCGTCAGCGTGGCATCGCTATGGTCGCCGTCGGCGGGGGGGGGGGGGTCCCGGGGGTGTGGGGGGGGGGCGGGCCGGGTGGGGTTTTTCCGCGGGGGTTGGGGGGGGCCGGTCCGCCCCGGGGGGGTGGGGGGGGGCCGCGGGGCCCCCTTGGGCGGGGGGAGGGGTGGGGCGGCCCGCGGCCCCCGCCACGCCGTTGATCGTCCCCACCGCCGGCCCGTCGGGCGCGGAGTAGGAGATGGTGCCGGCCGTGGTCTCGCTGGTATCCGAATTGTTGCCCGGATTGCCGTCGGCGATCTCGCCCGAGCCGGCCGGGAGCAGCCCGTGCGGCGGCAGGCCGGCCTCGCTGACCGAAGCGGTCGCGTTGACCGCGCCTTCCGGATTGTTCGGGGTGATGACGATCGCGCTGGTCGCGCTGTCGGTGACGGTGATCGTCAGCGTCGCGGTCGAGCTGTCGCCGTCGCCATCGGTCAGGGTATAGGCGAAGGCGTCGGTGACGCCGCCGGGCGTCCCGGCGTTGCGGACGTAGCTGTAGCTGCCGTCGGCCTTGATCGAGAGGACGCCGTACTGGCCGTTGACGATGAGGTTGCCCGACAGGTCGAACGTCGTGTCGGTGTTGGCCGGGACGTTGGCGCTGGCGACGGCCGAGACGGCCGCCCCGTCCGCACCCTGGATGTCGGCTCCGGCGGACCCGCTGGTCGTGCCGATGCCGGTGATGACGTTCCCCGTCTCGGGGCCATAGCTGCCCGCGGCAAGAGTGTCGGTGTCCGCATGCGCGGTCGGCACGTCGTCGACGATGGCGATCGTCAGGGTGGCGTTGGCCACGTCCCCGTCGCCGTCGGTGATCGCGACCGCGAAGGCGTCGGTCGTCGTATCGCCGCTGGTGTTGGTGGTCAGCGTATAGTTGTAGCCATAGCTGCCCGCGGCCATGCTGGTGATCGTCAGCACGCCCTTGGCCGTGGTGAAGGTCTGGCCGACCGCCGTCACCGCCACGCCGTTGATCGTGACCGACTGGAGGCCGTCGAGCGCGGTGAACTGGATTGTCCCGCCGGTGGTCTCGCCGGTGTTGGAATTGTTGTTCGGGTTGCCGTCGGCGATCTCGGCCGAGCCGGCGGGAAGGCCGTCATGCGGCGGCAGACCGGATTCGGCGACCGTGGCGGCGGCGTTGACCGCGCCCGCGGGGTTGCCCGGCGTGGTGATGACCGCGGTCGGCGCGCTGTCGCCGATGTTGATCGTCAGCGTCGCGGTCGAACTGTCGCCGTCGCCGTCGGTCAGGGTATAGCTGAACACGTCGGCCACGCCGCCCGGCGTGCCCGCGTTGCGGACGTAGCTGTAGGTGCCGCCCGCGTTGATCGAGAGGACGCCGTACTGGCCGGCGACCGTCAGGATGCCCGAGCCGTCGAAGGTCGTGTCGACGTTGGCGGGGACGTTGTTGCTGGCAATCCGGGTGATGCTCGCGCCGTCGGCGCCCTGGGTGTCGGCGCCGGCGCCGCCGGTCCCGCCGGCGGTGCCCGTGCCGGTGATGACGTTGCCCAGTTCGGGACCGAAGGTGCCCGAGGGAACCGTGTCGCTGTCGGCCCGCGCGGTCGGCACGTCGTCGATGATGGCGATCGTCAGCGTGGCGGTGGCGGTGTCGCCGTCGGTGTCGGTCACGACGAAGGTGAACGGCTCGGCGTCCGGATCGGCCAGGCTGTTGTCGCCCAGGACGTAGGAATAGCCGATCGCGCCGTCGGCGATGCTGGTGATCGTCAGGGTGCCGTGCGCGCCGGTGATGGTCTGGCCGACCGTGGTGACGACCACGCCGTTGACGGTGATGCCCTGGAGGCCGTCGGGCGAGGTATAGACCAGGGTGCCGGTGACGGTGGTGAGCGCGCTCGACGGGGTGCTGCCCGCCGGTTCCCCGCCGCGCGCCGGCAGGCCGGCTTCGTTCACGCTATCCGTGGCGGACTGGGCGCCGAGCGGGCTGTTGTGGTTGAAGATCAGGCTCGACGGCTGGAAGTCGACCTGCGGGATGACCTCGCGCTCCGCGCTCTCGGGGAAGCCGAAGTCGGTATAGGGCAGCAGGTCGCCGATCCGGTAGGCGGCCTGGATGTCGCCGACCGGGTCGGCGAAGTTGTTGCCCGAACTCTGGACCGGGCCGGCCGCCGGCTGGATTTCCGCGCCGATCAGCAGGGCCGCGAGGTTCATCGGGGGGACGGAAACGCCGTCGACCACCAGGGTCGGCACGAAGACCGCGCCGTCGTGGATGACGTAGGTGTGGCCGTCGGCGGCATGGATCACCAGGTCGCGGCCCTGGACCGTGAGGTCGTCGAGCGTCACGCCCGCCGGCAGCACGATGGTGCCGTCGGCGTTCGCGGTGAGCTGGATCGTGTTGCCGGTCGCGGCGGCCGCCGCGGCGGCGGTGGCCAGCGGTGCGGCCGTGGCTGAAGTGGCATCGGGCAGCGACAGGCCGGAATTGTTGTCGGCCGCGCCTTCGGAACCGTTCACAGCTTCGTAGTCCATGGCATGCCCCCGTGCTGCACGGGCACGGTGGCGGCGCCACTGGCCCGAACGTCGCGCACCACAAAGGGATCGCAGCTTGTGAAAGCTGAGAAACCAATATGTTGCGCCCTATTCTAGGATTACGGTTCGCCCCGATTATGAAACGACTCGGCGATTCCGTTTCCGTATGGCCTGACCAAAACACCTCATCGAATTAGTTTCAAGCATGTTAACTGTCGTTGGTGAGGCACGCTTCACCTTGGTAACTGACGGAAACCCGACCGTTGCGGAGCGAGAATGGAATTCATGTTCCGGAATTTGGAACGCGGGTTTCCCGATAAGTTCCCGCTAAGACATTGATGTAAATTGTTTTAGGAAGAGCGCCGTTTAAGCACGGCAGCACTGCGTCTTACGAAAATTCGAAGAACCGGCAGCGCTTAAGCAAGCGGAGTGAAGTTGTTCCGCATCGGGAATTAACGAATTTTCTTCCCGTCACGAAAAGTGCGGGGCGTCTCAATCCAGCTCCGCCAGCATCGCCGGCGTCAACACTTGAGGCAGGACCCGCGCCTCGCCGCCCTTCGGATACCACACGTAGAGCGGCACGCCGGCCGCGCCGTGGGCGGTGAGGTAGCGGGTGATCGCGGGGTCGCGGCGGGTCCAGTCGCCTTTCAGGACAACGACGCCCGCGCGGGCGAAGGCGTCGCGGGTGGTTTCGCGCTCGATCGCGACCTGCTCGTTGACCTTGCAGGTCAGGCACCAGTCGGCGGTGAAGTAGGCGAAGACCGGCTTGCCCGCCCCGCGCGCCCGGGCGAGCGCGGCTTCGCTGAACGGCTGGCTCGGGAGCAGGCTCGGGGCTTCGGCACCGGGTGCCTGGGCGAGGCGGGGCAGGGCGAGGCCGCCGGCCAGGGCCAATGCCGCGAGGCCAGCAAGGACCGGCGCGCCGGAGGCCAGGCCGCGCCGCTGGCGACGGCCGGCGAAGGCGAGCAGGGCGACAAGCGCCACGGCCAGAACTGCGCAGGCCAGGGCGAAGCTCCAGCCGCCGAGCCGGCTCGCCAGCCAGAACAGCGCGAGCGCGGTCAGGCCCATCGGCAGGGCCATCCAGCGGCGGAAGGTTTCCATCCAGGCGCCGGGCCGGGGCATCAGGCGGCGCAGCGCGGGGACGAAGGCCACGGCGAGGAAGGGCAGGGCGATGCCGAGGCCGAGCGCGGCGAACAGGGCGAGCGCCCAGGGCACCGGCAGCAGCAGCGCCGCGCCCATCGCCGCGGCCATGAACGGGCCGGTGCAGGGGGTCGCGACGAAGGCCGCGAGCAGGCCCGTGGCGAAGGCGCCCGAGGGGCTGCCGGCGCGGGTGAAGCCGGGCACGCCAAGCTCGAACAGGCCGAGTAGGTTGGCGGTGATCGCCACGGCGAGCAGCAGCAGCGCGGCGACGACGCCGGGCTCCTGGAGCTGGAAGGCCCAGCCGACCTCGTTCCCCGCGGCGCGCAGGCCGAGCAGGACGCCGCCGAGGGCGAGGCAGGCGAGGATCACGCCCGCGCTGTAGGCCAGCCCCTCGCGCCGCGCCTCGGCCTCGCTCTCGCCGGCCCGGGCGAGGCTCAGCGCCTTGAGGCTGAGGATCGGGAAGACGCAGGGCATCACGTTGAGCAGCAGCCCGCCCAGCAGCGCGCCGAGCAGGAGCAGCGGAAAGGCCGCGGGCCGGGGTGCGCCGGCCGCGATCGGCTCGCCGCCTGCGGGCACGGCGCCCGGCGCGGCGGTGATCTCCACGCCGTCTCCGGCGGCATTGAGGCGCAGGACGCCGGTGACGTCTGCGGGTGTGGCCGCGGCGGCCTTGGGGCGTTCCAGCTCGACGATCAGCAGATCGCCCTTGCGGCGGAAGACCTGCGGCGCGGCATAGGCGATGACATGATCGGCCGCGGCGAAGAAGTGCGGGCTTTCCAGCGGCAGGCTGGCCGGCAGGGGAATGCCGAGACGGATGCGATCCCCGGCAAGGGCGAAGACGGCCCTGGCGCCGAGCGGCGCGGGCAGCCGGGCGCGCCAGGCGTCGAAGCGCGGATCGCGCGGGGCGGCGGCATGGGGCGCGACGGTGACGGTCGTTTGCAATGTCGCGCGCTCGGGCACGCAGACCTGGTCGGTGCAGGCCAGCCAGCTTGCCTCGACGGTGATCGGCAGGGCTCCCGTCGGTGTGTCGGCGGGCACGGCGAGCGGGACCCGCACCGCATAGTCGCGCTCGTAGACGTGGGTCATCAGGCCCGAGACCACCAGCGTCTGCGGCACCGGATAGCGCGGCGCGCCCGCCGCGGGGCCGGGGGGCAGCGGCCCGGCCAGGGTCACGCCCAAGCCCGCGCCGCCCGGGTTGGCCCCGGAGCCCGCCCACGCCGCTTCGGGCCGCC
>Ga0066256_1001205_pt1 | contig 38673 bp, 32 predicted proteins | sample ThiBio_1000_biof_FD_87107 | JGI IMG/M metagenome (GOLD analysis project Ga0066256, IMG submission 87107) | Wastewater bioreactor microbial communities from Cape Town, South Africa - Thiocy_expt_1000_biof (version 2) | ecosystem: Engineered > Bioreactor > Thiocyanate-remediating >... | reverse complement strand
ACTGGTCTCTGCATTGCGATGCTCGTCGAGCGGGGCCTCCTCGATCTCGACCGGCCGGTGAGTGCCTATTGGCCGGAGTTCGGCGCCCACGGTAAGGGGGCGATCACCGTTGCGCAGGTGCTGAGTCACCGCGCTGGATTGCCTTTCGTGCCCGCCGAACTGACCACCGCCGAGGTACTGAACGACCAGGTCGTCGCCGAGCACCTCGCCGCCATGCGGCCGGTCTGGGTCCCCGGGGCCGCGTTCGGATACCACGCCCTGACCGTCGGGGCGATGGCCAGTGAGCTCACTGCACGCATCACCGGTGCCACGATCGCGGAGTTCTTCGACAGCGAAGTGCGATGCCCGCGCGGTCTGGAAGCGTGGTTCCACACGCCCGAGGAGATCGAACCCCGCGTCGCCCCTGTCGTGTTCCCCGAAGCGCAGGCCGATGCGAACCCGACTCCCGGGCTGGCCGACGCGGTGTACGCGAATCTCGGTGGATCGCCGAGCCGGCTCGATATCATCGCGAACACGCGTGACGGTCACACCGCCGGGCTGGCCGCGGCATCCGCCGTAGCTTCGGCGCGGGGTCTTGCGGGCGCCTACGGGGCGGCGCTTTGGGACGACGGCTACGGGCGACTGTTCGGCGACGACACCCGACGAGCGATGACGCAGATCCGGTCGGACGGCCTCGATATCACCACCGGCTCGGTGCTGCGATTCGGCGCACTGTTCATGCTGCCGTGGCGGGAACGACCGTTCGCCAGCTGGCAGGCGTTCGGCCATGATGGCGCAGCGGACGCCCTGGCGTTCGCCGATCCGGAGGTCGGGCTCGCCTTCGGTTACACGACTGACCGGCCGTGGTCGGGCCAGGATCCGCGTCGACCTGACGCGCTGGCGCGGCTCGCACTCCGGATCGCCCGCGACTCCGCATGAGTCCTCGACGCCGGTCCGCGGCGAGGGGCGCCGCGACTCACCCCTCGCCGCGGAACACCCTGCCGAGAGCTTCCGCAACCGGTTTCGGCGCACCGTCCGCGTCGAGCAGGGACAGACTCACTGCGCAGGGGAAGGTGTCATGGCCGAGCCAGACCACGAACCCCGCGCACGCTGGGAACCGGGCGCGGGTCGCGCGGGCCGCGTAGGCCAGCCATTCGGCCTGGCGTCGCTGCGACTGATCGACCCAGGCGGCGAGACCGCCTTCGCCGTCCCAGCTCTTGAACGGACCGAGCCACCAGGCCGAGGAATGCGACCACAGCTGGGTGAGTTCGCGCCGCTGCTCGTCGGTGTCCACGGGCAGGAGGAGGCCCCGATCTTCGAGCATCGCGAGCGGTGACGCGCCTCCCATGCCCACCTCGCTGCGCAGCAGCGCGTCATCCCCGTCCCAGTACGCCTTCCACTCCTCGAACGTGCCGTCGCTCTCCCACGGGCCGTGCACGTCATGATGCAGGCCCAGACCGCGCCGGTCGGGATCCCCCCACACCGAGGGCCCGGTGGGGGAGGTCGCCACGAATCGGCGCTCCGGATCGGCGTCGGCGAGAGCCGTCCGCGCCGCCGCCAGCGTGGGATGATCGGCCGTCAGGGGTACCGGACTGCCGCCGCGTTCGTCGATGAGCTCGTTTCCCCCTCCCCAGAGGACGATCGACGGATGATGGGCGAGCTGACGCGCGTAGCTCTGGGCGATGCTTGCGAACTCGGCCGCGAACGCGTCGTCTTCTGGGGGCAGGTTGTCCAGGCCTGACGACGACAGCGGCAGCTCCTGCCACACGGCGAAACCGTACTCGTCGGCCAGGTCGTAGAACAGGTGCTGCTCGCGGGCGGCTCCGCCCCAGACTCGCAGGGTGTTGACGCTCATCCGACGGTATTCATCGAGTCGAATCCGGTAGTCGGTTTCGGTGACGTCCGCGGAGTCGGGGCGGATGGGCACCCAGTTCACTCCGGCCATGAACACCGTTCGGCCGTTGATCTCCAGCAGCCACGGCTCGGCGTCCTCGGGCGCGCCGGGGATAGGCAGCCATCGCACCGTGCGGAACCCGACCCTGCGCAGGGCGTGATCGGAGACCGTGCCGTCGCCGGCGACGAGATCGACCTCCACCCGGTAGAGAGTCCCCGCACCGAGCTCCCATGGTGCGACCGCGTGGAGATCGATGGTGAGGGCGAGGGTTGATGCCACCTCCATCGTGGTCGACACCGCATCTCCGTCGGGGCCGGTGACGGTCACGACGGCGTGCGTCGCGTCCCCCTCGATCCGCGCCCGCACGGCGACCGTGCCCGCCCCCTCTTCGAGCAGCGTGGCACGAACGTCGAGATCAACGAGTCGCGCGCCGCAGCGGTGTTCCAGCGTGAGCGGACCCGCCACGCCGATCTGCACAATCCGCGGGGTCCAGTCCCAGCCGTAGTTGTAGCGCGCTTTGAACTCCCGGATGCGGCTCGTCCAGCCGATCTGGCCGAGATCCGCCGGAACGCCAGTGAACACGATCGTGAGCATCCGCTCCCCCGAAGTCCAGGCCTCCGTCAGATCGAATTCGTGCGGGGTCATCGCGCCGGTGAATTCGCCCACGCGCACCTGTCCGAGGAGGACAACCCCGCAATAGTCCAGGGAATCGGCGACGAGGACGATTCGGCCTCCGTCGGCGGGCGGCCCGATCTGGTCGTCGGCGAGGAACGCGGTGTACGTCCAATGCCGGTTCTCGATCCACTCCGACTCGCGTGATCGGAGCCCGACGGCCGGATCCGGGACGATGCCCGCAGCGAGCAGTGCACCGCGTACGGAACCGGGGGCGTGCACCGGCACGGCGGCGACATCGGGGCGTCCGGCTTCGAGTCTCGCGAATCCTGCTTCGAGCTCCCAGTCGTTCACGCGCCAACCGCGCAGCGTCCACTCGAGGCTCGTGAGGTCGAATCGGGAGGTCATCGGGGTCCTTTCGGAAATGCGGCGCACGTGCCGCGGGGTCAGAGGGGCAGCACGCGCAGGCGGACGTCGCCGACGCGTCTCTGTCCTGGTGCAAAGGCGACGAGCCTGCCTGCGTCTGTCATCGCGTCGATGCCGGCGGGCCAACCGCTGAACGGTTCGAGACCGAGCACATACGCGCTCGAGTAATACGGGAATCCTTCTGCCGCACCGGCCTCCATCCAGCTCCATGCGCAGCGGTAGGGGTCGAGCGCCCAGTCCAGTTCGACCGCGATCCCGGCGTCGGGGCTGTCCAGACGAAGGAATCCGCGGTCGCCGGGGAAGTCGGTGAAGTAGCCGAACCGCTTGGCGTGCGAACCCGGCGGCAGCACAGTCGCCGGATCCGAGGATGCACCGACCTCGGCTTCCATCTGCCAGCCGGCGGCGGTCGACGAGATTCGCGCCCGCGGCGAGAGCAGCGGTGCACCGAACGCGGGGTGCTGCCCCCACGCCGTCTGGATCGTCTCGCCGCCCTCGTTCACGATCGCCTCCGTGACGCGGACCTCGGATCCGAGCTCCGGCCCGAGATCCGTCAGCACGATGTCACGACTGATGCGGAAAGGGCTGCGTACGAGCCGCGTCTCGAGCCGCACACCGTCGGACAGGGGCGCCCAGTCGAACGCTGCGTGCCATGCTTCGCCATGCTGCGTCCATGTCGCGCCGTGTCGGTCTGAGGCTGGTCCGCCATTCGGGAACGCCGTCTGCCATCCGCCCGGGTATGCGTCCATCGCCAAGTCGCTCGAGCTGCCCGCTGCTTGCAGAGCGCCCCGCGCGCGGAGCCCCCACGGCGTCTCGTACAGCAGGGGAGTCCCGCCGCGTACGAGGGAGCGCAGCTGCAGGATCGTCCCACCGACCCCGGGAACGACTTCCGCCTCGAGGCGGTCGCTGCGCAGGGTGACCAGTTCCCAGCCCCGCCTCTCCGAAACGGTCAGCGAGACCGTCCGGGCGGCGTTCGCGCCGGGGGAGTCGGAAAGCGGCATGCGGGAAGGGCCCCTCTTGATCGGCGGGAGAAACGGGCGCGACATCCACCCTCGGCCACCGTAACGGACATAGCGCGTGAAAACAACGTTGTTTATTGGCGAGCGGGTGGGTGACAATGTGCGAATGGACTCGATCGAAGATGCTCGCCGCCCGCTTCCGATTCGGGTCCTGGTGACCGGTGCGGGCGGCGACATCGGCGGTGCGGTGGCGACCGCGCTCTCGAAGGCAGGCGTAGAAGTGGTCGCCTTCGACCGGCGATTCCCGAGGGATGTGCCTGCGCAGCGGACCATCGTCGGCGACACCGGCGACGAGGCCGCGGTCGCAGGGGCGCTGGCCGGATGCGACGCGCTCGCACATCTCGCCGCGTATCCATCGCCCGATGCCGCTGGCCCCCGCGAGGTGTTCCGCGCGAACACCCAGGGCGCGTTCACGGTGCTGTCGCTGGCCGGGGAGCTCGGCATCCGCCGTGCCGTGATCGCGTCGAGCATCAATGCGAACGGGTTGACGTTCCACCCGCGTCGACCGCTGCCGACGTCGTTTCCGCTCACCGTGAATGAGCCGGCACAGCTGGGCGATTGGTATTCGCTCGGGAAGGCGGATGATGAGCTGGCCGCCGAGATGTGCGCGAACCGCTGGGGCCTCTCCACCGTCTGCTTGCGGCTCCCGCATACGTGTTCGGGCGCGGTGCTCGATGCCGTCGCCCGACGCAACCGCGATCAGCCCGAAGCGGCCGTCCAAGAGGGATGGGCATACCTGCACACCGACGACGCGGCCGGCGCATTCGTCAGCGCCTTGATCGCGACCGGCGTCGGCGGTCCGATCGGCGCGCGGTCCGTGCCGCTGCTCGTCTCCGCCGATGACACGCTCGTGCCGTGGGCCACTTCAGCCGCGCTCGCCCGGTACGCGCCCGACGTGCCGGTAGCCCGGGTCATCGCCGGACGCGACAGCGCGCTTGACACCGCGCCGGCGCGCCTCCTCCTCGGCTGGCGTCCGACGTACCGGTACTACCCGAGCGAACCCGAAGAGCTGCCTCCGAGCTGACCGCCGGCAGCCGGGTCAGCCGAGGGCATGGACGCCGCCGGCTCGGATCTCCTCCCACCCGGGATCGCCGTCGCGAATGAAGGCGCCCCAGGCGTGTCGCATTCGCGACAACATCGCCAGGTCGCCCACGCTCGGACCGCCTGGAGCGAGCCAGTTCCACATGCCTCGGTCGGTGTTGCCGAAGATGAAACCTGCCTCGATCCCGTGCGTCGCGCCCGCACCCCCGCGATGGACGGGCCCGAACCCGCTCGGCACGTACGCGAATTCGTACGCCCAGGCGGACGCTCGGCCGGCGTGACCTGAGGCTGCGGCCAGGGCGGGCAGACGGAACCACCGCTCCGTCGCCTCGTCCCGCCCCGGCCGGTCGCCGACCAGTTCGGGTGGAACAGCGGGGCGGCCGAGGTGGGCGAGCGCTCGCTCGTCGGATCGGATCAGGCGGTCCTCCCCGAACGCGGTCATCTCATCGCGATTGGAGCCGATCAGAAGCGGTACCGCGAGGCCGCGGCCGGACGCGAGCACCGCGAGCGGTTCGCCCTCGAGCAGATCGCCGTCGATGACCGGCGCGCTCCCGAGGACTCCGGGGGACCGATCCGCGATCTGCGCATACGCGAGGAGCGAGGCCGCGATAAGCCGGTCAGGCGGCACTGCCCCGAGCTCGACGACGGAGGACGCGCCCGCCTCGCGCAGCGTGACCTCCGCGACCCGTCGGGCGTCGTCCGGCGTGATCGCGACCGGTGGCGGGCTCTGCGCAATGGCGCGTGCGAACAGTCCGCGCGCCTGAGGTGTGGACGCAAGCGCGCAGACCGCGTGCGCCCCCGCCGACTGGCCGAAGATGGTGACCCGACCCGGATCGCCGCCGAATCCCGAGATGTGGTCGCGCACCCAGCTCAGGGCGAGGAGGATGTCACGCAACCCCGCATTGGACACGGGCGCGTGCCGCTCCGCCCGCGGGTGGGGATCGGGCAGGCCACGGACATCGAGGAAGCCGAGGGCGCCGAGCCGGTAGTTCACCGAGACGACGAGGATGTCTTCTGCAGTCGCGAGAGCGGCGCCGTCGAAGTCGGGTTGCGCGCTCCCACCGCCTATGTAGCCGCCGCCGTGGATCCACACGGCCACCGGGCGGTCGGGGGCAGCAGCCGCGGGAGCGAACACGTTGAGGCTCAGGCACTGCTCGTCGAATCGGACGATCGGCGGGCGCGGTCCCGGGCCCGGCTGCCACGCGGCGGGGCCTCGCTCGCAGGCGGAGACCATGTCGACCGGGGGAGCGGGAACCGGTGCCGCGAACCGTTGAGGGACGCGCCCGTAGGGGATGCCCAGCCAGGCCGCGGCGCCGTCGTCCGTCACGCCGCGGAAGGTGCCGATGTCGGTCCTGGCCACCGGGGGATTCTTTTCCACATCGAGATTCTTGACCAGAAGGTGTCGTTGGTGCCACTATGTGACAACGTTGTTTCATCCCGACGATCCCGTCGGCAGATCAAGGAGTTTCAATGACGAAGCAGTTCCGACCGGTCGTCGGACTCGCCGCGACGGCGGCGTCCATCGCCCTGCTCGCAGGGTGTTCCGGCGGCGCAGCGCCCGCCTCACCCGCATCCGTCGACCCGGACGCGCCGGTCACGATCACCGTGACTGGCAAGCCCAGCGACGACCAGAAGGACCAGCTGAAGGTCTTCAATGATCGCATCGTGGCGTTCGAGAAGAAGCACCCCAACATCACCGTCAAGGGGTCTGACAAGAATTGGGACCCGCAGACGTTCAACGCGATGCTCGCCGGCGGCACGCTGCCCGATCTGTACGCGGTGTACTTCACCGACTCGAAGGCGATCGCGAAGAACAAGCAGGCGGCGGACATCACCGACGCACTCAAGAAGTCTGGCGTGTCCGAGACGCTCAACCCCAGCACCCTCGAGCTCGCGCAGGACGATGCCGGGCGCGTGTACGGGATCCCGTTCAGTGCGTACGGGCTCGGGCTGGTGTACAACCGCGCACTGTTCACGGCCGCCGGCCTCGATCCTGACAAGCCGCCGACGACGTGGGAGCAGGTCCGGGAGGACGCCAAGATCATCACCGAGAAGACGGGCGTGCCCGGGTTCGGAACCATGACCCAGACCGGCACCGGCGGATGGATGGTGACCGCGGCGACGTACTCGTTCGGCGGTCAGATGGAAGCCGCGGACGGAAAGCCTGTGTTCGCGGACGAGGGGAAGACGGCGGAGTTCCTGAAGCTCCTGCACGACATGCGCTTCGAGGACAAATCGATCGGCGACAACGTCCTTTACGACCAGGCGGGCATCGGTCAGGCGCTCGCGTCCAAGCAGGTGGGAATGTTCATCGGCTCGCCGTCCAGTTATCAGGACGCCGTCGTGACCAACAAGATGAACAAGGACGATTTCGGGATGGGGCCGATGCCCCAATCCGGTGGAAATGGCACCCTGACCGGGGGCGGCGTCTTCATGATGAGCCCCAAGACGACGGCCGCGCAACAGCAGGCGATCATCACCTACGTCAAGGAGATCTACCTCAGCGCGAAGTTCGACCAGGCAGCCGCTGTCGACGCAGCCAAGAGCAACGCAGGACAGAATCTTCCGGTGGGACTCCCCGAGCTCTCCGTGCTGACGACGGATCAGTCCGACAAGGTGCACGGCTGGATCAAGGACTACATCAACGTCCCCGAGGCCAACTTCGCGACCTACGCGGACTCGCTGAAGTCCCTGCAGCTGATGATCGAGCCGCCGCAGAAGGCACAGGATCTGTACGCCATGCTGTCCCCGGTGCTGCAGTCCGTGCTGACCGACCCGGGCACTGATATCGACGGCAAGCTGGCTGAGGTGTCCACGACGTTCACCAGCAAGCTCAACCGCTGATTCGAGGCGGGCGCGGCGATGACGACACGTCGCCGCGCCCGCATCCCCTTCCAGAAACGGGCAACGAGGATGATCACCGCACCGACCGTCGACGTGACACCGACGACCGAGCCGTCCCGGCCTCCGGCACCGTCCCGCAGCAGACCCCGGGCGCGCATCCGACGTGGCGGGGGAGCGGCCCTGGTCTTCGCCCTCCCCGCGATCATCGTGTTCGCCTACTTCTCCTGGGGCCCGATCATCCGCGGGTCGGTGATGGCATTCCAGAAGACCAACTTCGCCGTCAGCGAGTGGGTCGGATGGGTGAACATCACCTACGTGCTCTCGGATCCGCTGCTGCCCACGGCGATCGGGAACACCTTCCTATTCGTCGTGCTCGGCATGTTGATCGGATTCCCGGTGCCGTTGTTCCTCGCCGTCTTCATGGCCGAGCTGCGGCGCGGACGGCGATGGTTCAATCTGCTCTCCTACCTGCCCGTCGTCGTCCCGCCGGTGGTCGCGATCATGCTGTGGAAGACGTTCTACGCCCCATCGGCGGGCGGCGCATTCAATACCGTGCTCGGTTGGTTCGGGATCCCCTCGATCGGGTGGCTCGACTCGACCACGTGGGCGATGCCTGCGATGGTGCTCGAGGCGACGTGGGCCGGCGCCGGCGCCACCGTGATCATCTACATCGCGGCGATGACGAGCGTACGCGTCGAGCTCTACGAGGCCGCTGAGCTTGACGGGGCCGGCATCCTACGGAAGATCTGTCACGTCACGCTTCCGCAGCTGCGCGGGCTCCTCCTCGTGATGATCCTGCTGCAGCTGATCGGCACGATCCAGGTGTTCGCCGAGCCGTTCCTTTTCACCGGCGGCGGGCCGGGCAACTCGACGATGACCGTCCTGCTTATGGTCTACAACTACGCCTTCGTGTCCCAGGACTTCGGCGCGGCGGCGGCCCTGTCGGTGCTGCTCGCCCTCTTCCTCGGGCTGCTCAGCGCGGTGTACGTCTGGGTGACCAAGAAGTGGAGCACCGACTGATGGCATCGATGACCGAATCACATCCCGCCCGCACGGCCGCGGCCGCACGACCCGCCCCCCGGCGTCGGATGCGAGCAGAGGACGCGCCGGAACGTGCGATCCTGTCCGCGACCGATCGTCGTCGCCCGGGCGTGCGGGTCGTCCTCTTCGGTGTGCAGGCGCTGATCCTGGTCGGATTGCTCATCGCCGGTGCCGGACCGATCCTCTGGCTCGCGAAATCCGCGGTGTCGACGACGCAGGACATCCTCACCCAGCCGTTCGGGCTCTGGCCGTCGGGCATCCAGCTCGGCAATCTCGTCGAGGCCTGGAACCGTTCCGCGATCGGCCGGTACATGTTCAACACGGTCATCATCGCCGCCGGTCAAGCCGTGGTCACGCTGTTCGTGTGCACGACCTGCGCGTATTGCCTGAGCGTACTGCGGCCCAAGTGGGGTCCCTGGCTGCAGGGAGCCATTCTCGCCACGCTCTTCATCCCCGGGATCGTCGTCCTGGTCCCGCTGTACCTCACGGTGCTCAACCTGCCCGGCACCGGCGGGACGCTGATCGACAACTACCTCGCGATCTGGCTGCCGGGGGCGGCGAACGCGTTCATGATCCTCGTCATCAAGCGCTTCTTCGACGCCCTGCCACGGGACCTGTTCGAAGCAGCGCGCCTCGACGGCGCCGGTGCGTGGCGCACGTTCTTCTCCATCGTGCTGCCGTTGTCTCGGCCGATCATGGGGGTCGTCGCTCTGCTGACGGTGATGGGATCCTGGAAGGACTTCCTCTGGCCGATGCTGGTGCTCCCCACCCGCACCCTTCAACCCGTCTCCGTCGCCCTGTTCCTCAACCTGAAGAACACCGAGCTCGCCATCCAGCTGGCCGCACTCTTCCTCGCGCTGCTGGTGCCAGTCATCCTGTTCGTGATCTTCCAGAAGCAGTTCCTGCGCGGGGTCTCCGCGTCGGCGGGCGTGAAAGGCTGACCGTGGAGATCACCTCCGTGGAGACGTTCGTCCTCTCCAACAGGCAGGCGCTGTGCAAGATCACGACTTCCGATGGGTACAGCGGCTGGGGTGAGGCGGTCGCGGAGAACGCCGCCCGACCGGTTGCCGCGATGGTCGAACGATTGGCCGAGTATCTCGTCGGCGAGGATCCGCTGCCGATCACCCGTCTGTGGCAGATCCTCGTGCGTGGCGGCTTCTATCGGGGCGGACCGATCATGGGATCCGCTGTGGCCGGCCTCGACCAGGCGCTGTGGGACATCAAGGGTCGGGTGCTGGGCGCGCCGGTGCACGAGCTGCTGGGCGGCCCCACCCGGGACTCTGCTCGGGTCTACGCCCACACCGGCCGCTCCGGGGACGCGGGCGATCCGGTGCTCGCACGACAACGAGTCGCCGAGGGGTACACGCTGCTGAAGTTCGCCCCGGACCTCGGCCCGGTGAAGTTCCTCGACACCCCCGCGTGGACCGCGCGATTCGTGGATGCCGTCGCGACCATGCGCGACGCGGTCGGAGACGAGATCGACCTCGCGATCGACTTCCACGGCCGGCTCGGGATCGCCCAGTCCCGCCGCGTGCTGCCGCTGCTCGAACCGTTCCACCTGGCGTTCGTGGAAGAGCCACTGCGACCGGAGCACCAGGGCATGATCGGCGAGCTCGTGCACGCGTCGTCGATCCCCATCGCGTGCGGTGAGCGCCTGTACCACCGCACCGAGTTCCGGACCGTGCTCGAGGCGGGCGTCGCGATCGTGCAGCCCGACGTCTCGCATGCGAACGGCATCACCGAGTCCTTCCGCATCGCCGCCCAGGCCGAGACCTACGACGCACAGCTCGCCCCGCATTGCCCTCTGGGCCCGGTCACGCTCGCCGCGTCGCTGCAGCTCGCCTTCGCGGTGCCGAATTTCCACTCCCAGGAACAGGTCATCGACATCCACGACCCGTCAGCACCCGCTCTCGGCATCATCGGCAACCCCGAGGTGCTCCGGCCTGTGGGCGGGTACGTTGCGCGCCTGACCGGACCGGGGCTCGGTGTCGAGGTCGACGAAGACGAAGTGCGCTCCAGGGTCGACGACGGAGCCCTTGCGCCGGGGTCCCCGGTGTGGGCGCATCAGGACGGAAGCTACGCGGAATGGTGACGACCGGCACGGACGGTATCCGCGTCCTCCATCTGTCGAGTGCTGCCGATGCGGCGGCTCCGAGTTCCCTCGTCGTCGTCCACGACTCGGAGCGTGGATCCGGCGGTGCCGCGTGGATCGCGCACTGGGGAGAGCGCCTCGCCTCAGCCCCGCCCGCCTCGCTCGTCACGGACGCGGCGATCGGTCCCAGCGTCATCGACGCGGGAGTGCGGCTCACGGTGCTCGCAGGCGCCGATGACGGCTGGTTCGGACGGCCTGCGATCGATCTGCGCCGGCCCGGCCGCCCGCACGTGCCCGGTGGCCGGTTGCGGTTCGCGTTCGACGTGTCCGCCCACGTGACGCACGACAGCGGGAACGCCGGCGGGGAGATCGTCGTCACCCACGAGGACTGCGCAGCCGGCGTCCGGATCACCTCGCGGCTGCGGTTGGACCCGTCGAGTGGGATGCTGCGTGTCGACCACGTGGTGCGCAACACCGGCGATCGGCCGCTCGCCGTCGATGCGCTCGCGACGATCCTTCCGGTGCCGACCCGCGCCGGCGAGGTGCTCGACGTCGGCGGAAGATGGTGTCGTGAGAGGGTTCCGCAGCGCCACCCGCTGCCGTTCGGAACCTGGTTGCGCTCGAGCAGGCACGGCCGTCCGGGACATGACGCCCCGCTGTTGTTCGCCTTGGGCGTGCCCGGGTTCGGGCACCGACGGGGGGAAGTGTGGGCTGTGCATCTGGGGTGGAGCGGCGACAGCGACGTCTGGGCCGAACGCGTCCCGCAAGGCCGCGCCGTGCTCGGCGCCGCCGAAGGCCTCGCCGCCGACGAGATCCTGCTCGAACACGGACAGTCCTACACGTCACCCGTGGCGTACGCCGCTTACTCGAGTGCCGGGATCGACGTGGTGACTGCCGCCTTCCACTCCTGGCTGAGAGCGCGGTCCTCGCATCCTGCCGGCCCGCGACCCATCGTCGCGAACGCCTGGGAAGCGGTCGGGCTCACCCATGATGAGGGTGTGCTGCGCTCGGCGGCCGACGACGCAGCACGGCTGGGCGCTGAGCTCTTCATGCTCGACGACGGCTGGTTCCCCCGCCGCCGCACCGACACCGCAGGGCTCGGCGACTGGATCGTGGACCCCGAGGTGTGGCCCGGTGGGCTGCGGGGGTTCGCCGACCACGTCCACGGACTCGGGATGAGATTCGGGTTGTGGTTCGAGCCCGAGATGATCAGTCTCGACTCGGACCTCGCCCGCGCGCACCCCGACTGGGTGTCCGCTCCGTCGGGAGGAGACGGCGGCGGACCGGACGTCCCGCCGTGGCGGCATCAGCAGACCGTCGACCTCGCGAACCCGGACGCCTACCGGCACGTGCTCGACGCGATGTCCGTCGTCATCGACGAGGTCGGGGTGGATCTCGTGAAATGGGATCAGAATCGCGACCCGGTCGTCAGAAGACAGCACGCGCACACGGCGGCGGTGTATCGGATGATGGACGAGTTGCGGGCCCGGCACCCGGGCCTGATGATCGAGAGCTGTTCCGCAGGAGGCGCTCGCATCGACCTCGGGATGCTGGAGCACTGCGACCGCGTCTGGCCGACGGACACGAACGACGCGGTTGAACGCGCTCGTCTGCAGTGGTGGACGGCCACGATCGTTCCCCCGGAGCTCGTCGGCACGCAGATCGGCGCGGCCGACGCGGTGCACACGACCGGCAGAGCGCACGTTCTCGAGTCCCGCGGTGTCGTGGCCCTGCTCGGACATCCCGGCTTCGAGCACGGTGCGGAGCGGGAGCGCGACGGCACGCTCCGGCTCCGAGACCTCGCGGAATGGATCGAACTCGCGAAGCGCCTGCAGCCGCTCGTGACGACCGGAACCCTCGTGCATGCCGACCTTCCCGACCCGGCGCACTTGCTTCAAGGCGTCGTGGCAGCCGATGGGGGAGAGGCGTGGTTCACGCTGTTCGCCGCCGACGTCGCCGCGGACGACGTCCCGGCCCCGATGCCCCTGCCGGGACTGGATCCGGATGCCGTGTACCGGGTCCTCTGCGTCGCTCCTGCCGATCGTCGGCACGGATTCGCTCTCGCGCGCACAGAACCCGCGTGGATGGGCACCGGGCTCGCCGCGAGCGGTGCGCAGCTCGACGTGCTCGGCCTGCCGATGCCCGCTCTCAACCCCGAGCGGGGACTGCTGCTCCACGTTGTTCGCGAGTGATCGCGCGCCCTTCGGCGCCGTGGGTGTGAACTCGCGGACGCGCACACCGTGGGGCGCTCCGCACCCTTCTTCAGCGGGGCATCAACCGTTCGCGAGATGTCGCGCAGCGCACGCCGGTGGCGTTGCGCGACACCGACCGGTCATGAATTCGCCCGCATCGGTCGCGGCGGACGGGCGAGGAGGACGGTGCCGTCGCCCCTGATCGTGAGTGGGCCCGCGCCGTGCGGTGCAAGAAGCGTGGATCCGGCGGTGAATCGCACGGGTTCGCCGAACTCCGGCTCGATGAAGATGGCACCGGATTCGACGACGACCACCGCGAACCCCGCGTCGACCGTCTTCGCCTCGTCATCGGCGACCGGGACTCGCTCCAGCCGGAAGTACGCGTCGCCGCCGTCGGGCAGCACTGCCTCGCCCTCGGCGACGGTGATGATGAGCTCGTCGATCGGTCGCGGATCGTGCTCCACGGCCTCGAGGGCGCGATCGAATCCGAGCCCGATGTGCCCGTCGGCGCGGCCGTCGAGCTCGAAGTCGCGCCACTCCAGCAGGATCGACAGATCCGCGGGCTGCTGCAGCTCCAGCAGCAGCACGCCCGCGCCGATCGCGTGCAGCACCCCGGGTGGGATGTAGACGAGTTCGCCTGGCTCCACGCGCCGCTCGTGCAGCAGCCCGAGCATCCCCTCCGTGTCCTGGTTGTCCACCAACGCGCGGAGCGCCTCGCGCGATACGTGTTCGCGGAGCCCGGCGTATACCGATCCGCCGGAGAGGATGAACCACGCCTCCGCCTTGCCGTTCGGCAGGTGCAGATGCCGAACGGCGAACTCGTCGCTGGGATGCGCGTGCACGGGCAGCCGCTGACCGGCGTCGAGCAGTTTGACGAGCAGCCTGGTCTCCGGACCGAAGGCCTCGAGGTGCGCCGTGCCGAGCCACTCCTCGGGATTCGCGGCGACGGCGTCCCGCAGCAGCTCCCCGCCGGGAAGCGTCGTCAGACCGAGCCGTGTCTCGCTGCTCAATGTCGTCGTCGAGCCGACCCAGTCCTCCGGGCGACGGTCTGCTCCACGAGCGGACCCGCGAAACGCGTCGATCGCGGCACCACCCCGATAGAACCTGTCCGGCGGCTGGTTTGCTTGCAGGGGGACCAGGTTCATGATGCCTCCGATTCCACACGACTGGCTGCGGCGAGCCCCCGGCCCGACTGTGAACCGGGAAGGGGCTCGTCGAGGCGGCCTTCGATGGAGGCCGCCGCGGCCGCCGCTGCCGAACGCAGCGCGGCTTCAGGGGATGAGCCCGCGATGATCGCCGCCAGCAGGCCAGCGGTGGCGGCATCCCCTGCCCCGTTCGTGGACACGAAGCGCTGCGGTTCCTGAACAGCGGACTTCAGGTGGGCGCCGCCCCAATCGGCGAGTCGGGCGACTGCCGCGCCCGCGGATGACAGCCGCTCCGTGTCGCCAGTCGCGAGCGCGAACCCGGCGTCGCCGTCGCTAACCATTGCGATTCCCGCGCCGATCTCGACGAGCGAGCGCGCGAGCGCGTCGGCCGTGCCGGTCGCCCAGCGGGCGTCGACGTATGGTGCGAGCGAGCGCAGGTCGTCGCGACTCGGCGACACGATGTCCGTCAGGGGCAGCACTCGCTGCAGAAGCAGCGTCCAATCGTATCCGGCGGCGGGTCCCGCCGGGTCGACGACCGCGAGGTCTAGTGAGGTGGCGACCCCCGCGGCTCGCGCCCGCGAGAAGAGCGAGACGATCCCCTCGCCGGCATCGCGGGAGAGCGCCGCCAGGAGCGGCGGGTAGCCGAGATGGAGTATGTCGACGTCGGCGAGGTCGATGTCCGATCCCTCGTACTCGTCGTTCGCGCCCGCATGATGCCAGAAGGTGCGGTCGCGACCGGGCGCTTGGATCACGATGCTGTACGACGTCGTCGACCGGGGGAGCCGGCGGATGCCGCCGACGTCGTGTCCCTCCTCGGCGAGAATTCGAAGCACGACCTCGGCGAGGGCGTCGTCGCCGATCGCGGCGGAGACCGTGTGCGGCACGTCGAGTGTGCGCAGGGTCCGCGCCGTGTTCGCGACGCTGCCGCCCAAGGAGACGGCGAGCGGACCGGCCGCGAACAGCATCCCCGGGGCGAGCGACGGCGGCTGCTCGAATCCGGGGGTCAGGTCCACGCACAGGTGCCCGGTGACAGCGATGGTCACCTTCGATACCCGCCGCTTCCGAACGCGAACCAGAGCAGACAACGTTGTTTCATTGGATCAGCTAATCATGGAGTGCAGAAGACGGTCAAGAGTGCATCTAGACAACGTTGTCTCGTTCGTTCTAGACTGACGCGGACCGCCGGCGTTCCCGGCATCCGCATTCTCGTGAGGTTCGACTCCATGACGCTCTATCGGCTCAACCGACTCTTCAACCCCGGCTCAGGACGCGCGCTCGACGTCGCCGTCGATCACGGATTCTTCGGGGAGCCCTCGTTCCTCACCGGGATCGAGAACATGCGGCAGGCGGTGGGTGCTCTCGTCGCCGCAGATCCGGACGCCATCCAGCTGACCATGGGGCAGGCTCCGCTGCTGCAGGGCCTGCCCGGGAAGACGAAGCCCGCGCTCGTGCTGCGCGCCGACGTCGCCAACGTCTACGGTCGGCCGCTGGATCCCTACCTGTTCAGCCATCACGTCCCTCACGCGATCGAGGAGGCGGTGCGTTTGGACGCCGTCGCAGTGTGCGCCAATCTGATTCACCTTCCCGGCCGACCTGAGGTCCGCGAATCGTGCATCCTGTCGATCATGGCGCTCCGTAAGGAGGCCGGCAGGTACGGTATTCCCCTCATGGTCGAGCCGCTCGTCATGCGAGGCGACGAGGGTGACGGATACGCCGTCGACGGTGACACGGCGAAGATCATGACGCTCGTCCGCCAGGCGAGAGAGCTCGGCGCGGACTTGATCAAGGCGGACCCGACAGATGACATCGAGGAGTATCACCGTGTGATCGAGGTCGCGGGCGACACCCCGGTGCTCGTGCGAGGAGGCGGACGCGTCGATGACCGCAGGCTCCTCGAGCGCACCGTTGCGGTGATCGCCCAGGGGGCGCGCGGCATCGTCTACGGGCGCAACATCATCCAGCACGACGACCCGGCGGGCATCACGCGAGCGCTCATGTCGGTCCTCCACGAGGGCGTCTCTCCGGAACAGGCGCTCGCCACGCTGGAAGGAGCGAACGCGTGACCCGGTCGGCTGCTCCCCAGGAGATCCGCATCGGTATCGTCGGTGCGGGCTTGATGGGCCGTGAGATCGCGGCGGCGATCCAGCGCTGGCCCGCACTGATCGACCATCCAGTGCGCCCTCGCCTCGTCGCCGTGTGCGACATCAATCCGGCCGCCCTGGAGTGGTTCCGCCAGATCGACACGGTCGAGCACTTCGCGACCGCGCACACCGACCTGCTCGCGCTCGAGGACGTCGATGCGGTCTACATCGCCGTCCGTCACGACCTGCATGAGCATCTCTACCTCGACGCCGTCCGCGCCGGGAAGGATCTGCTCGCGGAGAAGCCGTTCGGCATCGACTCGGACGCGGCCCGTCGCATCATCCGGGCAATCGATGAGACGGGCGTGTTCGTCCGCGTCTCCAGCGAGATGCCGTTCTTCCCTGGCGCGCAGGCCGTGATCGAGTATGCTCGCTCGGGGGCGGCCGGACGGCTCGTGCAGGTGCGCAGCGGGTTCCTGCATTCAAGCGACCTCGACCCGCTCAAGCCGATCAACTGGAAACGGCAGGCGCGATACTGCGGCGCCGCCGGCGTGATGAACGATCTCGGCCTGCACGCCTGGCACGCGCCCCTGCGACTCGGTTGGCGGCCCTCCCGGCTGACCGCACAACTCCAGGACCTCGTACCCGCACGTCCAGGGCCCGACGGCGTATCGGTGCCTTGCGCCACCTGGGAGAACGCCGCTGTGCATGCCGACGTCGAGACGCCGGATGGTCCGTTCGTCCTTGATGTCTCTGCCTCGCGCATCGCGCCGGGCAGCAAGAACACCTGGTACCTCGAGGTCACCGGGATGGAGGGCGGTGCCCGGTTCACGACCGCGGATCCCAAGCGAGTCGAGTACTTCGGAACTATCGACACGCCGATCGGGAGGGAGCAGTCCTGGCAGTCGGTGGAGGTCGGCAGCCAGTCGGTCTGGCCGACGGTGACCGGCGGCATCTTCGAGTCCGGGTTCTCCGACGCCATCCTGCAGATGTGGGCCGCGTTCCTCGCCGAACGGGCGGGCGCGCTCGGCGACCGATTCGGCTGCGCGACACCAGCCGAAGCGTTGGCCTGCCACGAGATGGCCGACGCGGCCGCGTTGTCCCACGCCGAGGGGATCCGCGTCGCTCCGGCCTCAGATACCGCGAGCTGAGCGTGGCGTTGCGCGTGTCCCACCCGCAGGCGATGAACACAGCCCAGCCCAACCCGGACGTGCTGTGCGTGGGGGAGACGATGGCCGTCGTCTTCCCCGACGGGCCGTTCTCATTGACAGACCCGACTGCGCCGGTGCGGCTCTCCGTCGCCGGTGCCGAATCCAACGTCGCGATGTCTCTGAGTCGCCTCGGCGTGAGCACCGCATGGTGGAGCCGCTTGGGCGACGACGCGCTCGGACGCCTGGTGTGCGATCACGTCGCAGCCGCCGGTGTCAGCATCCTCGCGGTCGTGGATGCCGCGCGACCAACGGGTTCGATGTTCAAGAGCATGGAGAAGGGCGATACCGAGGTCGTCTACTGCCGACGCGGCTCGGCCGCGTCGGCGATGTCCGTCGCTGATGCCCCGCGCATTCGGCGGCCTGGTCGATTGATCCACCTCTCCGGCGTTACGCCTGCGCTCTCAGCGTCCGCAGACGGTCTCGTCGAACTCCTGCTCTCCGCCGTTCCGGGGGTGCTTCGAAGCTTCGACATCAACTACCGAAAGAAGTTGTGGCCGGTTTCGGTTGCGGGCCCGCGGCTTCGCGAGCTCGCGAACCAGGCCGACATCGTCTTCGTCGGCCTGGACGAGGCCGAGGCGCTCTGGGGCACTCGCCATCCTGAGGATGTCCGCGCAGAACTCCCCGGTCCCGCCCGCATCGTCGTCAAAGACGCTGGTGAACGAGTGGTGTGTCTCTCGCGATCAGGCGTGGTCTCCGTCCCCGCGCCACCGCGGCAGATCGTCGATGTCGTCGGTGCCGGCGATGCGTTCGCCGCAGGATTCGTGGCCGGGCTGTTGCATGGCACAGCGGTCGTCGACAGCCTGAGCCTCGGGCACTACTGTGCGGGACGGGCGCTGGCGACGATCGGCGACGCTCCAGTCCTTCCGCCCTTCCACGAAGCATTGGCCATCGCGCGTGCCGAACGCGGGAACGCGGCCTGGAAAGAGGCCGTGTCGTGACCTTCGATGAACTCTTCGCCTCCGGTGCCGTGATGGCGATCCTGCGAGGCCTCGACCCGGCGCCGGCGGTTGCCGTCGCGACGGCCGCATGGGATGCAGGGATCGATGTCGTAGAGGTGCCCGTTCAGGCACCGCGCTACCTCGCGACGTTGCGGGCTGTGACCGAGGCGGCGCATGAGCGTGGATTGATCGTCGGCGCCGGAACGGTCACGCACCCCGACCAGGTCGCCGCGGTCGCTGCGGCCGGTGCTTCATTCACAGTCGCACCCGGTCTTGATGTGGCCATCTCAGAAGCGAGCGTCGCGCTCGGGATGCCGCATCTCCCCGGGGTGGCGACACCGACGGAGATCCAGTTCGCGATGCGATCCGGACACACCTGGGTCAAGGCGTTCCCTGCATCGGTGCTCGGACCGGAATGGATCAGAAGCATCCTGGCGCCCTTCCCGGATCTCGCCATCGTCGCGACGGGCGGAATCGACCCGGACAACGCTCCGGCATTCCTCGCTGCCGGAGCCAGAGCCGTCGCAGTCGGATCGGCGATTTCAGCTCCCAGCGACCTCGAGCGATTGCGGGATAGGGCTGTCAGTGCGGTGACCGCGCGATCCGAGCCTTGAGCCTCATGATCGGTGGTGGCGGACCCCTGGGCCCGCCAGTCGGATGAGAAGTGTTCGGTCCAGTCGCCGGTTACCGGGCGGATTCCATTCAGGTGACGGTCACCCGGATGGAAGGTGTCGGGTCCACGCGCGCTGGACCCGCACTTTCCATCCCGCGCGTCGCGTGCAGGGCGGACAAGGTGCCGCGCCGCCAGTGCACTTGCCGACGGCGTACCTGCATCGACTCGGCGTCAGCGTGCGAGCTGCTCGGCGATGCCGGTGTAGGTGGCGGGGGTCAGCGCGAGCAGGCGCTGCTTCGCGGCATCCCCGATCTCCAGCTTCTCGACGAACTCCGCCAGCTCGGCCGCTCCCACGCGGTGTCCGCGGGTGAGGTCCTTCAGGAGGGCGTAGGGGTCGGTGATGGTGGAGCGGCCGGCGACGACCTCCGCACGGATCACGGTCTGGATGGCCTCGGCGAGCACCTCCCAGTTGTGGTCGAGGTCGTCCAGCAGCACGTCGCGCGACAGGGAGATCGCATCCAGGCCGCGGCGCAGGTTGTCGAGTGCGAGCAGCGAGTGCCCGAACGCGACGCCGATGTTGCGCTGCGTGGTCGAGTCGGTCAGGTCGCGCTGCATCCGCGAGGTGACCAGCGTCTGCGACAGCGAGTTCAGCAGCGCGCCCGACAGCTCGAGGTTCGCCTCGGCGTTCTCGAAGCGGATCGGGTTGATCTTGTGCGGCATGGTCGACGACCCGGTCGCGCCGGCGACGGGGATCTGCGCGAAGTAGCCCAGCGAGATGTACGTCCAGATGTCGGTGGCGAGGTTGTGCAGGATGCCGCCGGCGTGACGCACGTGGTCGTAGAGCTCGACCTGCCAGTCGTGCGACTCGATCTGCGTGGTGAGCACGTTGAAGTCGATGCCGAGGCCCTCGATGTACTCGCGGGAGATCGTCGGCCAGTCGGCGTCGGGGTCGGCGGAGAGGTGCGCCGACCAGGTGCCGGTCGCGCCGGAGAACTTCGCCAGGTACTCGGATGCCGCGATCCGGCCGCGCACGCGCTCCAGGCGCCACGCGAAGACGGCGAGCTCCTTGCCCATGGTCGACGGGGTGGCCGGCTGCCCGTGCGTGCGGGAGAGCATCGCGGCATCCGCGTGCTCCACGGCCAGCTCACGGAGCTTGGCGATCACGGAGTCCAGCGCGGGCAGCCAGACGCCCTCGACTGCGCGCTTGACGGTGAGCGCGTAGGAGGCGGAGTTGATGTCCTCGCTGGTGCACGCGAAGTGCGTGAGCTCGGCGATGGCGTCCAGGCCCAGCGTCGCCAGCCGGTCGCGCACCAGGTACTCGACGGCCTTCACGTCGTGACGGGTGACGGCCTCCTTCTCGGCGAGCCAGTCGATCTCGGCCTGCCCGAAGTCGCGGTACAGCGCACGCAGGCGCTCCTTGTCGGCATCCGACAGGGGAGAGGTGCCGAACAGCGAGCGATCGGTGAGGGCGATCAGCCACTCGACCTCGACCTCGACGCGGGCGCGGTTGAGCCCGGCCTCGGAGAGGAAGTCGGCGAGCCCGGAGACGGAGGCGCGGTACCGGCCGTCCAGGGGGCTGAGCGGCTGGGGCGGGAGAGCGGGCTGAGAAGTCAGGGGAGGTCCTCCTGATCGGGGCTCCGCAGCGGGCGGAGCGTCGTACGAGGGGCGCGCACAGCCGGTTCGAGCTGCGAGAAGAGGCCACGCGTCGCGGTCTCAATCATAGCCAGCACCGAATCGAACATCGCCGGGCCCGCATAGTACGGGTCGGGCACGTCCATGCTGGAGGCGTGCGGGTCGAAGGCGCGCAGCAGGGTGACCTTGCCCTCGTCGTCGTCGGTGCGCGCCCAGGCCTTGAGGATGCGCTCATGCGTGCGGTCGAGGGCGACGATCAGGTCGTTCTCGGCGAAGGATGCTGCGCTGAACTGCTTCGCCCGATGGGCCGAGCCGTCGTAGCCGCGTCGGGAGAGGGACTCCAGGGTGCGCTGGTCGGCGCGCTCGCCGAGGTGCCAGTCGCCGGTGCCTGCGCTGCGGGAGAGCACGCGCGTGCCGAGCCCACGCTGCTCGGCGAGCGCGCGGAGCACCACCTCGGCCATCGGGGATCGGCAGATGTTGCCCGTGCAGACGAAGATGACGCGGAAGGGATCCGAGTCGGTCATGCGTCCATTCTGCCGGTATCGACTTCCGTCCCCAATCGCCGTTCATGGGGAGTTGTCCACAGCGGGCGGGATCCCGGGGCGGCCGGATGCCTCCGTGCGCGCACTCTGGAGGCATGCAGACGATCATTGCGGCCGAAGGCCTGACAGGCGAAGACCTGTGGGCTGCGTTCGCGGCGCTCAGGCTTCTCGACGACGCGACGGAGGCGGTGGGGGATGCCGCGGTGGAGGCGGGGCGGCTCGTCGACGACGCCCGGTGGGAGAACCAGGGCGTCCGGGCGCTCCGCCTCGTGCTGGAGGAGGTGCGTCGAACCCTCACGTGGGAGCACACGCAGCTGATGCTCCTGCGGAGTCGTATCGCACGGGAGGTGATGTGATGGGCGACGGGGTGAGCATCGGTTCCGGAGGGGCAGTCGACGTAGACTCCGATGCGTTCCGCGAGGTGGGACAGCGGCTCGCGCTGCTCGCGGGCGAGGTGGGTGGCGCGGCGGACGCCGTCCGCAGTGCGGCGCATGTGTTGAGCGGGGTGTCGGCGTTGCGCGTGCAGCCCTCAGATCTTCATGTTCATGATCGCCGCCTTCAGCAGCTGGCCGACCATGCGGCCGAGACGGCTATCTCGACTCAACTGATGGCGGATGTCTTCGAACTGGCGGAACTGCGAGCCAAGCAGCAGGCGCTCGCCGTCAACTATCCGGCCCAGGCGCACGCCCTGCAGGAGCGGATCGATGTGCTGCTGAGCTCGGACCCCCGCATCGCCGGCATGGCGGACGAGGTCGTGCAGAAGTGGGCGGATCATCGGTTGGAGGGACTGGGGGAGCACCCGATCGAGAAACTGCTGCAGCCCTTCGCGCTGTCTTCGGGTCTTCTGCTTCCGATCGTCGCGGGGGTCGTGGCGAGCAAGCTGCTGGACGGCAAGGGGACGACACCGTTCGGGACGACGCTGAAGGGCACCGCGCCGCCGGTGACGGTCACCGAGTCCGCACGAGTGAGCGGCGCGAGCGTCCCCCGGGATCTCGAGCAGACGATGGCGCGCATTCCCCAAGGCGACGCGCAGGTCAGAGTCGAGAAGCGCACGTACGTCGGCGGCCGCGTCGAGTACACGGCATATGCCGCAGGCACGAAGACGTTCCTTCCCGGAAGGGATCAGCCCTGGGACATGGGCTCGAACTGGGACATGTACATCGATCGCGAGAAGTCCGCGTCATCCGCGGCACTTGCGACCGCGCTGGAGCAGGCCGGTGCCGAACCCGGCGACCGTGTCGACTTCGTGACCTACTCGCAGGGCGGACTCGGCGGGAACGACCTCGCGATGAACGGGCCCTATGACACGAAGGTCGTCGTCGCGGTGGCCGATCCCAGCCAGATGTCGCTGCGCGATGACCAGATGCTCGTCGAACTGCGCCACACGGATGACATCGTCGGCAGCGGACTGAGCGGCGGCGGGTCATTCGGCGGCACGGGGTCGCCCGAGAGCTTCACGATCACCAGGCAGGGTTCGCACGGTCCGCTGAGCAACTCGTTCGACGCGCACGTCCTGGACAACTACAAGGAGACGGTGCGCGAGGCGATGGCGACGAAGGATGTGCGCTTCGACCCGTACAACGAGTACCTCGCCGCCCAGAACCACGACCTGGTGTCGGTGGAGGTCATCGACTACACGGCGAAGCGGCCATGACGAAGCATCCGATCTGTCGCCTCTGCGTCAGCTGCGCTGCCTCTTCTTCTGCGGACGGAGGATCGCACCGAAGACCGCGTTGATGATCGAGATGATGATCGCGGCGACCACACCCCACCAGAACGACTCGACACTCAGCCCCCAGCCGAAGCCGCTCGTGATCCAGGCGGTCAGCCAGAGCAGGAAGCCGTTCACGATGAAGGAGATGAGGCCCAGCGTGAGGATGTAGAGCGGGAACGCGACGACCTTGATGATCGTGCCGATGATCGAGTTCACCAGGGCGAAGATCGCCGCCACGGCGAGCAGGGTCAGCACCAGCTGCAGGGTCTCACCGGGTGCGAACGGGCGCACGACGACCCCGAGCACGGGGATCAGCGTGACCACCCAGATGGCGAAGGCGTTGATGACGACGCGGATGATGAATCGCATAGTTCGGACAGTCTCGCACGCACCGCTGGCAGTTGTCGCAGATAATGCGACAACTGAACCCGTCGCGCAGGTGAGCCGAACTGTCGCAGAATCTGCGACAGTTGCGGTCGTGACGATTCAGCCCTTCGCGCTGATGCCCGCGGCGACCACGACGGCGAGCTCATCCACGGTCAGCCTGCTCTGTGCAGCGGCCAGCACGAGATCGAAGGCTTCGTCGTCCGTGAATGACAGTTCGAGGTCGTTCAGCTCCAGGAAGATGAACGTGAGCAGCAGTGACAGGCGCTTGTTGCCGTCGAACAGAGCATGATTCTGCGACAGTGAGCTCAACAGGGCTGCTGCCTTCTGCTCGATGCTCGGATAGGCATCCTCACCGAACATGCCTGCCGAGGGTCGCGCGAGTGCAGAGAGCAGCAGGCCCTGGTCGCGCACGTGGAAACCGAGCTTGGCAACCACAGCCATCGCCTGTTCGGCGTCGAGGTACTCGACCATCAGGCGTCTTCGAGGCGCTTCATCACGTCGGCGTAGCGCTCTACGATTCCGTCAGCGATCATCAGTACCCTGGCGGTCTTCGACTCGCTGTTCGCGAACCGCTCCGCAGCCTCGATGAGCACGGCGTGCTTGGAGGTGTGACGGGCGTGCGCGATCTCCTCGATCTTCGCGTCGAGATCTTCAGGAAGTCGCACCGTCATGGCCATACCAAAATGGTACCACCGCGCCGCGGGACCGGACGTTCCCGCGCCCGGTTCCGCCTCCTTAGACTGATTCCGTGACCGAGCCCATCCTGCCCCGCATCCGCCCCGAGATCGCCGCCCTGCCGCCGTACCGCCAGGGCAAGCAGGCGGGCGCGAACGCGTTCAAGCTCTCCAGCAACGAGAACCCCTTCGAGCCGCTGCCGTCGGTGCTCGAGGCGCTCACGCACACCACGCCGATCAACCGCTACCCCGACGCGACCGCCGGGGCGCTGCGCGCCCGTCTGGGCGAGAAGTTCGGCGTCGACGCCGACGCCGTGCACGTGGCATCCGGCTCCGTCTCGATCCTGCACCAGCTGGTGCTCGGCACCTCGTCGGTCGGCGACGAGGTCATCTACGCCTGGCGCTCCTTCGAGGCGTACCCCAGCCTTCCCCTGGTGGCCGGTGCCACCGGCATCCAGGTCCCGCTCGCGCCCGGGGCACGCCACGACCTCGACGCGATGGCGGATGCCGTCACCGACCGCACCCGCGTGATCATCGTCTGCACGCCGAACAACCCGATCGGCCCGATCGTCACGAGCGCCGAGTTCGCCGCGTTCGTCGAGCGGGTGCCGCAGGACGTGCTGATCATCCTCGACGAGGCCTATGCCGAGTTCGTCACCGCTCCGGACGCCGTCGACGGCCTCGCCGAGCGCGTGTTCGAGAAGCACCCGAACGTGGTCGTGCTTCGCACCTTCTCCAAGGCGTTCGGCCTCGCCGGCCTGCGCGTCGGCTACGCGATCGGCCACCCGCGCGTGCTCGACGCGGCCCGCACCACCGGCATCCCGCTGTCGGTCACCAGCGCCGCCGAGCGCGCCGCCATCGCCAGCCTGGACGCCGAGGCGGAGCTGCGCGAGCGCGTCTCCGTGATCGTCGAGCGCCGCACCCGCCTGATCGCAGGCCTGCGTGCGCAGGGCTGGGACGTGCCGGACAGCCAGGCCAACTTCGTGTGGCTGCCCTCCGGTGAGCGCACCGATGAGGTCGCCGCCGCGTTCGACGCCGCCGACCTGATCGTGCGGCCGTTCTCCGGCGACGGCATCCGCATCTCCGTCGGCGAGGAGGAATCGCTCGACAAGGTCCTCGCCGTGGCTGCGGCGCAGGTGCGTGCATGACCTACGACTTCGAGACGGTCGTCGACCGCACCGGAACGGGTGCGTCCAAGTGGCAGCACATGCTGACGGCGAATCCCGATGTGCCCGCGGGCATCTCGCCGTTCTCGGTCGCCGACATCGACCTGAAGCTCGCCCCCGAGATCCTGGACGGGCTGCGCGACCACCTCGGCGACGTCGTCCTCGGCTACACCGTCGCGACCGACGACTACTGGGACGCCGTGACCGGATGGTTCCGGCAGCGGCACGGCTGGGCGGTCGATCGCGAGCAGATCGTGCTGGCGCCGGGCGTGGTCCCCGCATTCAACACCGCCGTGCGGGCCGTGACCGCTCCCGGCGACGGCGTGATCGTGCAGACCCCCGCCTATTACCCGTTCTTCGGCGCGATCGAGGGGAACGACCGCGTCGTCGTGCGCAACCAGCTCGTGCTGCAGGACGGCCGCTGGCGCTTCGACCTCGACGACCTCGCCGCGAAGGCCGCCGACCCGCGCACCACCGCGCTGCTGTTCTGCAGCCCGCACAACCCGACCGGCCGGGTGTGGGAGCGGGAGGAGCTCGAGGCCGTGTGGCGCATCGCCCGCGACAACGACCTCACCGTCATCAGCGACGAGATCCACTTCGACCTGCTGATGCCGGGCATCCAGCACACCGTCTTCTCCACGCTGAACGAGGATGCCGCCGCGCGCACGATCGTGTGCACCGCACCGAGCAAGACGTTCAACCTCGCAGGCATGGCGACCAGCAACATCGTCATCCCGAACCCCGAGCTGCGCGAGAAGTACGCCGCCGAGCAGGGGCGCACCGGCTTCTTCACGCTGAACGCCCTGGGCTTCCAGGCGTGCCGGCTGGCGTACACGAAGGCGGAGGGCTGGCTCGACGGCCTCATCGACCTGGTGCACGGCAACCACGAGCTGGTGCGGTCGTTCCTGGCCGAGCGGATGCCCGAGGTGATCGTCTACGACCTGGAGGGCACGTACCTGCAGTGGATGGACTTCCGTGCGCTGGACTGCACGCACGAGGAGCTCAAGCGCATCCACGAGCAGGAGGCGCTGGTGTTCTTCGACGAAGGCGCCATGTTCGGGCCCGAGGGTGAGGGCTTCGAGCGCATGAACCTCGCCGCTCCACGCCACGCGATCGCCGCGGCGCTCGAGAGGCTCGCGCAGGCGCACGGGCGCTGAGCGCGAGCATTTATCCAGATCCCGGCCACTTACTAGGGCCCCCGAACTATGCGTGACGGGGCATGCCGACGTGGGTAGCGTGGAGCCGTGACCACGACCGAAACATCCCTCGTTCGCGTCCTGGAAGCGGATGGATCATTCGCTCCGTCGCCGGCATCCGAGCAGTACCTGCCGCTCATCGACGCCCTGACCGACGCCGAGTTCGAGCAGTTCTACCGCGACATGGTGATCATCCGCGCCATCGACACCCAGGCGACCAACCTGCAGCGGCAGGGGCAGCTGGCCCTCTGGCCGCCGAGCCGCGGGCAGGAGGCCGCTCAGGTCGGCTCCGCCCACGCCGCGCGCCGGCAGGACACGATCTTCCCGTCCTACCGGGAGCACGTCGTCACCCGCATCCGCGGCGTCGACCCCGTCGACATCATCAAGCTGATGCGCGGCCTCTCGCACGGCGGCTGGGACCCGACGGACCCGAAGAACGGCAACACCCGCATCTACACGCTGGTGCTCGGCTCGCAGACCCTGCACGCCGCGGGCTACGGCATGGGCCTCGCCTTCGACGGAAAGACCGGCTCCGGCGACCCCGAGCGCGACGAGGCCGTCGTCGTCTACTACGGCGACGGCGCCTCCAGCCAGGGCGACGTGCACGAGGCGATGGTGTTCGCGGCCAGCTACGACGCGCCCGTGCTGTTCTTCCTGCAGAACAACCACTGGGCGATCTCGGTGCCCGTCGAGACCCAGTCCAAGGTCCCCCTCGTCGGCCGCGGCGCCGGCTACGGCATCCCCTCGGTCCGCGTCGACGGCAACGACGTGCTGGCCAGCTACGCGGTCTCCCGCGCGCTGCTCGACGAGTCGCGCGCCGGACTCGGCCCGCGCGCCATCGAGGCGGTCACCTACCGGATGGGCGCGCACACCACCAGCGACGACCCCACCAAGTACCGCGGCTCCGACGAGGAGCAGCGCTGGGCGCAGCGCGACCCGATCGCGCGCATGCGCGCGTTCCTGCTGGGGCGCGGCGCCGGTGAGGCGTTCTTCGCGGGGGTGGATGCCGAGGCGGCGGATGCTGCCGAGGATCTGCGTGCCCGCACCGTGGATCTCCCTCCACCGGGACGCGGCGCGATCTTCGACCACGTGTACAGCGAACCGCATCCGCTCATCGCCGAGCAGAAGGCGTGGCTGGAGCACTACGAGGCGTCCTTCGAGGGAGGCACCCTGTGACCCTGGAGACCATGCCCTTCTCGAAGGCGCTCAACGCCGGGCTGCGCAAGGCGCTCGAGGACGACCCGCGCGTGCTGCTCATGGGCGAGGACATCGGAAAGCTCGGTGGCGTCTTCCGCGTGACCGAGAGCCTGCAGCGCGATTTCGGTGACCGGCGCGTGCTCGATACGCCCCTCGCCGAGTCCGGCATCGTCGGCACGGCGATCGGCCTGGCCATGGCCGGCTTCCGCCCGGTGTGCGAGATCCAGTTCGACGGCTTCGTGTTCCCGGCCTTCGACCAGATCACCTCGCAGCTCGCGAAGATGACCAACCGGCACGAGGGCGCGCTGTCGATGCCGATCGTCATCCGCATCCCGTACGGCGGGCACATCGGCGCCGTCGAGCACCACCAGGAGAGCCCCGAGGCGTACTTCACGCACACGCCCGGCCTGCGGGTGGTGTCGCCCTCCACGCCGAACGACGCCTATTGGATGATCCAGGAGGCCATCGCGTCGAACGACCCGGTGATCTTCATGGAGCCCAAGAGCCGCTACTGGCCCAAGGGCGAGGTCGACCTCTCCGGGTCCGCCCTTCCGCTGCACTCGTCGCGGATCGTGCGCCGAGGCACCGACGTCACCCTCGTCGGGCACGGCGCGATGGTCACGACGCTGCTGCAGGCCGCGGCGCTCGCCGAGGCCGAGGGGACCAGCTGCGAGGTCGTCGACGTGCGCTCCCTGTCGCCGCTGGACTACGGCCCCATCCTCGACTCGGTGCGCTCCACCGGACGCATGGTCTACGCACAGGAGGCGCCCGGGTTCACCAGTCTGGGCAGCGAGATCGCCGCGACCGTGCAGGAGCGCGCGTTCTACGCCCTCGAAGCCCCGGTGCTGCGGGTCTCGGGCTTCGACACGCCCTTCCCGCCCGCCAAGCTCGAGGGCGTCTACCTGCCGGATGCCGACCGCATCCTCGAAGCCGTCGACCGCTCGCTGGCCTACTGACCCGTCGCACGAAGGACACACCATGACCACTCAGACCTTCACCCTTCCCGACGTCGGCGAGGGCCTCACCGAGGCCGAGATCGTCACCTGGAAGGTCGCACCCGGTGACACCGTGGCGATCAACGACGTGATCTGCGAGATCGAGACCGCCAAGTCGCTCGTCGAGCTGCCCTCCCCGCACGCCGGGACGGTCGGGGAGATCCTCGTCGCCGAGGGCGTCACGGTCGAGGTCGGGTCGCCGATCATCACCTTCGTCACGGATGCTCCGGATGCCGCGCCTACGGCGCCCGCTGCCCCCGCGCAGGATGAGGGCAGCGGGTCGGTGCTCGTCGGCTACGGCAGCGGAGGAGGAGCGACCTCCCGCAGGCGCAAGCCCGCAGAGCGCCCGGTGCGCTCCTCGGTCGGCGTGATCGCCAAGCCGCCGATCCGCAAGCTCGCGCGCGACCTCGGGGTCGAGCTGACCGAGGTCACGCCCACCGGCGCCGACGGCGAGGTCACCCGCGACGACGTCGTGAAGCACGCCGAGCAGGCCAGCGTGTTCCGCAACATCCAGACCCCCGAGTGGGGCGACGTTCGCGAGGAGACCGTGCCCGCCCCGGCATCCGCCCCGGTCGGCCTCGCCCGCGGGCTGAATCCGGTTCCTGAGCGAGCGCAGCGAGACGAAGGGCGCACCGAGTCGATCCCGGTCAAGGGTGTGCGCAAGGCGACCAGCTCGGCCATGGTGCAGAGCGCGTACTCCGCGCCGCACGTGACGGTGTGGAAGGAGGTCGACGCGACCCGCACGATGGAGCTCGTCAAGCGCCTGAAGGCATCGCCCGACTTCGCAGACATCCGCGTCTCCCCGCTGCTGATCATGGCCCGCGCCGTGATCTGGGCCGCACGCCGCACTCCGATGGTCAACGCCGCCTGGGTGGACACGGCCGACGGCGCCGAGATCGTCGTGCGGCACTACGTGAACCTCGGCATCGCGGCGGCCACGCCGCGCGGCCTGCTGGTGCCGAACATCAAGGACGCGCAGGACCTGGGCATGAAGGATCTCGCCCGCGCACTGAACCGCCTGACCGTCACGGCACGCGAGGGCAAGACCAGCCCCGCCGATCAGCAGGGCGGCACCATCACCATCACGAACATCGGCGTGTTCGGCATGGATGCGGGTACTCCGATCATCAACCCCGGCGAGGCCGGCATCGTCGCCATGGGCACGATCGCGCAGAAGCCGTGGGTCGTCGACGGCGAGGTGCGCCCGCGCTGGGTGACCACGGTCGCCGGCTCCTTCGACCACCGCGTGATCGACGGCGACGGCATGAGCCGCTTCGTCGCCGATGTGGCGTCCATCCTCGAGGAGCCCGCGCTGCTCGTCGACTGATGCGGGGCGACGGGACTGATCGGAGGAGCAGGCATGGACATCCCCTGGGCTGACGGGCGCTGGACGCACGATCCGGTCTCGGCCGTCGAGGACGGTACCGACCTGCTCGTCACAGCGCGGGAGGGCAGCGATGCCTGGCGCACGACCTTCTACGGTTTCGTGCACGACAGCGAGCATGCGCTCCTGGCGTCGTTCGCGCAGGACAGCGCGGTCGAGGTCGAGTTCACGGCGACGTTCTCCGAGCAGTTCGATCAGGCCGGCGTCTTCATCCGGGCACGCGAGGACCACTGGATCAAGGCCGGCGTCGAGTACGCGGACGGCCGCCCGCAGCTCGGGGCGGTCGTCACCGACGGCATGTCCGACTGGTCGCTCGCCCCGGTGCCCGACTGGCTCGGGCGTCGGATCCTCGTCCGGGTGAGCCGCGCCGGCGATGCGCTCACCGTCCGTGCCTCCGTCGACGGCGGCGAACTCCAGCTGGTCCGCGTCGTCCCCTTCCCGCCGGATGCGGTGGCGGAGGCGGGGCCGATGATCTGCGCGCCCACGCGCGCCGGACTCACGGTCCCGTTCCACGCCTGGCGCGTCACAGCTCCCGACGGTGGGCTGCACTAGCCCGACCTGGCCGAGACGCGGGCGTCGCAGGCGGTTCAGGCCGTCGCAGTCAGGCGGCGCTCGGCGAGCAGGGGCACCGACCTGGCGCGGGCCGCGCGCCGCGCGGTCGCGATGGCGCCGATCGAGACGACCTCCGCCCCGAGCGAGGACGCCAGCAGCTCCGGCGCGGGCAGGTGCAGCTGCGACGGAAGAACGGCGCGCGCCGCCGTCAGCACGGGTTCGATGCTCTCCGCCATCGCGCCGCACACGATGACGCGGACGGGGTCGTACATGCTGCCGAGCACGCCGACCACGCGGGCGAGCTTCTCGCCTACCCGGAGGCAGATGAGAGCGGCATCCGCATCTCCGTCAGCGGCCCGGGTGAGCACGCCGCGTGGGTCGACCCGCGCGGCGCTCGCGAGGCGGCCGATGGCGCTGTCCGGGCCGATCTCACCGCTCGACACGGCCGCGCGCACCTCGTCCTCCACCGCGTAGCTGAGCCCGAAGGCCGAGCCGACTCCGATGATGTGATCGAACACGACTCCCTCGCCGACGCCCCCGTGGGCGCCGTGCAGCATCTGGCCGTCCACGACGACGCCGCCGCCGAAGCGCTCGCCGGCGAGCAGGGCCACGTAGTCCCGGCATCCGATCGCCGCCCCCTGGGAGCCCTCCGCGACCGCCGCCAGCAGGGCATCGTTCTCGACGTCGACCACGGGTGCCCACCCGGCGAGGCCGGAGGCCAGATCGGGGTTCGTGCGCTCCCAGAAGCCGTCGGGATGCGGGGGAGAGGCGCCGTCGCGATCGACGGGGGCCGCGACGCCGGCGCAGATCGCCAGCAGGTCGTCGCGGGAGTGCCCCGACTCCGTCAGGGCGAGCTCCAGGTGCTCGAGGATCGTCGCTCGGCGCTGTGCGGGCGTCTGGGCGGGGTCGAGGTCGATGCGGGGGTGGGCGAGGGTGGACCCGGTCAGATCCGCGGTCGTCCCGGCCAGGTGCGTGTCGCCCGCGTCGAGCGCGGCGACCACGCCCAGGTCGCGGGAGAGTGCGAAGCGGCGCGCGGGGCGGCCCGCCCGGTACGCGCCTGCGGCACGGGCGTTGGGCAGTTCATGCAGGATGCGGGCGCTGACGAGCGTGTCGACGGCATCGATCGCGGTCGAGCGGGTGAGGGAGGTCGCCGTCATCACGTCGGTCGCCGTGAAGTCGCCGGCGGACCAGGCGAAGTCGAGGACAGCGCCGACACTGGCGCGCCCCGTGCCGAGATCCGCGGAGACTTCCGTCATTTCTGCTCTTGACCTTTCGTGTCCTCGATGAGAGAGTACCGGTCAGAGTAATAGATTCGCTCACTAGATTTAATAATCGAATGTACGAATGGAAGGACGAAGATGTCTGCGAGACCCTTCTCGAGGCTCCGGCTCGCGGCCGGCGCGCTCGCGATCGCCCTGCTGTCGACCGCGTTGGCGGGCTGCTCGGTCGACGGGCGGGAGACCATCCGCTTCACGTTCAGCAAGCGCGAGGCCATCGACTTCATGACCGAGGTGGTGGCGAAGTACAACGCCTCCCAGGACAAGGTGCGCGTCCAGATCGACACCTCGGGCGTGGACGTCGTCTCCGCGAGCTTCGTCCGCGGCAACCCGCCGGACATCATGCTCGCCAACTACAACTTCGAGGTCGCCCGCTTCGTGCAGCGCTGCGCGCTGAGCGACCTGTCCGGCACCCGTGCCGCCGCGTCGCTGCGCGACGATCTGCAGCCGCTCATGGACCAGTACGGTTCGTGCTCCGGTCGCGTCAGCGCGCTGCCCTACTCGGTCATGGCCGCCTCCGTCATCTACAACAAGCAGATCTTCGACGAGCAGGGCATCCAGGTGCCGAAGACCTGGGACGAGCTGCTCGCCGCCTGCGACAGGCTCAAGGGCGCCGGGATCACCCCGTTCTACGCCACGTTCAAGGACGACTGGACCGCGGGACAGGGATGGTACGACTACTCCCTCGGCGGCTCGGTCGACGTCGTCGACTTCTTCGACGGGCTCAACGCCGAGGGTGCCGACGTGGGCCCGGATTCGGCGGTCTCGTTCCAGAAGGACTTCGCCCGCCCGATCAGCCGGATGGAGAAGCTCGTGAAGGACTACGTCAACCCGGATGCCGCCAGCCGCGGCTACGGCGACGGAAACCTCGCCTTCGCCCAGGGCAAGGCGGCGATGTACCTGCAGGGGCCGTGGGCGTTCAGCGAGATCGCGAAGACCGCCCCCGACCTGGAGCTGGGCACGTTCCCGCTCCCCATGACCGACGATCCGTCGCAGCTCGCGGTGCGGGTGAACATGGACCTCGCCGCGATGATCCCCGACGGCTCCAGGCACAAGGCGGCCGCGCGGGACTTCCTCGAGTACCTCTACCAGCCCGAGCGGATCAAGGCCTACAACGACTCCCAGCTCGGCTTCACGCCCACGAAGGGCGCGGCAGCGCCCGACGATCCGCGTGTGGCCGGCATGACCGAGTACTACGACGAGGGCCGCATCTACCAGGGCCCCTCCGTGCTGGTGCCCAAGACCATTCCCGTCTTCAACTACGCGCAGGCCATCGTCCTCGGCGAGGACCCGAAGTCGATCCTGAAGACGATGGACGCCGACTGGGCCCGCATCGCGTTCCGCGCTCCGGTCGTGAAGTCCGACGCGTCGGCATCCGCAGCATCACCCGAGACAGAGGAGTCCGGAGAATGAGCACCACGACGACGATCGTCACCGCGGGTGACAGCACCCGACGGCGCAGCACGCGGCGCGTCGAGCCGATCTACTACCTGTTCCTCGTCCCCACCCTGCTGCTGTTCACGCTGGCCATCACCGTGCCGGGCGTGATCGGGATCTTCTTCAGCTTCACAGACTCGATCGGCATCGGGGAGTGGAGCTTCAACGGGCTGACCAACTACATCGCGCTGTTCAGCGACCCGGCCATCCTGCAGAGCTACCTGTTCACCTTCGGGTTCTCCATCGCGACGGTGATCGTCGTGAACGTGATCGCCTTCCTGCTCGCGGTCGGGCTCACCTCCCGCATCCGCTTCAAGACCGGGCTGCGCGCGATCTTCGTGATCCCGATGGTCATCTCGGGCATCATCATCGCCTACGTCTTCAACTTCCTGTTCTCGAACTCGATCCCCGCGGCCGGCGCGGCGACGGGCATCCCGTGGCTGTCGACCAGCCTGCTCGCGAACCCCGACCTCGCCTGGATCGCGATCGTCATCGTCACCGCCTGGCAGGCGATCCCCGGCACGCTGCTGATCTACATCGCGGGGCTCCTCTCGGTGCCCGGTGATGTGTACGAGGCCGCCGACATCGACGGCGCGAGCAAGCGGCAGCAGCTGCTGAGGATCACCCTGCCGCTGGTCGCCGGCTACGTGGTGATCAACGTGATCCTCGGGTTCAAGGGCTTCCTCAACGCCTACGACATCATCGTCGGCCTCACCAACGGCGGCCCCGGCACCTCCACCCGCTCCATCGCGATGACCATCATCGCCGGGTTCAACGGCGGCGACTACGCGTACCAGATGGCCAACGCGACCATCTTCTTCATCGTCGCCGTTCTCATCTCGCTGCTGCAGCTCTCGCTGACTCGCGGAAGGAACGCCCTCTGATGTCGACGCAGACCATGACCACCATCACCGCCGACGGCCGCCGCCCCCGCATCAGGATGGAGCGGGTGAACTGGTCGGGCACGATCATCCTCTTCCTGTGCGCGGTGACCGTGCTGCTCCCGCTCTACGTCACGATCTCGATGGCGTTCAAGACGACCGGTCAGGCCGTGGACGGAAACGCCTTCTCCCTGCCCGCGCCGTTCAGCCTGGACGGGTTCGTCGAGGCGTGGAACCTCACGAAGTTCCCCGTCGGCGCCGCGATCTCGCTGGCGGTCACCGCCGGGACCGTCGTCGCGACGATCGTGCTGGCAGCATTCGCCTCCTACGCGATCGTGCGCAACTGGGACCGTCGCCTGTTCCGCTGGTCGTTCTTCTACCTGCTCGCGGCGATGTTCATCCCGTTCCCGGTCGTGGCGCTGCCGCAGATCCAGCTCACCGGGCGCGTCGGACTCGACAACCCGCTGGGCGTGATCATCCTCGCGACGATGTTCCAGCTCAGCTTCAGCGTGCTGCTGTTCACCGCGTTCCTGCGGTCCATCCCGCTGGAGCTCGAGGAGAGCGCCCGCATGGACGGCGCCAGCACCTGGCAGACCTTCTGGCGGATCATCTTCCCGCTGCTGGGTCCGATGAGCGCCACGGTCGGCATCTTCGCGTTCCTCTACGCCTGGAACGACTTCATGATGCCGTCGCTGATCATCTCCGACCCGGCGCTGCAGACGCTGCCCGTGCGGCAGAACCTGTTCCAGAACCAGTTCAGCAACAACTACAACGTGTCCTTCGCGTCGTACCTGATGGCGATGGCGCCGGCCATCGTCGCCTACCTCTTCACCCAGCGCTGGGTGATGGAGGGCGTCACGCAGGGCGCCGTCAAGGGCTGAGCGAAATCCGCCCGACCGGCGGATGCTGGGCGCACGACCAACGAGATCCGAGCACGAACCCCGGAGAGAAGGAGCAGTACCCCGTATGACTGACGCGCTACTCGTCGAGAGCCGCACCGACGAAGCGGCCGCCTGGTGGCGCCAGGCGGCCGTCTACCAGATCTATCCGCGCAGCTTCGCCGATGCGAACGGCGACGGCATCGGCGACATCCCCGGCATCCTGTCACGGGTGGAGTACCTCGCCGACCTCGGCATCGACGCGGTCTGGCTGAGCCCGTTCTATCCCTCCGCACTCGCCGACGGCGGCTACGACGTCGACGACTACCGGAACGTCGATCCCCGGCTGGGCACGCTGGAGGACTTCGATGCGATGACCGAGGCGCTGCACGCCCGCGGCATCCGCGTCATCGTGGACATCGTGCCGAACCACACCTCGAACCGGCATGAGTGGTTCCAGGAGGCGCTCGCCGCCGGTCGCGGGTCGGCGGCCCGTGACCGGTACATCTTCCGTGAGGGCACCGGTCCCGACGGCGCCGAACCTCCCACCGACTGGGTGTCGGTGTTCGGCGGCTCCGCGTGGGAGCGGGTCGAGGACGGGCAGTGGTACTTCCACAACTTCGCGGTCGAGCAGCCGGACCTGAACTGGGCGAACCCCGAGGTCCGCGAGGACTTCCTGACGACTCTGCGGTTCTGGTCCGACCGGGGCGTGGACGGCTTCCGCATCGACGTCGCGCACATGCTCACCAAGGACCTCAGCGAGCCGCTCCCGAGCCGGGCCGAGCTCGCGCTGCTGCCGCAGGACGGCAGTCACCCGCTGATCGACCGCGACGACGTGCACGAGATCTATGCGGAGTGGCGGCGCGTGTTCGACGAGTACGAACCGCCCCGCACGGCCGTGGCGGAGGCCTGGGTGTCGACGCCGGAGCGACGCGCCAGGTACGCGTCGGCGGAGGGACTCGGGCAGGCGTTCAACTTCGACCTGCTGGTCGCGGACTTCGATGCGGCGCAGTTCCGCCGCATCATCGCGGACAACCTCGCGCAGGCGACGCTGAGCGGCTCGTCCACGACCTGGGTGCTGTCGAACCACGACGTCACCCGGCATGCGACCCGGTACGGGCTGCCGCCGCTGGACGGCCGCGCGGTCAAGCAGGGCACCGAGTGGGTCGCCGCCGGCGGACCCGAGGAGCAGCTCGACCGCGACGGCGGCCGGCGGCGCGCGCACGCCGCCACGCTTCTGCTGCTCGGGCTGCCCGGCAGCGCCTACCTGTATCAGGGCGAGGAGCTCGGGCTGCACGAGGTCGCCGAGATCACTCCGGAGCAGCGCCAGGACCCCGCCTTCTTCCGCGGCGGCGAGTTCGACGGGCTGGGCAGGGACGGATGCCGTGTGCCGCTGCCGTGGACGGCGGACGGGCCCTCCTTCGGCTTCGGCGCCGACGGCGCTCACCTGCCGCAGCCGGCCTGGTTCGCCGCCCACGCGGTCGACGCGGAGGCAGCCGATCCGGCATCGTCGCTGTCCCTGTACCGCGAAGCGCTCCGGCTGCGGCACGAGCTGCAGACCGGCGAATCCCTGGAGTGGCTGGAGACGGGACGCGTCGACGTGCTGCGCTTCGCGCGACCGAACGGCTGGCAGGTCGTCACCGCCTTCGGGACGGAGCCGTTCGAGCTCGGATCGGATGCCGAGCGCGTCGTGCTGAGCAGCCTCCCCCTCGTGGGAGGAACGCTGCCCGGTGAGGCCACCGCCTGGATCGCGCCCGGCGTCTGACGGGCGCCGTACGCAGAGAGGTGCGCCGCCTCCCGTTCCGGGAAGCGGCGCACCTCTCTGCGAGCAGGCCTCAGACCGAGCGGCCGCCCAGCGGGGCCTTGGCCGCGTACACGCCGCTGCCCGACTCGAACGAGACAGCCAGCACCGGCGACGCCTTGGTGCCCACCAGGCTGTCCCCGTTGCCGGTGGCGGCCGTGCGGGCTCCGAAGCGCAGCTCCGCCCGGCCCGACCTCACCTGCGCCTCAGCGCTGCCGACGACCTGCTCGCCGTCCCACAGGAACACCCGGGCCGTGCCGGCGCGGGGCGTCTGCAGTGCGACGGTGACGATGCCGGCCGCGATCGACGACTTCAGCACCTTGAGCGGGTGGTCGGTCGGCGAGAAGCCTCCGAGGGGGACCTGATCGACGGCGGACTGCAGGATGGACTGCGGTGAGCCGACCGAGCGGGCCGCGGTGTCGGGCAGGATCGGCTTCTTCGGCTTCGACCCGGCATCCTGCACGCCGTCGAGGGTGATGATGCCCCAGCGCCACGGGTCGGCGCGCATCCCCGGGAACGTCGACCAGCCGACACGGTTCTGCGCGGCCTTGTTCTGGGTGTCCGAGTCGTTGATCACGACGTTGAAGCCGACGTGCTGCGGGTCGAGATTGTCGGGGAGCACCGCGAACGGGATCTTCACCTCCATGTCGTAGCCGGTGTACTCGGCGGTGGTGGAGGCCATCTTCACCTGGACCTGCATCCCCGGCGCGGTGACGGCGGCCTCGCCCTGCCAGTTGTCGCGATCGCGGCCGACTCCGGGCGCGCCCGTCATCGAGTCCATCGACGGCATGATGCCGGCGATGAAGGTCTGCGCCGTGTTGCCCGCCGTGCCGCGAGGGTCGATATAGATCTCGACGGAGTCCGTGCGCCGCTGGCGCTTGTTGTCGGAAGCAGGGAGGATCGTCCCGCGGATGTCGTCGACGACCGAGATGAACAGGTAGAAGTTCGCGTCGTCGTGCGTGATCCACGTCTTCGCGCTGATCGTCGGGTTCTTGCCGCCCATCGGGCTGCCGTCCCAGATCGTGTCGACGGGGATCGCCTCGCCGGGGTACTCGCCTTCGCGCCGGACGGCGTCGATCACCGGAGCGGGGGCGCGGTTGGCGGTGGGGATCGAGGTGTCGGTGTTGGTGACCTCGAAACTGACGGTGGTGGTCGCGCCGGCGGCGAGGCCCGAGTACGACTGCTGCGCCGGCGAGGCGGCGAAGCCTGCGGGCAGCGTCAGCGAGACCGAGCCGGATCGGCTCTGCGCGGAGAAGTTCTCGACGATCACCTCGAGCGTCCGCGTCCGGCCCTGACCCACGGGGAACAGCTCGGGGACCAGCACGTCGAGGTGCTTCATCCCCAGTCCGGCCGTCCAGGAGCGGAACTCCTGGATCTCCTCGAGCGGACGGATCGTCGCCTCCACGGCTCCCGCGACGCGCAGCTGTGCGAACGTGGTGCCGCTGGCCCCGCCCGCGGTGAGCGTGGCATCCACCCGCACCTGCGTGCCGGCGACGGCATCCGATCCGGCCGTGAGCCGGAACGTCGCCCGGTGCGACCGGCCCCGGTTCAGCGCCGGCACGTCGACCGCGCCGCCGGCGGACCATCCGCTGGGAGCGGCGAGCGCGAGCCGCCCGGCGGGGAGCTTCGCATCGGCGGGGGCGGGCACCCCCCCCCGGATCTTTACGTCCCCTCCCGCGACGACCCCGAACCCCGCGGGGCGCCCCTCCATCCGCGCGCCGAACCGGAGCCCCCCCCCCCTCGGCAGGGCGGCGCCCCGCCCCGCCGCCCCCCCCCCCCCCCGCGCGGCGGCCGGGCGGGGGGGGGGGGGGGGGGCGACCGGCCACCCGACCGGC
>Ga0066256_1001204_pt1 | contig 38678 bp, 36 predicted proteins | sample ThiBio_1000_biof_FD_87107 | JGI IMG/M metagenome (GOLD analysis project Ga0066256, IMG submission 87107) | Wastewater bioreactor microbial communities from Cape Town, South Africa - Thiocy_expt_1000_biof (version 2) | ecosystem: Engineered > Bioreactor > Thiocyanate-remediating >... | reverse complement strand
GCCGATCGCCTTCCTCGCCGACATCCGCACCGTCTGGCCCTCGATCGTGCTGATCATGCTGTGGAACACGGTGCCGCTGATCGCGCTGTCGCTGCTCTCCAGCCTGCAGACCGTGCCGGAGGAATATTACGAGGCGGCCGAACTCGACGGCGCGACTTCGTGGCAAACCTTCCGCTTCGTGACGCTGCCCTTCCTGATGCCCGCCATCCTCGTGCTGGGGCTGATGTCGGTGTTCTGGTCGTTCAACAACTTCGTCTATGTCTGGCTCGCCACCGGCGCCGGTCCGGGCACCTTCACCAACGTGCTCGCCACCGAGGTCTACCTGAAGGCCTTCGTCGATTTCCGCCTCGGCTACAGCTCGGCCATCGGCATGGTGATGGCGGTCGTCATGGGCGCCTTCGGCATCCTGTACCTGCGGCTCGGCGCGCAGCGCCCGCCCGAGGGGACGCTGTGATGGCCGCGACCGGCCCCCGCCCCTGGCGCCACCCCCGCGCCTCGGCTCGTTCCGTCCCGGCGGCGGCCTGCTGTCGTCGACCGAGACGCTCACCTTCCGCAACTATCTCCGCATCTTCCAGGCGGGCTTCGGCCGCTTCATCTTCAACAGCCTGGTCATCTGCGTGGTCGCCACCGTGGTGTCGACCGCGCTGTCGATCATGGCGGCCTACGCCTTCTCGCGCTTCGAGTTCCGCTTCAAGCGCACCCTGTTCATGGCGATTCTGTTCGGCCAGGTCTTCCCGTGGATCGTGCTGATCAACCCGCTCTTCGTGGCCTTCGCCACGCTCAACCTGATCAACAGCTATGTCGGGATGATCCTGACCTACACCGCTTTCACCATCCCCTTCTCAGTCTACATGCTGGTCGGCTATCTGGTGACGGTGCCCAAGAGCCTCGACGAGGCGGCAATCATCGACGGTGCCTCGCGCTGGCAGGTGATCTGGATGATCATCTGCCCGGTCATGCTGCCCGGTTTCGTGGCGACCGCCACCTACGCCTTCCTGCTCTGCTGGACCGAATATCTGTTCGCACTCGCCTTCCTCACGCAGACCGAGCTGAAGACGCTGCCGCTCGGCCTCTACCAGTATTTCGGAGACGACTACGTCGACTGGGGCGCTGTGATGGCGGCCTCGGTGGTGACGACGCTGCCCGTCTTCCTGCTGTTCCTGCCGATCCAGGGCCGCATCTCGCCCGGACGCGTCGCCGGCGCCGTCAAGTGACGAGGCGTCGTTGACCGCGCCCGTCATCGACAGGGTCCGCGTCGCGCTCGTCGCCGCGCCGCTCGAAACGCCGATCGTCGCGCCCTTCGGCACGGTCACCACCCGCCACAACATCCTCGTCCGCATCGAGACGGTCGACGGCGCGTGGGGCGTCGGCGAGGCGTGGGGCAACTTCCCGCCCTGGGGCTGCCGCGAGCGCGTCGACATCCTGACCAACGTGGTCCGCCCGGCGCTCGTCGGCCGCACGCTCGACGACCCGGCCGCGCTCTACGGGATGCTGGCGGGCACCATGCGCGCGCTCGCCAACCAGCTCGGCGCCGTCGGTCCCTTCCAGCAGGCGCTGTGCGGCGCCGACATCGCGATGTGGGACCTGCTCGCCAGCCGCGCCGGCCTGCCGCTCTGCGACTATATCCGCGGCAGCACGTCGCTGGGTGGCGTCGACGTCTACGCCACCAACCTGCCGATCCGCCGCCCGGCGGCGATCGAGGACATGGCCGCCCTCGGCCACACCCGCTTCAAGTTCCGCGTCCCCGGCAGCGACCCGCAACTCCTCGACCGGCTGCGCGAAGCCCGCACTATTGCCGGCGCGCGGCCGCTGATGGCCGACGCAACGCAGTCCTTCACGCTCGAGACGTTGCGCCCGCTGGCCGCCGCGCTCGCCGGGCTGGAGCTGGGCTGGCTGGAGGAGCCGTTCCTCGTCGACGATCCTGACGCCTATGTCGCGTGGTGCGACGAGCCCGTGCGCCCGCCGGTGGCGCTCGGCGAGAATGCCTACCGCCTCGCCGGCTTCCGGCACATCCTCGACACCATCCGGCCGGACGTCGTCCAGCCCGACATCACCAAGACCGGCGGCATCAGCGAGGGCGGCCGCGTCTGCCGCGAAATCCTCGCCGCCGGCCGCCGCGCCTGCCTGCACATGTATGGCGGTCCCGTCGGCCTCTACGCCAGCGCCCATCTCAGCGCCGCGATCGACGGCATGTCCTGGCTGGAGATGGATTCGCTGCCCAACCCGCTGTTCGACATGCTGCTCGAAGAAGCGCCTGTGGTCGAGGACGGCAGGCAGCGCCTGTCCGGTGCGCCCGGGCTGGGCGACGTCGTCAGGCAGGAGGTTTTCGAGCGCTTCGAGGTCCGGTAGGCATGGCCGCAGCCCTGCGCGATTGTGACAAGACGGCGCTTATGCGCTAGTGACATCGCCGCCCTGCGCCGGCGGTGTTTCCGAGGGAGCCGGCAGCGGCACCGGGAGAACGAGTGTGAAGCAGCCTTCCAAGTCGCCGCCGAAACAGGCCCGCTCCATGCGCGCAGCCGATCGCCCGCAGCGTCTGGGCATCTCCACCTATCGCCGCGTCGCCTCGGTGCTGCGCCGCCGCATTTCCTCCGGCGAGTGGCAGCCGGGCGATCGCCTGCCGGCGCTCGACGCGCTGGTCGAGGAATTCGAGGTCGGCCGCGTCACCGTCCGCCACGCGCTCGACCTCCTGGCCGACGAGGGACTGATCGCCCGCCATCGCGACCGGCGCGGCAGCTCGGTCACCGCCCACCCGCTCGACCGCCGCTGGTTCACGCTGGCGCTCAACCTGGCCGAGCTGGAGACCCATTCCTCATCGATCGTCGTCACCGAGCTGGAAAGCGGGCCGTGGGGGCGGCCGCTGCCCGTCGCGCCGGCCGAGGGCCGCCAGAGCGAGGCCTATCACCGCGTCGTCCACCTGCACCATCATTCCGAGTTCCCGCATCCCGTCGCCATGACCGAGATCCTGATCGACAGCGCGACCTATGCGGGTCTCGACAGCAAGGCCGGCGAAACGCGGCCGATCCTCGAACGGCTGGCCGCGCGCCACGCAGATCTCGGCCAGATCCAGCAGACGCTGACCATCGGCGAGGCCGACCTGAAGCTCGCCCGCAACCTCGGCATCCACGAGGCCGCGCCGATCGCCGAGCTGCGCCGCATCATCCGCGACGGCACCGGCACGATCATCTATTTCGGCCACCTCTTCTTCCGCGGCGACCTCGTTCGGCTCGACTTCTCCGTCGACCTGAAGGGCTAGCGCCCCGCGCCACCCTCGCCCCGGTCACCCTTCGGCACCCCTTCCGGTTGTGTATCATCTGATACCAGCCGGCGGGCGGTCCGCCGGATAGGCTGCCAGCGAGTGGAGGAGAAGGTGCCGGAAATCGAACGACACGGGATGCGGGCCGGGCGTGCCTGCGGGACGGCCGTCTGATGCGCGCCTTCCGCTACGTGCTGGGGCGGCTGGTCAAGGCCTGCCTCATCGTGCTCGCCGTCGCTATCCTCAACTTCCTGCTGATCAGGGTCGCGCCGGGCGACCCGGCCACCGTGATCGCCGGCCAGAGCGGCGACGCCGACGCGACCTACCTCGCCCAGCTCCGCTCCGATTTCGGCCTCGACGAGCCGCTGCCGGTGCAGCTCGGCATCTATCTCCAGAAGCTCGCCGTACTCGATTTCGGCATGAGCTACCGCGAGCGCCGTCCGGTCGCCGACATCATCTGGGAGCGGCTGCCCTCGACGCTGGAGATCACAGCCACCGCCTTCGTTCTGGCGCTCGCCGCGGGCGTGCTGCTGGGCACGCTGGCGGCGGTCAACCGCGGCGGCGTCTGGGACCGCGTCTCGACCGCCGTCTCGCTGATCTTCTACGCGACGCCGCTGTTCTGGGTCGGCCTGCTGCTGGTGCTGGTCTTCTCGGTCGAGCTCAACTGGCTGCCCGCCTTCGGGCGCACCATGATCGGCGGGCCGGAGAGCGGATTCCCGGCCCTCCTCGACCGGCTGCGCCACCTCGTCCTGCCGGTGCTGACGCTCACCCTTTTCTACCTCGCGCTCTACGCGCGCATGACCCGCGCCAGCATGGTCGAGACGCTCGACATGGACTTCATCAAGACGGCGCGGGCCAAGGGCGTCGGCCGCCGCCGCATCCTCTTCGTGCACGCGCTGCGCAATGCCGTGCTGCCGATCGTCACGCTCGCCGGCGTGCAGGTCGGACAGCTCCTCAGCGGCGCGATCATCATCGAGACGATCTTCGGCTGGCCCGGCCTCGGCCTGCTCGCCTTCAACGCGGTGCTCCAGCGCGACTACAACACGCTGCTCGCCGTCTTCTTCGTCACCTCGCTGCTCGTCGTGGTCGCCAACCTGATCGTCGACGGGCTCTATCTGCTCATCGACCCGCGCACGGGGGCCCGCGCATGAGACGCCTGGCCGCCCGCCTGCCGCGCAGGGACATCGTCTTCGTCGCCTCGGCCGCGATCCTGCTCGTCGTTGTCGCCATGGCGCTGTCGGCGCCGTTCGTCTTCCCGGGCGGCCCGTGGGAGGTGGTCGGCCCGCCGATGGCGCGGCCGCTGAGCGACGGCTTCCTGCTCGGCACCGACACGATCGGCCGCAGCCTGCTGTCGGGCATCTTCTACGGCGCCCGCGTCTCGCTGCTGGTCGGCATCGTCGCCACCGCCCTGCCCTTCCTGCTCGGCATGCTCGTCGGCGCCGTCGCCGGCTATTATGGCGGCGTCGTCGACGACGCGCTGATGCGGCTCACCGAGCTGTTCCAGACCGTTCCGCACTTCATGCTCGCCCTCGTGCTGGTGGCGATCCTGACGCCAAGCATCGGCTCCATCATCATCGCCATCTCGGTCGTCTCGTGGCCGCCTGTCGCCCGCCTCGTGCGCGGCGAGTTCCTCATCTTGCGCAACCGCGAGTTCGTCGAGGCCGCCGTGCTGTCGGGCCGCGGCGACGCCTCGATCATCCTGCGCGAGATCCTGCCCAACGCGCTCGGCCCGATCGTCGTCATGGCCTCGCTGATGGTGGCGACCGCGATCCTGCTGGAGGCGGCAATCAGCTTCATCGGCCTCGGCGACCCCAACCTGATGAGCTGGGGCTACATGGTCGGCGCCTCGCGCACCGTGCTGCGCACCGCCTGGTGGGTGAGCGTGATGCCGGGACTGGCCGTCTTCCTCACCGTGCTCGCCATCAACTTCCTCGGCGAGGCGCTGAACGAGGCGCTCAACCCGCGCAGCGCACTGGGGACGATGCGATGACCGCCGACGCGCTCAGGGTCGAGGGCCTGACGGTCGCGCTGCCGGCGTCCGGCCAGCGGGCGCATGCGGCCGAGGACATCTCGTTCTCGCTGCGCCGCGGCGAGACGCTCTGCATGGTGGGCGAATCGGGCTCCGGCAAGTCGGTCGTCGCCCACGCCGTGATGGGCCTGCTGCCCGCCAGCCTGCGGCTGACGGCCGGCCGCATCCTGCTCGAAGGCGGGGAGATCCAGGGCCTCGGCGAGGCGGGCTTCCGGCGCATCCGCAGCCGCCGCCTGTCGATGATCTTCCAGGAGCCGATGACGGCCCTCAACCCGCTGATGCGGATCGGCGACCAGATTTCCGAGGTCATGCGCGTCCACGGCGTCGGCGACCGCCGCGCCATCCGCGACCGCATGTTCGAGTTGGCCGAGCAGGTCCGCCTGCCCGATCCCGCGACCATCCTGCGCGCCTATCCGATGCAGCTCTCCGGCGGCCAGCGCCAGCGCGTGATGATCGCCATGGCGCTCGCGCTCAAGCCGGCCGTGCTCGTCGCCGACGAGCCGACCACCGCGCTCGACGTGACAACCCAGGCGCAGATCCTCGCGATCATCCGCGAGATGCAGGAGACCTACGGCACCGGCGTGCTGTTCGTGACGCACGATTTCGGCGTCGTCTCCGAGATCGCCGACCGCGTCGTGGTGATGGAGAAGGGGAAGGCCGTCGAGGAAGGGCTGGCGGCCGACGTGCTCACGCGTCCCGCCCACCCCTACACGCGCCGGCTGATCGCGGCCGTCCCCGCGCTCGCCGCCGACGCCGGGCCGGCGCTGGAAGAACCCCGCCCCGCCGCGCTCGAGGTGAAGGGGCTGTCGAAGCGCTTCGTCCGCCGTTCCGGCCTGTTTTCCCGCCGCACGGTGGGGGGGGCGGGGCGCGGCGTCGCCCGGAGGGTGGGGCGGGGCGAATTCTTCGGCATCACCGGCGGGTCGGGCTGGGGCAGGCCGACGCTCGGCCGCTTGATCGGGCGGCTCGCCCGGCCCGACAGCGGCGACATCCTCGTCGACGAGGTCACCCTCGCCCGCCTCGACGACCGCGCGCTGCGGCCGCTGCGCCGCAACGTCCAGATGATCTTCCAGGACCCGTTCGGCTCGCTCAACCCGCGCCAGACGATCGGCACGATCCTCGGCACCGTGCTTTCGCTGGGCGGCAGCGATGCAGCCGCAGCCCGGCAGGAAGCCGCCCGCCTGCTCGACCTCGTCGGCCTCGACGCCGGCGCGCTCGACCGCTTCCCGCACGAATTCTCCGGCGGCCAGCGCCAGCGCATCTCGCTCGCCCGCGCGCTCGCGACCGAGCCGCGCCTGCTGATCGCCGACGAGGCGGTCTCCGCGCTCGACGTCGTCATCCAGGCGCAGATCCTCGACCTGCTCGCCGATCTGCGCCGCAGGCTCGGCCTCACCGTCCTGTTCATCACCCACGACCTGCGCGTCGCCGGGCGGATCTGCGACCGCGTCGCGGTGATGCTGCGCGGCGAGATCGTCGAGCAGGGACGCCCCGCCGAGATCTTCGCGGCGCCGCGGCATCCCTACACAGCCAGTCTGATCGCCTCCATTCCCGGTTGGGACCCGGAGCGGAGGCGCCAGCCCGTCGAACAACGACAAAGGAAGGAAACAGCCCGATGAAAGCCTATGTGACGACACGCATGCGCCCCGCTGTCGCGGGCGTGCTGACGGCGCTCGCCGTCGTCTCTTTCGCCGCTCAGGGCATCGCCGAGCCCAAGCACGGCGGCACGCTCAAGATGGCGATCAACCCCGAGCCGCCGACGCTCATGGTCGCCGTCAACCCGCAGACGCCGGTGCAGATCGCCGGCAGCAAGATCTACGAGGGCCTGCTCGACTATTCCTTTGACCTGAAGCCCGAGCCGAGCCTGGCCAAGTCTTGGACGGTCAGCGCCGACGGCCTGACCTACGACTTCACGCTGCAGGACGGCGTCAAATGGAACGACGGCGAGCCGTTCGGCGCCAACGACGTCGTCTTCTCCTTCAACAAGTTCCTGCAGGAGACCAATGTCGGCGTCCGCAACTACATGGCCAACGTGGAATCGGTGACCGCCAAGTCGCCCACCGAGGTCTCCTTCAAGTTGAAGTCGCCGAAGCCGGCCTTCCTCTACAGCTTCTCGGCCGAGCAGGCGCCGATCGTCCCCGAGCACGTCTACAAGGACGAGAAGGATTTTCGCAACAGCGCCAAGAACGACACCCCCGTCGGCACCGGCCCCTTCATGCTCGATGAGTGGAAGCGCGGCGAATACATCAAGCTCAAGCGCAACCCGAACTACTGGCAGCAGGGCAAGCCCTATCTCGACGCGCTCTACTTTGTCGTGATCCCGGATTCGGCCGCCCGCGCCGCCGCCCTTGAGAACGGCGACATCGACGTCACCAGCTTCAACGACATCGAGGTCTTCGACATCCCGCGGCTGAAGAAGCTGCCCAACCTGAAGGTCAGCACCGAGGGCTACGAATACCTGTCGCCGATGATGTGGATCGACGTCAACAACCGGGTCAAGCCGCTGGACGACAAGCGCTTCCGCAAGGCGATGATGTATGCGATCGACCGCGAATTCATCAAGAACGAGATCTGGAACGGCCTCGGCGAGGTTGCGGTCGGCCCGCTGGCGCGCTCGACCCTGTTCTTCGACAAGACGCTCCAGCCCTACCCGTTCGATCCCGCCAAGGCGACGCAGCTCCTCGACGAGATGGGCCTCAAGCCCGACGCCAACGGCGTGCGCGCCACGATCGACATGATGCCGCTGCCCTATGGCGAGGTGTGGAGCCGCATGGCCGAATACGTCAAGCAGTCGCTCGCCAAGGTCGGCATCGCGGCCAACCTCAAGGGCGCCGACGTCGCCGGCTGGCGCAAGATGTTCGCCGACTGGGACTACGGCACCACCTTCACCTACGGTTACCAGTATGCCGACCCGGCGGTCCGCATCGGCCGCACCTACACGACCGACAACATCAAGCAGGGCGTGCCGTTCAACAATTCGAGCGGCTACTCCAACCCAGAGGTCGACAAGCTGTTCGACGACGGGGCGAAGGAGGCCGATCCGGCCAGGCGCGCCGAGATCTACTCCAAGATCCAGCACGTCCTCTACGACGACCTGCCCGTGCTCTGGATCATGGAGATGAAGTTCATGACCGTCACCAACGCGCGCGTGCACGACCTCGTCACCGGCGGGACGGGCGTGGTGAGCAGCTTCGCCGGCGCCTATGTCGACTGACGCCCGGCCTGGCATGTTTTCCGGAAGAAGGACTGGAACGATGCGGTTTGCAACTCTAGGCCCGGCGGGCAGCAACCACGAGAAGGCGACGAGGACATATCTGCGCTTTCACGGCCTGACGGATGCCGAGCTGTCCTATTTCGAGACCTACAGCCAGGCGCTGGACATGCTGCGCGGCGGCGACGTCGACTTCTTCACCCAGGTCTGCGCCCATCCCGAGGTGGCGATCACGATCGAGAAGTTCCACCGCGACGTCTTCGTGGTGGACTCCTTCATCGCCCCCACCCGGCCGATGGGCGTGGTCACCCGGCGCGACGTCGGCGAGCCGAAGTCGCTCGGCTACATGATCGCCACCGCCGGCTATTTCGACCGGAGCCGCTGGTCGACCATCGTGACCGAGATCTCCAACGGGGCGGTGGCCGAGGGGCTCCTTGCCGGCAAGTACGATTCCGGCTTCACGACGACCGAGCTGGTCGAGCGGCACCCCGACAGGTTCCGCATCGACGAATATATCGGCGAGGTCGACGTCTGCTGGCTCGTCTACGGCCGCGAGCGGGTGCGCAAGGGAGAGATCACCGCCTGGCGCGATGCTCCCGTGCGCAGGCTGCTCGACGCCGGCAGGCCGGCCTGACGCCCGCAGCCGCCGTGCATATCGCGCGGCGGCCGCCTGAACACCCTTTATGTGAAATCCCTATACGAGCAGCGGCCAGGGCCGCGCGGCCTCGTAGGCCGCGGCGAGAGCGAACAACCGCTCCTCGTCATGGTGCCGCGCCACGACCTGCATCCCGATCGGTAGCCCGTCCAGGAGCCCGGCCGGCAGCGACACCGCCGGATTGCCGGTCAGGTTGAACGGATAGGTGTAGGACGCCCAGCAGACGAGATCGTCGGCCCGGTAGCCTTCCGGCGCCGTCCGCTCGGCCGGGAAGGCCACGACCGGCAGCGTCGGCGTGACGAGGAAGTCGAAGCGCTCGAACAGCGCCCGCACCGCCTCGCGCAGGCCGAAGCGCCGCAGCGCGAGCTTCCGGTGCGCCAGCAGACCGCGCCCCAGGCAGCTCTCCAGCTTGGCGGCGACGTCCACGTCTAGCTCCGCCCATGCCTGCGGCGGCAGGTCCTGGAGCTTCGCCGCGACGTCGGTGTAGAACTCGCTTTCCCAGATCCCGGCCGGGTCGTCGAACAGCGCCTCGACCGGCGTCACCTCGCAGCCGAGGCCTTCCAGCGTCTTGGCTCCCTCCTCCACCAGCCGCAGCACCCCGGCGGTCGGGCGCGCATAGCCCAGCGTCGCGGAGAAGGCGACGCGGGCGCGGTCCGGCGGCCGCTCGCAGGCGGCGAGGGCCGACGTCGCCGGTAGCGGCACCGCGAACGGGTCGCGGGCGTCGAAGCCCGAGATCGAATCGAGCACCAGCGCGGCGTCGCGCACGTTGCGCGCCAGCACGCCGACATGGGCGAGCGTCGGCGTCGCCGACACGGGATGGACCGGCACGCGGCCGAAGGTCGCCTTGAAGCCGACGAGGCCGGTCAGCGCGGCGGGAATGCGCACCGAGCCGCCGCCGTCGGTGCCGAGCGCCGCCGGCGCCAGCCCTGCCGCCACCGCCGCGGCGGCGCCCGCGCTCGACCCACCCGGCGTCAGCGCCGGGTTCCACGGGTTGCGCGTGGTGCCGGTCAGCGGGCTGTAGCCGGTCGCCTTGCAGCCGAGCTCGCTGGTGGTCGTCTTGCCGAACAGGATCGCGCCGTCGCCGAGCATCCGCTCGACCGACGGCGCATCCGCGCCCGGCTGGCTGTCGCGGAACGGCCGCGAGCCGAACGCCGTCGCATAGTCCTTGGTCGCGATCAGGTCCTTGACCGGGATCGGCACCGCGCACAGGGGACCCGCAGCGTCCCCTCCGTCCAGCCGCTCCTGCAGGCGCCGCGCCTGCGCCTGCACATGGCCGGGGTCGAGCGCTGCGAAGCAGTTGAGCTGCGCGCCGGCCGCCGCCGCGTCGTCCAGCAGGGCGCCGGCCAGTTCCTCGACGCCCAGCTCGCGCCGCGCCGTCATGCGCGCAATGTCGCGCGCCGAAAGCCGCGCCGCGAAGCTGCGCCCGCGCACGCTCGTGTCGATGGAAATCGGGTTTCCGCCCGCCCCGGTTCCGGTCCGCCCAGTCCGCATGGCCGAGCCTAGCGCCGCGGCGTCGCGCCGGCCGGTATCATCTGATACATATCGGCGGGCCGTGCCCTGCGATCGGAAGCGGAACGGGCGCCGGACGAGGGCGAGGAGGTTTTTCGGGTGGCCAGGCACGTCTCCCCGACATGGTCGATCGCATCGCCGCTGATCCGCACCTGGCGCGAGATCGCGCCAGCCGGCCGCACGATCACGCTGCCGGCCGGCGTCCAGCTCTACGCGCAGGAGGAGATCTCCAGGAACTTCTACCTGATCGAGAAGGGCGCGATCCAGGCGACCTACTACCATCCCGACGGCGCGGTGCTGGTGCTGGAGATCATGGGGCCGGGCTCGCTCTTCGGCGAGGGATCGGCCTTCGACATGCAGCCGCGCCAGATCACCGCCGAGACGCTGTCGCAGGTCCGTGCCATCGAGTTCAACGCGGACGAGGTGGCGCAGGCCATGGGCTCCGATCCGCGCATCGGCCTGACGCTGATCAGGATCATGAGCTCCAAGCAGCGCTCGCTGATCCCAAAGCTCGCCATGACGGCGAAGCGCTCGCACGAGGCTTCCCTGCTCAACCTCCTGCTGCGCTTCGTCAGCTATGGCGAGCTGTCGATCCAGCTCACCCATGCGCAGATGGCCGAGATCATCGGCGCGTCGCGCATCACCGTGACGCGGACGCTCGCCCGCCTGCGCCGGGACGGCCTCGTCGTGCCCGGCAACGGCGTCGTCACCGTGGTCTCCAGGCGCCGCCTCGCCGACCGGCTCGACCAGCTCCCCTGACGCCGAGCGCGTCATATTTGTCGCATGGTCCCTTTCGCGATAAAGTGGTATTCACAATCTATCTTTTTGGAGATAGCTGCCATGGCGACCGGCGAAGGCAACGGGCGGGAACGGACGATCCTTTCGGGCGACCGCGCCAGCGGTCGAGATTCTGAAGGCAGCAGCCTCGTGCCGATGCTGGTCGCGGGCCTCGTGCTGATCCTGATCGGCGCGGTCGTGATCATGGCCTTCGTCTAGAAGCGACGCACGCGCGCCGGCAACGGCCTACAGGTCGTTGCTCTGCGGCAGGATGACGAGGTCGCGCACGGTGACGTTGCGCGGCCGCGTCAGCATGGACAGCACCGCCTCGGCCACCTCGACCGGCTCCATCAGCCCGCCGGCGGCGAGCTCGGCCTCCAGCTTGTCCTTCGGCCAGTCCTTGATCAGCGCCGTCACCACCGGCCCCGGCAGCACCGCGCCGACGCGGATCCTGTGCTTCGCCACCTGCCTCCGCACCGTGTGCACGAAGGCCTGCACCGCATGCTTGGAGGCGGTGTAGATCGGCTCGTGCACGACCGGCACCACGCCGGCGATCGAGCTGGTCACCACGATGTCGCCGGTCCTGCGCGAGACCATGTGCGGCAGCACGGCATGCACGGTGCGGAACACGGCGTTGATGTTGAGGTTCAGCATGCGGTCCCATGCGTCGGGATCGCCGTCGACGACCTCGCCGCCGACATAGGCGCCGGCATTCGCATGCAGGATGTCGAGCTGGCCCGCCTCGGCGAGGATGGCCGGCATCATCCCCGCCACGCTTTTCGGGTCGGTGACGTCGACGACGAGCGGGATCGCATCGGCCCCGAGGTCGCGGCAGGCCTCGCGCAGCGCACCCTCCGCCCTGTCGACGAGCACGACGCGGGCGCCGGCGCCGATCAGCGACCTGGCGCATTCGAGGCCGATCCCCGATGCCGCGCCCGTGATCGCCGCGACCTTGCCCGCAATGTCCACACCCATCGTCAAACTCCCCTCGTGAAACGCGCCCGCATCATGCCGCGAACAGATGCGCCGCCGCCGGCTCGAACCGGAACTCGACCGCGCTGCCCGCCTCGAACGTCTCGTCCTGCGGGATCACCGCCAGCGCCCGCTCGCCGGAAGGCCCGCTCGGGCCCCCCGCCACGGGCGCCACCGTCGCCGATTCCACCGTCGCCGTTCCGCCCGAGACGGCGGCCACGCGCACGTCGAGGAAATTCATCTTGGGCGAACCGATGAACCCGGCCACGAAGCGGTTGGCCGGCTTCTTGTAGAGCTCGATCGGCGCGCCGATCTGCTGCACGCGGCCGGCGTCCAGCACCACGATCTTGTCGGCCAGCGTCATCGCCTCGACCTGGTCGTGGGTGACGTAGATCATCGTCGCGCCGAGTTCCTTGTGCAGCCGCGCAATCTCCATGCGCATGTCCATGCGGAGCGCCGCGTCGAGGTTGCTCAGCGGCTCGTCGAACAGGAACACGCTCGGCTTGCGCACGATGGCGCGGCCGATGGCGACGCGCTGGCGCTGGCCGCCCGAGAGCTGCGCCGGCCGGCGCTCCAGAAGCTGTTCCAGCTTGAGGATGCGCGCCGCCTCGCGCACCCGCGCCTCCACCTCGGCCTTCGGCGTGCGGTTCAGCGTCAGGCCGAAGCTCATGTTCTGGTAGACGGTCAGGTGCGGGTAGAGCGCGTAGGATTGGAACACCATGGCGATGCCGCGCTCGCGCGGCTCCATGTCGTTGCAGCGGCGGCCGTCGATGAACAGGTCGCCGCCCGAGATGTCCTCCAGCCCGGCGATCATCCGCAGCAGGGTCGACTTGCCGCAGCCGGAGGGGCCGACGAAGACGACGAACTCGCCATCGGCGATGTCGAGGTCGACGCCCTTGATGATCTCGGCCGCGCCGAACTTCTTCCTCAGCCCTTCGAGCCGCAGCGTCGCCATCTTCAAGCCTCCGTTGTGCCGGCGTCGCGGATCGCCCGCGCGGCTTGTTGCAGCGTCTCGAACGCTGCGAAGCGTCGCTCATGCGCCGCCGCGATCTCGCCGCCGGCCGGCTGGAACACGTCCGCCCCGCCTGTCATCGCCGCCATCGCCTCCGTCAGGCTGGCGAAGGCGCCGCTCGCGGTCGCGCCGAGCATGGCGGCCCCGAGCAGCACCGGCTCCGCCTGATGCGCCACCGCCACCGGCACGCCGGTGCAGTCGGCGAGCAACTGGCGCACAAGCGGATGCCGTCCGGCCCCGCCGCTGAGCGCGATCGTCTCGATCGCCGCGCCCCGCGCGCGGCTCGCCGCGATGATCTGGCGCAGGCCGTAGCCGAGGCCGAGCAGGCCGGCGACGTAGAGCGACACGAGGCTGTCGATGCCGCGCTCCATGCCGAGCCCGGCGATCGCCGCCCGCGCCTCGGGGTCGGCATGCGGCGAGCGGTTGCCGAGGAAGTCCGGCACGACGACGAGCCGGCCGGCGAGGTGCACGGCCTCCGACGTCGATTGCGCCGCGGACGCCGCCCGCTCGGCCAGGAAGTCCGGCAGCGACATGCCCTTGCGCGTCGCCTGCGCCGTCGCCTCCGGCGCGGCCGGGTGCAGCACCACGACCTGGTCGATCGCCGCGCCCGCGCTCGACTGGCCGCCCTCGCTGAGCCAGAGCCCCGGCACCATCGCCGAGTGATAAGGGCCCCACACGCCGGGGATGAACACCGGCTCGGCGCTGCTCGCCATGGTGCAGGCCGAGGTGCCGAGCACATAGGCCATGGACGTCGTCGCCGCGCCGCCCACCGTGCCCACCCCGCCGGCATGCGCGTCGATCAGGCCCGCGCCGACGGCGGTGCCCGGCCGCAGCCCCAGCTCGCCGGCCGCCTGCGCCGTCAGCCCGCGCCCCAGCGCCTGCCCGGCCGGCACGATCTCGGTGCCGATGCGGGCAAAGCCCTGGTCGGCGAGGTCGCCCAGGCCGACCTGCCGGAAATAGCTCTCGTCCCACTTTCCTTCATGGGCCATGTAGGTCCACTTGCAGGTCACCGTGCAGGTCGAGCGCGCGAGGCTGCCGGTCGCCCGCCAGGTCAGGAAGTCGGCGAGGTCGAGGAACTGCCAGGCCGCCTTGTAGGTCGCCGGCAGGTTCTGCTTCAGCCACAGCAGCTTCGGCGTCTCCATCTCCGGCGAGATCGCGCCGCCGACATAGTCGAGCACGCGGTGGCCCATGCCGTTGATGCGGCTCGCCTGTGCGGTGGCGCGATGGTCCATCCAGACGATGATGTTGCGGCGGTCGTCGCCGTGCCGGCCGACGGCGAGCGGCCGCCCCTGCGGGCCGAGCACCACCAGCGAGCAAGTAGCGTCGAAGCCGATGCCGGCGATCGCCTCGGCGCCGACGCCGGCCGACGCCACCGCCTCGCGCACGGCGGCGCACACCGCCCCCCAGATGTCGTCGCTCGACTGCTCGGCGATGTCGGCGCCGTCGCGGTAGAGCGCGATGTCGCGCTTGGCGCTGGCGAGCAGCGCGCCGCCCCGGTCGAACACGCCCGCCCGGGCGCTGCCCGTGCCGACGTCCACCCCGATGAAATGGTCCTTGCTCACCATCCCGCTCCCGTATGCGGCCTACCCCCACCCCCTACCCCTCCCCACAAGGGGGAGCGGGGCATCAACGTCTCGGAATCCCCTCCCCCTTGTGGGGAAGGGCAAGGGGTGGGGGTAAGACGGCGAAAACGCATACGTGGTGGCACCTCGCCTCAGGCCGCGGCGCGGCCGGCCGGCTGCGCCCGGCTGCCGTCCGGGTTGCGCAGGTAGACGCCGCGCTCGAGCTGCTGGCGGCGCAGCTCCGCCACGTCGATCTCGGCCGGCGTGCGGTTGCCGCGCACCGAGATCCTGGCGGCGCGCCCTGCCGCCTCACCCATCGCCATGCAGGTCGCCATCACGCGGATCGCGCCCATCGCCTCGTGGGTGGCCGAGATGCTGCGGCCGGCCACCAGCAGGTTGGAGACCTTCTGCGGCACCAGCGAGCGGTAGGGGATGTCGTAGCAGTCGCCGCACCAGATCAGCGTGCAGCCGTCGTCGGCCGGCCGGTGGATGTCAATCGGATAGCTCGCCACCGCGATCGCGTCGTCGAAATGGCGGCAGGCGAGCACGTCCTCCTGCGTCATCACGTACTCACCGACGATGCGCCGCGTCTCGCGGATGCCGAGGAACGGAGCCGTCTTGGTGAAGTAGGCGTTCTCGAAGCCCGGCACGTAGTTGATCAGATAGGTGACGATGTCGTCGATCTGGGCGCGGCCCTCGATCTCGCCGTTCGTCAGGCTGCGCGCGTCGGTGCCGTCGGTGCCCCTCACGCGCGTCATGTTGATCCACACCTCGCCTTTCTTCAGGCCGGTGATGATGATCGTCCTGTCGTTCGGGATGTCGAGTTGCCGCTCCTCCTTGGCGCGGGCGAGCTGCTCGCGCAGGCCGACCACGATGAACTGGTGGTTCTGGCCGAAATACTCCGCCGGGATGAAATCGGTGAGATAGGTGCGCGCCTGCGGCGGCGAATTGGCGATCGACATCCGCAGCTTGTCCGTGTCGACGCCGCCGAGGCAGAACATCAGCGTCGGCGGCTGCATGCCGCCCTGCGCGTTGCCCTTCTCGGTCGGCACGCCGGCGCGGTAGGCGACGTCGGCGTCGCCGGTGCAGTCGATCACCACCTTGGCGAGCATCGCCGAGCGCCCGCTCTTCGATTCCGTGATGATGCCGCCGATGCGGTCGCCATCCATCACCACGCCGGCGAAGAAGGTGTAGAACAGCACGTCGACGCCGGCCTCCGTCAGCATCTCCAGCGCCACCGTCTTCACCGCCTCGGGTTCGACCAGCGTGATGCCCATGTGCAGCGGACACGGCCGGTGCTCGCTCGCCCCGTCGCGCTCCTTGCGCAGCCGCTCGATGAACTTCTGCGGCAGGCCGTCGATGATCTGGTTGCCCTTCTGGCCGAGGAAGCCGAGCACCGGCAGGCCGATCGTCATGTTGCCGCCGACGAAGCTGCGGCTCTCGACGAGGCCGACCCGCAGCCCGTCCTCCGACGCCGCGAGCGCGGCGGTGAGCCCCGAGGGGCCGCCGCCGACCACGAGCACGTCGTATTCGGCCGAGACGGGAATGGAGCGGGCCGGTTCCTGGATGGAGCGGACTGCGGTGCTGGGCATTTCGGTGGTCCTCGGTTCCGCCGGCCGCCACCACGGCGCCGGCAAAGGCTGTCCTGTCGTTCATGGCCCGGGCCGGCGGCCGGCCCGGGCCGTTTCGTTCACGCGGTCATCAGGCCGGCAGCAGCGGCGTGATGCGCTTCACCATGTTCTCGACCGCTTCGGCCGGCGTCTTGCGCCCGAGCACGGCGAGCTGCACGTCCTCGAGGAAGAGCTGCTGCGCGCGCGCCGCCTCCGGGAAGGGCGGGAACGCGCCGCGTGCCGTCGCCAGCGCCTTGGCCTCGGCCGCCGCCACCGGGCTCGCCGCGGCGAACTCGGCGTCGGCATAGGTCGAGACCCGCACCGGGCCGTTGCCGTTCTTGGCCATGCCCAGCGTCACCCGCGGCGAGGAGACCTCGCGGATATAGGACCAGGCCAGCTCCTTGTCGGCGAAATTGGCCGGGATCGACATGCCCCACGATTCGGTGACCGCCGACATCTCGCCATCGTAGCTCTTCGACTTCGGGAACTGCACGGCCTTGATCTTGCCCGGAAACTTGCTGTTGGCCGGATCGTTGAACTGCTTGTAGCGCGCGAAGGTGATCATGGTGAAGGCGGCGCGGCCCTGCTGCATCCAGGTCACCTGGTCGTCGTTCTTGGTGGTGGCGTAGCTGCGCGGCAGCGCGCCGTCCTTGAACATGTTGGCCATCACGCCCAGTGCCTTCTCCATCGCCTCCGGCTTCGGCAGCAGCTTGAAGTCCTTGGTGATGTAGTCGCCGCCGAAGGCGCGCGCGAAGCTGACCGGGAACACGGCGAGGTCACTGGCCATGATCATGCCGGTCACCGGCGTGCCGTCCTTCGCGGTGAAGGTCAGCTTCTTGGCCTGCTCGATAAGCTCCTCCAGCGTGGTCGGCGGGGCCGAGATGCCGGCCTCCTCCAGCAGCGCCTCGTTATAGAACAGGCCGCCGGTGGCGTGGCGCACCGGGATGCCGATGGTCTTGCCGCCCACCGTCATCGCCTCGCGCAGGCCCGGTGCGATGTCGTCGTAGTTCTCGATCGGCGCGCTCTTCAGGAAATCGTCGAGCAGCGCGAACAGCTTGGCGATGTCGGCGGTCGGCCGGTTGTCGATGATGTAGCCGACGCCGTAGTCGGTCGAGGGCAGGCTCGCCTCGCGGAACAGGCGGTCCTGCAGCGGGTTGGAATCGAAGGTCGTGAAGACGAGATCGGTGTCGTTCCTGGCCTTCCATTCCTTCATCAGGTCGCCGTCGCCGGTGCCGAGCACGGTCTCGTGCACCTTGTGGCTCAGGATGTTGAGCGTCTTGGCGGCCGCCCATGACGGGCCGGCGGCGAGTGCGGCCGCGCCGCCCAGCGCGGTGCCGAGGAAGCCGCGTCTCGTGATGTCCAGTGTGATGCGATCGGTCATGGATACCTCCCTTGCAGACGGTTGTTCATCCCTTGGTGGCGCCGGCCGTCAGCCCGGCGACGAGATAGCGGTTCATCAGCACGACGAAGAGGAGCACCGGCGCGAGCTGCACCGTGGAGGCGGCGAACAGGATCCCCCAGTCGACGCCGTCCATCGAGCCGAGCATCTCCGAGATCACCAGCGGCGCCGTCTTGGCGTTGGTGGCGGTGAAGATGAAGGCGAACAGGAACTCGTTCCACGCGAAGACGACGACGAACACCGCCACTGCGATGATGCCGGGCGCGGCCAGCGGCACGATCACGCGGCGCAGGATAGTGAAGCGCCCGGCGCCGTCGATCTCGGCCGCCTCGTCGAGCTCGCGCGGGATCTGGTCGATGAAGGTGCGCATCAGCACCGTGCCGAGCGACACGAAGAATGTGGCGTAGAGCACCATCAGCACGACATGCGTGTCGTTGAGGCCGATCGCGTTGACGATCGGGAACAGCGGCAGCGTCACCACGATCGGCGGGATCAGCCGCACGACGATCAGGAACATCACGCTGGCGTCGTGGAAGCGGCCCGAATTGCGCGAATAGACGTAGCCGGCGCAGGTGCTGGCCACGACCGCCAGCGCCGTGGCTCCGGCGGTGATGACCGTGCTGTTGAGGAGCCCGTCGAAGAACTGCCCCCAGCGCGTCCACAGCGAGGCGTAGTGCTGGAAGGTCGGCGTGAAGACGTAGACCGTCGGCACGGCGAATATGTCCCGCCCCGGCTTCAGCGACGACATCACGATGAAGGCGATCGGCAGCAGCGACCAGACCAGCAGCGCCGCGACCGCCACCGCCTTGCCCGCGCCGGTGATGAGGCGGCTATTGCGCATTGGCGGTCACCTGCCTGCGCAACAGCAAGACGTAGCCGGCCGCGAGCAGCAGCGAGGCAACGACCATGATCCAGGCGGTCGCCGCGGCGGTGCCGAAGGCGTTGTAGCTGAACGCCTCCTGGTAGAGGTAGACGGCCACCACCTCGGTCGAGCGCGCCGGCCCGCCGCCGGTCAGCAGCCAGACCTCCGAGAAGATGCGGAACGCGAAGATGTAGCGGAACAGCAGCGCCACCACGATCGCCGGCCCGAGCAGCGGCAGCGTCACCCGCCGGAACGCCTGCAAGGGCGTCGCCCCGTCGATGCGCGCGGCCTCGTAGAGGTCGGCCGGGATCGCCAGCCGCGCCGCGTAGAGGATGATGAAGGTGAAGGGCAGGTGCAGCCAGATGGTCAGCAGCCCGATCAGGATCATCGCGTGGCTCGGCTCGTAGGCCCAGTCGAGGATCGGCAGCCCCAGCCCCTTGAGCGCCAGCGTCACCGGCCCGGCGTCGGGATCGAACAGGTAGCGCCACATGACGACCGCGATCACCTCGCTGACGGCGTAGGGCGCCAGTACCGCCACCAGCAGGAAGCGGCGGAACGGCAGGCCGCTGGCGAACAGCAGCGCCATCAGCAGACCGACGGCGAGCTCGATGTGGACGGCGAAGACGACGATGACGACCGTGTTCCACAGCGCGCTGCGGAAGGCCGGGTCCGACAGCACCTGGAAATAGTTCTCGAGGCCGACGAAGGTCGGGGCCTGCCCGTAGGTCGACTTCGTGATGCTGAGCCAGATCACGAAGAGCGACGGGATGACGATGACGCTCAGGATCAGGATGTGAACCGGAGCGATCAGCGGCAATGTCTGGGCGATGTTCCTGCTGCGCAAACGGTCCTCCCTGACCCTTCCTTCGCGCCTTGTCGTCTTGTCCGGGCGGTCAGTGGACCGCTTCTGGGCCCGGCCGGGCCGGGTCCTCGTCCCGGTCGGCCGGAAGTGCCGCGACGCCGTCCGGCGCGGCGGCCAGATCGCGCACCGAATCGCGGATCTGCAGCGAGGTCTTGAGCTCGATCGGCTGCGGCGCGGCCTCGTCGCCGTCGATGCGGGCGCGCAGCCGGCTCCAGATCGCCCGCGCCATCTCGTCCACCGGCTGCCGGATGGCGGTCAGCGCGGTCTTGCGCGCGCTCATCCAGGCATAGTCGTCGAAACCGATGATCGACACCTGCGCGGGCATCTCGACCTTGCGCGCGGCGAGCGCCGACAGCACGGCGAGCGTCGTCACGTTGGTGAGCGCCAGCACCGCCGTCGGCCGCTCGTGCCGGTCGAGCCAGTGCGCGAAGATCTCGGCGCCGCGCTCGCCGTTGGAGCCGAGCTCGACCACGGTGGCCGGCCGGCCGGTGGCGTTGCGCAGGAAGGTGTCGGCGCCGCGCACGCGCTCGCGGATCGGCGCGATGGCGAGATGCGAGGCGGCGATCACCACGTCGCGATGGCCCATCGCGGTGAGGTGGCGCGCCGCGATCTCGCCCGCCTCGCGGTTGTCGATGGTCACGGTGTCGGCGAAGGCGCCCTCGCTGACGACGCGGTCCGCCAGCACCATCGGCAGGCGATGCGCCTCGTCGGCGAGGATCTGCGGCACGGTGTCGGTGCAGGGCACCGCCACGAGGCCGGAGGGGCGCCATCCGAGCAGCGCCCGCAGCCGCGACTTCTCCAGCTCCGGATCGTCGCGGGAGCTCGCCACGATGACGTCGTAGCCGTCCTCGCGCGCCTTCACCTCCAGCCGCGAGACCAGCGAGGTGAAGAACACGTCGTCGAGGTCCGGCACCAGCACGCCGATCACCTTGGCGTGGCCGGAACGGAGCTGCGAGGCGGCGCGGTCGACCTGGTAGGAAAGCTCGCGCGCCGCCTTTTCGACGCGCGCGCGCAGGTCTGCGTTGACCGGCTTGGAGCCGCTGAAGACGTTGGAGACGGTGGCGATCGACACGCCCGCGCGCGTCGCCACGTCCTTGATCGTTGCCCGCCTGCCGTTCATGGCCCGCCAGTGTTAAACGTTTTACTGTAAAACGTTTAACACCCGCATGTGAAGAACGCAAGTGGCTCTCATGCAGGTCGATGCGGGCTTGGCGCCAGCGCTGACGCCCCCCGTCCTTCACGGAGAGAGGATAAGGGTGGGGGGCTGCTGGATCTGCAGCCGAACGCCCCTACCGGCCGAACATGTCCGCGATCGGCGCGCGCAGTTGCGCCAGCGCGCGCTCCAGCGCCGGCCGGTTGCTGCGGAAGCGGCCGGACGGCGCGGGGATCGAGATCGCGAACTTGTCGCCGCGCAGGTCGGAGAAGGCGATGCCGACCGCCGAGATGCCCTCGGTGTGCTCGCCGTCGTCCAGCGCGAGGCCGGTGCGCCGGATCGCGGCGATCTCGGTCATCAGCGCCGCAAGATCGTGATCCTCCCCGTCGCCCGCCCATTCCCGCTCGGCCACGGCGCGCACCTCCTCGTCCTCCAGCAGCGCCAGGCAGGCCTTGCCGTTGGCCGTCGAGGTGATCGGGAAGGCCTCGCCCACGGCCGAGACCGCGCGCAGGCGATGCGTGCCGGCGATCTGGTCGATGAACACCATCGCGTCGCCGCGCATCACCGACAGGTCGACCGTCTCGCCCGTCTCGCGCGCCAGCGCCTCCAGCATCGGCCGCATCATCTCGACAAGATTGTAGCGCGCGGCCTCCGCCAGCGCGTGCAGCTCCGGCCCGAGCCGGATGCCGGCGCCGGCCTTCGAGGCGATCACCAGGCGCTCGGCCTGCAGCGCGCCGACGATGCGCTGCACGGTCGAGCGCGGCAGCCCCACCCGCTCCGCGATCTGGCCGAGGCTCATCCCGTGCGACCCCTTGAGCGCGCGCAGGATCTCCGCCGCGCGGGCGATCACCTGCACGCCGTTCCTGCCGTCGCCGTCCTTCGCCGCGCTCATTCGCGTCGCCTTCCGCATCGTTTCGATTCTCCGCCGGCAGCCTATACCAGTGATGCAGCTTGCCCGCAATGCGGTACATGTTGACTGCATCGCAGTTCACGTGTATCAAATCGCAGTACACGCTCTGGGAGGAGCGCACCGACATTTCCGGCAGAACGGCGCCCGCGACAGCCTTGCGGGCGAACGGGAGAGGTTTGCCCATGTCCATCACAGTCCGCGGCATCGAGTTCCAGTCGAACCTCGACAACCCGATGGGGATCGAGTTCTACAACCTGTCGCACAGGTTCGGCTTCCAGTGCCCGAACTGGCCCTATTTCCGCGACGTGCGCATCGAGCGCATGCACTACATGGCCAAGTCCGGGGTGCTGTCGCAGACCATCACCACGACGATGCACGTCACCACCCACATCGACGCCCCGGCCCATGTCGTGCAGGGCACGCCCTTCATCGACGAGGTGCCGCTGCCGCATTTCTTCGGCAGCGGCATCGTCGTGTCGATCCCCAAGAAGAAGTGGGAGCCCATCACCGGCGACGATCTCGAAAGGGCCTGCGGCAAGGCGATCCGCAAGGGCGACGTGCTGATCGTCAACACCGGCTGGCACAAGGTCTACGAAGACGGCGACTACTTCGCCTACTGCCCCGGCTTCGTGCCGTCCGCCGCCGACTGGATGATCGAGAAGGGCGTCAAGGTGGTCGGCCACGACACCCAGGCCAACGACCACCCGCTCGCCACCGCCATCGGCCCGCAGCGCAACGGCCCGCTGCTGCCGCATCTGGCCGACGAATACCGCGAATGGTCGGGCGGCCACGACTGGAAGGACGACTTCCCCGAGTGGGAGCCGGTCCACCAGAAGATCTTCAAGGCCGGCATCCTCGGCATCGAGAATGTCGGCGGCGACCTCGACGCCGTCACCGGCAAGCGCTGCACCTTCGCCTTCTTCCCGATCAACTGGGACCGCGGCGACGGCTGCATCATCCGGCTGGTGGCGATGATCGACCGTAACCAGACCTACCGCATCGAGAAGGGCGAGGCGTTCTGATGCTCGCCCGGCGTTTCGCCGACGCAAGGCCCTACGACGCGCCCAACCACCGCGGCGTCGTCGGCCTGCGCCTCCAGGGCTTCGAGGAAGGCGGCCCGAAGAACCAGTGGGTCGGCCTGTCGCAATTCCTCCCCGGCGGGGGCGCCGGGCCGGACTCGACGCCGCTCGAGAAGGTCTACGTCGTGCTCGAGGGTGAGATGACCGTGATCGTCGGCGGCGTCGAGACCGTGCTCGGCCCGCTCGATTCCTGCACCATCGCCGCGAACGAGGTGCGCGAGATCGTCAACCGCACGAACCGCGTCTGCACCATGCTGGTCGTGATCCCCTACCCCGAGGCCAGATCATGAACGCGCTCGCCAATCCGCTCGCCCTGTTCGACATCGCCGGCAAGGTGGCGATCGTCACCGGCGCGTCCGGCGCCTTCGGCGCGGTCGCCGCGCAGGTGCTGGCCGGCGCAGGCGCGAAGCTCGCGCTGGTCGCCGGCAACGCCGCGGCACTTGCCGGGACGGCGGCCGCCTGCGGCGATGCGGAGGTTCTGTCGATCAATGCGCGTCCTTCGGACGAGGCGGCCTGCGAGCGCATCGTCGCCGACACCGTCGCCCGCTTCGGCCGGGTCGACATCCTCGTCGTCGCCTCCGGCAAGAACGATGTGGCCAAGATCGCCGACATGGCGCCGGCCCGCTTCCTCGACGTGATGGATGCCAACGTCACGCAGTCCTGGCTGATGGCGCGCGCCGCCACCCGGCAGATGCTGGCCCAAAATGTCGAGGGCCGGGGCGACGGCGGCAAGATCGTGCTGATGTCCTCGGCCCGCGGCCTGCTCGGCCATCCGGCCGGCTACACCGCCTACTGCGCCTCGAAATCCGCGATCGACGGCATCACCAAGGCATTGGGCTGCGAGCTCGGCCCCACCGGCATCACCGTCAACGCCATCGCGCCGACGGTCTTCCGCTCGCCGCTGACCGCCTGGATGTTCGAGGAAAACGACAACGCGGCGAACGTCCGCAAGGGCTTCCTCGCCCGCGTGCCGAAGGGCCGGCTGGGCGAGCCGGAAGACCTCGCCGGCCCGCTTCTGTTCCTCGCCTCGAAGGCGTCCGACTTCTACACGGGACATATCCTCTATGCCGACGGCGGCTACACGGCGGGGTGCCGAGCTGGGCACGCGCGAAACCATAGCGATCGTCGGTGCCGGGCTCATGGGCCACGGCATCGCCCAGGTCTTCGCGCTCGCCGGCCACCCGGTCCGCGTCTACGACGCGCAGGCGCAGGCGCTCGCCACGTTACGCGCCCGCATCCGCGCCAATCTCGACCAGCTCGGCATCCCTGCCGGCGCCGAGGAGCGCGTCACCGGCCATGCCGATCTCGGCGAGGCGGTCGCCGGCGCGTCCTGTGTGTTCGAGGCCGCGCCCGAGAAGCTTGAATTGAAGCGGCAGATCTTCGCCGAGCTGGTGCGGCTGGCCGACCCCGCGGCGCTGCTTGCCTCCAACACCTCCGTCATCCCGATCGGCGAGATCGCAGCCGGCCTCGACACCGCCGGCCGCATCCTCGGCACGCACTGGTGGAACCCGCCCTTCCTCGTGCCGCTGGTCGAGGTGGTCGGCACCGACCGCACGCAACATGCCGTCATCGAGCGGATGATCGCCCTGCTGGCCGGCGCGGGCAAGGCGCCGGTCCATGTCCGCCGCGACGTGCCGGGCTTCGTCGGCAACCGGCTTCAGCATGCGCTCTGGCGCGAGGCGATTGCCATCGTCGCCGAGGGCATCGCCGACGCCGAGACCGTCGACACGGTGGTCAAGCAGAGCTTCGGCCGGCGCCTCGCCGTGCTCGGCCCGCTGGAGAACGCCGACCTCGTCGGCACCGACCTCACGCTCGACATCCACAATGTGGTGCTGCGCCATCTCGACCGCTCGCCGGAACCCTCGCCCTATCTCGCCGGGCTGGTGGCGGAAGGCAGGCTCGGCATGAAGAGTGGCGAGGGTTTTCGCACATGGGCGCCGGGAGAGCCGGAAGCCGTCCGCGCCCGCGTCTTCGAGCATCTGAAGAAATCGGCATCCAATCTGGGAGGATCGAATGCACAAGCCGACACGCCTGGCTGACGGAATCTCGCGCAGGCTGTTCCTGGGCGCAGCCGCCGCGCTGGCCGCGCCTGCCGTCCTGAGGGTCAGCAAGTCCTTCGCCGCCGATCCGGTCCGGATCGGCTTGGTAACCCCGCAGACCGGGCCGCTCGCCTTCTTCGGCGCGCCGGACCCGTTCATCCTCAAGCGCTTCGAGAAGCAGATCGCGGCCGGCATCCAGGTCAAGGGCGAGACGCGGCCCGTCGAGTTCGTCATCAAGGACAGCCAGTCGAGCGCCAACCGCGCCTCCGAGGTCGCGAGCCAGTTGATCCTCGACGACGAGGTCGACCTGCTGATCTCCGCCGGCGGGCCGGACACCGTCAACCCGGTGGCCGACCAGGCCGAGGTCAACGGCGTGCCGCTGGTCGCCAACAACTGCCCGTGGCAGCCCTTCGTGTTCGGCCGCAACAGCACGCCCGACAAGGGCTTCGACTGGACCTGGCTGTTCGCCTTCGGCCTCGAGGACGTGATCGCCGCCTACATGGCGCTGTGGGGCACGATCGAGACCAACAGGAAGGTCGGCATGCTGTTCGCCAACGACGCGGACGGCAATGCCTGGGGCGACGCCCAGTTCGGCTTCCCCGCCGCGCTCGCCAAGGCCGGCTATGAAGGCGTCGATTCCGGCCGCTACACGCCGATGGCGGAGGACTACACCGCCCAGATCACCGCCTTCAAGAACGCCGGCGTCGACATCGTGGTGGCCACGATGGTGCCGCCCGAGTTCTTCGCCTTCTGGACACAGGCCGCCCAGCAGGGCTTCAAGCCGAAGGTCGCCACCATCGGCAAGACGCTGCTCCTGCCGCAGACGTTGGAGACGATCGGTGCCATCGGCAACGGCCTGTCGACCGAAGTGGGCTGGCACCGCACCTTCCCCTACAAATCGCAGGTGACGGGCGAAACCGCGCCGGACCTGTGCGACGCGTGGGAGAAGGAGACGGGCAAGCCGTGGATTCAGCTCATCGGCTCCAAGCACGCTCTGTTCGAGGTCGCGCTCGATGTGCTGTCGCGCGCCGGCGATCCGGGCGACCGCGACGCCGTCGTCGAAGCGATCAGGGCGACCGACCACGAGACGCTTTCCGGCCGGGTCAAATGGGAAGGCTCGCCGATCCGCAACGTCACCAAGACGCCGATCGTCGGCGGCCAGTGGATGAAGAACGGCGACCGCTTCGACCTCGTCATCCGCGCCAACCCCACCGACCAGCCGATCCCCACCGAGGGCGGCCTGGCGGCGCTGTGAACGAGGAGACACGAGATGCGCTTCGATGAAGTCAACGACCTGCTCGAACCCGGCTACCTGACGCTCGAATCCGGCGTCGTCAGCTACGACGACGGCCGCCGCACCATTGCCGCGCTGACGCGCATGCCCCAGTCCCGGGCCAAGATGGTGCACTGGTGGTTCGGCTGGCTGGGCGGCACCGACCAGTACAAGCTCTGGCACCCGAAGGACCATGTCTTCAGCGACTGGGAGAACCGCAAGGACGGCAACTACTGGGGCGCCACCCATGTGGTCCGGGAATATCTCGGACGAGACGCCGATCCCACGATCCACGACCTGCGTGTGAATTTCGTCCATCCGCACGAATTCTTCGACCCGAAGCGCTACGACGCGTTCGACGGGGTTGCGGTGTGCGCCCGGCCGGGGGCGAAGGGCGTGCCGTTCACCATCGGGCATATGTGCCATTTCGTGCGCAACACCGACTACGGCTGCGAGATGCGGACGCGGTTCTGGCTCGGCGACATCAAGGATGCCGCGACCGGCGCGCCAGTGCCGGAAGACGTCGCGGCGAAGGTGCGCGCCGCGGCCGTGACCGAGCATTTCTGCCGCCGGCTGCACCAGCACGCAATCGAGGAAATGGGGTATCTCGCCGACATCCTGCCGGTGCTCTACCGGCAGGTCACCAGCGATACGTCGTTCTGAGCGAGGCCGGCAAGGCCGAGCATCTCTGGGAGGAGAAAATGACAGCTCGAAATGGAAGCATGCCGGGACTCAACCGCCGGGCGTTCCTGGCGGCCGCCACGACGGCGCTCGCCGCGCCGGTCGTCCTGCGCCATTCGCGCGCCTATGCGCAGACGCCGACGCTGAAGATCGGCCATGTCAGCCCGCGCACCGGGCCGCTGGCCGGCTTCGCCGAGGCCGACGACTACATCCTCGATGGCGTCGCCAGGGCTTACGGCAAGGGCATCGAGAACAACGGCAAGAGCTGGGCCGTCGAGATCATCTCGAAGGACAGCCAGTCGAACCCCAACCGTGCCGCCGAAGTCGCCTCCGAGCTGATCCTCAAGGACGAGGTCGACATCATCGTCGCCGCCTCGACGCCGGACACGGTCAATCCCGTCTCCGACCAGGCCGAGGTCAACGGCACGCCCTGCGTCACTACCGACTGCCCGTGGCAGCCCTATTTCTTCGGCCGCAACGGCGCGCCCGACACCGGCTTCCAGTCCACCTACCATTTCTTCTGGGGCCTGGAGGACGTCATCGCCTCGTTCCTCGCCATGTGGAACCATGACGGCGTGGCGAAGAAGGTCGGCGGCCTGTTCCCCAACGACGCCGACGGAAATGCCTGGGGCGATGCCGAGCGCGGCTTCCCCAAGCCGCTCGCGGAAGCCGGCTTCGCGCTCACCGATCCCGGCCGCTACCAGCCGCTGACCGACAATTTCACCGCGCAGATCTCCGCCTTCAAGGGCGCCGGCGCCGAGATCGTCACCGGCAACATGATCCCGCCGGACTTCGCCACCTTCTGGAGCCAGGCCGGCCAGCAGGGTTTTCGGCCGAAGATCGTCACCATCGGCAAGGCGCTGCTGTTCCCCTCCGTCATCGCCTCGCTCGGCGATCGCGGCGTCGGCCTCTCCTCCGAGATCTGGTGGACGCCGGACCATCCGTTCAAGTCGAGCCTGACCGGCGACAGCGCGCGCCAGCTCGCGGAAGGCTATTCGGCCGCCACCGGCCGCCCGTGGACGCAGCCGATCGGCTTCAAGCACGCGCTGTTCGAGGTGGTCGCCGACGTGGTGAAGCGCAGCGGCGACCTGGAGGACCCCGAGGCGATCGTCGCGGCGATCCGCGCCACCTCGCTGCCCACCATCGTCGGCCCGGTCGACTGGTCGAAGGGCCCGGTGAAGAACGTCACCAAGACGCCGCTCGTCGCCGGCCAGTGGCAGAAGCGCGGCGGCAAGGTCGAGCTGGTCGTCACCACCAACGCCAACGCGCCGGAGATCCCGGTCGGCGGCGACCTCGTCCTGCTGTCGTGATAGGCTCGGGCGGACGCCGGTACGGGACCCGGCATCCGCCCGTCACACCAACCGTGAAGGCGCCGACATCGTGACGATCCTCACCGCCACGGGCCTCTCCAAGCGCTACGGCGCCCTGACCGTCACCGACAATGTCTCGCTGTCGCTCGGCGCCGGCGAGGCGCTCGGCATCGTCGGACCCAACGGCGCCGGCAAGACGACGCTGTTCAACCTGATCGCCGGCACCGTGCGGCCCGACGCCGGCGCGATTCGTTTCGACGGCCGCGACGTCACCGCGCTGCCGGCGCGCGAGCGCTGCCATCTCGGCATCGCCCGCTCCTTCCAGATCCCGCACCCCTTCTCGGGCATGACAACCTACGAGAACGTGCTGGTGGGCGCCGCCTTCGGCCGCCGCGCCTCCGAGCGCGCCAGCGAGGCGCGCGCCGTCGAGGTGCTCGAGCTGACCGGCCTGAAGCGCAAGGCCAACACCTATGCGGGCGACCTCACCCTGCTGGAGCGCAAGCGGCTGGAGATGGCGCGCGCGCTCGCCAGCGATCCGCGCCTGCTGCTGCTCGACGAGATCGCCGGCGGCCTGACCGAGCCGGAATGCGTCGAGCTGGTCGCCACCATCAACGGCATCCGCGCCGAGGGCGTCTCGCTCATCTGGATCGAGCATGTCGTGCATGCGCTGCTCGCCGTCGTCGACCGCATCATGGTCATCGACTTCGGCAGGAAGATCGCGGAAGGGGAGCCGCGCGCCGTGATGGAGAGCCAGCAGGTCGCCGCCATCTACATGGGCATGGACGCGGAGATGGCGCATGGCTGAGCCGATCCTGTCGATCGCCAGCCTCAAGGCCGGCTATGGCGACTTCCAAGCGCTGTTCGGCATCGACCTGGAGGTCGGGCCGGGCGAGACGCTGGCCCTGATCGGCGCCAACGGCGCCGGCAAGACGACGCTGCTGCGCGCCATCACCGGCCTCGTCGGCTGCGCGCCCGCGATGGTCCGCCTCGACGGCCGGCCGATCGGCGGCATGCGGCCCGACCGCATCGCCGCCCTCGGCGTCGCCATGGTGCCCGAGGGGCGCCGGCTGTTCCGCTCGCTCTCGGTCGAGGAGAACCTGCTGATCGGCGGCGAGCGGGCGCGCCGCGGCGACTGGACGCTGGAGCGCGTCTACGACCTCTTCCCCATCCTGCGCGAGAGGCGGCGCAACCCTGCCACCGCGCTGTCCGGCGGCCAGCAGCAGATGGTCGCCATCGGCCGGGCTCTGATGGCCAATCCGCGCCTCATCCTGTTCGACGAGATCTCGCTCGGCCTGGCCCCGGTGGTGATCCGCGACATCTACGCCGCCGTTCCGGCGATCATGGCCTCCGGCGTCTCGGCGATCCTCGTCGAACAGGACGTCACGCGCGCGCTCGCCGTGGCGCGCAAGTTCGTCTGCCTGCAGGAAGGCCGCGTCTCGCTGGCCGGCCGGCCCGGCGAGCACGACCGGCAGGCCATCACCGCCGCCTATTTCGGGCTCGCGCGCTGATGGACTGGGTCAACGCAATCGTCCAGGGCGTGCTGATCGGCGGCCTCTATGCGCTGTTCGCCGCCGGCCTGTCGCTGATCTTCGGCGTCATGCGCCTCGTCAACATCGCCCATGGCGACATGATCGTCGCCGCCGCCTATCTGGCGCTGGTCATCGTCCAGGCGACCGGCCTCCACCCGCTCGCTTCGGCGCTGCTGGTGGTGCCGCTGATGGCGCTGATCGGCTACGCCATGCAGCGCGTCCTGCTCAACCCGACCATCGGCAAGGACCTCTTGTCGCCGCTGCTCGTCACCTTCGGCATCTCGGTGATCCTGCAGAACGGCCTGCTCGTCGCCTTCACCGCCGACAGCCGCCGGCTCGCCGCCGGCAGCATCGAGACGGCCAGCATCCAGCTCGCGCCGGGCTTGAGCCTCGGCGTGCTGCCGCTGCTGATGTTCGCGGCTTCCGTGCTGATCATCTTCGGCATGGAGCTCGTCTTCTTCCGCACCAGCCTGGGGCGCGCCTTCCGCGCCACGTCCGACGACCCGGAGGTCGCCCAGCTCATGAATCTCAACCGCAACCATGTCTTCGGCATGGCCATGGCGCTGTCGGCCGCAGTCGTGGCGATCGCCGGCATCTTCCTCGCGATCCGCACCAATTTCGACCCGGCGTCGGGCCCGGCCCGGCTGATCTTCGGTTTCGAGGCCGTCATCATCGGCGGGCTCGGCAATCTGTGGGGCACGCTGGCCGGCGGCGTCGTCCTCGGCGTCGCCCAGGCGGTCGGCGCCCAGATCTCGCCCGGCTGGCAGATCCTCGCCGGCCACCTCGTCTTCTTCCTCGTGCTCGGGCTGCGGCCCCGCGGCCTGTTCCCGAGGATGGACTGAGATGGCGCAGGCCTATTCGATCGAGCGCTCCACCCGCGCAAGCCGGATCACCGCCATCGTCGCGCTGCTGGCGCTCGCGGCCCTCGCCGCCGCGCCCTGGTGGGCCGGGCGCGCCGACCTGCGCCTGCTCGGCGAGGTTTATTCCTTCGTCGCGCTCGCCACGGTGGGGCCCCTCGTGGCCGCTTATGGCGGCCTCGCCGCCGTGGGCCCGCAGGCCTGTGTCGGCTGCGGCGGCTCTGCGCTGTTCGCGCTCGCCATGTTCCTCGGCGTCCATCCGCTCTTGGCGATCGTGCTCGCCGGCATCGCCGGCGCCCTCATCGCCATCCCCGTCGCGCCGCTGCTGTTTCGCCTCCAGGGCGCCTATTTCGCCATCGGCACCTGGGTGCTGGCCGAGGTCTTTCGCCTCGGCTTCGCCCAGGTCTCCTCGCTCGGCGGCGGCTCCGGCATCAGCCTGCCGGCGGGCGTCGTCGCCGGCATCGCCGCCTCGCGGCCGCTGCGCGAGATGCTGGTCTACTGGGTGGCGCTGGCGATTGCCGTCGCCGCGATCGGCTTCGTCGTGCTCCTGCTGCGCTCGCGCATCGGGCTGGCGCTGACGGCGCTGCGCGACAGCGAGCTCGCCTCCGAAAGCCTTGGCATCGACATCTGGCGCACCAAGCTCCTCGTCTATGTCGGCGTCGCCGGCCTCACCTCGATGACCGGCGCCTTCATCTTCCTGCAGAAGCTGCGCGTGTCGCCGGATGCGGCCTTCAGCGTCAACGACTGGACGGCTTACGTGATCTTCATCGCCGTCATCGGCGGCATCGGCACGATCGAGGGGCCGATCGTCGGCACGGTCATCTTCTTCCTGCTGCGCGAGACGCTGGCCGACCTCGGCACCACCTACCTGATGATCCTCGGCGCCGTCGCCATCCTCGTCATGCTGCGCGCGCCGCAGGGCCTGTGGGGTTGGTTTGCGGCACGCACCGGGCTAACTCTCGTTCCCGTCAGGCGACGCGTCGTCTTCTCCGATCAATCCAAGTGAGCGAAATGGCCGACCTCTCGAAGAAAGTCATCATCACCTGCGCCGTCACCGGCGGCATCCACACGCCGACCATGTCGGACGCCCTGCCCTTCACGCCCGAGGACATCGCCCGCCAGTCGATCGAGGCGGCGGAGGCGGGCGCGGCGATCCTGCATCTCCACGCGCGCGACCCCAGGGACGGCCGTCCGACGCCGGACCCGGCCGTGTTCATGCAGTTCCTGCCGCGCATCAAGCAGTCGACCGACGCCGTCATCAACGTGACCACCGGCGGCGGCCTCAACATGACGGTCGAGCAGCGGCTGGCCGCGCCGCTGCAGGCCAAGCCCGAGATGTGCTCGCTCAATATGGGCTCGATGAACTTCGGCATCTACCCGCTCGCCGACCGCTATTCCTCGTGGAAATACGAGTGGGAGGAGCCCTACCTGCGCGGCACCGACGACTTCATCTTCCGCAACACCTTCCGCGACATCGAGCGCATCCTGAAGATGCTCGGCGAGGAGCACGGCACCAAGTTCGAGCACGAGTGCTACGACGTCGGCCATCTCTACAACGTCGCCCATTTCGTCGACCGCGGGCTGCTGAAGCCGCCCTTCTTCGTGCAGATGATCTTCGGCATCCTCGGCGGCATCGGGCCGGACATGGACAATCTGCTGTTCATGAAGCGCACCGCAGACCGCCTGTTCGGCGACGCCTACCGCTGGTCGGTGCTGGCGGCGGGCCGCTTCCAGATGCCGTTCGCCACGCAGGCAGCCATGCTCGGCGGCTCGGTCCGCGTCGGGCTCGAGGATTCGCTCTATATCGGCCGCGGCAAGCTCGCCGGCTCCAATGCCGAGCAGGTGCGCAAGATCAGGACGATCCTGACCGAGCTCGGCCACGAGATCGCGACCCCCGCCGAGGCGCGCCAGATCCTCGGCCTCAAGGGCGGCGACCTCGTCGGATTCTAGCACCTGACCGTGCGGGGCGTCATGTTCCGCACGGCTTCACCCGCCGCCGACCTCCACCGCGCCGATCCCCGAAATCTCGAAGCGGTAGCCAAAGGTTCCGGCCGGAAAGCGCGTCGTCGCGATGCTGCCCGTCATCACCACCTGCCCCGCGCGCAGGCCGCGTCCGCGCTCGGCGAGATGGTTCGCCAGCCACGCCAGCGGCACGAAGGGATGGCCGAGCGCATCGGCGCCGCGGCCGCGCGTCAGCTCCGCGCCGTCCTGCCGGACGACGCCGACCACCTCGTCGAGGCGAGCCGGCGGCGGCACGAACGTGCCGAGAACGATCCCCGCATTCCACGAATTGTCGGCCACCAGCGTCGCGCAGTCGAGCGCGCGATAGTCGGCGTTGCGGTCCTCCACCAGCTCGATCGCCGCGGCCACGGCGTCGACCGCAGCACCCGCGCTTTCCGGGGTGAACGGCGCCCCGTCCGGCGCCAGGTCGCGACCAAGCCGGACGCAGGTCTCGAACTCGAGGCCGAGGTGGTGGTAGTCGGCGAGCCGCAGATGCGCACCGGATTTCAGCACCCGCCGCGCGAAGACGGAGCCGGCGATGGGATGGTCGATGCCGCACATCTCCTGCATGCGCCTCGACGTCAGGCCGATCTTGTAGCCGGCGATGCGGTCGTCCCCGATGATGCCCGCGACATGGGCGTCCTGCGCCCGGTAGGCGTCGGCCAGCCCGTCGAGCCCTTCCAGCCGGTGGAAGCGCGTGCCGTCGCGGTGCTCCGAAATCAGCGTCGCGGCGATCCGGTCGATTGTCTGCGTCAACGTCCTGCCTCCTGCCGTAGCAACCGCGCCCCTCAATAGACGGGCACATGGTCGGGATCGAGCCTGAGGTCGATGAGCAGCGGCCTGCCGCCGCCCGCGATCGCCTCGCCAACCCTGTCGAGGTCGGCCCCGTTGCGGACCGTCACGCCGTGGCCGCCGAGCGCCTGCGCCAGCGGCGCGAAATCCGGCCAGTCGAACGTCACCAGCCCGGGATCCATCCCCTTGGCGCGGAGCTGCATGTGCTCGACGCCGTAGCTGCCGTCGTTGCAGACCACCACGATCAGGTCCGTGCCGTGCCGCGCCGCGGCGTTGAACTCGGCCAGCCCGCCGAGCATGAAGCCGCCGTCGCCGACGAACAGTGCGACCGGCCGCTTCGGCTCCGCCGCGCCGGCCCCGACCGCATAGCTCATGCCCAGCCCGATCGAGCCGGAATTGCCGGTGTGCAGCAGGTGCCGCGGATGCGGCACGTCGATGAGTTGCAGCGCCTTCACCATGAAGCGCCCGTAGTCGATCACCAGGACCCGGTCCGGCGGCAGCATCCCGTCGAGCCGCGTCAGCGCGTCGACATAGTCGAGCCGCCCGCCGCCGCGCGCCTGCCCTGTCACCGGGAGCGCCGCCGCGCCGTCGAGCGAAAGCTCCTGCCGGAACCCCGAGGGCGCGACCTCGGCCTCGTCCAGCCAGTGGACGATCGCCTCGACGGTCTCGGCAACACCGGCGATGAGACCGACGTCGGGCACATGCCAGCGTCCGAGGTCGGCCGCTGCCGGGCTCACCTGCACGACGCGCTTGCCCTTGAGATAGGCGCCATGGGAGGTCGTGTAGCCGGTCAGGCTCGCCCCGAACGAGATCACGCAGTCCGCTTTCAGGATCGCCTCGACGGCCGCCGGCGTGCTCAGCGTCCCGAACACGCCGAGATCGCCGTCTTGTCCGCGAAACAGCCCCTTCGCCTTCAGCGTGGTGGCGAGCGGGGCGTCGAGCCGCCGCGCCAGCCGCAGCAGCGCCGCGCGGGCCTCGTCGTCCACCGCCCCGCGCCCCGCGAGCACGATCGGCCGCCGCGCCGCCGCGAGGATGCCGACCGCATTGTCGAGATCGTCGCCCGCCGGCGCGACCTTCGGCGGCGACGGCGGCACGAGCAGCGGGCAGGCCTCGTAGGGCACGACCTCATGCTGCATGTCGGTCGGGATGTCGAGCGCGACCGGTCGGCGCTCCATCTGCGCTCGGCGGACCGCGCGGGCGAGATCGGCGACCGCGGTCGCGGGCGAGCGCACCTGCTCGAAGCCGGCGCCGGTGGCGATCACCAACTCGCGCTGCGGGATATCCTGCAGGTTCTCGCGGTCGCCAAAGGCCGTGTCGCCGCACAGGAGCACGACCGGCGTGAACGACTTCACGCCCTCGATGAGGGCGGTCAGCGTGTTGCTGACGGCCGGCCCGTGGGTGACGCTGGCCAGCCCTACCTTGCCCGACAGGGCGGCATAGCCGATGGCCATCAGCGCGGCGCTGCTCTCGTTGGCGGCGCCGAGGAAGCGGCCGCCATGCTCGCGCACGAAGCTGTCGACGAGATAGAGGTTGGCGTCGCCGACCAGCCCGAACATCGGCCCCAGGCCGCTCTCCGCGAGCGCGCGGGCCATCGCCTGGTAGACTTTCAGGCCGCTCATCGGGAGCCCTCCCGCTTCGTCTCGATCCGGCGTCGGCGGCGCCCTTTCGGGGCGCCGCCGCGGGCCTGCGTGGGAGGAGGCGCGGAAGCCTACTTGCCGAAGAACGTGTCCGGCACCGTGTCGAGCGGCACCACGATGGAGGTGTCGGCCTTGATGAGGGCCCGGTCCTCCGGCGTCAGCTCGTGCACGTCGAGATTGTAGCGGCCGGCGCTGACGGCGTTGGCGAAGACGTATTTCTGGGTGCCGGCGTCGCCGCCGCTCACCTTCCAGAACGTGTCCTCGGCCGCCTTCGGGTCGGCACGCACCTTCTTGACCGCCTCGCCGAGCGCCGCGGCGAAGTTCCTGGCCGCCTCGTCGCTCATGCGGTTGTAGCCGACCACGACCTGGATGTGGGTCGGCTCGCCCGCCGGCCGCACGTCGGCGCTCTGCAGCACGATCTTGAGCTCCGGATAGGTCAGCAGCACGCGCGTCGTGTCCGGCTCCCAGCCCATCGCGAAATCGGCCGTCCCGGCCAGCACCTGGGTGACGCCGGCGAGCAGGTTCGGCACCGGGACGACCTCGTAGCCGTTGCCGGGCTCGAGGCCGTACTTGGCCTTGATCTGCGCTGCCGTCAGCTTCCACAGCCCACCCATCGGGACGGCGACCTTCTTGCCCTTCAGGCCGTCGGCCGAGGTGATCTTGTCCGTCTTGCCGATCAGGTCGGCATTGGCCGTCGCATAGGTCGAGATGATGCGCACCGGCCCGCCCTTGGCCGCGAAGGCCGCGAAGCCGGCCGCGCCGCCCGGCAGCATGTCGAACTCGCCCGCGGTGAACGCGGTCCAGACCGTCGGCACGGTCGGGTACAGCTTCACGTCGACCTCGATGTTGTGCTTGGCCTGCAATTCCTTGTCCTGGCCGAGCACGACGAGCGGCACGCCGCCGAGGTCGGTGGTGAGACCCGCGATGGAGACCTTGTCGGCCGCCTGGGCGGAGGTGGCTGCGAGGCCGGCGGCGACCAGGCCGGCGCAGACGACTGCCGAGCGAAGCATCGCCCGGCAAGCTGAATTCAACGTTCCCATTCTGGTTATCCTCTTGTTAAGGTTTGTCTACTGCGTCTGTTCAAGCAGCGACGCCACGGACAGGCAAAGCAGGTCTTCATTCCGTTTCGTCGCCACGTGAATTCCGATCGCCCGGCCGTCCGGCGCGTGCCCGCAGGGCATGCTGATCGCCGGCCAGCCGAGGAGGTTGTAGATGTGGATCTGCTCCCAGACCGTCGCGATCTCGTCGATGCCGGGAATGCCCTGCCCGTCATGGAGCACGGGATTGCCGTCGATCGACCAGGACAGGCACGGCATGGTCGGGCAGATGATGTAGTCGTAGGCCGCGTAGCGCCGCACGAAGTCGGTGTTGAACTGCGACCGCTTCTCGCGCGCCCTGAGATACGTGTCGAACGTCACGCGGTTGCCCGATTCCACCAGCGGCAGCAGTTGCCGGTCGACCAGCTCGGGCGCCTTCTCCAGCCAGGGTCGAAGCATCATCGCCAGCGGCGGATGCCACAGATGCGTCAGCCACTCGTTGGTCGACGGAAGGTCGAACGCGCCCTCCTCGATCTCGAGCCCTTCGCCGCGCAACCGCGCCACGGCCGCCGCGCAGGCGTCCGCGATGACGGGATCGACGGGCAGGCCCGGGAACTCCGCGATGTAGAGGCCGCGCCGCCTGCGCAGATCGCCGAGGTCGACCTCGGCGCGCCAGTCGAGCGCCTCGGCTTCGCATAGCGGATCGAGCGGCGATGCGCCGGCGAGGCCCCGCATGGTCAGCACCGCGTCTTCGAGTGTGCGCGACAGCACGCCGTGATGCGCGCGCCCTTCCCACAGGTCGGCGCGCGGCCAGTAGGGGATGCGCCCGTAGCTCGGCTTGAAGCCGACCAGCCCGCACAGGGCCGCCGGCATGCGCACGGAGCCGCCGCCGTCGGTGCCGTGCGCGACCGGGCCGATGCCGGCCGCAACGGAGGCAGCCGCGCCGCCGCTCGACCCGCCCGGCGTGTCGGTGAGCCTGAGCGGGTTGCGGCACGGCGCCGCCAGCAGGTTCTCGGTATTGCCGTAGGCGGCGAAGGCAGGCGTGTTCGACTTGGCGAAGACGATCGCCCCGGCCCGCTTGAGATTGGCCGCCGCGGCGCCGTCGAAGTCCGGCACGTTGTCCCTGTTGATGGCGCTGCCGATGGTCGTGCGGATGCCGGCCGTCGGCTCCGTGTCCTTGATCGAGATCGGCAGCCCCGCCAGCACCGGCACCTCGCCGCCGCGCATGTAGAGCGCTTCGAGCCGCCGCGCCTCGGCCAGCGCCTTGTCGGGAACGATGGTGAGGAAGGCCGAGGTCGCCTCGTTGACCTCCTCGGCCTTCGCCAGCGTCGCCTCCATCAGCTCCACGGGGGAGAGCTCCCGCGCCTTCATCAGCGCGAGCAGCTTGGAGACCGGCAGGGCGAGCAGATCGGTCATGGCCGGCCCGTCAGTTCAGCGCCGGCACGACTTCGGTGGCGAGCCGCTTGATGCATTTGAGGATGTCCTCGTGCGTCGCGTAGTCGAGCGTGACGTCGACGCGGTCGAAGCCCATCTTCTTCATCCGCAGCAGCTTTTCGATGACCAGGTCCGGCGTGCCGAACGCGTTGGGCATCGTGTCGTAGATGACCTTGAAATTGTCGAGGAAGCCCTCGCCATAGGTCGGGTTCGGCGTGCCCGCCCGCTCGGCCACCACGCGCTTGTATTCGACGTAGCGGTTGACGTAGGCCATCGTGCCGTAGCCGGCCTGGTCGCGCACCTCCTCGAAATTGTCGCCCACCCAGCCGGGCACCAGGATGCTCTTGGTGTTGTCGGGAGCCGCCTCCGCGATGGGCTTGCCGGTCTTCCACGCCTCGTCATAGGCGTCGAGCCAGATGCCGACGTCCTCCCAGCTGTCGACAAGCGTGCCGGTCATGAAGCCGAGCTTGCGGTCGCCCGCATATTTGGCGGCCGGGATCGAGTTGCCGGCCGAGCCGAGCGGCGGATGCGGGCGCGAGGTCGGCTTCGGGCAGACGCTCAGCTCGGGGAACTGGAAGAACTTGCCGTCGAAGGAGAACTTGTCCTGCGTCCACGAGCGCACGATGATCTCCAGCGCCTCGTCCGACTTGCCGACGGTGTCCTTGAGCGGCACCTTGTAGACGTCCGACGTGAAGGGCGTGTTGCCCTTGCCGACGCCGAAATAGAGCCGGCCGTTGCTGATGATGTCGATCGCCGCCCAGTTCTCGGCGACCGTCAGCGGATGGTGGAACGGCAGGATGACCACGCCGGGGACGATCTTGATCTGCTCGGTCGCCTGAGCGATCGCGGCCATCACGGTGGTGATCGGCGCGGTGCTGTTGACCGGGAACTTGAAGTGCTGCTCCGACACGCCGAACGCGGCCAGCCCCATTTCGTCGGCGTAGCGGGCTTCTGCGACCACGTCGCGGATCCGGTCCTGTGCGGTCGAATCGCTGCGCACGTAGCCCTGGGTCAGGATTCCGATTTCCATGGTTGTCTTCCCTCGGTTGTTGCGGGGCGCGCCGTCCGGCGCGCATTCGTTCGTCAGCTCGATGCGTTGCCGACGATCATCTTGTGGATCGTCTCCCTGAAGGCGACGAAGTCGGCGGTGCCGGGAGCCGGCTCCTCGGAGGCGACGAAGGTCTTCAGGATCTTCGCCGGCCTGCCGAGCAGGATGACGCGGTCGGCCAGTATGAAGGC
>Ga0066256_1001198_pt1 | contig 38707 bp, 38 predicted proteins | sample ThiBio_1000_biof_FD_87107 | JGI IMG/M metagenome (GOLD analysis project Ga0066256, IMG submission 87107) | Wastewater bioreactor microbial communities from Cape Town, South Africa - Thiocy_expt_1000_biof (version 2) | ecosystem: Engineered > Bioreactor > Thiocyanate-remediating >... | reverse complement strand
GCAGCACCTCGCCGGCGAGGCGCAGGCATTCACCGGCGAAGAAATCGAAGATCTGGCCGGCGCGGATGGTTTCGCCGATGGCTTCGGGCAGGGTCTTGCCTTCCTCGCGGGCGAGCAGGCGGCCGAGTTCTTCCTTGCGGGCGATGATCTCGTCGGAGGTCTTTTTCAGGATAGCATGGCGCTCCAGGATGCCCGAGCGCGACCACGCCGGGAAGGCGGCCCTGGCGGCGGCGATGGCAGACGCGACGTCTGCGGCGCTGCCGGAGGCGTATTCGCCGACGATGTCATTGGTGTCGGACGGATTGATGTTGGCGGTGGCGTTGGTGCCGGTCCATTCGCCGGCGATCAGGTTCTGATAGATGGTCATGGCTCCGGGAGCCTCCTTTCGGATGTGTGGAGGAGGTCCGCTGCCCTGGGAGAATGCGACGGACCTTCCGTGAACTAGAGTTGCTGCACCACGATCTCTTCCTCGGCGGCGACCGCCAGGGGATTGCGCAGCGGCAAGCCGAATTCGCTCACCTCGATTTCGAAGACATCGCCCGCCTGCGGCTTGATGCCGTCGGCGAAGGACAGGGTGGCGGTGCCGAACATGTGGACGTGGATATCGCCCGGTGCGCGGAACAGGCCGTATTTGAAGTGGTGATATTCGAGGTTGGCGAAGGTGTGCGACATGTTCGCTTCACCCGAGAGGAACGGCTTTTCGAAAATCACCTCGTTGCCGCGCTTGATGCGCGACAGGCCGCGAATATCGTCCGGTGCCGCGCCGATGCGGATTTCCGGACCGAAGCTTGCCATGCGCAGCTTGGAATGGGCGAGGTAGAGATAGTTGATGCGCTCGGTGACGTGGTCGGAGAACTCGTTGGAGAGTGCAAAACCGATGCGGAACGGCGTGCCGTTGTCGGCGATCACGTAGATGCCGGCCATTTCCGGCTCCTCGCCGCCGTCGAGCGCGAAGGAGGGGGAGATGAGGTCGGCGCCGGGGGCGGCGGCCTGCGTGCCGTTGCCCTTGTAGAACCATTCCGGCTGCACGCCCTTTTCGCCGGCCTTCGGCTTGCCGTTCTCGATGCCCATCCTGAACATCTTCATGGAGTCGGTCAGCGTTTCTTCCGCCGCCTCGGTGGCCTTCTTGTGCATGGAATCGCGCGTTGCCGCGGAACCCAGATGGGTGAGGCCGGTGCCGGTCAGGTGCAGGTGGGCCGGATCGGGATGGGTGATCGGCGGCAGCAGACGGCCTTCGGCATAGGCCTTTTCCAGATCGACGGTTTCGCCGAGACCCTTGGCGGCGATCACGTCCGCCAGGCTCTTGCCGGCATTGGCGGCTTCCATGGCCAGCGCATAGACGCTGCCGGCGCCGACGACGGCCTTCGCTTCGCCACCCACTTCACGCACGGCGACGACGATGGCGCCGTCCGTGCCCTTGACCTGAGAAATCAACATTCGTTCGTTCCTTTTCCGGGTCGAGAGGAGTCAAAAGGATCCCGTTCCGCCCGAAGGCGGTCAACTCCATGCTCTTGCTTGTCGGGGACTGGCGCTTCGGCTCAGCCCTTGTTCTTGTTGTAGACGTCGAAGAAGACGGCCGCGAGCAACACCAGGCCCTTGACGAGCTGCTGGTAATCGATGCCGAGGCCCATGATCGACATGCCGTTGTTCATCACGCCCATGATGAAGGCACCGATGACCGCACCGGTGATCTTGCCCACGCCGCCGGAAGCCGAGGCGCCGCCGATGAAGCAGGCGGCGATGACGTCCAGTTCGAAGCCGACGCCGGCCTTGGGAGTGGCCGAGTTCAGGCGTGCGGCGATGATCATGCCGGCGAGAGCGGCGAGCACGCCCATGTTGACGAAGGCGTAGAAGGTCAGCCGCTCGGTGTTGATGCCCGAAAGCTTGGTCGCCTTCTCGTTGCCGCCGAGCGCGTAGATGCGGCGGCCGATGGTCGAGCGGTTGGTGATGAAGGTGTAGAGCGCGATCAACAGCGCCATGACGACCAGCACGTTCGGGAAGCCGCGATAGGTCGACAGCTGGAAACCGATGAAGATGGCGACGGCGCCGATGATGGCCATCTGCAGCGCGAAGAACACCATCGGCTCGTTTTCCGAACCGTGCAGCTCATTGGTGCGGCGCTTCTTCAGGCCGAAATAGACGGCGGCGATAACCAGCACCACGACGACGACGAGGGCGAAGAAGTTGGTGACGACCGTCGGAGCCGGGTTGGCGAAGGCCAGCAGGTCCGGAACGAAGCCGGTCGACAGCAGCTGGAAGTCCTTCGGGAAGGGGCCGATCGGGCGGTTCTGCAGCACGAGATAGGTCAGGCCGCGGAAGACGAGCATGCCGGCCAGAGTGACGATGAAGGACGGGATCTTCTGGTAGGCGACCCAATAGCCCTGCATGGCGCCGGCGACGCCGCCGAGGATGAGGCAGATCGGCACGACGATCGAGAAATGCAGGCCCCATTTCACCAGCATGATCGCTGACAGGCCGCCGATGAAGGCGACGATGGAACCGACCGACAGGTCGATATGTCCGGCGACGATGATCAGCAGCATGCCCAGCGCCATGATGACGATGAACGAGTTCTGCAGCACGAGGTTGGTGATGTTGACCGGCCTAAACAGCACGCCCTGGGTGATGACCTGGAAGAAGACCATGATCACCACGAGCGCGACCAGCAGGCCGTACTCGCGGATGTTGTTTCGAAGGTAGCTTCCGATCGAAGTGGTGTTTGAAGCGCTGGTTTCGCCGGCCATTAATTTTTCTCCCCAGAGCGCATGATGGCGCGCATAATCGATTCCTGGCTTGCCTCTTCCTTCGGAAGCTCGGCAACGATGCGCCCTTCGTTCATGACGTAGATGCGGTCACAGGTTCCAAGGAGCTCGGGCATTTCCGACGAAATCATCAGGATGCCTTTGCCTTCTGCGGCAAGCTGGTTGATGATGGAATAAATCTCGAATTTGGCGCCCACGTCGATACCGCGCGTCGGCTCATCGAGGATGAGTATTTCAGGGTTTGTGAACAGCCATTTCGACAGGACGACCTTCTGCTGGTTGCCGCCGGACAGGTTGACCGCTTCCTGATAGATGGAGTGCGAGCGGATGCGCAGGCGCGAACGATAGTCCGTGGCGACCTGGGCTTCGCGCCGCGTATCGATGACGCCGTTGCTGGCCACCGCCGAAAGATTGGCGAGCGAGGTATTGTGCATGATGTTGTTGATCAGCACGAGACCCAGGTGCTTGCGGTCTTCGGTGACATAGGCAAGGCCGGCATCGATCGCCTTCGGGATGGTGCTGACGTCGACCGGCTTGCCGTGCATCGACACCTCGCCGGTGATCTTGTGGCCCCAGGAGCGGCCGAAGATGCTCATGGCGGTTTCGGTGCGGCCGGCGCCCATGAGGCCGGCGATGCCGACGACTTCGCCGGCGCGCACGTTGAAATTGACGTCGTGCAGGAATTGCCGGTCGCGATGCTGCTGGTGGAAGACGTTCCAGTTCTTCACTTCGAGCAGCACCTCGCCGATTTTTGGCTCGCGCGGCGGATAGCGGTCTTCCATGTCGCGGCCGACCATGCCCTTGATGATCCGGTCTTCGCTGATGTCTTCCTTGTGACAGTCCAGCGTTTCCACGGTGCCGCCATCGCGCAGGATGGTGATCTTGTCGGCGACCTTCTTGATCTCGTTGAGCTTGTGCGAAATGATGATAGACGTCAGGCCCTGGCTGCGGAATTCCATAAGCAGCTGCAGGAGCGCGTCGGAATCCGTTTCGTTGAGCGAGGCGGTCGGTTCATCGAGGATCAGCAGGCGCACCTTCTTGGAGAAGGCCTTGGCGATCTCGACCAGCTGCTGCTTGCCGACGCCGATATCGGTGATCAGCGTCGAGGGCGCTTCCTTGAGGCCGACCTTGGCCAGCAGTTCGCGCGTGCGTGAAAAGGTTTCCCGCCAGTCGATGACGCCTTTGGCGGCGATTTCGTTGCCGAGGAAGATGTTTTCGGCGATCGACAGCAGCGGCACCAGCGCCAGCTCCTGGTGGATGATGATGATACCGAGATCTTCGCTGTCGGAAATGGTGGAAAAGGCGCGGACCTCACCGTCGTAGTGGATCTCGCCATCGTAGGTCCCGGCGGGATAGACGCCGCTGAGAACCTTCATCAGTGTCGACTTGCCGGCGCCGTTTTCGCCGACGAGTGCATGGATCTCTCCTTCGCGGACCTTGAAATTGACGTTGTCCAGCGCCTTCACGCCCGGAAACGTCTTGGTAATATTCCGCATTTCGAGAATGATGTTTTCCATGTCAGTCACATTCCAGGGCGGCCGCAACGTCAGCGCGGGGCCAGCCGGCAATAAATACCTCCATATCGTACGGGGATCCGCGATGAAACACGGACCCCCGGCCAATAGCGAGGATTAGTTGTCGATCTGCTCGGCGGTGTAATAGCCGGACGTGGTCAGGATGTCCTTGGCATTCGTCTTGTCGACGGCAACCGGCTTCAGCAGGTAGGACGGAACGACCTTGACGCCGTTGTCGTAGGTCTTGGTGTCGTTGACTTCAGGCTCCTTGCCCTGCATCAGCGAGTCGACCATCCCGACGGCGACCTTTGCCAGTTCGCGCGTATCCTTGAAGACCGTCGAATACTGTTCGCCGGCAAGGATGGACTTGACCGACGGCAGTTCAGCGTCCTGGCCGGTGACGATCGGCATCTTCAATTCGCCGGAACCGTAGCCGACACCCTTGAGAGCCGACAGGATGCCGATGGACAGGCCGTCATACGGAGACAGAACGCCGTTGACGTGACCGTCGGTGTAGGTCGAGGACAGCAGGTTTTCCATGCGGGCCTGTGCAACGGCACCGTCCCAACGCAGCGTGCCGACCTGTTCCATGCCCGTCTGGCCGGACTTGACGACGATGTCGCCGCTGTCGATCAGCGGCTGCAGAACCGACATGGCGCCGTCATAGAAGAAGAAGGCGTTGTTGTCGTCCGGCGAACCGCCGAAGAGTTCGACGTTCCACGGCTTCACGTCGGCGAAGTTTGCCTTGAGGCCGTCGACGAGGCTGGTGGCCTGCAGGACGCCGACCTGGAAGTTGTCGAAGGTCGCGTAGTAGTCGACATTGCCGGAATCGCGGATCAGGCGGTCATAGGCGATGACCTTGACGCCTGCATCGTGCGAGCGCTGCAGGATGTCGGACAGCGTCGTGCCGTCGATGGCGCCGATGACGAGAACCTTGGCACCCTTGGTAACCATGTTTTCGATCTGGGCGAGCTGGTTCGGAATGTCGTCGTCAGCAAACTGCAGGTCCGGGGTGTAGCCGGCTTCCTTGAACAGCTTTTCCATGGTCTCGCCGTCCGAGATCCAGCGCGTGGAGGTCTTGGTCGGCATGGAGATGCCGACGACGCCTTTGTCCTGCGCGAGCGCGGGCATGACGAACGAGGCGACGCCGATGGCGGTCGCTGCGAACAACGAAAGAAGGGTCTTCATTTCTCTCTCCCTTGGTGATCAATGCGGCAGGTGTTGTTTGCACCCGCCCTGAAACTGTGGGCCAGTCGAGAACAAGCGCACCAACGGGTCCGAAGACACCCTGATGATCTCGCCAGCCTTTTCATCTGCTCCCAGCACACCTCCGCAAACTCGTCTTTTTTCCCATAACTGTCAAATCGAATAAATTGCATCTGCTATATCAAAAATGATATAGTGAGCGCATTCAGAACGTGACTGCCGGCATGCGCCGGAAAGGTTATCATGACAAAGCATTCTCAGCCATCATGGCCTGAAAATACGCCGCTTTCCACCGATATCGACGCGCTGGCCCTTCTCAAGTCGGGGCTCAAGCTGACTCATCTCAGCATGCTGGTGACAATCGAGGACCACGGCCAGATCAGCGCGGCGGCAGAGGCGATGAACATATCGCAACCGGCGGCGTCGCGGATGCTGTCGGAGATGGAATCGATCCTGCGCACGCCGCTTTGCGAGCGGGTGGCGCGCGGCGTGATGCTGACCAAATACGGTGCGGCGCTGGCCAAGCGGGCACGAAAAATCCTGCTGGAGCTGCGCGAGGCCAACCGGGAACTGGCGGAACTGCGCACCGGCAATGGCGGATCGGTGTTCATCGGCGCGGTGACGGCGCCGGCGATCAGCCTGGTGGTGCCGGCGATCCACAAGGTGACGGCGAGTTATCTCGGCATCGAGATCAACGTGCAGGTGGAGACGAGCAATGTGCTTGCCCGCGAACTGCTGGCGGCGCGGCATGATTTCGTCATCGGCCGCATTCCCGACGATCTCAATCCGCGGCTGTTCCATGTGCACGAGATCGGCATCGAGCGTGCCTGTCTGATGGTGCGCGAGGGCCATCCGCTGCTCGGCAAGCCGGCCGCCAGCCTTTCCGACCTGCCGGCGTTCGACTGGGTGTTCCAGCCGCCGGGCACGCTGTTGCGCCGCACCGTCGAGGATATCTTCGTGACCGCCAACGTGCCGCTGCCGGAAAACATCATCAACACCTCCTCCCTGCTGCTGACGGCGGCGGTGGTCTGCAAATCCGATGCGATCGCCCCTGTCGCCGTCGACATGGCGCAGTTCCTGGCCGGACAGAGTTCGCGGGCCGGCGATATCCGCATCCTGCCGATCGATTTCGAGATCAACGTCAAGCCCTACAGCCTGATCACGGTGCGCGAGCGCGAGCTGCCGCCGAGCGCCCGGCTGCTCTACGATATCATCCTGGAGGAAAGCCTGGCGCTGGCGGCCGCCTGACCAGCCCGGCGCCATCTTCAGCCGCCATTCTGGCGGCCAAAGAAGGAGACGACATGCTGTTCGGTCAATCGCTGTTCCAGTCGGTGCTGGAGCGGCTGGAGCAGGAGAAATCCGAGGAGGAAGACGAGGCGCCGGTGGCCTCCGCCTATCGCGTGCGGGGTTTTTCCACCGGTTTTGTGGCCACGACCATGGAGGGCGCCATCGGCAGCCGCCATGCGGAACGCTCCTATCTCGAGGTGCTGGAGGACACGCCGCCGCCGGTGCCGGAGGAGGAACCGGTGATGCCGGACCATCTGTTGCGGCTCCTGCCGGAAGAAATTGCCGAGGACCTTGCCCTGTCGCCGTCGGACGGCGTGGCGCGGCTCAACGAAAAACGCCGTCTGTTTGCCAAGTTCAATCACCCCGACGGCGTGCACGAAGATTTTCGCGACAACGCCACGATCCGCATGACCATCGCCAACCTGATGATCGACGAGGCGCTGCGCCGGCTGGACGCATAGAGCAATTGCCGCAAAAGTGCGCAGCGGCTCTGCGTCCGGGATTGTGTAAAAATAAAAGTATAGGGCGTATTCGCGATACGCAGAAAAGCGGACACTCTAAGGCCGCCCTCATCCGCCCCCGCCTGGATGGCCTGCACATGTCTGTGCCCGCAAAACCTTGCTGTTTCGCACGGGGTTTGTTGTGCCCTCTCGCCGGAGTCACGGTGGGCGCGGCAATGCCTTTGGCCGGGGAGGGGCTCGCGCTCAGTCCTGCTTGTTGTCCGCAGGCGCCTCGTCGCCATCGTCCAGGTTCTGGGCTGGCGTGTTTGTCGCGGCCGGCTCCTGCGGATTGAAGGTCAGGAGCAGCATATAGGCGGCATAGGCACCGGCTGCACCGGCCAGGATCGCCCAGAACGGCTGCGCCGCCACGAGTTCGACGATCGCCCAGCCGAAACAGGACCCGACGATCGCCAACCGCACCCAGAGCGGTCGGTAGGTAGGGTGGCTCGGATCGATCAACTGCATGGCGGCTTCCCTGTTGTTCCTGACGTGTTGCCGCCCTGTATAGCATGACGGCGGCGCGGGAAACTCCTTTACGGTTCCGCCGCCTCTCTGCCTATTTCGACCGGCCGACGCTGCTTGGTAATCGCCGTCGGCACATCATAGTTCGCCACCGCGCAATTTTCGCATTGAAGCGCAACCGATCCTGGGTTAAAGAACGCCTCACCAGACGACGAGCGAATCTTTTCGCCGCGGCACGCACCCGTAGCTCAGCTGGATAGAGTGTTGGATTCCGATTCCAAAGGTCACAGGTTCGAATCCTGTCGGGTGCGCCAAATGCCGCCGATTGCCCTCTACAGTACGCCATAGCCGCCAAAACTGCGGGTGCGTAAAGAGTCGGAAGCAGCAGAGCGAAAAATACGTAGAAACGGCGGCGTTTCGCGGCACAAAAGTTCGAATCACGCAGGGTCGGAATGACGGTTTTCGTCTGGCAGATCGTACTCGATCTCCATCCTCCATGCTGCACTCGACGGACACGGCCACATCTTGCCCATCGTCATCTGGATGAAGGGCGGTTCGGTTCGAAGCGGGATTCAGTGTCCTTCGTTGAGGGAAATCCCGCATTTTGCTAGGCTGGGCTCTGCCCTAGCTTTCGTCATCACAGGACAAAACTCAATGAGGCGCTGCTATGTCTGACCAGAAAGCTTCCGATAAGAACCCGCAAGCCGACCCCGCAGAGGAGAATGCGTTTTTTCCCTCACGCTACTCGCTCAGCCAGTTCACCTCGCCGAAATCCGACCTGAGCGGCGCGGACTATCCCAATCCCTACAAGGGCGGGAAGAAGGTGCTGATGATCGGCGCCGACGAGCGCTATCTGCTGACCGACAACGGCAGCTTCTTCTCGACCGGTAATCATCCCGTCGAGACGCTGCTGCCGATGTATCACCTCGACAAGGCGGGCTTCGCCTTCGACGTAGCAACCGTGTCAGGTAACCCGGTCAAGTTCGAGTATTGGGCGATGCCATTCAAAGATGAAGAGGTGAAGGGCTTCTTCGCGAAGTATCATCCGCAGTTCAAGCAGCCGCTGAAGCTCTCCGACGTTGTAAAAGGCGGCCTCGATGACTATATCGCGATCTTCGTTCCCGGTGGACATGGCGCCCTGATCGGCCTGCCTGAAAGCAAGGACGTCGCGGCGGCGCTCGAATGGGCAGCGGCGAAGGACCGGTTCGTCATCTCGCTATGCCATGGCCCGGCGGCGTTCCTGGCGGTGGGCGGCAGCGATATCTATCGCGGTTACAAGATCTGCGCCTTTCCGGACATGCTCGATGCCAAGACCCCGGACATCGGCTACATGCCAGGTCATCTGACCTGGAAATTCGGCGAGAAACTGAAGGCACTGGGATTTGATATCATCAACAATGATATTTCCGGCGCCGTGCATCAGGACCGCAAGCTCTTGACCGGCGACAGCCCTTTGGCGGGAAACAATCTCGGTAAGCTTGCGGCGGGAGCGTTGCTCAAGGAAGTCGCCGACGGATGACGGAACCGGTCTCGGCACAACAGGCATTTCGAAGTGCCCTCGCGATCGAGGTCGCGGACAGCCTTGCCGCGATTAAAGATGAGGTTCGCGCCTTTGCCGGGCCGCTGGGGTATGACCGCTTCGTGCTGTTTTCGGCATCCGCCACGCAGGACGAGATAGTCGAGCGTATCTATTGGGTCGAGGGTGACTGGTTCGGTGGCGGCGAAAGCGTCGATGCCGAGACTTATGTCCGGCGCTGTCCGGTGACCCGCCATATCCTCGAAGCGCGCGAGCCGTTTTTCTGGACCAAGACCATGGCCAAGGAAGGCGAGCTGTACAATATCGTCCGCCATCCACGCGGACAGGGCATTCACGGGCTTCAAGTCCCGGTCTTCGGCCCGCTGGGACTGGAAGGAGCGATGAGCCTGGGCGGCCAACGGATCGATGCGTCGCACCAGGCACGACTGGTTCTGGCGCTGATCGCAGCGACGGCGTTTTTCTCCGCACACAAGCTGTTGGATCTCTGTCGGATCGCGAACGGGAAGTGCTGGCATGGACCGCCGCGGGCCGACGACAGGTTGAGATTGCGGCAACGCTGGGCCTTTCCGAATGGACAGTGGAAAATCACCTGCGGCGAATTCGCAAACGTCTGGGCGTTGCGACGACTGCGCAGGCGATCCGGGTAGCGATCCGCAACGGCGAGATCGCCGGTTGATGCGCTGAAGACAGGAAGAGTGCGATGGGAAAGACAATCCTCATAACTGGCGCGGCGTCTGGCTTCGGGCGCGGCGTGGCCTTCGGTCTCGCCCGGCGCGGTCACAAGGTCATCGCAAGCTGCCAGATTTGGCCGCAGGTCTGGGAGCTGCGCAACGCGGCTAAGGCTGATGGCATCGAGATGCAGGTCATCAAGCTCGATGTCCTCAACGAGATAGACCGCGCCAATGCGTTTGCGCTGGAGATCGACGTATTGTTCAACAATGCTGGCATCATGGAATCCGGGCCGATGGTCGAAATTCCCATGGCCGTGTTCCGCTCTGTTTTCGAGACGAATGTATTTGCAGCGCTGGAACTGGCGCAGGGCTTCGCTCGGGCCATGGTGAAACGCGGCGCGGGCCGCATCGTGTGGACCTCGTCGGTCGCCGGCCTCGTCAAGGTGCCATTCGACGGCGCTTACGCGGCTTCAAAGCATGCAGTCGAAGGCATCTGCATCAGCGATGCATGAAGAACTAAAACCCTATGGCGTCGAGGTCGTGACGGTGAACCCCGGTGCATTCCGCACCGGCTTCAACGACACCGGCATGGAGAGCATGGACCAGTGGTGGGGCCAGGGCGAGCGTGTCGTCGCGCACTGGCCGGTGCGCGAACTCAACCGCCAGCACGATCCGGCCGAAATGATTGAAGCGATGATCGGCGTCATCGAGACCGACAAGCCGCCCTATCGAACTGTGTACCCCGCCAGCGCCGAGGAGATGGTTCGCAAGGAGCAGGCTGAGATCTGGAAACGGCAGGCGTCGGAGATTTGACATGAAGCTTCTGCTGATCGGCGCAACCGGCCTCGTCGGGCATGAGGTTCTCACCCAGGCCCTCGCAAATCCACGGATCGAAACCGTGGTCGCACCAGCGCGTCGTCCCCTGGCGGTCACGCATCGCAAGCTCACCGCACCGGTCGTCCGTTTCGACGATCTGCCGAAAGATGCCGACTGGTGGCAGGCCGAAGCAGCGATCTGTACTCTCGGGACGACGATCGGTAAGGCGGGGTCGCGTGAAGCGTTTCGCCAAGTCGATCACGACTATCCCCTTGCCGTCGCCCGGCTCGCCAGAGCGCGTGGAACGACGCGCTTTGCCGTCGTCTCCGCCAAGGGCGCCAACCGCAATTCGCCGTTCTTCTATTCGCGGGTAAAGGGTGAGGTGGAAGCTGATCTGGCTGCGCTGGCCTTCCCGTCGCTTACGCTCGTGCGACCGGGGCTGATCGGCGGCGACCGGGCTGAACGGCGTGCCGGCGAGCATGTGGCGACGCTTACACTAAAATTTCTCAGCCCCGCCCTGCCCAAAGCTTGGCGGATCAATCCTGCTGCCAAGATCGCGGAAGTTCTGCTCGACGCCGCGCTTGGTCATCCGACGGGAACGAGAATCATCGATTCGACGGAGATGGCCTGATCCTCAGGAACGCCCTGGTTCTTCGGAAATATAAACGTGCGGTACGGCCAGTCGATTAACCGTCACGCTCACCTGAAAGCGGACGTCAGCCTGCGAGAAAACAAATGACTAGATCGGCGCCGTTTCCCGCCAGTCTGCTTTCGGGGGCACCTTGATCCGATATGTGCTGCTCGCCAAGGCTGATCATCATTTGTCGGCGGTTTGGCTGAGCTGTGAAATGTATGCAACAAACATATCGGCCATGGCCTCGGCGAAAGCACCGATCTCTTCGCTCGTGCGCGTGGTTTCCGAGTAGGATTTTCCAACGCTGCGTATGGTCAACTCGATCAGATTAATGGCGAGCGCGCGCTGTTCCTCGCTGGCCTCGGGCAATGCCTCGCACATGAATCTCCGCATGAGTGTCGCGCCTGCCTTCAGGGCTTCGTGTGTCTCGGGAGCACTGCGATAGAGCGGAGCCGCGTCATCGAGTGCCGTCCGGACATCCGCCTCTTCACATTCGGAGCGAATAAATTGGTGGACGACCGCTCGCAGCCGGTCGAGCGGCGACGACGTGCGAGGCTCCAGAATTCCCCGCAGCATTTCGGTCGTGCGCTCCCACTCGTTACTCTGAAGTCGGAACAGAATGGCCGCTTTGTTGGGGAAGTACTGGTAGATTGAACCGACGCTGACACCAGCGCGCTCGGCGACGCGCGCCATCGTGAAGCGCTGCGCCCCCTGGGAAGCCAAAACCTGAACAGCTGCGTCCAGCACTGACGCGACAAGCTCGATTGAGCGGGCTTGTTGCGGCTGTTTTCGCGAGGAAATCTGGGCTTGGCGGCGTTCAGCCATGACGGCTCCCGAATGCGATTAGCGAACCTGAATATTTCGTCGTATTTTGAGCGCCAATTATGAAATCGTCAAGCAACACCGGAATTGCCAAATGAATAATCTCGACGCTGAAACGACTCCGCCGGCGCAGCCAGCCGCGACGTCCGGACCGATTACGCGCGCGCTGCTCCGATGGATGATGCGGCCAGCGAGGGTCGCCGCCGTTGAAACACTTTCGCCGCGCTTCAGGCTTGTCGACCTTGAGGGCAAAGATCTGAAAAACGTGACCTGGCAGCCGGGGCAAAAGGTTCAGGTTGGAGTTGGCGCGGGATTTTCAACTAGAACTTACACCCCGGTGTCCTGGGATGCCGATGTCGGACAGACGCGGCTTCTGGCTTTCCTGCACGGAGACGGCCCGGGCAGCCAGTGGGCGGGCAGCCTGCGTAAAGGTGACTCTTGCCAATTCTTCGGCCCGCGCCGGTCACTCGACATGTCGCGCGGTGACGAGCCAGTCGCGCTGTTCGGCGACGAAACCTCTTTTGCCTTGGCGATAGCGATGGAGGGCAAATCCCCGGTTGCGGAACTTATATTCGAAGTTTCAGACGCCGAGGAATCGCGGGGCGTGCTGACAGCGATCGGCCTTGGACGGGCAATAGTAGTCGAGCGTCGTGAGGCCGATGCTCATCTTGCGGCGATCGGCGCTGATCTCTCGCACCATGTCGCCAGCGGCGCGCGCTTCGTCCTGACAGGTCGGGCGCAGTCCATACAGAACGTGAGCCAGGCGCTGAAGAAGAGCGGCATGGCTTCATCGAGCGTGAAGTCGAAGGCCTACTGGTCACCCGGAAAAACAGGACTTGATTGAGGAAAGTACCGTCATGAACGAGCGTAAGAAAATCCTGATATCCGGCGCGAGCGTCTCGGGTCCCGCACTGGCTTTCTGGCTGAACAAATCTGGGCACAGTGTGACGGTCATCGAACGATCGAAGACATTCCGGACAGGCGGACAGAATGTTGACATTGAGGGTCCCGCACAGGAAGTCATCAAGCTGATGGGCCTCGAAGAAAAGATCAACGAGAAAAACACGCGCGAAAAGGGCGTGGAATTCATGGGTGACGGCGACAAAACAGTAGCGCGGCTGCCGAAGGGCGCCGTGGGTTCTTTGACAACGACCTATGAGATTCTACGCGGCGACCTTGCGCACATTCTCTACGACGAGACCAAGGATGATTGCGACTATCGCCTGGGAACGTTCATCACGGCGCTGAACCAACGTGACGATGACGTTTGCGTGACGTTCAATGATGGATCGACCGAGAAGTTTGATCTCGTTGTCAGCGCCGAAGGCGTGGGATCCTCCACCCGGCAGCTCGTCATGGAGGACGATATCGGCTTTCGATACCTGGGCGTTTACGCAGGCTACTTCAGAATCCCGAGAAGCCCCGAGGATAAGGATTGGGCGCAAATTCATCACGGCAAGGGCGGCTGCTTTATGCTGCTGCGTCCCGTTCATGACAACGATACGACCGTTCTCGTGACCTTCCTCCGTAAGAAGTTCGATGCGCGCGATACTGATGGTGTTGCACAACGGAAGATGCTGAGCGATGCCCTGCGGGGTGCCGGTGGCGCAGCCGCTCGTATCCTTGCGAACCTCGATCATGATCCCGACTTTCACCTCGGCCCGATGAGTCAGGTGATCGCACCAACCTGGTCGAAGGGGCGCTTCGTGCTGACTGGCGACGCTGCCTGGTGCCCCTCGGCCTATACGGGGCAAGGAACACCGCTTGCGCTCATAGGGGCCTATATTCTAGCGGGCGAACTCAGGAAGCAGCCGACATACACCGCAGCCTTTGAGAGCTATGAAAAGGTAATGCGGTCGTTCGTGGCGGGTGGCCGCACGGTGCGTCCCGAGATTATCCGCCTCTTCCATCCCAGGTCACGCCTCGGCATCGGAGTGTTGCGGACGGTTGAGAAGACGCTGACCAGCGCTTTTGCGCAGTCCATCTTCCGGCGCTTTCGCGGCGGCGATGACAAACCATCGCGAGGAACTCCATTTCTTCCAGAGTACGAGTAAAGCCGCTCAAGCTGTCGGATCGGTACCCGACCCTGAAGGGGCCGAAAGATCCTATGGGTCTGCGATTGCACCGTCCAGTGCAGCTTGCGTTCCATCGATTTTGGCTGAGCGCTTTGCAGAGGCACTCCCCGATACGGGCCGGGACGTCATGGTTAGCCTTGACGTTCGAACTCTATGAATTTGTTGATTTCCTGCGATCAATCGGCGCGCCAGCGGTTCTACCCGCAAGGCTGACAGGCGTTGTGGACTGTCCAGGTTCCAGATCGAAAGTAGCGCCGGTCACGGAAGCAATCCTACCCCGTGTCCGGCGCTGCGGACTATCCCACAAATCGAACGATACCACCGTCTACGCGGAGAGCGCCGCCGCTGGTGGCGGATGCCTGCTCGGAGCAGGCGTAGACGATCATGTTGGCAACTTCATCGGTGGTGGAAAAGCGTTTAATCAGGGTCGTCGGGCGGAGCGCTTGGAGGAAACCCTGTTCGGCCTCCTCCTGCGTGATGCCATTAACCTTGGCTTGCTCTGCCATGAAGTTCCCAAGGATCTCTGATCGGGTCGGCCCCGGCAGCACGGCGTTGACGGTGACGCCCGTGCCGGCGACGGCCTCTGCAAGGCCCCTGGAGACGGCGAGTTGCGCAGTTTTTGTCACGCCGTAGTCCAGCATTTCCTTGGGAATGTTGAGCGCGGATTCGCTGCTGACAAAGACCACTCGACCCCAACCCTTGTCTACCATGCGCGGTAGGTAATGGCGCGAGAGGCGCACGCCACTCATGACGTTGAGCTGGAACAGGCCGAGCCAGTCATCGTCCGGGATCGCAGCGATATCGGCGATGCCATTATAATCCCGGATCAACGCTGTGCCGACATTGTTGACCAGGATGTCAGCGTCCGGCGCCTGCGCGATGAAGGCGCTCGCGCCATCAGCAGTCGAAAGATCCGCTACGATCCCGGAAATGTCGTTGTCTGGAAACTGCACGCGCATCTGCCGCACAGCGTTGTCAACCCGTGCCTGGCTCCGGCCGTTGACGATCACCGAAGCGCCGGCTCGTGCCAGCCCCTCTGCCGTCGCCCGGCCGATGCCAGCGGAAGACCCCGTTACAATGGCCCTACGGCCTTTCAAGTCGATAATCATGTGCTTGCCTTTCTGGTCATGCACCGGACGGATCCTTTCGGGTATCCGGCGCGCGTTTCACAAGGTGATGCCCGCTGCCTCGAGTGCGCTGTCGATCCGATGATCGACCTCGCGCTTCGTCTCGGCCCACGCCGGCACTGTCTCCAGGATCCGCTGCTGCCAGGCGACGAGATTGGGGAACTCGTCGACGGGTGCCTTCGTACGATGGGTCTGCGAGAAGGGAGCGGCGATGTCGATGTCCGCGAGCGTCAGATGATCGCCCACGATGAAACGACGGTCAGCGAGATGCGCATCCAGCACGGCGGCTGCCGCGCGGATCTTGGCAGACGCAAGATCAACGATGGTCTTGTTTTCTGGCTGACCCAGGAAGCGCTTGCCGATGCGCTCATCGAACGTGAGCACGAAGAAGACCCGCCATTGCTCACCCGACCAGAACATCCATTGCAGCACTTCGCGCCGTTCTTCGGGCGTTACGCCGAGCAGCTCGCTGCCGACCTTTTCCGCGAGGTAGATGTTGATCGCTGAGGATTCGTAGAGAGTAACATCTCCATCCACCATCACCGGCGTCAGGCCGTGTGGGTTCAGGTTCTTCAGGAACTCTGGCGCGTGGCTCTCGCCCTTGAAGAGATCGACCTGTATGCGCTCGATAGGAATGCCCATGATCGCGGCAGCGGAGGTGACACGGCGCAGACTTCCCGAACCCGGGTCGCCATAGATTTTGATCGACATAATTTATCCCTTTCTTGATGTTTTGGGGGTGATGAAAAGATTCAATCCGGAGTGCTGGCACGAAGGCGATCGAGGACCGGCAGCAGCTCGGACGGATCGGGCCGGCGGGTGTAGTCGGGGTTGACTTCGGCATAGGCGATCACGCCATCGGTCCCGATCACGTAACGGGCCGGCATCGGCAACACGCCTGACGGATCGTTGTTGACCTTCTCCAGGTCGGTGCCGAACTGCCGATAGACTTCGATCAGGTCAGCGGGCAGCGAGAAGCGCAGCCCAAACTTGTCCGCAACGGCGGCGCCCGGATCGCTCAGAATCGGAAAGTTGAGCTTGTTGTCTCGCTGCGACTTTCGGCTGTTTGCCTGCGTCTGGGGAGAAATAGCAACGAGACGTGCCCCGCGCGCTTCGATCTCCGGCCGGATTTCCTCCAGCGCCTGTAGATCGTAGTTGCAGTAGGGACACCAGACGCCCCTGTAGAAGGTCGCAACCAGCGGCCCCTGAGACAGCAGCTTACGCGAACTTACGGCGTCGCCGTCCGCGTTCCGCAGTGTAAATTCCGGCGCTGTATCGCCAGCTTCCAGAGCCTGCTCAGCCTGCCGGCTGTCGATCAGGGACCTAGTCGTGCGCTGTATCGTATCGAGCTGCGTCTGTGTGGGCACCAGCGGAAAACGTCCATTCTCGAAGTCCTCACGCATAGCGTTGAGTTTGTCCTGGAGCTTCATGTCAACTCTCCGTGTCTGCGGCGAAGCTGCCGTGACCTGGAAATTAGGATATCCGTTCAATCAGGTGTATTGTCTCAATTCGAAGAATACATATTTGGATTTCGGATGAGTGATCGCTGGCAGGAAATGACGGTTTTCGTCCGTGTCGCAGACAGCGGCAGCCTCTCACGAGCGGGGCGCGAGTTGAACCTTTCGCAGCCTTCGGTAACTCGCATCATCGGCACGCTGGAAGCCCGGCTGGGCACGAAGCTGTTGCTACGCACCACCCGCAGCCTTTCGCTAACAGACGCGGGCGCTCTCTACCTGGAGCGTGCAAGACACCTGCTTGCGGAAATAGAAGAAGCTGAACAAGCAACCCGCGGCCTGGATTCCCTCCACGGCGTACTGCGTCTCGCCATACCGCTAATGTATGGCACTCGCGCGATCATTCCGGCGCTGACACCTTTCCTTTCGCGACATCCCGACCTGAAGGTCGAGTTGGTCATGACGGACGCGCGACAGAACCTCATCACGGACGGTGTCGATCTGGCCATCCGAATCAATGTCGGGCAACTGGACGACTCTTCTTTCGGCGCGCGCAAGCTCGCCACTGTAGAACGGCTGGTGCTTGCGGCACCTTCTTATCTATCAGCGCGCGGCATGCCCGATACGCCAGCCGACCTCGCCCAGCATGACTGCATCGTTCAACATGGCTCTTTCGGTAGCGAAAGCTGGCGTTTCCGACGCAACAAGACAGTGACCTCAGTCGAAGTCACTGCAAGGCTTTGGATCAACTCTGCCGCGGGCGTTCTGGCGGCCACAGTAGCGGGTCAGGGCATCTCACTTGGTACTCGTGTAATGGCCGGCGATGAACTGCGCACCGGCCAACTTACACAATTACTCGAAGCATATAAGCTCGACCCGGCTGAAGTTTACGCAGTCTTCCCGGCCGGTCCGAGGCCTTCAGCAAAAGTGCGAGCCATCGTCGATCATCTCGACGTTGCTCTAGAAGACCTCGGTTGAATAGGGTCGAGCCGTAGCAATGCTGATCCAATAGAGCGCCAACGCACAAAACCCCGGCGCCAAGCCTCCATGCAAGTCGCAGCGGCTGCAAACGAAGGTCATGTCGCCGAAGCCACGCGGTTGATGCTTTCCCTGATCTTCACGCGCTTGATCGACCGATTGGTAATGCATAACCATAGCGTCGCGCTTCGAACCCTGTTGGCCCCTGCGGCCTATATAAGCCGGTCGGATATAGGAGCATTCTGAACTACCTGACCGGATATCGCTAAATATGCAGCTATTCACTGTTCAGCGACACCGGGCCAATAGTAGGCATTGCCGGTCGGCCGCGCACCGAAGATGGCCTGGCCAACCCGCACGACGTTCGCGCCTTCCTCGATGGCGATCTCGAAATCCCTTGACATGCCCATGGATAGCTGCGTCAGGCCGGCATGAGCCGCCACGGCGCGATCCCGCAGATCGCGCAGCAGGCGAAAGCAGGCGCGCACCCGCTCGTGATCGGAGCTGAAGATCGCCAGCGTCATCAGACCACACGGCTTGAGCCGGGGATAACGCCTTGTGGACGTAATGGGCTGCTCGACAACGCCGTACTGAAGGATCTGCTCGGAAAAACTGATGACGCCTGCGGCCCGGTTCGATGCCGTGCGGCGGGCGATCGCCGGTCACGGACTGTCGGAACGACGGGCCTGCAGGCTTCTCGGCGTGGATCAATCAAGCTTCCAGTACAAGCGGAGCGGCAGCGATGATGCCGCCGTGCGAGCCCGGCTGAAGAAGATCTGCTAGCACCACCTCATTCCAAAACCTGTCCGAGCTGCTCGGCTGCAGCGAAAACTCCTCCGGTTAGTAGTTCCGACTCCATCCACAGCCTTGTGGCAGCTTGCGTGTCGAGCGCCTGCGGTGGCGCCTTGGCCAGAGTGGGATAGCCACGTGTCTCGCCCATGCGATCGGGCCCATAATAGCTGCCGGGTTTTGCCTCCGGCGATGTCGCGGCGTAAAGAGTCGGCAATGCGCCCTGCCACGCCGGCGAGAAGAGAAAAGGCAGCAGGCGACGAAGCCTACCGTTGAGACTTCGCCGGCCCGCACCGTTTACGATCAGATCCGTGGCGGTGATGCCGGGGTGCGCGGCAAGGCTGGTGACGCCCCATCCACCGGCATCGCTCCGTCGTTGCAGTTCGAAGGCAAACATGAGGCAGGCGAGCTTCGACTGGCTATAAACTGGCATAGGCTTGTAACCGCATTGCGCGTTCAGGTCATCGAAGTTGATAGCGCCACCACGCGCCGCGATGCTCGACAGTGTCACGACTCGCGGCATGTTTCCTCTCCGCAACAGCGGCAAAAGACCCGCGGTGAGCGCAAAATGGCCGAGATAATTGGTGCCGAATTGAAGCTCGAAGCCGTCGCTGGTCTCACGGCGCTCTGGCGGATTCATCACGCCGGCATTGTTGATCAGGAGGTCGAGGCTAGCTCGTTGCCCCCGCAGCCGCTCGCAGAACGCCGCCACCGAATTGAGATTGGCGAGATCGAGCTTTTCAAACCGAACACTCGCCACCGGCACCGTGGCGTGGATGCTTTCGACCGCTTGCGCGCCTTTGGCGTCATTGCGCCCGGCGATGATGACGTTGGCACCGGCCCGCGCCAGCGCGAGGGCATCCTCATATCCAAGACCGCCAGTTCCGGTGATCACGGCTGAGCGGCCATTTTGTGGGGGAATATCTAACGCTGTCCAGTTTGCCATGATGCAGCCTTTCCATGATTTCGCACTTGGTGTAATATATAAATACACCGAGTGCAACTTTACACTAAGGGAAATTTTATGACGCGGGACCGCGAAGACGATCTTCCTGTAGAAGGGCTGCGCGAGCGCAAGCGTCGGGAAACCGCGGAGCGCATCAGGGAAACGGGAATACGCCTGTTCATGGAGAAGGGCTACGCCGCGACAACGCTCGAGGACATAGCTGGCGAGGCAGGCATCTCCCGACGGACGTTCTTCTACTACTACAAATCCAAGGACGATATTCTATTGACGATGCAGAATGGGACGGGCGCTGCTGTTGCCGCCGCGCTGAGGGAAGCACCGCCTGACAAACGACCGTTCGAGGCGGTGCGGGATGCGGTCCTGCGACTCACGGCATCTATTCCGCACGACGAGCTGATTGTCCTTGATCGATTGATGCGTTCCGGCAAGGCAGCGTCCTACATACAGCACGAACAAACGGTCTTTGCGGCGCTCCGCAAAAAATGGCCTGAGCCGGAGCGCGAGGCTGCCCTCAGATGGATCGCCATGCTGGCAATCGGAGGACTCCGCCTTTCCCTAGAAGCCTTCTCACGAGAAGAGGGCAAACGCCCCCTTGTTGACTTTGTGCGCGAGGCTTTTGACACCTTAGAGCACGAAGTTGGACACCATGGATCGTAGCTTGATCTCATCGGCGAAGACACGGGGCCACCTGATCGACTCGCGGTCCTTTGGTGTCATCATCAATGGAGGACGACTGCGCAGTCCCGCGACTGCTCACTCTAATCTGGGGTTGAACAAGGCGAAGTGCCTGGCGTAGTCGCCGTGACGCTCGGCATAGCGGTGCCCCTTGACGCGCGCGACCAAGATTTCGCCTTCGGGCGTGTTGCCCTCTTCAAGGCTCGACATCACCTCGGCGATAAACGCGTCGAGGGACATAGCATTTGGATCGGTCAACTGGGCGGGACCGCTCAGTTCGCTCTGGACATAGGGTGGCGGCAGTTCCAGCACCTCGATGCCGATCGGTTCCAGTTGGAAGCGTAGCGACTGAACCCACGAGTGCAGGAACGCTTTCGAAGCGCAGTATGTGGGGAAATTGCTGCGAGGCACGAATGCGAGCCCGGAACTGGTGGTCAGTACGGTAGCATGCGGCTTACCCGCTATCAGCGGCAGGAATGTAGCCGTGGCGTTGACCACGCTCATGATATTGGTTTCGATGATGTCTCGTGACGTCGCGATGTCGGCCTCGCCAGGGGTAAGCTTTTCCTGCCGCGAGATACCGGCGTTGTTTATCAGGACGTTGAGACCGGGCTCTTCGCCAGCGAGCCGGCTGGCAAGCGCTTTTAGCGCCTCCGCATCGCGAACGTCGAGTGCAAATCCCCGCATGCCCGGATGTTCGGCCGTGATTGCGTCCAGTCGGTCCTGGCGTCTTCCGGCGATGATGACGCGATTGCCCCTTGCGTGAAAGGCCTGGGCCAGACCACGGCCGATACCGCTGGTCGCGCCAGTAATGAAGATGGTGTTGCCCGTCATTTTCATGAGCTTGCTCCTTCTCGGACGGCGAATACCGGCTTCAGAACGGTTTCACACCAGGTTCGAAAGCTTGTAGGGCTGGTTGTCTCGGCGGTGCGCGGAACACCGAGGTCGAGGCCCTTAGCCTTGGCGCGCGCCATGTCAGTCATTCCCGCCGCCATGGCATGGCTGAAGCCGCGCTTGACGAACATGGCCTCATAGTCATCGAAGGAGAGGTTCGTGCAGACGATTTTGCGGCCCAGAACATTGCTGATGACGTCGGCCATCTGATTGAACGAGATATTCTCAGGCCCCAGCACGGGCACCTCCTGCTGCCCGGTCCAGCTATCGTCGAGCAGGAAGCGCGCCGCCGCTTCCGCGATGTCGCCAACCGAGCAGGCCGGCAGCGCAAGGTCACCGGGGATCGGGGTAAAGAACATGCCCTTTTCGAGCATTGCCGGCACCTGCCAGAGCAGGTTGTCCATGAAGGACGGCAGGGCGAGCGTGCGTAGATGCACGTCTGTCGAGGCCAGGAGATCGTCCATCGCCAGTGACCCGGTCACATATCCAGCCTGGCTGGCATGAGGCGTGCCCCGGCCCAGCGCGGTGATACTGACGATGCGGCCAACTGCATGCGCCTCGATAGCGACGAAGGCAGGACGGGTGAAGCCGAGATAGGCCTCCTCGACGGACGACGCCTTATCATCTGCCGGGCAAAGCCAGAACAGATGCGTCGCCCCATCGAGCGCGCGGTCAATGGTCGTTGCGTCCCCGTGGCTGCCCTCCACGATCTCCACGCAGTCGCGGATATCTTCGGGCAGTTTCGAAGCATCACGGGCGATGACGCGCACGCGCGCGTTCTCAGATAGCAGCCGCGGAAGCAGATCCTGCCCAATCCGGCTGGTGGGGGCGGTAACGATGATCAAGCGGACATCCTTTTATCTATCGGCTGAGCAGCGCGATCGCACCTCGGCCACATCTTCTGGCGACAAGTTAGGGCTTGCCGGTCGTACGATCCATCTTGTATCGTCCGATAGTTATCTTTGATCGTCCGGAATTCTCGATGGACCCCCTCTCAGACCTGCTCGCGCTGCTCAGGCCTTCGGCCACAATCTCATCAGGCTTCGATGCGGGCGGCTCCTGGGCCGTGCGCTTCGCTGATCAGGTAGGGCAGATCAAATGCTACAGCGTTCTGCGTGGTGAATGCTGGCTGGCCGTCGACGGTATCGAGAGCCCGGTCCGGCTGTGCGAAGGCGAGGCGTTCGTGTTGCCGCGTGGATTGCCGTTTCGAATGGCGAGCGATCTGGCGGTCGAGCCGATCGAAGCCGGATCGTTGTTCCCGCCCGCGCGGGCTGGCGGGCAGGTGCGTGTCGGCTCCGGCGGCGAATTTGCACTCGTCGGCGCGAGGTTCGCTGTCGCGGGTGCGCCTTCGGGCTTGCTACATCGCTTGCTACCGCCCATTCTGCACCTGCAAACGGCATCCGAGAAAGCTGCGTTGAGCTGGTCGGTCGAACGCATGATGCAAGAGCTGCGCGAAAACCGCCCCGGGTCCCGCCTGATGGCGCAGGACCTTTCGCACATGCTGCTGCTGCAAGCCTTGCGGGCCTATCTTGAGCAGTCGGCATCCGGTGATCGGGGCTGGCTCGCCGCGCTGGCTGACAAGCAACTGCGATTGGCTGTCCATGCGATCCACGCCGATCCGGCCCGGCGCTGGACCCTGAAGGATCTGGGCGCTGAGGCGGGATTGTCGCGGACGATGTTCGCCGAGCGTTTCCGTGCGGTCATGGGAGAAACCCCGATGCAATACCTGGCACGCTGGCGGATGCTGCTGGCATGTGATCGGCTGGAGCATGCGGACGACCGTCTCGCCGCAATCGCCGTAGACCTTGGATACGAATCCGAAAGCGCGTTCAGCATGGCGTTCAAACGCGTCATGGGATGCTCACCGCGGCACTATGGCCGCGGCGCAGAGCAAAGCCGCGATCTCGATTATGCGCAGTATGCACTGTCTAGCTGAGAGAACCTATTCGCCAAACTCAAGGATTGGCGCCGCATCGCAACACGTTACGACCGATGCGCCCACACCTTCTTCCCTGCCATATGCATCGCCGCAACAGTCATCGATTTAACGACTCCTGAGCCTAGACCCGCATGGCGACATCACCAAAAGGCGTGTTGACGTTTAAGTGCAAGCAAGCAGGGCCTGCAACAACCTATTCATATGCACAGTGATGCCGCGAAGACCGTGGATGATCGGACGGCTATTGGCCTGCCGGACGCCGCGATGTTCCTCGTGGGTGAGACCGCGGATAGCCTATAGGAGGGCTATAGCGTAGATGTAATTCTCATCATCACCCGGCGCGGTGCGCCAAATTCCGCCGACTGCCCTCAATTGCCGCCGAAACTACACCCGCGCCAAGGGCGTGAGACAGTCGTTGCGCGGAAAGCGTAGAAACGGCGGCGCTTGGTGGTGAAAAGGTTCGAATCGCTTCCGGTCGATTGGTAGATTGGTCGATTTTGACCCTGCGCAGCGTGTGTATGAGGGCTTTGAACGACCGCTATGCGCCCACAATCCGGCCATTGATCAAGACTTTGCCTGCGCCGAAAATCAGACGTTTGGGCTAGTTTTGATCAATGGCCGGAATGCGCTCCCACTCCGGTCGTTCAAGGACGCGACTAGGCCATCTCAAAACCCGGCTTGCGACCAAGATTTAGATGACGATCGGCGACTGTCGGCCGTGCCGTCACTCTGACCTTTCAGCCGACCGTGGCGAGTTGGCGATAGCGTCCATTGGCAGCGATGAGCTGATCGTGGCTTCCCGTTTCAACGATGCGCCCTTCTTCAAGCACGACGATCTGATCCGCATGGCGCACCGTCGACAGACGATGGGCGATTGACATCACCGTGCGATTGTGACGAGCAGCCAGCGCTGCGGAAAGCGCGCTCTCGGTCTGCGGATCGAGTGCGCTTGTGGCTTCATCGAGCAGAAGCACGCGCGGATTGCGCAGGATGGTGCGGGCTAGGGACAGCCGCTGCCGCTCGCCGCCGGAAAACTGGTAACCGCGCTCGCCGACCTGAGTTTGCAGGCCGTTAGGTAGCCCCGCAACCTTTTCAGAGAGCTGTGCCGACTCCAGCGCTTGCTCGATTTCGGAGACAGATGCGTCCGGCTTGGCGAAACGCAGGTTCTCTTCGATGCTGGCATTCAGAAGAAACGGATCCTGCGTTACGACGCCGAGAATATGGGACAGTGTCTCGAAACTGAAGTCCTTAAGATCGATGCCATCCAGGGTTACACGGCCGCTGTCCGGATCGTAAAGACGCGCCAGGAAGTACCCGAGCGTGCTCTTTCCCGATCCCGTGCTGCCGACGATGGCGGTGTGCGTTCCCGCTGCCATGCGCAGGTTGATATGGTCGAGCGTTTGCCGCTCGGATGCCGGATAGGCAAAGGAGACGTCTTCGAAAACGATCTCGCCCCGCATGGCATTCACGTCGACGCTGACCGGCTTCGCAGGTTCGATCAATGTCGGCTTGGTATCGAGATAGCCGAAGACGCGGGTCAGCAGGGCTCGCGCCTTGCGCAACTCGACGCGGGCCTCGAACAGGTCCAGCGTGGGCCAGAGCAATTGCTCCTGAAGGGCGATGAGAGCCACCAGGGTGCCGATCGATACGCCGAGCCCCTGCGCGAGCATCAGTCCTCCGATGAGGAAGGTCAGCGCCGGCAGGATGTCGAGCGCGAACATGATGATGGCGATTTCCCACTGGCCGGCCGTGTGGGATCTCAATTCGAGCCGTGCGACATCGGAAGATGTCTGGCGAAAAAGCCGCACGAGGTGGCGTGCCCGGCCCATGGTACGGGCGAGAATGAAGCCGCCGGCCGACAGCGACTCGGTAACGGTCGCGGACATGTCGGCGATGCGCTCCTGCTGCTCGAAGGTAATGCGCTCGCGCAGGGCCGCCACGCGGTTATTGAGCCAAAGCAGGACCGGCATAAAGGCAAGTGAAGCCAGCGCCAGACGCCAGTCGAGCAGGACCATGGCTACGACTGTCGTCAGCACCACGGTAACGTTGCGGGCGACATCGGTCGCGGTGTTGGTGAACAACGACTGCAGCCCGGCGATGTCACTCGACATGCGCGACTGGACTTCACCGGTGCGCGCCGTCGCGAAAAACGCGAGCGACAGCGAATGCAGGTGCTCGTAGAGCGTCACCCGCAGCTCATGCATGATGTTCTGGCCGATATGGGTCGACACGTAAGCCTGCAGGACACCGGCAATGGCCGACAAGATGGCAATACCCATCAGTCCCAGACAGAGCCAGACCAGAAGCGTCGCATCCTTGGCCGGCAGCGCATCGTCGATGATCCCCCGCATCATGAAGGGCGTCGTCGCCCCTGCTATGCCGGCGATGACGATCAAACCGAGCACAATCAGCAGGGCTTTACGGTGTGGGCGGAAAAGAGCGAGCACGCGCCGCCAGGGCGTATGCTTCTGTGCTGAAGCTTCGTAATCCGCGAAGTCGTTGTCGATGTCGATGTCGTACATGGTCTTGTGTCGCAGTTTCCAGCTTAGTCTTTCCGACTTTATCGCGCGTTTCCGCCGTCGTTACTTCCATCCTCTCCCGGAAAAAAGTTCCACTTTCGACCTGCTTTTCAGCCCCAAGCTGAATGGGCGACCGCAAATGCGCCGGGAAAGCTGGCGGCCAGCATTCCGTATGCGAGCAAAAATCAGAGCTACGTGTAGAAAGCGTGGAGATATGATGTAGATCGCGTGCGCAACCTGATCGATCTAGAGCCGTTTCACTTTTCTTCGAATCGCTCAATCGCTTAATCGCTCTAAATCTTGATTTGTCGCGTTTCCGAACGGTGAACCGGTTTGGGTGACTACGATGGGGATTGCTAACCTGTGGCTGTCTGGCTGACAAGGCGCGGAAGCGGTCTTCCGGTGTCGAAGATATTCGTCGCGCAAACTGACTTCTGAACATAGTTTCCGGCATAAATCTTCTTCCGGAAAATCGGCGGCGGGTATCCTATCGCAATACTTTGGATTCTATTCGACAAGGCCGCTCTAATCCTGTCCTTCACCTGCCTCCGATACGCTCGAAAAGAAGGCCTTGAGCGCGGGAAGTACATCTTCCGGGCTGTCTTCCAATACTGTGTGCGCAGCAAAGAGTAAGTTTAGGAGCCACGCATCTTCAACCTGCTCGACCAGATCGAAGCCCTGACGGCGGGAAACCAGAAAATCATCATCGCCACGGATCACAAGAAGCGGGCTGGTGATCGAGCGCACCGACCGGCCCGGATATTCTGAGCGAACGTCGGCGGAGAACAGATCGACAATCGGCGTATCCTTAATCACCCTCAGCGATCAGAAATCTATTGAACTTCGGACACAAGCAACTTAAATAAGAGTAAACACTCTGATTTAAGTTGCCCTTATGCGAAAACCCAATCCTGTGAGCCAAGCGGCTCAACGCGCCCACCTTATTGACGCCGCGAAGCGTTGCTTTTCCCTGTCCGGCTTTGACGGCACCAGCACGGAAGCCGTTCGCCTGGAAGCCAAGACGAGCTCGGGCAAGCTGTTTCACTATTTTCCGAACAAGCAGGCGCTGATCCAGGCCGTCGTGGCCGACAATACCTCCGGCACGATCGAATGGCTGAAGGCGCTGACAGGTCAGCAGGACGCCGGGCTGGCGCTCCGGCAGCTCCTGTCAGATGTGGTGGCCGCCGCCGCCGATCCGGAAAGCCGCCGCCTGATTCTGGAAATATCCGCCGCCACAGCCCGCGACGCGACCATCGCAAAGCTGAGCGCCGAGGCCGACAGGGCGATGATTGAAGCGCTTTCTGGGCTTATCGACCGGCAGGATCGGCCCTTCGCGTTGCAGCGCGACGAGATGATCGCACTGCTGTCCACCTGGATCGACGGCGTTTTCAGCCGCGCGGCGGCCGACCCCTTCTTCGATCCGGAGATGATGACGGCAAGTATGCACAATCTGCTCGCCGTGTTGCAGGACCACCCAAAAGGCCACGACGATGTCTGAGCGTATAGACTCCATCGACGCCGTGCGCGGCTTTGCACTGGCGGGGATTCTTGTCGTCAACAGCATGGCCTTCGCCTCAACCTGGTATGGCACTGGCCTGTCTTCGCCCGATGCGAGCACTCTCGACATGCTGATCGAGGGCGTCGTTTCGGCGCTGTTCGAGTTGAAATTCTATCTGCTGTTCTCGTTCCTGTTCGGTTATTCCGTGACCTTGCAGATGCAGTCGGCGGAGCGTGCGGGAAGCAGTTTCCTGCTGCGCATGATACGTCGCCAGGCCGGCCTGTTCGCGATTGGTGCACTGCATGCGGTATTCTTGTTTCACGGTGATATTCTCACCACCTATGCGGTTCTGGGCCTGATCCTTCTGGCCCTTCGAAGGCGCAGCGATCGGTTTCTGATCGTGCTGGCGGTGGCTCTGATTGCAGCGACGGCGCTGTTCTGGGCCGGGCTGGCCGTGTGGCAGGCGGGTCTACCGTCGCTCGACCAGACGGATATGGCGCGGGAGATGATCCTTGCGGCGGCAGAGAAGTGGCGTGGTACGTCCACCGATATTATTGCGGCGCACGTCCGCTCGTTGGGGGATTTCCTTCCTTTGCTCCTGCTTCTGCAGGCACCGACGGCTCTGGCAATGTTCTTGCTTGGATATGTCGCTGGCCGCAGAGAAGTCTTTGCCCATCTCGAAACTGTCCGGCGAAACTGGTCAGGTCGCGTGATGCAGCTTGGCCTTCTTGTCGGCCTGCCCGGCGCTGTGGCCTATGCCGCAGCGGCCACACTGGTGCCGGGAACATATTTTGAAACCGCAGGGCTGGCGGTATCCGTCGTCACAGCGCCGCTGCTTTCCGCCGCAATGGTCGTCGGTTTTCTGCACCTCGTGCCACGCCCCGCCGCCGCAGGACTATACGAATTGCTGGCCGCTGCGGGACGCATGGCGCTGACCAACTATCTCATGCAATCGCTGCTGCTTGCGCTGGCGTTCCAGGGTTATGGACTTGGTCTGGTCAATCGGCTTTCGCTGACGCAAGTGCTGCTGGTGAATGTCGTGATCTTAGGTCTGCAACTGGTTCTGAGCAATTTATGGCTATCCCATTTCCGCTATGGGCCGCTGGAATGGCTGCTCAGGAGCATCACCCGATTTTCGTTCCGACCTGGTGACCGTCGGCATTAACAATGCTGTCGGGTGGCAATGTCAGCTCAATGATTTGCTGGCACGGCGCCATAGATCTGAGAACGGGGAAAAGAGGTGCCGTCTAACGCGAGTAAGGAAAATGCTGGCCAACGCGGCACGCACAATACATCGGATTGTAGTGTAGTATCAGCGGTTTTCTATCTCACCCGGAGGAATGCGGTGATCGGCGGCAATATCGCGCCATAGCGTGCGATCGGCGGTATTTGGCGGGGCATGCGGGATTCGAACTCGACCTAAAGGAGGGCTATAGCGTAAACGTAGTTCTCATCATCACCCGGCGCGGCGCGCCATTTCAGAACAGAACTATGAACGCCGAACGCCGCCGTTTCTACGCTTGAAGCGGCGACCAGCGTTCGCAGCAATTCCGACTTCGATCCCATGATGCGAACCTCGTCGTCCGCGACCTCGACGCGCTGTGCCAGCGCGCGCGAGTGGTCCCGCCGATAGCCGCCATCGTCGAGCCTGATCCGCTCACGGGCTTTAAGGGCGAACCCCTTGAGCATGTCGGGGGTGATGCCCTGATTGCCTGAACTATCCAGCGCGAGTTGCGTGCGCTCGGCGTCGTCGGCTGCTTGATCCCGCAGCACCTTGAGGCTCGCCATGCGCTCTTTCGCCATTGCGTCGTCCTTGTCCACCATGCCGGCTTCGATGGCGTCAAAGAGACGGCCGAGTCGCTGATCGGTTTCGGTGATTCGCCTTTGAAGCTCGGCCAAGTGCTCACGACGACGCTCGGTGCGCTCCTGCCGGCGATCAATGACGCTGGCGAGGATGGTTTCCAGCCGCTTGGGCAAGAGCAGGCGATCCCCGATATGATCGGCAACAAGATGGTCCAGCTTGTCCATCGGGATCGTGCGGCCCTTGCAGCCGGTCTTGCCTTGCCGCGCCTTGGTCGAGCAGGTGTAGTAGCGATATGTGCCGCCTGCGCTGCCTCGGCCGGTGCGCAGCGTCATTGCGCCCCCACACTTGGCACAGAAGCAGATGCCGGTCAGCAGCGTGGGGCCGCTGGAGACACGCGAGGGCGTCACCATGGGGTTGCGGGATTTCAAGCGTGCCTGCACCGCATCGAACGTCTCGCGCTCGATCAAAGGCGGCACCGCCATGATGGCGACCTCGTTCTCCGGCTTTTTCTCACGGTCCTTGTGCGAGCGCGTATTGAACCTGTGCTCGCCGATATAGGTGGTTCGGGTCAGGATGGCATGGATTTGCGCCAGCCCCCACCGTCCACCGTCGCGGGTGAACATACGGCGCTCGTTGAGATAGGTGGCGATGGCTTTGACGCCCATCGCGCCGGCCGTGCCGTTGAACCGCGCCGGGTTTGCCGGAGACCGTTTGGTTTAAGTTATGCGGCCATGGCTGGCGCGTCCAGCATGGCATAGTATCGTTCTTCGGCCTCGGCTGGCGGTATGTTGCCGATGGGCTCCAGAAGGCGGCGGTTGTTGAACCAATCTACCCATTCAAGCGTGGCGAACTCCACGGCTTCGAAGTTTCGCCACGGTCCACGTCGATGGATGACCTCGGCCTTGTAAAGACCGTTGATCGTTTCAGCGAGAGCGTTGTCGTAACTGTCGCCGACACTGCCGACAGACGGCTCGATGCCTGCCTCTGCCAATCGCTCAGAATAGCGAATGGACACATATTGCGAGCCGCGGTCGGAGTGATGAACCAGGCCGCCACGGTGAACGGGCCGCCGATCATGAAGTGCCTGGTCGAGGGCATCGAGCACAAAGCCCGCATGGGCAGTCCGGCTTGCCCGCCAACCGACGATGCGGCGAGCGAAGGCATCAATGACGAAGGCCACGTAAACGAAGCCCTACCAGGTCGCGACATAGGTGAAATCGGATAACCACAGCATGTTCGGCGCGGGAGCGTAGAACTGCCGGTTCACCCGATCGAGCGGACATGGCGCGGTCTTGTCACTGACCGTCGTGCGGATCGGTTTGCCGCGAATTATGCCCTGCAGCCCCATTGCCGTCATAAGCCGAGCGACTGTGCAGCGGGCGATGTCGTAACCTTCCCGTTGCAACTGTCGCCAGACCTTGCGCACGCCATAGACCTGGAAGTTCTCGTTGAACACCCGGCGTATCTCGACCTTCATGGCAATGTCGCGTCGAGTGCGGGCCGACAGACGGTCCACATCCGTGCGCTTGGCGATGACTTCATAATAGGTGGACGGGGCAATCGGCAGCAGCCTGCAGATCGGCTCGACCCCGAGCACCGTGCGGTGTGCATCGATGAAGGAAATCATCGCTTCAGTGGGCGGTCGAGCTCCGCCTGGGCAAAATACGCGGACGCCTTGCGCAAAATCTCATTGGCCTGACGAAGTTCGCGGTTCTCCCGCTCCAAAGCCTTCATCTTCTCGGCGACGTCACTCGGCAGGCCAGCCCGCTTGCCGCTATCCACCTCGGCCTTCTTCACCCACTCATTGAGCGTATGCGCCGAGCAGCCGATCTTGGCGGCTACGCTTCTCATCGGAACACTGCTCAATGGCCTCACCATCATGAACGTTAACATTGACGTGGCAAACGTCGCACGCGGCCTCGTTCTTCTTGCTGCCATCGTTCTTGATAACCGTTTGCATCCCCGCAATGAGGAGACCGCCAGGCAGGGCGAGTAATCAGAACCGTTTGCCTTCGGGATCAGTCTGAAAGGGCAAAAGATTTGTTCCCTTGAGACTCAAATATGATTTGAGTGCGACGTCGACGGACGGCAGCCCATTCAGGGCGATTGCATCGTTCTGACGACAAAAAAGAGCGGCGACCAGACGGACTTGAATATCCTTCCATGCTGATTTTCGGAAGGTGCTGGCGAGCATCAAGCACAACCACCTGAACCTGATTATTACTGCGCAGGGCGCGGCCCGATCAGAGAAAGCGTTCACGAACTGGATAATCGAAGCCGCCACGACGGCGGTGCTTCCGGCTTACAGATCGCCGCACGGGCATCGCAAGGCAGCTTGCCGTTGTCTTGCAGAGGCGGGGGCACTGCGTCCGAAATCAGGGCAATCACCGGCCACAGGAACCTTCCTGAAGTTCAGACCTACGTGGACGCCGTGAACAGGAAATTGCTCGCCAAGAGCGAATTGCGAAGCTGCAAGGAGCCGCATGAGAACGGACAGACAACAAAAATTGGCTAACCTCGATGCCCGATTAGAGAATCGCCCTTGCAAGGCGTTGAAATCATTGACATGGGAAAACGAAGTGGCACGCCCTAGGGGAGTCGAACCCCTCTTTTCAGAATGAAAATCTGACGTCCTAACCGATAGACGAAGGGCGCGTGCTGTTGTGGCGCCCTTATAGTCAGGACCGGGCCGGGCCGCAAGCGGGGCAAACGGAAAAAATGCGGATTCCGCAGATTTTTTCGCAGCTTGTGGATGACCTCGTTCCCACCCGCCGAAAGGGCGGTCGGATGCGGAAAACCACGCTGCTTGCGATCGTGCGCGCCTGATTTTTCAATCGCCCGTCTTGCGTGGCGGGGCATTTTCCAGGCGGTAGGCAAGCTGGGCCCGCGTCAGGCCGAGCATCCGCGCGGCGGCGGAAAGATTTCCCTGCGCGCGGTCGATGGCCGCCTCGTAGAGGCTGTGCTCGAAAGCGGCGAGGGAAAAACCTTCCGACTCCAGCAGCCTGTCGGGGGCGGGAGGAGAATCCCCGCGCGGGTTTCCGCCGTTGGCGGAAACCGTGGCGAATCGCGCCAGCTGGGTTTCGATCTCGGCGGCGGAAATCGCCTTGTCGTCCGTCCGTGCGTCGAGTGCGGCGATGAGGACGTGGCGCATCTGGCGCAAATTGCCCGGCCAGCACTCCGCCTCGATCAATTCCTCCGCCTCGGCCTCGAAGCAGGCCGGTTCCAGGCCCATGCGTGCCGCAAGTGCCGGCAGCATCGAGCGCGCCAGCGCTGCCCGCTCGCCTTCCCGTTCGGCCAGCGTCGGCAGGCGGGCGGTCAGGGGGGAGAGGACGGATAGCAGTTCCCGGAGCGGCCCCGGCGCCTCTGCCACGCACCGCTCGTCAGTGACGGCGACGATGCGCGGCCCGCCCAGGGCAATGCCTTCCTCTATTGCCTGGGCGAAATGCGGCTGGATCTCGGCAGGGATGGTTTCGACGGCGTCGATCAGGATGATTTCGCGCGAGGACGTGCGGCGTGCGTGTTTTTCCGGGCGCGAGATGGCGGCGCACAAGGCCAGGTCGACCTGCATGCCGACGATCCGGCGCGTGTCGCCGGCGGGAAATCCCGACAGGCGGTGGAGATAGCGTGCGGCACTGCCTCGCCCCGTGCCCGGCGCGCCGGTAATGAGGACGGGCAGCGTCATGGTCGCCAGCCGCTCCAGCTTCTTGCGCACCGGCATCAGCACGAGGCTCTCCATGTCGGAGAGCGATGCCTCGGCGGCGCGGGCCGTTCCCGCTCCACGCAGCGGTTGGGCCGGGCGAATATCCTCGGCGACATCGATGCGTTCCCGGAACAGGATCGCCTCCGGATCGTCGGCCCCCCAGCCGTCGGCCGGCTTGCCGACGACGCGGCAATGATTGTGCCCCTGCGCGGCGCACTCGACCTCCTTGTAGACAATCAGCGTATCGAAGAATTCGCTGGCATAACCCGAGGCATAACCGAGCTGGGTCCAGCAGACCGGCTCGGCGGCAAGCTGGGTCCTGCTGACCTCGGCGGCCTCGACGCTGTCGTGCCAGAGGAACTCGGCGGAGAAACGTTTCCTGCGGAAATCATAGGTGTTGAAGACCGTTTCCACCCGCACCACGCCGCTGAACGTGTGCAGTCGCGTGCCGGCGGTAAAGGCGTCGCCGGGGTCGAGATTCGGCCAGCCGGTGCGCACGAAGCGGGCATCCGCGCGGCCCGCCATGAAGCCCAGCCGCAGAAGAAAGACCCGGGCCTCCTTTTCTCCAAGGAGGCGTATGAGCTCCCGCCGCAGGTCCGAAAGCGCGGAAGCCCGTTGCATGACGATGCGCGCGCCGTTCAGCCGGATCGTTCCGTCGTTCGGGTTGAAGACCAGGTTGGAGAGAAGCTGGCGCACGGTCGGATCGCCGCCGCGGTCGAGCATTTTTGACGGCTCGGACAATGTTTGCATCTGTTTCCCTTCCCTGCGGATCGCTTCGCCCGGATCATGGCAATTTCATTATTTCATAAAGCGATTTTTATCATTTCAGCATGTCGATCCGCTGGCAAGTGCGACAATCTGTACAAAAGACGAAAAAATAATGTTTGATTTCAAATGGTTGATCCCTGTCGTCAAAAATTTGCGAAATGCCAGTTGGAGGCGTTTGACAGGCAGTCGGCATTTCTCCTCTTAATGAACCAACTCTGCAGCGCCGGGAGGGCGAGGCAGAACGGAGGGTACGGGCCGAGGCCCGCGCATGCCGCCCCCGGGGCGGTGCAGGAGGAAAAATGGCAAGCTTACTGGATATGTTCGACGTGCGTGGAAAGTCGGTCATCGTGACCGGTGGCGCGAGCGGCATAGGACGGGCCTACACGGAAGTGATGGCGGACAACGGCGCGCGCGTCTGCATCTTCGACATGGATGCGGGCAATCTCGATGCGGTTGTGGCGGAAATCGCCGGACGTGGCGGGGACGTGTGGGGCCAGCTGGTCGATGTCTCGGATCGTCCCGCCATGGCAGCCGCCTTCGACGCCGTGGCCGAGCGCCATGGGAAGATTGACGTGGTGTTCGCCAATGCCGGCATCGATGCCGGGCCGGGTTTCCTGTCGACCACCGGCGAGCGCATCGAGGCAGGCGCCATCGACGTCCTCGACGATCATCATTGGGCCCGGGTGATCGAGGTCAACCTGTCCTCGGTCTACACCACCGTCAAGCATTCTGCCCGCCACATGAAGGCGACGGGCGGCGGCCGCATCATCGTCACCTCGTCCATCGCCGCCCAGATCAACGAGGCGATCGTCGGCACGCCCTACATGCCCGCCAAGGCCGGCGTCGATCATTTCGTGCGCCAGATGGCGATGGAACTGGGGCAGTCCGGCATTCTCATCAACTGCATCTCGCCCGGCCCGTTCATGACCAACATCGCCGGCGGCCGGCTGAGGATCCCGGCGGATCGGCTTGCCTTCGAACAGCAGTCGCTGATCGGGCGGATCGGTGATCCGGAAGACATCAAGGGGCTGGCGCTTTATCTCGCCTCGCCCTGCTCGTCCTACGTGACTGGAAGCCAGATCGTCATCGACGGCGGGGCGATGCATCGCATCAAGTGAAGGAATGGCGCCGGCTGCGGTTGGAGGAACCGGCAGTCGGCGATCGAACTCTAGAGGGAGGAAACATCATGGAATTGAAGAACAGTCTGTGGACGCCTTCGCGCCGTACGGTGCTGAAGGGATTGGGTGCCGGGCTTGCCGCCTCGACGCTCGGCGCGCCGATGATCGCCCGGGCGCAATCGGCCGGCACGATCAAGATCGGCGTCGTCACGCCGGCGACCGGGCCGCTGGCTCTTTTCGGCGAGACCGATGGCTGGGCGCTCGAAAAGGTCAAGGAACAACTGAAGGGCGGCCTGGAAACGGCAGCCGGACGTTACGACGTCGAGTTCCTGGTCCGCGACAGCCAGTCCGATCCGAACAAGTCGGCGGAAGTGGCCGGTGACCTCATTCTCAACGAGAATGTGCACCTGCTGCTGCCGGCATCGACCACCGATACGGTCAGCCCCGCCTCCGACCAGGCGGAACTCAACGAGTGCCCCTGCATCTCGACCGGCGCGCCCTGGCAGGCGGTCATCTTCCCGCGCGGCGGCAAGGATGCGCCATTCAAGTGGACCTACCACTTCTTCTGGGGGCTCGACGAGGCGCTGAACACCTATGTCGGCCTGTGGAACACGCTGGAAAGCAACCGCAAGGTCGGCATGCTTTTCCCGCAGAATGCCGATGGCGAGACCTGGGGCAACATGGACTACGGCCTGCCGGCGCCGACCAAGAAGGCCGGTTTCGAGATCGTCGTTCCGGGCTTCTTCCAGCCGCGCACCAATGACTTCTCGGCGCAGATCACCGCCTTCAAGGAAGCCAATTGCGACATCATCGGCGGCATCGCCTATCCGGCCGACCTGAAGACCTTCGTGAACCAGTGCGCGCAGCAGGGCTACAAGCCGAAGGCGATCACGGTCGCGGCAGCGCTGCTTTTCGCTTCGGGTGTCGAAGCCATGGGGTCGCTCGGCGACGGCATGTCCTCCGAGGTCTGGTGGACGCCGGCCTTCCCGTTCAAGTCGACGCTGACCGGCCAGGTCAGCCGCGATCTTGCCGACCAGTGGGAAAGCGAGAAGAAGAAGCAGTGGACGCAGCCGCTGGGCTACAGCCATGCGCTTCTCGAAGTGGCGATCGACGTGCTCAAGCGCTCCGCCAACCCGCTCGACCGCGCCGCCAACCTGGAGGCGATCGTCGCCACCGACATCCAGACGCTGATCGGCCCGGTCAACTTCGCCAAGGGTCCGCATGCCAACGTCGCGACCACGCCGATCTTCGGCGGCCAATGGGTCAAGGGCGAGAAGTGGCCCTACGACCTGAAGATCGTCGACAACACCGTCAACAAGCTGTTCGAACCGGAACGCAAGATCGTCCCGTTGCCCTGGTCGGCCTGACCGACCTGGCTTGAAGGCAGAAACGACACGCCCCGGCCCGACGCGATCGGGCTGGGGTGGACGGTAGGCGAATGACGAAAAAGTCGCGGCACGACCGCGCCACCGGCCACAGTGCCGGGCTGGAGGAGCATGACAAACGGCATACTACTTGAAGCGCGCGACCTCAGCAAATCGTTCGGGGCATTAAAAGTCCTGCACGAGGTGAGCTTTTCGGTCGGCGCCGGCGAGGTTTTAGGCATTGTCGGGCCGAACGGTGCCGGCAAGACCACACTCTTCAACCTGATCAGCGGCGATACGCGCGTCGACGGCGGTACGTTGATGTTCGACGGGCAGCAGCTCGTCGGCCAGCCGCCGCATCGCCGCTGCAAGATCGGCATCGGCCGGACCTACCAGATCCCGCGCCCCTATGTCGGCATGACGACCTTCGAGAACCTGCTCGTCGCCGCCTTCTTCGGCAGCAACGAGAAACAGGCCGACAGTTACGCGCGCTGTGCCGAAATTCTTCGCGCCTGCGAGCTTTCCGACAAGGCGAACCGCTCGGCGGCGTCGCTGACGCTGCTCGACCGCAAGCGGCTCGAACTGGCGCGTGCGCTCGCCTCCTCGCCAAAACTTTTGCTGCTCGACGAAATCGCCGGCGGGCTTACCGACGAGGAAGGCAAGGCGCTGGTCACGCTCATCCGTCGCATCCGCGACAGCGGCGTCACCATCGTCTGGATCGAGCACGTGCTGCATGCGCTGCTCGCGGTCGCCGACCGCATGATGGTGCTGAACTTCGGCGAGAAGATCGCCGAGGGCGTGCCGTCGGACGTCATCAAGAGCCCGGAGGTACGAAGGGTCTATATGGGGGTCGAGGCATGAGCGCTCCGCTGCTTTCCACACATGGCCTGGTTGCCCGCTACGGCGATTTCCAGGCACTTTACGGCATCGATTTCGAGATTGCCGCCGGCGAGATCGTCGCGCTGATCGGCGCCAACGGCGCCGGCAAGTCGACGCTGCTGAAGTCGATCATGGGTCTTTTGCGCGTCGCTCCGGACATGGTGAAGCTCGACGGTCGCCCGGTCGGCGGAACCAAGCCGCACCGCATCGTCGCCGAAGGCGTGGCGATCGTGCCGGAAGGCCGGCGCCTGTTTGTCGGCATGTCGGTGATCGACAACCTGCGCGTCGCCATCGACCATGCCGGCCGTCCTGCCACCAACGGCTGGACGCTGGAGCGTCTCTACGGACTGTTCCCGATGCTGAAGGAAAAACAGGCCGTGCCGGTGCAGTCCCTGTCCGGCGGCCAGCAGCAGATGGTGGCGATCGGCCGGGCGTTGCTCAGCCAGCCGCGCGTGCTGCTCTGCGACGAAATCAGCCTCGGCCTGGCGCCGAAGGTGGTGAAGGAAATCTATCAATCGTTGCCGTCGATCAGCGAGGCCGGCACGGCCATCGTGCTGGTGGAGCAGGATATCGGGCTCGCCCGCGCCACCTCCAACCGGCTGTATTGCATGCTCGAAGGCCGTGTCAGCCTCACCGGCCGCTCGGCCGAGATTTCGCGCGAGGCGATCGGCGAAGCTTATTTCGGAGGCACTCATGCAGTGGCTTGACGGTTTGATCCAGGGCATTCTGCTCGGCGGTCTCTACGCCCAATACGCGCTCGGCATGGCGCTGATGTTCGGCGTCATGCGCCTGGTCAACATCACCCATGGCGACCTGGTCATCCTGCTGGCGCTGATCGGCATCAGCCTGGCGAGCACCTTTTCGATGGGGCCGTGGTCGGTGCTGGTCGTGCTCGTGGTGCTCGGCGCCGTCATCGGCGTCATCCTGCAGCGGCTGATCCTGAACCGCGTCGTCGGCGCCGATCCGTTGCCGTCGCTGATCGCCACATTCGGCCTGTCGATCGCGCTGCAGAACGCCATGCTGCAGATCTGGTCGGCCGATACCCGCTCGCTGGAGGGCGGTGCCATCGTGCATGCCTCCTTCCAGCTCGGGCCGCTCTTCGTCGGCGTCCTGCCGGTTATCGTGCTGCTGACGGCGACGGTCTTGACCGGCGGGCTCGACGTGGTGCTGCGCTCGACCCGTTTCGGCCGGGCGCTGCGTGCCGCCTCCGCCGATGTCGAGGCCGCGGCCCTGACCGGCGTCAATCCGAAGACGGTCTATACCGGCGCGACGGCGATTGCGGTCGCCATCCTCGGCTTTGCCGCCGTCTTCCAGTCGCTGCGCTCGACGGTGGCGCCGGCCGACGGTGCCTTCCAGCTGATCTACGCCTTCGAGGCGGTGATCATCGGCGGCATGGGCTCGATCTGGGGTGCTTTCCTCGGCGCCATGGCGCTCGGCATCAGCCAGTCGATCGGTTTCCGCATCGACCCCGGCTTCGGCATCCTTGCCGGCCACCTCGTCTTTCTGGCCATCCTCGCCCTGCGTCCGCAGGGCCTTCTGGGAAAGGGTTGAAGCCATGACCCAAGCGTTTGCCGCTGCTTCTGATGAAACCATGCAACAGCCAACCGTGCGCGTGGTGCGCCAGACCCGCTCGAGCCTGATCGCCTTCGCCGTCAGCATCGCGCTGCTCGTCGCCGTCGCCTCCATGCCGCTCTGGGCGAGCCAGGGCCTGATCCGCGACGTCGTCGAACTGTGCTGCTACGTCACCGTCGCGCAGATGTGGAACCTGCTGGCCGGTTATGGCGGGCTGGTCTCCGCCGGCCAGCAAGCCCTCGTCGGTGTCGCCGCCCATGCGGTGTTTGGCATTGCGCCGCTCCTGGGGGTCCATTCCCTCCTCCCCCTGCCCCCGCCCGTCCTCCTGCCCCCCCCGGTGGGCGCGGACCCCCACGCCCCTCCGCCACCGCCCCCT
>Ga0066256_1001197_pt1 | contig 38718 bp, 37 predicted proteins | sample ThiBio_1000_biof_FD_87107 | JGI IMG/M metagenome (GOLD analysis project Ga0066256, IMG submission 87107) | Wastewater bioreactor microbial communities from Cape Town, South Africa - Thiocy_expt_1000_biof (version 2) | ecosystem: Engineered > Bioreactor > Thiocyanate-remediating >... | reverse complement strand
ACTCGGAGGCCGAGACCGTCGCGCGGCCGGCAGGCGCGGGGTCGGCGGGGCCGCGGACGAGGCCGTAGACGCCGAAGCCGACGAACAGGAGCAGAACGATGCCGCCGGCGATGGCGGCGATGAGGAGACGGCGAGAACGGCGACGATCAGCGGTGGGGTCCATGACGGGGTGCGCCTTCCAGACAGACGAAACGGGGTGGCACCCAAAAGGTGCACACCCCGCCCTGGCTGTGTTGGTTCAGACCGCGTGCAGCCGCCTCCGGTCTTCCGTTGCATCATCGGCGTCGGCGTGCCGGGCGGTCTCGGCGGCATCCATGAACTGCACCGTGCCGGCCACCGTCGCGGTGAAGAGGTCCCACTGAGCGTCGGTGAGTTCGGGGCCGATCACGGTGGGGTCGGCGCGTTCCCACCAGCCGGCCAGGTCCTCCCAGGTCAGCACGAACGCCCGCACGCTCATGACCGCCGCGATCACCGGCACCGGGGCCGGTGCCGCCTGGCCGTTCGGCTTCTTGCTCTTCTTTGCTTTCTGCTGGTGGGTGAGGCGGGCGAGGGCTTCGGCGGCGAGCTGTTCCAGCTCCGCCGCCCGCACCTGCGCATCCGCCGCCCGCAACCGGTCCGCATCTAGCGCGGCCCGTGCGCGCACATCGGCGGATACGGCGGGGTCGGCGGCGAGGCGGTCGAGTTCCGCAAGCGACGCTTCGGCGTGGGTGCGCTGGTGGGCGGCGGTGATCGACCCGCCCGCGTCGATCCCTTCCAGCTCCGCTGCCGCCCGCTCCCGCACGGATGCCGGCTGAGACTCGTCGGCGGCGAGGCGCTGGAGTTCGTTGATGCGCTCGAAGCTCGTGTAGGAGTTGCGGCCCGAGACCATTTTGGCTGCCTGGGCGCGTGATTTCCCGGTGGCCTCTGACGGTGGTGCCACGGTGGCACCACCGGAGGCTCCGCCGAAAACCTCCGCGGCCCCGCCGACGAAATCGGCGGCGCCGAACCGGGTCGCTTCCTGTCGGCGTGCCGCGTCTTCGGCCATGACTTCCTTGAGTTCCCGGTAGAGGGCGGCTTGTTCGGTGAGGGTGAGGGGCTTGTGCAGGGCGTTGTCGTCCTGCTCGGCCAGCAGTTCCCCGAGCCGGTCCGTGATGCCGGAGCGCACCCAGACGTTGGCGGTCTTCCAGCCGAGCTTCCGCATCGCGGTCAGGCGGCGTAGTCCGCACACGAGTACCCCGTCCGGGGTGATCGTGATGGGCTGCAACATGCCGTCACGGGCGATGGACTCGGTGAGCTGGTCGAGGTCTCCCAGATCGTCGCGATGCCGGCGGCCGACCTGGATGGAATCGAGTGCGCGTTCCAACTCGATATGCCCCGGCCCGCTACCCACGATGCCCTCTTCCCGAACGTCCCGGCGCAGCCTGCGCGACCTCCGCCAGCAGCCGGTCATCGGTCAGCAGCACCCGCAGCGGCTCATCAATGAGCAGCCGGAGGAGGACGCCGCGGCCGGTGTTGGTGTGCGTCTGGTCGGGGTCGGGGTTCCCGAGCACCGCGCGCAGCATCGCCAGCCAGGAGGTACCGGGGATGTCGAGGAGGGCGCGGGCCTGGTAGTCGCGGCGCAGCGACTCGAACGCGGACACCCGGTTCGGGCACTCCGCTAGCCTCGTGCAGATGTACTCGATACCGGCGTGGGCGGTGCCCGCCGGCCAGCCGAGATAGCAGAACAGCGCGATCGTGTCCGCGATCGCTGACTCCACCCCCGTACACGCCTCCACGGCACTCGACGGCTCCTCCTCATCGTCGAGGTCGTCGGGGCCGGGCGTCTGGAACGCGGGATGGTACTCGGGCAGCTCGTTCTCCCGGTCACTGAACCGCTCCGCGTCATGGAAGGCGCTGTAGTGCGGGCGGCGGGCGCGGTTCACCGAGCACAGCAGTCCTTGGCCTCGTTCTTCGGCGATGCAGGTGATGCGCACCGCATGGGTCACGACCGCCCACGGGTCGTTCGCACGCCTCGCGGATGGCCCTTGCATCGCGACGAACGCCGCAGAGGCGGCCTCCCAGGGGTCGAGGCCGTGCTTCTTCGCGAGTGCGGCGTACTTCTGGGCGGCGTGCCGCATCAGCCCTGCAGCTTCCGGGTCACTCCGCCACGCTGACTGGCCAGCCTGGTCGAGGCGGGTCAGGAGTTCGCGGAGTCGTTCAGAGTCCTCGAAGCCGCGCCCATCGTGGCCGGGCTTCGGGGTGTGGTGTTGTTCGTGCATGTCGGCACCTCCTGAACAGGAGGTGCACACCCCCTGCCTGGCTCGCTGACCGTGCTGGTTCCTGTTCATCGCGCATCACCCCAGCCCGATCCCTGAGCGCGACACCCAGGAGAAGTGATTCGGCCCAGGACCGCGCCCGAACGCCGACGCCGGCGGCAACCGACGCGCCCGCTCACTCAGCGCCCGGCCCGCGTTCCGCGCACCGCGCCCCGCGGCACGAGCCCCATCCGCGGTGAGGCCACGGGCGCGGCGGGCGAGCTCGGCCTGGAAGTCGATCCCGCGCCCCGCGACGTGACTGCCCGCCCTGGTCATCAGGTCAGACGGGCGCACCCACTCGACCCCGCGCCCCGGCTTCCGCTTCGCAGCGGCGACGGTCTTGGTCGCCTGGGAGGGGTCGGCGTGCCGGGCGAGCTCCGACACCTCAGCATCCTCGACCGCTTCCGGCGTCGGGGTTCGGCCCGGAGGCTCGGCATGGGTGGGATGGTCGGCGGTCATCTGGTCGATGTTCATGAGTCCTGCTCCTTCGGTTCCTCGTGTTCAGCAGGTGCGCTCGCACCCGCGTTGAGCTCTTTTGCGAACCAGCGGCCCACCGTCGACGGCGCCACACGCAATGCGCGGGCGATCGCCTTGTTCGACTCGCCCTCATCCCGCATGCGCGCCGCGACCAGCCGGCGGTCCTCGCCTTCCAGAGACGGCACCTGCGGTGCTGTCAGAACCGGCGCCGCTGTTGCGAACACCTCCGGCAGCACGGCGGAATCCTCATCTACCGGGTCAGTCACTCCCGCGGGCGCCAGCCGGGCTTCCTGGCCCTCGGCATCGGTCGTGCGGGCACGGTGGGAACGAACCAGCACGACGGTCAGATGGGTCGAGGCGAGGAGCACGAGCGGAGGCACCGCCGCCACGCACCCCGCGAGGAGCGGGGGGACGTCGGCATCGGCGGCGACGGTCGCGTGCAGCGCGTTCGCGACCACCGACACGAGAGTGCCAGCGATCAACAGCAGCCACGGATACCAGGCCGCACGATGCCCATCGAGCGCGACTACCGCGACGGTCGCGACGACGATCAGGCCGTCAACGATCAGCGGCCACGCCCACGCCTGGCCGGCGTCAATGCCGGAGCGGCGGGCAAGATCGGTGAGTGCCGTGAACGAGAGCCAGAACGCGGCCGCCGCGATGAGTACCGTGCCCGTCGTCGCGGTCGAGACCGCGACCCGCCCGCTCGGCAACCGGGGGTTCACGAGAGCACCTGCCGATTCACGCCAGCACCCCGGCGCACAGGCACGCTCTGCCCGAATCTCGGTGAGTCGCTTCTGGCGGGTGCCGAGTGGACGGTGCGATACGCGGAGTTGATCGTCACTTCCACCTCCCGCGGGGCGGGCTCGGCCGGTTCGGCTGCCGGGGCGAGCCCGTCGCGCGCCGCCGCGCGATCGGTGCCGGCCGCCGGGAGACGGCACGCCGCCCAGACCACCCCCCGGTTGCGCTCGCCCGCCCTGAGAGCGGCGACCCAGCCCGCCAGCCGCTCCGCATCCTGCGACCGCACCCCGCCAGGCCGAGGCCGGTACTTTGCCGGTTCGCGGGGATCGAGGAGTTGCCGGATCGCGCCGGCGTTCACGCGTCTCGGGGCGGTGTCTGATCCCGAGATGAGTAGATACGGGCGTGCCGCACCGTCGGGCTGGGTGACGACGGAGGGCGGCACGACGACGTAGCCGCCTTCTCCGCGGAAGTCGATATGCGCGTTCGCGGCCTGCCAAGATCGTTGCGGCTCGAACCTGGGGGCTGGGAAGTAAGCGTGCATCCCACCCGAAGGCGTCATCACCATCGCCGACCACCCAGGAATCAGCCCCGCGTCCTGAAGTCGCTGGAACCCGGTGAACCCGTCGCCGCCCGGTTTCCGGTCGACATCGATCACATCGACACCGGAGAGGAGTCCGGTCGGCATGCCAATGTTCGCTCCCGGCCAGCGCTGCCACCACGCGGTGATCTGCGCCGGGTTCAGCGAGGCATCGCGGAAGCCATGCTCCACGAGTGGCCGCTTCTCGCCCGGCACGCACGGGAAGATCGGCACCCTCGCGGCAGTAAATCGTGCCGCCGCCTCCGGCAACGACAGGCCCCTGACTTCCTTGAATACGTCCGCGACCCCCATCAGAGGCTCCGAACCGCAGAGGTAGGGCGGCGCTCAGAACGAGGGAACTCCCGCGCCGGTGACGCCGAGCGTCCGACGGTTTCTGCCGGGGTGTCTTGGGTGAGGCCGGGTGGGGTGCCGTCGCCGATTTGCACGGTGTCGAGCTGGTCGAGGATGCCGACCGCCGCTTTCCGCACCCGTTCCGCGGTCGCCTGGATCACCGCGACGGGTTCTTTGCCGGCGACGGTGTTGGACCAGCCGGAGACATACGGGATCGTGTACGAACTGGTGTCCATGCCGTGGGCGGTACCGACCATCAGCGCGACGGACTCGGCTTCAACCTCGCCGATGCCGCGATGCTTCGTCGCGTCCTCATCCGACGGGTCATGCAGCAGCACGTGGGCGAGCTCGTGTGCGATGGTCTTCACCTGTGCGGCATCGTCCATGTTTGTCCGCACCGCAACCTGCCGTGCCTCGAAGTCAGTGACGCCGTTCGCGCCGTGGATCATGCCTTCATGCGGCACCGGCATGAATGAGAACCCCGCCGCTTCCACCTGACGGATCAGGCCCTCACGAAGACCGGCAGGGGCTTCGCCTTCTAGGAGTGCTGGGGTCGGCGGTGTCGGTACCTCAGCACCGGAGGTCTGGGAAAGGTCGAAGACGTAGGCGGGTTTCGCGCCGACCATTCTCGAGCGCACGACCTCGCCCGGCTTCGGCTTCTCACGCGGCGCCAGCCTGCGCCATGACATCGCATCTTTCGGGGTCGCTGACGCGAACCGGCCCATCACCGGGGCGAGGATCGCGTAGCCGCGCTGGCCCTTCTCGACGTGCCGGTCGAGTTGTTCCCACTGCCGGAACCCCGCCACATACGACGGCACCGGATCAGGAACCCGGCCCGCCTCCCATGCGGCCTGATGCTGCGCGAAAATCAGCATCGTGTTGTTGAACGAGCGCGACCGAAACTGCGCCGCGAACGTCAACGCCCGCGCCCAGTCCTCGCCCGTGACTAACTTCTCGACCTGCGCGGCCAACTGCTCGTGCAGCTCATCGAGCTTCGCATCCCGCGCAGCGCGGGCTTCTTCGGTTGTTCTCCTCGGTGCAGCCATGATCCGCCTCCTCCCTGGCGGGCCGCGCACCGAAGCGGCGGCGGCCCTGTCACCATGAGGTACGCCGGGGATGCCAGGAGATATCGACCGATTGGTGGATGAATACGTTCGGTAGGTTTCTCATGCGGTCCGACGTGTCTACACGGTCTACTGCCGCAGACAGTGCAAGGTCGACACTTGCAAGGCGAATGTGAGCGTCCTGCCGAGCACTCTGAGTCAGTCAACGAGTTCCCGTTGAAAGCTGTTTGGTTCGTCGCATGAATCGGTGCCGATCTTCCCGCCGTCCGTACAATCCGGGTGCGGGGTGAGGCGGTACTTCGACGGCACAACCCCGAAACGTCGGTAGAACCACGCTGATGCTATCCGAGGATCGGTCCATCCCACCGCATGAGCTGCACTGGCAACAGACATATCGGTCTCTTCAATGAGTCGCGTGAACTCTGTGAGCCGTATCTCGCTCAGGAAACGCATTGGAGGGAGCCCCGTCCGGATCACAAAGAGACGACTCAAATGCGCTCGCGACATCGCGGTGGCACGCGCCAAGGCATCGACGCTCCAAGTTTCGGATATGCGAGACCGCAAGATCTGCACTGCACGTTCGATGTGCCTGCCAGTGACGGCCGCTGTGAGACTTCCCCTAACAGGATTGGCCAGCACGACATTGCGGTTTCCGTTCACGGGGTCACTCACAAAAACAGGCAATACGACTTCTACCCATTGAGCAAAGAGTTCGATGGAGCGGGTGGCGGCTGTCTCTGGCGTAAGCGAGCCATCGTGAATTACGCTCAGCTTCCGCCATATGGGCTCAATGCTTTGAAAGGCGGTGGTGCCGGAGTTCAGCACCATCGCTCGTCCATCCCATTCGTCAGGATGCAGCCCCGGAAGAACGCGCTGAGGGTCGGGGAGAAACCAAGACATCTGCAATCGAAGAAAAGACTCGTCTACGTAAATGGTCCACATCCTGGCTTTGGGGCGCGGGTGAGTACTAGACCATCGACCGCTGCCGAGCGCGACGGACATCCCTGGCGTTAGCCATGTAGATCCATGTTCTGTCTTGACTTCAACTGCACCTTCGAGGACATGCATGATCTGGGCTTGCGCAAAGACCACCCGTCTAGTTGCGCTTATGCGAACAGATTCGACGGCAGTCAGCATGCCTGATGTGGAATGCGAGGCAGATGCGGCGAGGAGCCGCCTACCGTGAGCTGCACCCTCGCGATTATTCAATTGAGCACTGAGCATCATTCGCCCTCGCACTTTCTGCGAAGCGATGGAATAGGGAACTCGTCATCTGGCGCCGGACGAGCCGAGGAGCTCGGTGGGGAGCGCGCGAATCGTGACAGTCCGCGGATCAACGCGAAGCGGAGACTTGCGCAACGAGTCAGAGACCCACGTCACTTTCGGAAATGGCGCGGGTCGCGTGGCAGTGGTGCGATAGGCACCTATCGCACCACTGCCCGAGTTATGCGACGATCCGGAGTGGGTTCTCGATCAACTCCGTGAGCGTAGCGAGGAACTGCGCTGCCAGCGCGCCGTCGATGATCCTGTGGTCTGCGGTGAGCGTGTACCGCATCCGCTTGGCCACGACGACCTCGCCTTCCACAAGTGTGAGGTCGTCTCGGGCCGCGCCGACAGCGAGGATCGCACCCTGGGGCGGATTGATGATCGCGGTGAAGTGCTCGATGCCGTACATGCCGAGGTTGCTGATCGTGAAGGTGCCGTCCGCCATGTCGTCTGCCGAGAGCTTGCGCTCCGATGCTTTGCTGACGAGTTCCTTCGTGATCGTGGAGATCGCCGAAACCGCGGTGCGATCCGCGTCGCGGACGACGGGAACGACGAGTCCAGCGGGAGAAGCGACGGCGATGCCGACGTGGACTCGCCTGTGCACGAGGGTCTGTCCACGTCCTTCTTCCGAATAGGAGGCGTTCACTCCGGGGTGCGCCCGAAGTGCTACTGCGACGGCACGGACGAGGAGGTCGTTCACGCTGACCTTCACCCCCGTATCAGTGTTCGCCTCATTGATTTGCGCCCGCAATGCGAGCAAGGCACCCACGTTGGCAGAGGCAGTCGCAGTGAATGTGGGGACCGTCGTTCCGCTTTCGGTGAGGCGGGACGCGACCGCGTGCCGGATCGCGTCGAACGGCACCGCCTCAGGCTCGCGCATGTCCGTGCCCGTCGGGCTCGCTGGAGCAGGCACCGCAATCGGCGAAGTGGCCTGCGGTGCGGGGAGCACGTCGAGGTCGGCGCGGACGATGCGCCCGCCGGGGCCGCTGCCTGCGACGGTTGCGAGGTCGATGCCGCGTTCCTTGGCGATCTTCCGCACAAGCGGGGTTGCCGCCCGGCGTTCGGGGCGGGACTTCGACGGTGCTGCCGCCACCACAGTGGGCGCCTCCACCGGTTCCAGCTCCACGGCTTCGACGGTCTCTGGGTCGACAGGTGCCGACACCGGCGCGTCTGCCGGGGCGGGCACGGGTGCAGGTGCTTCGCTGCTGCCATCGTCCAGGCGTGCAATAGGGGTGCCGATGGCGACGTTTTCGCCTGCTTCGACCAGGATTTCCATGAGGATACCGGCCTCGTAGGCCTCCTGCTCCATCACAGCCTTGTCGGTCTCAATTTCTACGAGGACGTCGCCGGGAGCGACGGTATCGCCCGGCTTCTTGAGCCAGGCTGCGATAGCGCCCTCGGTCATCGTGTCCGAGAGGCGCGGCATGAGGATGTCGATCATGAGGGGTCCTTTCAGCGACGCCGTGCCACGGCGTCGAGCGTTTCTCGGATCGCGTTCACCGCGTCGTCGAGAGAGGGCAACGCGGCCAGTTCCAAGGACTTCGCGTAGGGCATCGGCACCTCGGCCATCGCGACGCGCCGAACGGGAGCGTCGAGCCAGTCGAATGCGCCGTCGGAGATGGTCGCGGCGATTTCCGCGCCGATCCCGTAGGTAAGCCAGTCGTCTTCGAGGATCACCGCGCAGCTGGTCTTCTTGACGGACTCGATGATCGTGTCTCGGTCGAGTGGGCGCAGGCTCATCAGGTCGATCACCTCGACATCGATACCTTCTGCCGCAAGGCGTTCCGCCGCCTGCACGGCGACGGTCGCCATGCGGGAGTACGACACGACGGTGATGTCCGTGCCGGGGCGTGCGATCTTCGCGCGTCCGATCTCCGCAGGCTGCACGTTGTCGGGTACTTCACCGGTCGTGTTATACAGGGCAAGGTTCTCGAGCACGAGCACCGGGTCGTCGTCGCGGATCGCGGCGAGCATGAGCGCTTTCGCGTCGGCCGGGGTCGACGGGGCGACGACCTTCATGCCGGGGACGAAGGCGTAGTACAGCTCGATGTTCTGCGAATGGGTCGCGCCGAGCTGCTGCCCGCCGCCACCGGGCGTGCGGATCACCATCGGCACGCGAGCCTGGCCGCCGAACATGCCGTAGATCTTGGCGGCGTGGTTGACGATCTGATCCAGGGCGAGGAGCGAGAAGTTGATCGTCATGATCTCCACGACGGGGCGCAGTCCCACCATCGCCGCACCGATCGCGGCCCCGGTGAAGCCCTCTTCTGCAATTGGAGTATCGCGAACCCGTCTGGGTCCGAACTCTTCGAGCATCCCGGCGGTGATCTTGTACGAGCCCTCGAACAGGCCGATCTCCTCACCGATGAGGAACACGTCCTCGTCGCGCAGCATCTCCTCACGGAGCGCATCGTGCAGGGCTTGACGGTAACTGATGACGCTCACGCGGACACCTCCGAAAGAACAGGGCGAGGCGCTGCGGGGTACAGCGCCTCACCGGGCAGGCGACGCGAATCGTTCGGCACCGGGGTCGCGTAGGTGTAGTCGAACAGGGTGGACACGTCCGGGTGCGGGCTCGCATCCGCGAACGCCACGGCATCGGCGACCGTCGACATGGCCTCGGCATCGACCTGCGCGATGAGGTCGTCGGTGAGAACGCCGTGTTCGTGCAGCCTCACGGCGTAGGCCGCGATGGGATCGGCCGCTTTCAGTGCTTCGGCTTCCTCGCGGCTGCGGTACCTCGCCGGGTCAACAACGGAGTGGCCTTTCATGCGGCCCGTCATCGTCTCCAGCAGGTACGGCTTGCCGTTGCGGGCGCTTGCGAGAGCGACCCGCATCGCTTCGTATACGGCCGCCGGATCGTTCCCGTCTACGCGCGCCGATGCCATCCGGTACGACGCTGCGCGCTTGTACAGCTCGGGTTCGGCCGAGGACTGCTCGACGGTGGTGCCCATGCCCAGACCGTTGTTGTTCACGACGTACACGATGGGGAGGTTCCAGAGGGCGGCGATGTTCAACGACTCGTGGAACGCGCCGATATTGGTCGTGCCATCGCCCATGAGGCAGACCACCGCCTCCGCGCCGCCCCGGTAGTCGATCGCGAGCGCGGTGCCGGTCGCAAGCGGCACCTGGCCGCCGACGATGCCGTAGCCACCCATGAAGCGCGCCTCGACATCGAACATGTGCATGGACCCGCCCCAGCCGCGCGAGACGCCATCCTGACGGCCATACAGTTCGGCCATCAGGCGGCCTGGTGCGATACCGCGCGCAAGGGCGTAGCCATGTTCACGGTAATTGGTGTAAAGATAGTCGCCCGCCTCAAGCGCGGCGGTGAGCCCCGCAACGGTTGCTTCCTCGCCGAGGTTCAGGTGGCAGTAGCCACCGACCTTCGCTTCGGTGTAGGCGCGGGCTGCGCGTTCCTCGAAGCGGCGCACCAGAACCATCTGGCGGTAGAAGGCGAGTTCTTGGGCCTCGGTCACGGATATGCCCGATGGTGGGCTCTGTTTCGTGGGGGTTCCGGCGGTGGCGCTGCGAGTAGACGCGCGAGCGACCTTTGGTTTCGTGGTGGACATGATGGGGGGTTCTCCTCTCGTCCGGAGATATGGCATCGGCAAGCGCGTGGTCCGCACAGGGATGCGGTGAAGCGGGCCGGCCTGGGAGATGTCGAGGTCGACCTATGTGAAATAATGACACGAACGTCGTATCATTATAAAGTGTTCTCAGCGAGACTGTCGATCCGGAAGGACCAGCGATGAGCGATCGTGCCGATCCCACACCCCGGAAGCGGGGGCGTCCCACCGCCGCGGAGCGCGCGCAGCGGTTGGACGACCTCTTGGATGCCGCGATCCGGCTCTTCGCCGCAAAAGGTCTCGCACAGGTCTCGATCGACGAGATCGCGGCGGAAGCGCGCGTGACCAAGCGCACCATCTACGCGCATTACGGCGATCGCAATGATGTGTTCCTCGCGAGCATTGAGCGTCTGCGCGACCGTACTGTCCAGCGTCCAGCCACAGGCGAAAGCCTGGAAGAACTCGCCGTCAACATCGTCATGGCGCTGCACTCCGATGAAGCCATCGGACTTCACCGACTCATGATCATCGAGGCTGCTCGGTTCCCCGAGCTCGCGAACCGGTTCTACCAGGAGGGTCCGCACGCATACATCCACGCGCTGAACGCCCTCCTTCCGGCACCCGACGAGGAACTGGCGGCGTCGCTGTTCTCGCTGCTACTGGGAGAACCGCATCGCCTGCGCCTTCTTGGGCTGCAAGCCGCCCCGGATGCCACTGCTGCGGCATCGCACGCGCTCGCGGCGCTGCGGCACCTGCACATCACGTCAGACGCGGAGGAAGAAGAACAATGACGACCAGAACGGTGGGGTTCATCGGCCTCGGGATCATGGGCGTGCCTATGGCGACCAATCTCGTGCGGGCCGGCTTCGACGTGGTCGTCTGGGCGCGCTCCGCCCCGGCGATGGACGAGGCGGTCTCGATAGGAGCACGTGCCGCGGACGACATCGCCGGGGTCTTCTCGGCGGCCGAGACGGTGGTCCTGATGCTCCGCGACGAGGCCGGCGTGGATGCCGTGCTCTCCCGCGGCACGGAGACGTTCGCGACGCTCGTGGCGGGGCACACGGTCGTGCAGATGGGGACCTTCACGACCGCGTTCTCGCGGACGCTCGCGGCGCAGATGAAAGCGGCCGGCGGGCGATACGTGGAAGCGCCGGTCTCGGGCTCCCGCGGCCCCGCGACCGAGGGCACCCTCGTCGCGATGCTGGCCGGCGACGCGTCGGCGATCGCCCATGTCGAACCGGTCGTCGACGCGATGTGCTCGCAGACGTTCCGCTGTGGCGAGATCCCCGCCGCGTTGTCGATGAAGCTGGCGGTGAACACGTTCCTGATCACGATGGTCACGGGCCTCGCGGAGACGTTCCACATCGCGGGGCGCATCGGTGCGGATCAGGACGTGTTGCGCGAGGTGCTCGCGGCGGGGCCGATGGCGTCTGTCGTGTCGCGGGGGAAGGCGCAGAAGCTCACCGGCGACGATCTGTCCGCGCAGGCGGCGATCGCGGATGTGCTCAAGAATGCGAAACTCGCCGAGGGCGCGGCCGAGGAGGCCGGGGCCGCGCATCCGCTGATCACGGCGAGCCGAGAGCTCTACGACGAAGCGGTTGAGATGGGAATGGGCGCGCTCGACATGATCGGCGTCATCGCAGCACACGATTCCCGCGCAGCCTCAATGTCGCAACATCGGTGACCGCGCCCGACACCGCAGATTCACGCAACAACTCAGATAACGAACACTCACACAAGTGACACGGGGTGCCCACAGGGCTGAGATCACACCCGTCGAACCTGATCTAGCTCGTACTAGCGAAGGGATGTCGCGCATGATGCGCACGCCAGAACAACTCAGCACATTCGCCATCGAGAAGCGGATGACCGCCGACGAGGGAACGTCGGACATACAGCGGATAACCAACGATGCTCCGCACCGCCCGGCGGCGATCTCATGAACCTAGATCTCTCCCTTTATCTGGTAACGGATGCCGGAACCGCGACGGCCGCCGGACACGATCTGGTCGAGCTGGTTCAGGCCGCGGCACAAAACGGCGTCACAGCCGTGCAAATCCGCGAGAAGCACGCACCCGCACGCGACTTCCTCGCGACGGTGCTCCGGGTCTCGGCTGCGATCCCGCAGCATGTAGCACTGATCATCAATGACCGCGTCGACGTGTTCCTCGCAGCTCGTGCCGCGGGTGTCCGTGTGACAGGTGTGCATGTCGGACAGTCCGACCTGCCCGTTGCGGCGGTGCGCAATCTCATCGGCGCTGACGCAGTCCTCGGACTGAGCGCGGCGACACCGGAACAGTTGGCATCGGCATCCGGTGTGGCCGACTACGTCGGCATCGGAGCGCTGCATCCCACGACTACCAAGAGCGACGCACCGGCCACGCTCGGACATGACAAGTTCGCGCGGCTCGTCGCGCTCAGCGAGCTGCCTGCGGTCGCCATCGGCGGCGTGAGAGCGTCCGATCTCGCACCACTGCGTCACGCAGGCGCGGCGGGCGCCGCAGTTGTCTCAGCTATCTGCGCGGCGACCGATCCAGCTCAGGCGGCGTCTCAGCTTCGCGCGACTTGGGATGCCGCGTGAACGACGATCAGCGAGTGCCACGCGTACTGAGCATCGCCGGCACCGACCCGACCGGCGGTGCTGGCATTCAAGGAGATCTGAAAAGCATCGCGGCGAACGGCGGCTATGGCATGGCGGTGGTCACCTCATTGGTCGCGCAGAACACCCTCGGCGTTCGCTCCATACACGTGCCGCCTGTCGCCTTCCTTGCCGAGCAGCTCAATGCTGTGTCCGATGATGTCGAGATCGATGCGGTGAAAATCGGAATGCTTACGAGAGCGGCCGTCATTCACACGGTCGCGGATTGGCTCGACCGTGTGAAACCACCGATCGTCGTGCTTGACCCGGTTATGGTCGCAACCAGCGGCGATCGACTGCTCGATCCACACGCGGAAGCTACGCTCCGCGAACTGATTTCACGAGCGGATCTCGTGACTCCGAATGTGCCGGAGCTGGCGATCATCGCCGACGAGCCTCCCGCTGAGACCTGGGAAGACGTTCTCGCGCAGGCGCGACGTGTCGCGCAACGCTACGGCGTGCGCGTCCTAGCAAAAGGTGGGCATCTAGACGGCCTCGATCTACCGGATGCTCTGGTCGACCCCGTGGGTGCCGAAGTCACGGTGACGGAGTTTCCTGGCGTGCGGATCAGGACAACGAACACGCACGGCACAGGATGCTCCCTCTCATCCGCCGTCGCGACCCTCATGGCAGCAACCGGAGATTGGGAGGTCGCCGTCGCAAGATCCAAGGCTTGGCTCTCCGAGAGTATCCGTCATGGCGCGCAGCTCAATGTCGGCTCCGGCAACGGCCCCGTCAGCCACTTCGCTGGCCTCTGGGCTCGAGGCGGTACCACGAGCGTTGCTACACCAGGCGATATCGAAGTCGCCTGGTGGGACGGTATCCAGGAGATCCGTGAGGACATCGACGCATTACCGTTCGTGCGCGCGCTGGGCGACGGGACGCTGGAACGCGACAGATTTCTCCGCTACATCGCGCAGGACGCTCATTATCTGCGTGCGTACGCTCGCGTGCTTGCCGAGGCGTCTCGACTCGCGCCGACATCGGCCGAGCAAACGTTCTGGGCGGAATGCGCGCAGTACTCGGCGATCAGCGAACTGAAACTGCACGAAAGCTGGCTCACGGACGAGAGCCTGCACATCGCGCAACCCGACGACGTAACCACGGCTTACCTCAATCACCTGTTCGAGACCGCGGCGCGCGGCGACTATCGCGTACTCGCCGCGGCGCTCCTACCGTGCTTCTGGATCTACCAGGACGTCGGCGAACGGCTGCACGCGCACTCGCATCCTCAGCATCCTTACCAGTCATGGCTCGACACCTACGCTGATCCTGCTTTCGCCGCCTCCGTCCGTAGCGCACTCGACATCACGACGAGGCTCGCGGCGGCTTCTGACCAGATGACGCAACATGAGATGTGGAGCGCTTTCCGGATCTCCGCAGCACACGAGCTCAGCTTCTTTACTGTGCCGGGTAGCGATGAACATTTCGTGCACAATGGCCCAACGTCACGACTGTCCGCTGACGCAGCGAATGGCGTGGATCACCGCGAGAAAGAGTCCCAAGAATGACAAGCGAAGACCGTGCCCTGTTACCCGTTCTGGACTTTCTGCAACGCCAGCTTGCCGGGACCCTGCATTCCGAGGAGCACACTCATCTCAAGTATCCGACTGCGATATCGCGGCTGCTTGATCTACAGCTTCTCGCGGTGTCAGAACGCTCCGCACGAATCGGACTCCTCGCGGATGTGGACAAACATGGCAACCAGCAAGGAACGATCCACGGCGGAACCTTGTGCGAACTGGCCGATGCCGCCATCGGTACCGCACATTCCACCATCATCGGAATCGATGAGTCGTTCACGAGCCTCGATCTGAATGCGCGATTCCTGCGGCCAGCTTGGTCCGGAAAGCTTTTCGCCGACGCGCACTGCACGCACGCGGGGCGAACCATCAGCCAATACATCTGCGAGATCACCCGAGACGATGGCAAGCCGATCGCCACGGTTACGAGCGCAGTTCTCACCCTGAGAGGAGAGGCCGCACGCGGCAGGTAAGTATCTGGATCGGTTGGTTAAGCCCCACAAATCTGCAGCGCGGACGGGTCAATATGTGCTGAGGGACGGCACTTTGGCGAACGCCCGTACCGGGGAGGTGCCGAAGTGCCCGACCTTGAGCGGGACGGCGGTGAAGGCGGCGCCGGTGGCCGGCAGGGCCGCGAGGCCTGTGAGGTGCTCGACGATGTGGATGCCGGCGGCGAGCAGGATGGTGTGCGCCGGACGCTCGCCGCCGGCCTCGGCTGAGGTGTCGTCGATGTTGATCGAGTCGATCCCGACCAGCCTGACGCCCTGCTCGGCCAGGTAGTCCACGCCGTCTTCCCGTAGGAACGGTGCGTGCTCCTGGTATTCGGGCGTGCCGAAGTGGCGGTCCCATCCGGTGTGCAGCAGCACGGCTTTGCCGCGAACGTCTCGGTCGTAGAAGACCGAGGCCGGGATGCCCCGCTCGGTCGCGTCGGTGAGATGGAAGACCTCGGCGGGAAGGTCCACGACGCTGTCGAGCTCGACCGCAGACAGGTCGGAGCCGTCTTCGTAGCGGTGGAACGGAGTGTCGAAGTAGGTGCCGGTGTTACCCGGCAACGAGATGACGTCCAGGGCGAACGTCGTCCCCGGCGCGTATCGCTGCACGGAGTCCTCACGGCTCAGGTGGGACGTGATGACCGGCGACGGCACGCCCGGTAGCGTGACGAGACCTTCGCGAATGGTGTGGCTGAGATCGACGAGACGGTGGTGCGTGTCGAGAGGCAGCGGCGACCGATCGTTCATACCGCGGCTGCCCTTGTGCTGCTCCGCCACGATCTCGAACCGGTCGAAGCGGACGTCTCCGACGAGCGCCAGCCCGAGGTGCTGCACCAGCAGCCTCGCCACGTCCTCTTCGGAGAGGTTCTGATCCGGGACGTCGAGCCGGAACCCCTCCGCGGAGAGGCTGCCGCCGTTCACGAAAGAGACCCGGACGTCGAAGACGGCGCGATAGTCATGCATAGTATGTTGATCCTTTCCACGAAGCGCTCGGGTCTTCGATCTCAACGACGTCAGGCAGACAGCATCTCAGCGGTTGTCACGACCGTGCAGTATTCACCGTCCATGTTCGCAAGCGACATGGCGTGGACGTCATCTGCGGTGCGCACGGCACCATTCCAATCGATTCTTCCCCAGGTGAATGTCGCGTCTGATACCAGGAACGTGTCGTAGCCGAGGTTGCCAGCCATGCGAACCGTGGCCTCTACCGAGTTGTTCGTCGCGACACCGACAATGACGAGCGAGCGGTAGCCGCACTCGGTGAGTCGTTCGTGAAGGTCGGTGCCGATGAACGCGCTGTTGGTTGTCTTGCGGATGACTGGCTCGCCGGCATTCGGCATTACCTCGGGTTTGAACTCGTTGCCATACTGTCCTGGCCGATAGTGAGAAGCCGGCTCCGACGAGTCATGTCGTACGTGCCAGACCGGCCAGCCTCGTTCACGCCAATGCTCCAATAAGAGCGCGGTGTTCGTTTCCGCCGCAGTGTTGTTGCGTCCGCCCCAGGACGGCTTTGCGTCAACGCTATCTGCCTGGATCAAATCGGCCGCTTTCTGCAGATCGATCAGCAAAAGCACCGCGACTTCGCCGGGCTTGTGACCTTGAGAAAGCTGAGCCTGCGACAGCAGGCCCGTTTTGGAAGACGATTGCACTGTCACAGCGTCACCACCGAGATCTCGACGAAGAGTGCGAAAGTCATAGCGAAGCGAAGCCGTCACGCCAGCTCGGAAAGCACAGCTCCAGCCCCTGGGCATGAGCACGGGCGTTGCTCACAGGACGGCCGATATCGCCGCCGATCTCCGGAGCAGGGCGAGACGCACCGATTGCTGATGCAAAGACAGGTACCCAAGCGGAGCCTGCGGCGGGCTCATCATCGACGACATTCCAGATGCCCGCCGGCCAGGTCAGCGCCTGGAGCGTCGCTTCTGCGGCATCCTCGACATGCACGAATGACGTCACGTTGTCGGTGGCGGCAAGCTTTCCCGCGCGCGCAGCGTCCGCCCAGCGTCCGTCCTGGGCATACCAAGTGCCGGGTCCATAGAGCTGCCCGAACCGGAGGATAAGGCCTTCACGTATCTCCTGCACGCTGTTCTCCAGAGCGAGCACGCCACGGATCGTCGTGCTTCTCGGCTCGGGTGCGTCGAGGTCGAGCGGGGAGTCCTCCGTGGCCGGGTCGGTCCCGGACGGGTGTACCCAGGAGATGCTCTCAGCGATAAGCCGGTTTACTCCTGCTGCTCGGGAGGCCAGAATCAGGTTCCGGGTGCCGTCTGTCCGGATGCGCGCGTTGCTCGCCGAATCCCCGGACGCCAGATCGGTGAGCAGATGCACGACGACATCAGGATGAGCCTCAGCGACCACCCGCATCAGACCGTCACGGTCGAATGCATCAGCCAGTACCGGAGTGGCGCCGAGGCTCTGAACGGTTCCGGCCCCACGACGCGAGCGGGTCATGCCGATAACCTCATGTCCTGCGGCCAGAGCCCGCCGAGTGAATGCACGGCCAAGTACGCCGGATGCGCCGGCTACGAAGATCCTCATGATTTCTGCTTCCTGTTGTCTCGTAGATTTCGCGCCGGCTTGACCGCGCATTCTCTCGGGGCCTTAGAACCCGACGACCGTGGCGCCTTCGAGGGTGTAGCGGAGGAAGACATCGCGAGCGACGGCGAGCGTGAGGCCGCGCTCCAGGAGTTCGGTCTCGGCGCCGTCGGCGCGTGCCGCGTTGACGCACGCACCGACGGGAACTCCCGCGGCAATGAGCTCGTCGATCTGGGCATTGAACTTCCGGTCCGTGTCGGTTTCGCTGCGGCCGAGGCGGCGTTGGGCAGCTCCGAAGACGAACACCTCAACTTCGACATCGTTCTGTGCGGCCACTTCGGCTACGCGCCTCGGGAGCCTGCTGCCGGTGAGCAGGGAATCCTCGTCGTCGTGAAAGATGTGTGCGACGGTCTTCATCGTGTTACCGCTTCCTGTGCTTCTGTATTGCTATCGGTGGCCACCGTGTTCGCCGCTCGGATGACGGCGGCGAGCGTGGCGGTGAGGGTCGAGCGATCGCGTCCCGCGGTCCAAGCCGTACCGGTGGCGGTGCGGTGTTCGACCAGCGTGAGGGCCTCGGCGTCGGCCCCGGAGCGCATGGAACTCTGGTGGAGCGACAGGATGTCGACGGGGATGCTCTGCGCTCGGAGGCCGTCAACGAGGGCTTCGACCGGCCCCACGCCGTCATGGCTCGAACGGTGTTCGACACCGGCGATCTGGATAGCGACCTCCGTTTTGGCGGCCGCCTCATTGACCTGCAGCTCCGACAGGCGCACGGCACCGCCGTCGGGCAGGTACGCGGAGGCGAAGATGCTCCAGATGTCTGACGCGGTGACCTCGTCTCCGGTGGCGTCGGTGTGCCGCTGCACGTGGTGGGAGAAGTCGATCTGCAGGCGCCTCGGCAGTTCGATGCCGTATTCGGTTTCGAGCAGGTAGGCGATGCCTCCCTTTCCGGACTGGGAATTGACGCGGATGACTGCGTCGTAGCTACGACCGATGTCGGCGGGATCGATGGGCAGGTACGGGACCCGCCAGGCGATCTCGCGCTCGCCGCGTCCTTCAGCGATCGCGCGGGCTCGGTGCTCGGCGAAGCCCTTCTTGATGGCGTCTTGGTGCGTGCCGCTGAACGCGGTGTGCACGAGGTCCCCGACATAGGGGTGTCGCGGATGCACGTCGAGGCGGTTGCAGTATTCGACGGTGCGACGGATCTCATCGATGTCGGAGAAGTCGATCATCGGGTCGATCCCTTGCGCGTGCAGGTTCAGCGCGAGGGTGGCGATATCGACGTTGCCCGTGCGCTCTCCGTTGCCGAAGATGCATCCCTCCACGCGCTGGGCACCGGCGAGCACCGCCAGTTCGGCGCAGGCGATTCCGGTGCCGCGGTCGTTGTGCGGGTGCACGGAGAGGATCACGCCGTCGCGCCGGGCGAGGTTGCGGTGCATGTACTCGATCTGGTCGGCATACACGTTCGGGGTCGCGATCTCGACCGTCGCGGGCAGGTTCAGGATCACGGGGCGCTCGGGCCGCGCGTCCCACAGCTCGGTCATCGCGTCGCAGATCTCGATGACGTACTCGGGCTCGGTCAGGTTGAACACCTCCGGCGAGAACTCGAACCGCACGTTCGGCAGGTGCCCGGCGAGTTCCATCACGTCCCGGCCTCCGGCGAGGATCAGCTCTCGCAGCTCGTCACGGTCCTTGCCGAGCACGGTGTCGCGCCACATCGGCGCGGTTGCCGTGTACATGTGGATGACGACCTCATTGCGGATGCCGTGAATCGACTCGACGGTCCGCTCGATCAGATCGCGGCGGGCGGGGGTGAACACGACGATCGTGACGTCTTCGGGCGCGATGTCGGTGTCGGCGATCAGCCGCACGAAGTCGTAGTCGGTCTGGGAGGCGGAGGGGTATCCGACTTCGATCTCCGTGTAGCCCATCCTCACCATCAGCTCGAAGAACCGGCGCTTGCGCGCGGGATCCATCGGCTCGGCGAGGGCCTGGTTGCCGTCGCGCAGATCGACGGGAACCCACAGCGGCGCCGCCGTGATCCGGTTCGTCGGCCAGCGCCGGTCGGCGTCGGCCAAGGGCACGTCGACGCGAGAATACGCGTCGCTGTAGCGGTGCGACGGCATGCCGGAGGGGCGCTGCCGGTTCCAGGCGGGAGTGGTTGTGGTGGTCATGTCGTTGTTCCTTCTGGGGTCTGGAGAGATGCAGACCGGCGCAACGTTCGACTCCACGACGGGGAGCCGGTCTGGCTACGCCCCGCCGTGGCGGCGAAGAAGAAGGAAAGCGATGAACACGGGTAAAATGTACCACAAGTCCTCAGACAAGTAGAGGAGATGGAGTGATGCAGGTAAGGCGGGTGCCCCTGGCCGAGCTCGCGGCGGGCGCGCTTCTCGAGCGGATACAGTCGGGCGAGTGGAGCCTGGGCGCGAAACTGCCCGGCGAGACGACTCTCGCGCCGCAACTCGGCGTCGGACGCTCGACCGTGCGAGAGGCGATTCGCCTCCTCGCCGGACGGGGGATCCTCGATGCGCGTCAGGGATCCGGCGTGTACCTCATGGCTCTGGATGTGGCCGAGGAATGGGAACAGGTGCTCCGACGAGCCGACATCGTCGCGGTGATTGAGGCGCGAACCGCGATCGAGGTGGAGGCGGCGATGCTCGGGGCCGAGCGACGCAGGCCAGCCGCGCTCCGTGCGATCCGGCGGGCGCTGGACGCACGCGCCATCGCCGGGCAGAGCCTCGAAGAACACGTCGATGCCGACATGGCCCTGCATCGCAGCATCGTCGTCGCCGCACACAACGAGGTGCTGACGGAGCTCTTCGATGGATTTGTGCCGCGAGTGCGTCGGGCCATGATCGACATGCTCCGAATCCATCCGGTCGGCGACGAGCATGCCGACCATGACGTGCACGCGGTCCTCGTGTCGGCGATCGCCGACCGGATGCCAGACGCGGCGGCGCGGACAAGCCGCGCACATCTCGACGCGCTCAAGGCGGTCTTTGTAGGGTGAGGACTCAACCGATCCTTCTGGCCCTGTGCGGGTGAGAGCATGGCCTGAGTCCGACGAGTGGATGATCAATTTCCCTCGTCACCGTAGCTTTGGTCACGGCGAGGGATGAGGACTATGGCGGCAAGGGGTGTGATCGCGACAGCGGCAAGCGCGAGCGGGTAACCAGCGACAGTGATGAGCGCACCGATACCAGGGCCGACCGCTGAGGCTGCGATGAATTGGCCAGTGTTCTGAATGCCGAGAGCTCGCCCAGACCAAGCGGGTCCCGACGCTTCGGCAACGGACGTGAACGCAAGCCCATTGTCGGCAACACTGATTGTCGTGGCAATGACAAACAGGATCGCGGCCAAAGCGCTCCAATGCAATGAAGTTGCCCCCGCGAGGGCGAGCAGCGCAGCTACTCCGGCGACGGCAACCCAACGCAGGACGCGCACTCGGCTCCCAACGCGGTCGCTCGCATGGCCGATGACGATGCGCCCCAATGCGCCAATGAATTGTGAAGCTGCGATCACTACTCCGGCGGAGGCCGCGCTCCATCCCAGACCAATCGTGAGCCAGGCCAGACCAAAGATCGACAGGGTGAACTGCGGCACAACAAGGAGCAGTGACAAGGCGTGAATGCGCGCCAGGAAAGCGTCTCGGCGGTAGGGGTTTGCGGGCCGCACAAGCCCTTCACGGTCTTGGCTGGCGGCTGGCCTCGGCGGGTTTTCGATGCCTACCCAGCTCGCGATCGCAAGGACTGCGGTGAGCACCGCCGCGACGAGCAGAGCCGCCCCCGAACTGATGTGAGCCGCGACCGGAGGAACGACGAGCGCGGCGATAGCGACGCCGAGAGGCTGCGACATCTGCCTAATCCCCATCGCTAGGCCTCGTCGATGCTTCGGAAACCAGCCGACAACGACTCGCCCGCTGGCCGCGTTAGCACTGGCCGCAGCGGCCCCGCCGAGCATGAGCAGGATCGCCATCCACACAATGTTCGGAGCAAATGCGGCGGCCAGAGCGAAGACCGCGGTGAGCGCCGATCCCAGGGCGATGACCTCGCGTTCGCCGTAGCGGTCAGCGGCAGCGCCCCAAAGAACTAGCGTCAGGACCATTCCGAATGTTGGAGCAGATGCGAGGATGCCGCCTTGGGTCAACGTGAACCCTTGCTCTGTGTGAAGCAGAACGATCAGATACGCCGGGGCTGAGATAAGGAACGTTCCCGCCGCTTGGGCGGATACGCCCAGGGCAAGCATCCGCCATGCCTTCGCCGGCACCGCCGACGTCAGTGCTTCTGGAGTGACTTGATCTTGTATTCGCATCTCGTTGTCATTCGTGGTTCATTGCACACCTCTGGCGCGCGTATTCTGGCGGGCTAGTTGTCGGCGACTGAAATAGAGATGCCATTCGTGATCGCAAGGAGGTCATTGAAGGTGAGCGGGAACACGGTGTGTGGCGTGCCGCCTGCTGCCCAGATCGTGGCGTAGTCCGGGAGAGCGTCGTCGACCAAGGTTCTTAGCTGTGCAGGGTGCCCGACGGGTGAACCCCCGCCAATGGCTTGTCCAGTAACGTTGCGCACAACTTTGGCAGGCGCCATCGCGACCGATTGAGCGCCAAGCTGACGAGCGAGGACAGTGATGTCCACCCGGTGTCGGCCGCTGGTCATCACAAGTATCGGTTGGTCGTCAGCAATGAAGACCAGGCTGCTTGCGATTGCGCCGACCTCGCAGTCGAGCGCGGAAGCGGCATCCGCCGCGGTCCGGGTGGATTCCGGGAGTTCACGTACACGGCTCGCGATTCCAGCTGCGTCAAGGTGCTGTTGTACGATCTGGCTGCGTTCTGGCAGTGCATGAGCTTCGGTCATTGTTCGTGCCTCTCTGTTTCGACAGGTTCTGGGTAGTGCATGAGGAGAACGATCTCGGCGTCACCGCTGATAGAAACAAAAGAATGCGATTCGTCTCCGGGGTATCGGATGCTCTCGCCGATTCCGAGCTCGCGTTCGTTGCCGGAAACACCAACGCGGACTCTTCCTGAGATGACCGTTATCGTTTCTTCGACGCCCGCTTGGTGAGCGTCGGAGTGTTGTTCCTGTGTGGTGACCGTTGCCCGATACGCCTCGACGGTTATCGAGCCAGTTCTCCAAGTACCAAGCGGGATCGCTGTAACCGAAGCGCCCGAAACAGAGACGGGTGATTCACCCTCGTTTGCTGGGATCAAGGCACCCAACGGGATACGCAGGGCAGTCGACAGCGCGAACAAGGTGTCAAGACGAGCACCGCGTAGCCCGTTCTCTAGCTCCGAAACTGTGCCCTTGCCAATCCTGCTCCGACGCGCCAACTCCGACAGCGTCAGCCCGCGCTCTTGACGTGCCTGACGAAGTCGTGAGGCCAGAGAGTCATCCATCGGCGTATCCTTCGCTATCGTTCTGATAACAGAACGATAGCAGGGTGCGCGCACTGGAGACGAGTGCACGAGCTGTTGGTTCGACGTAAGCATGTGGCACGGGCGGGAGGCCCAGCCCTGAAGGAGAGTCGCCGTCCCCGGTGCGCGATAGAGCTCATGCGCGTCGACTGGGCTAGTCCGGTGGAGTGAAAAAGTTTCCTACCCTCGTGTGATCGGACGCGGGCACCGACTCCATCCAGGCAGCAGAGCCCTGCCCATCAACATCGGCAGGGCTCTGCTGCTCATGCGGGAATCTCGAAGATGATTTCCCTGCCGTCTTCTTCGTCCCACTGTTCGCCGTGCTCGACGAACCCGTAGCTGCTGATGAGTGCGAGCGAAGCTGCATTGTCCGGGCTGATCGTCGCCCGCACCGCTTTCACACCCGGCTCCCTGCCGGCGACCGCAAGAAGCGCGTCGAGCGACCTTCGCGCGTAGCCACGGCGGCGGAATTCAGGGGCCACCTGGTAACTGACCTCGACCATCCCCGCTGCATCAGGAGCTGCATGGAATCCTGCTAAGCCCACGGGCATATCAATTTCGGGATCGATGATCAACCGCGTGATCCAGGCCGCGTCCCCTGGTGTCTCTTTGATCTGCGCGCTTCGTATCCGCCACAACCAAACGCAATCGGGCCCCTGCAGGTAGGACGACGCGTACGGCAGGGCAAGTGAGGCCGTTTCGCCTGTGGCCAAGGCATCCAAGACGCTCTCCGGCACGATGTCGAGGTGAATACCCGACTCAGAAGGACGGGGGTGGAACCAAGGAGATCTCGTAACCATTGTCAGCAATTTAACATTCGTCCGACTTGCTTAGTCGCCGCCGGGACCTCCGCTGCGGGACTAGGCAACACAGCCCTATGGGCGGCCATCGGTGCGCGGAACCCGGGCGGGTGGCTCACGGAGGATACGACTCCACCTAAAGTCGGTAATTAGGAGATTCGCCCTATCCGAGACATTGACCGTTTGAGCGCAAGGAATGCTTGTAGAGGGAGCACGCCATTTCCAAGTGCGGTGAGCTGTTGGTTCGACGTAAGCATGTGGAAGGGGCTGGAGACCCAGCCCGGAGGGAGACCCATGAACCACTCCACGAACTCCGGCGCGGGGCGCGGCATCGAGTCTTCCGTCAGGAACGCGGGAGCTGGCGCTGGTCGTCCGGTGATGTGTTCCCATCTAGCGATGGCTTCGGCGTAGCCTCCCCATTCGCGAAGATAGTGTCGATCAGGGTGAACAGTGTCTCCGATGCGTTCTGCCTGGCCGGCGAGCCATGCGGTCCGTGAAGGGCGAAGTCGATGATCTGGTGCGACAGCGCCACCGTTCCTCGCCTGGCCTTCACGGTGTCCAGGCTCTCCCCGCCCCGTGAGGAGTCCGAGGCGAGCGGGGTTCGGAACAATGTCTTGGCGGTGCGCGGTGATGAAGATGCGGAACCGATGATGAGGTGCGCCGACCAGGGATGCGGGTAGGCCGATCCATTCCGTGTCATACCGGAGGTCGGCCAGATCGCCGAGAACGGCGCCGAGCGCCCGAAGAGGTCGGGCTGACTCGTCTCCCAGCACCCACGAGTCGGGTTCCACACCGCCAGGGGTTGCACGGGTAGGGGTTGCATCGTCGGGGTTGCCGTCGGCATCGGTTTCTCCTTCGGTCTTGGGGCGGTCAGCGGGTGCGGAGAGCAGTCCACGAACGTTCTCGATCACCACGAGTTCCGGTTGCAGCGCTTCGATCGCTGAGGCCATGAAGGACCAGAGACCGGAGCGGGTGCCGGGTGCGAGACCGGCTTGCTTGCCGACGGTCGACACGTCCTGGCAGGGGAACCCGCCGCACAGTACATCGACGGGCGGCACGGTCGCCCAGTCGATGGCCGAGATGTCACCGAGGTTGGGGGCATCCGGCCAATGGTGGGAGAAGACGCGGGCGACGTGTTCGTTGAGTTCAGAGAACCAGATCGTTTCGCCGCCGGTGAGGTGTTCGACGGCGAGGTCGAGGCCGCCGTACCCAGAGAACAGCGACCCGATCCGAGGACGCGAAAGAACAGGTTTCGGCATGAGGACTCCGGCAGATCGGTGATCCCTAGTCGTCGCCTCACGCTGAGATTCCGACCAGGCTGGTCACCTGCCAGGTGCTCCGTGAGCGCCGCGCAGACCGCCGCCGCTCCTCGCCAGATCACCCTCAGTCCGGCCTCGTCAGATCCCGGCTTCCCGAGCTACCACGCGTCTTGCAGATCGAGGTTTGCCCGCCCCGAGTCAACGCAGAGTTGACCGCTCCGCAGCGTCGCTTCGACGGCAGCGGGCGATCACCTGGGGACTAGAAGCCGCGCCCGTTCGGGCGCGGTCGAGACGAAAGGCGGCCTGCTCATGCCCGACCCGATCCAGCTCGTGCTCACGAAACGCGAACGAGACGCGATCGCGTCCGATCTGCACCACTACGGCGTCGTCCACGCCGCGGTGCCCGACAATCAGTACGGCCCGGCCAGCCCTCGCGGTGGCTCCCTGACGCTCGGCGACGACATGGAAACCGTGATCGGCTCGCACGCGACTATGTCGCACCAATGCGAGGCGCTGGCCGTGGCCTTCGAGAACGAGGCTTCGGTGCCGATGACGCTGGAAGCGATCATCCTGATTCGCACCGCGCTGGCCTACGCACACCCGGTGGAGATGCCCCCGGAACTCGCACGGATGAGCGCCTTCGCGTGGCTCGCGAACCGGCAAGCAGCGACCAGCGAGTTCGTTGCGGTCGCCGCCGAGATGCAACCCCCTGCAACCCCTGGGGTTGCGCCAACGCCACCACGCAACGTCGCGGAGGTCGAGCACGGGATCGACTGGCTCGGAGATCGGCTCGGCATGGCCTGGGCGCACGCCCACGCGCTCGCGCTCGACCCGCGCGAAGCGAATAACGATGTCGCGATTCTCGTTGAAGCGTGGCGCGAACGCCACGGGCAGGAAGTGCCCGAGCAGACCCGCTTACAGGTGATGACGTTGGCCGGCGAACGTGAGGCCCGGCTGGGCGCGGCGAAGAGCTGGCACCGTCAGCACGAGCCCCGCTACCTTGCGATGTGGGAAGTCCGCCAACGCGCCGCTAACACGGTTGCGGACGAGTGGCGCGATGAACGCGAGCTGATCGTGCGGCACAAGGTTGAAGTACACGCGAGGGAACTCCCGCCGCGACCGAGCGTGCTTGGGACTCTCCGTGCCGTGCATGCTGACCCCACCAAGCCATCGCCGCGCGCCGAGCCACGCAAGTTCGGGTGGCACCCGTGGGCAGGCCGGCACGACCGAAACGAGCCGCCCCGCGGTCGCAGCCTGTAGCCGGGGCAGGTCGCGATGACGGTTTCGATGCGGGTGATGTCGGCGGGCGACGGGTACAAATACTTCGCTCGCACGATCGTCGCGGGCGATGGCGATCGCAGCCTTTCAACATCCCTGACGAGGTATTACGCGGAGCAGGGTACGCCGCCGGGGTTCTGGCTGGGCTCCGCCGTCTCCTTCCTCGGCACCGAGACCGCCCGACTCATGGAGGGCGATCCGGTCTCGGAACCGCAGCTCCAGCTCCTCATCGGCATGGGCCGTGACCCGATCACGAGCAACCCGCTCGGACGCGCCTACCCGGTCTACGCACCGGTCGCAGAACGAGTAGCCGAGCGCGTCGCCACCCTTGACCCCGAGCTCACTCCGCGGGCGCGCGGCGAGGCCATCGCCGCCATCGAGACGGAAGAGGCTGAACGGGGCACGCGGCGGGCGGTCGCGGGGTTCGACTTCACCTTCTCGATCCCGAAATCCGCAAGCGTGCTCTGGGCCGTCGCCGACGCGGGAACGCAGGCGCTCATCGCCGACGCGCACCATGCGGCGGTCGCGGACATGATCGCGTATCTGGAACGCGAGGTCGCCGCGACCCGCACCGGCGTCACCGGCAGGAACGGGGCGGTCGCGCAGGGCGATGTCGCAGGCATCGTCGCGACCGCGTTCGATCACTACGACTCCCGTGCAGGCGATCCGCATCTGCATACGCACGTCGTCATCAGCAACAAGACCATGACCGTCCTCGACGGCAAATGGCGCTCCCTCGACGGGCGCCCGATGCACGCCGCGACCGTCGCGCTGTCCGAGCTGCACGAGGCGGTGTTCGCCGATCACCTGACCCGGATGTTCGGGGTCTCGTGGGAGGCCCGCGACATGGGCAAGGACAGGAACCCCGCCTGGGCCATCACGACGGTTCCCGAGTCGCTGGTGTCGGAGTTCTCTTCACGGTCTCGGCATATCGAGGAGGAGAAGAACCGGCTCATCGCCGAATACGTTGCGGCGCATGGGCGGCAGCCGTCGAGCGCGACGATCCTGAGACTCCGCGCCCAAGCTACCCTCACCACCCGGCCCGAGAAGCAGGTCCGCTCCCTCGCCGACCTCACGAGCGAGTGGCGGCAGCGCGCCGGCCGGCTCCTCGACGCCGACGCGACCGCATGGGCAAGGTCGGTCACCGCGAACGACGCCCCGCTGCTCCTGCGCGCTGATGACGTGCCGTTGGAGGTGATCGCAAATCTCGGGCAGAGCGTTGTGGAGACGGTGGGTGAGAAGCGGTCGACGTGGCGGCGCTGGAACCTCACGTCCGAGGCCGCCCGGCAGACGATGGGCTACCGGTTCGCCAGCACGGAGGATCGGGAAGCCATCGTCGGGCTCGTCGTAGATGCCGCCGAAGCCGCTTCCCTGCGCCTCACCCCGCCCGAGCTCGCATCGAGTCCGGCGGTGTTCCAGCGCCCGGACGGAACGAGCGTGTTCCGTCCGAAGCACTCCGCCGCGTTCTCCTCCGAACTGCTCCTCGCGGCGGAAGACCGGCTCCTCGAGCGCGCCCGCACGATGACCGGCCCGACCGTTCCCCTCGCGACGGTCGAGAAGATCACCGCGAGGCCGGATCGGGAGGGGCGGATGCTCGGCCCGGATCAGGCCGACGCGCTCGCAAAAGTTGCCGTGTCGGGGCGCATCGTCGATGTCCTCGTCGGCCCTGCCGGGGCCGGAAAGACCACGGCGATGAACGGCCTGCGCCGTGCGTGGGAAGCAGAGCACGGCGCCGGTTCCGTGGTCGGGTTGGCGCCGTCGGCGGTGGCGGCGCAGGTTCTCGCCGATGACCTCGGCATCGCCACCGAGAACACGGCGAAGTGGTGGCAGAACCACATCATGTACGGCGAGACCTTCCAGGACGGGCAGCTCGTGATTCTGGATGAAGCCTCCCTCGCCGGCACCTTCTCTCTCGACCGCATCACCCGCCTCGCCGCCGAAGCCGGCGCGAAAGTTCTCCTGGTGGGCGACTTCGCGCAACTCCAATCGGTCGACGCTGGCGGGGCGTTCTCGCTCCTGGTTCATGATCGGAAGGATGCGCCGGAGCTGGTCGACGTGCACCGGTTCGTGAACCCGTGGGAGAAGGTCGCCTCCCTCGAACTTCGCCACGGGCACACGGAAGTCATCGACACCTATATCGAGCATGACCGTGTTCGAGGCGGTGAGACGGAGACGATGATCGACGCCGCCTACACAGCCTGGCGCGCCGACACGCAAGCTGGACGAGCAAGCGTGTTGGTGACGGACTCGAACGAAGCCGTCGCAGCCCTGAACAACCGTGCCCGCACCGATCTGATCCTGGACGGCACCGTGCATGGCAGCCGGGAGGCGGAGCTTCGAGACGGCGCCCGCGCCGCTATCGGGGATACCGTCATCACCCGCAGCAACGATCGCCGCCTCCGCACCGGCCGCTCCTGGGTCCGTAACGGCGACCGGTGGACGGTCACCGACGTTCGCGACGACGGCTCGATAGCGGTACGGCGGGTCGGGAAGAAGTGGGGCACCGTGATCCTGCCCGCCGAGTACGTCTCGGACGACCTGGACTTGGGATATGCCGTCACGTCTTTCCGGGCGCAGGGCATCACCGTTGACACCTCACATGTGCTGGTCGATCCGTCGATGACGCGCGAGAACCTGTACGTCGCCCTCACCAGAGGCCGGGAGTCGAACCGGGCGTATGTCGCCGTCGACAAGCCCGACGCCTCACACGAAGGCCCGCATCCCGGCGACAACACCGAAGCCACCGCCCGGAGCGTGTTGTCCGGTGTTCTGCAGCACGTCGGCGCGGAACTCTCCGCCCACGAAACCATCGAAGCCGAACACGAGGCATGGTCGAACATCGGCCAGCTCGCCGCCGAATACGAGACCATCGCCGCAGCCGTCCAACGCGACCGCTGGGCGAACCTCATCCGCGCCTCCGGGCTCAGCGATGACGATGCCGAAGCGGCCATCACCTCTGATGCCTTCGGCGCGCTCACCGCGGAGCTTCGCCGCGCGGAGGCGAACCATCACGACCTCGATACGCTCGTACCGCGCCTGGTCGCGGCCCGCGAATTCGATGACGCAGATGATGTCGCAGCGGTGCTCCACTACCGCGTCGCCCGCGCCACCGCCCGGCCCGCCGGGTCCGGTAGAACCCGCAAAGCACCCCGGCTCATCGCCGGCCTGATCCCAGAAGCGACCGGGGCGATGAGCACCGACATGCGGCAGGCCCTCGAAGAGCGCCGCGAGCTGATCGAACAACGCGCCACGGCCATCACCGAAACGGCACTCGCAGACCGCACGCCGTGGATCACGGCACTCGGGACGCAGCCCGAAGAGACCAGGTCAGCGGAAGCATGGCGGCGGCAGGTGCAGACGGTGGCCGCGTACCGGGATCGCTACGACATCACCACCGAACAGCCACTCGGAGCCCCGGCGGAGTCGGAGGCGCAGAAGATCGACGCCGCCCGAGCCCAAGCCGCCATCGACCGGGCGCAGGCTCTCGCGGCCCCGACCAGCCGAACACTGCGCCGCCGCCCACAGACCCCGGCCCGCCGAGGCCCGGCGCTCTGACCGGCAGCAGGACCAGCAGGCGCAGAAACGGCACGGGCACCCGAAGAGGGGTGCCCGTGCCGTTTCGGTCGAGGTCAGAGCGAACGTTGCGGCGACGACGAAGGCGCGGCCCTTCGCTGGGCGGGGCTCGCGACCCCGAAGGAACGGCCCGTGCTCGGGCGGGGGTCCTCGACCATCTCGCGAACATCCTGCGTCATAGTCACGATCCGGGCGACGCCTTCCCGGATCAACCGATGCGTGCCGGCACTGGCAGCGGAGGTGATCGGCCCTGGTACGGCGCCGACCGGCCGCCCGAGGTCGCGGGCTTCCTTCGCAACGTGGAGCGAGCCGGAACGATACCCGGCCTCGGGAATGATCGTCGCCGCAGACAAGGCCGCCATGATCCGGTTCCGTGCCAGGAACCGCCACTTCGTCGGTGCCGCACCCGGCGGCATCTCACTCACGAGGACACCCAGATCAGCGACGCGGCTCAGCAGGTCGCTGTTGCCCGACGGGTACGGACGATCCAGCCCGCCGGCCATGACCGCAATCGTGCTCCCACCCACACTGAGCGCGGCCTTGTGCGCGGCAGCATCGACACCGTAGGCACCACCGGACACGATGAACAGCTCCTCGTTCGAAAGCTCGCCCGCCAGCTCAGTCGTGACTTGGACACCATAGGAGGTGGCAGCGCGGGCGCCGGAGATCGTCACCCGATCACGCAGCGGCATCGACAGCAACGAACTCGCACCCTTCGTCCACAGCGCAACAGGTTCCCGATCCCCAAGCGCATCCAGTCCGGTCGGCCAGTCCTTGTCGCCGGGGATCAGGACGTGCAGCCCGAACTTGTCGGTCTCCCTCCTCGCCGTCTCCACGACCGGAACGAGCAGGCGCGGGGCGAGCTGGCGACGCCACAACTCACCCTCCATTGAATCGAGAACCGTCGGCAGCGCACCGTCGCTCTGGGCGAGGCGCACCGTATCGACCGCGCCGACCGCGGCGATGAGCCGTCCGGTACGGGAGTCGTTTGGCTCCGCGGTGGCAGCGAGGACGATCCTCGCAGATCGTTCGTCCTTGGCGAGAGAAGTGATCGTGACCATGCGAGGCTCCATCCAGTCGTGTGCCAAGCAGGTACGCCTCACCCACCGGGGAGTCTGATCGCACCTCTTACGAATGTCGCGAGCCGGTCGTATCCTGAACGATGAGGCGACTCTTCAAGGTTCGCCGTCGCTCGACGCGATGGCATGACCGCTCGACTGGCGGTCCATCAAGGTTCTTCATCGCCGAACCTTGAAAGGACTACACCCATGTTCCGGCTCATCTGGATTCTCAGCGTTCACGTTCGGAACGCCCTTCACCGGTACGCACCAACCAACATCCTGAGCGATGCGATCCGCTCTGAACGCCTCAGACCCGTGTGGGCTCTCGGGGCGATGCTACTGGCAGTTCCGTACTTCCTGGCGGCGTATCTCTGCACCACCGTCATCGACGGGGGAGGCCCGCGCGCGCTTTACGTTCTCGTGGTGCTGTTCATCTGGAACGCGATGAAGATGCTCTGGATCGGCCCGGTCACCATCATCGTTCAAATTCGTACACGCATTTCAGAAGCCATACTCCAGCAGAAGGCAGGCAAATAGGTGCCAAGTACATCTTGACGAGTACCAGGCGCAACGCTCCGGTCTCGTAATCGGCGCACTTCGGACGCTCGAAACCGGATTCTTTCTAGTCGGACATCGCGCGCGAGCATGGACTACGTTTCGCTCGCCGGAGCTTCAGATTGAGTCGGGTCCCTGAAACTACTCCGAGACTGGAGAAGTGAACGAAGAACAGCAGTCCAACTTCCACGGTCTAGAACCGCTCCTGAATATCAACGAACTCGCCGACTACCTCGGCATCCCCGTCTCGACCATCTACGACTGGCGCACCAACGGAAAGGGCCCTCGAGCCTACAGGTTCGGGAAGCGCATCAAGTTCGGCGTCGGCGACGTCCGCACTTGGATGGATACTATGCGCGAACCCGCCGGCGCCGCTACGTTTCCCGGCGGTGCGGGGAGCGCGCGTGGGTAGGCCTCGAACCCCGATCGGCACCTTCGGGGTCATCGCCACCAGCGCACAGCCCAGCGGCAGCCACGTCGCGAAGACCCGCTACCGCGACTGGGACGGCAAGAGCCGACTCGTCCAGGCCACCGGATCCTCGCGCTCCGCAGCCGAGCGAAAGCTGAAGCAGAAGCTCTCCGAACGCTCGCTGTACCAGCCGGGATTCAACGGGATGAGCGCCGACAGCCCCTTCCCGGAGCTCGTCGCCTACTGGCTGGAAGACATGGAGATCGAAGACCGGCTTTCACGAACCACCAGGAACTTGTACGAGCGGGACATGCGATCCCTCGTGCTCCCGGCCTTCAAAGAGCTCACGCTCCGCGAGATCGGCGTCGCCCGCTGCGACTACTTCCTCAAGCAACTCGCCAGACGCAGTTACAGCCGCGCCAAGCACGCCCGCGTCGTCCTCCGACTCGCACTCGCGCTCGCGGTCCGGCACGAGATCCTGCCTCGCAACCCGATGGATCACGTCTCCCGGCTCCACCGGAAGAAGACCATCCCCGACGCGTTCACGATCGGCGAGGTGCAGGACATCCGGGCGGCGATCAAGGCTTGGGAGTCCCGGCGGGTTCTGGCGGGTCCGAGGCCGGATCGGCAGCTCGGGCAGATCGTCGAGGTCATGCTCGGTACCTCTGCGCGCATCGGCGAGGTCCTCGCCATACGCCTCCAGGATCTCGATCTGGATGGCCCGATCCCGACGGCACGGATCGCCGGGACGATCATCAGCCGCAAGGGTGAGCCGACCCACCGGCAGGATCATCCGAAGACGGATCGCTCGGTTCGCCGCGTCGCACTGCCGTCGTTCGCGCTGCAGGCGATCCGCTCACGCCTGCTGCGTAGCGGCGACACCGAAGCGGGTGACCTCCTGTTCAGCACGCGGGTCGGGACGCCGCACACGACGAACAACATCCGTCGGCTACTGCGCGACGTGATGGACGAGGCCGGGATCGAGAACGTCACCCCGCACCGCTTCCGCCGCACCGTCGCCACTGTCGTCAACGACGCGCAAGGCGCGCTTCTCGCCTCCGAGCTCCTCGGGCACACCGACCCGCGGATCACGATGCAGCACTACATCCAGCGTAACGAGACCGTGAACCCTGTCACGGCTGAGCATCTTGAGCGGGCCTTCGGCAGGGCCGGATGATCGCCGTGCGATACCCGCTAGGCCCGCTGCCGTGGGATGTCTGAGGTTCGTGACATGATCCGTCACGCCGCCCCGAGGGTCCCGGGATCTGGCCGTTTCAATGAGAGGATAGAGGCATGACGAGAGCGCCCGAACTGAGTGTCCTGGAGATCTGCGCAGGTGCCGGAGGGCAGTCGTCTGGCCTGGAGATGGCAGGGTTCGGCCATTCGCTCGCCGTTGAGATCGACCGCGACGCAGCGGCCACGCTCCGCCTGAACCGGCCCGAGTGGGACGTGCACGAGGGCGACGTCCGCGACATCAACGGCCGCGACTACAAAGGCATCGATCTGCTGGCCGGGGGAGTGCCCTGCCCGCCGTTCTCCATCGCCGGCAAGCAGCTCGGCGCCGACGACGAGCGCGACCTTTTCCCGGAGGCCATCCGGCTCGTCCGTGAGGCACGCCCGACCGCCGTCATGCTGGAGAACGTCAAGGGCCTCGCTTCCGTGCGCTTCGCTCCGTACCGGCAGTCCATCCTGGACTCGCTTGACGACATGGGTTACGACGCTGACTGGCAGCTTTTCAACTCCAGCGAGTTCGGTGTCCCGCAGCTGCGGCCCCGGTTCATCCTCGTCGCGATGAAGCGCCGCAACTTCCGCAAGTTCACGTGGCCCCGTGCGATCGGCACCCCGCCCACCGTCGGCCGCGTCCTCGGCCCCCTCATGGGGTCCCGCGGCTGGGAAGGCGCCGCAGAGTGGGCCAAGCGCGCGAACAATATCGCGCCTACGCTGGTCGGCGGTTCCAAGAAGCACGGCGGCGCTGACCTCGGCCCGACTCGTGCGAAGCAGGCGTGGCTGCAGCTCGGTGTCGACGGCAAGGGCATTGCTGACGAGGCACCCGCACCGGACGCGCCGCTGGACTACGTGCCGCGGCTGACGAATGACATGGCAGCCCGCATCCAGGGTTTCGATTCGGAATGGCACTTCTCCGGCCGCAAGACGTCGGTGTACCGCCAGATCGGAAATGCGTTCCCTCCGCCTGTCGCCAGGGCGATCGGAGAGTCAATCGCCGAGGCGATGGGCGCCGTCGTGTCTCGCACAACGCGCACCGGCACCAGCCTCCGCGCCGTCAGCTAAGAGAGCTCATCCGGCCGGGTTCTTCTTCGCCTTCTTCAGGCGTTCGATCTCCGCCCGGATATTGCCGTCGGGCCAGTCAGCGAACGCGGTGAGCCGGTAATAGCTCATCATGCGCCCGTTCTCCTTGCGCTTGCTCGTCGTATAGTCCCAGCCGAGCACACGCAGTTCCCGCATCCGCCGCTGCCAGTCGTCCTGGTACTGATGCATCGATGCGACGACACTGACTACCTGGGCGGGCGCCTCAACGTCTGCGGCGTGGAACGCCTTGAGAAGCTCGCCGATCCGACGATGCGGCTCCTTATGCTGCGTCGCGGCGCGGATCTGGTCCTCAAACGGGTCCATCGACGAGTAGAACGCCTGCTTATCGTGATTGCACTGGGTACACAGGGGCTGGAGGTTCTCGATGTCGTCTGTTCCGCCCCAGCTGTGAGGGATTTTGTGATCGACTTCCAGCTTCACGTGATCGTCAGTTGGGGTCTTCCCGCATTGCGCGCAGCGTTTACTGCTGAGGACCTCGCCGCGCACGCGGGCTGAGATCCCCTTCCGTCTCGTCGTAGTGCTCGGCTTCGACGTAGCCCGTCCTCGAAGCGGATACACCCACACGCCGTCCCGGCGCTCGGGCTTCATATCGAAGATTGCGTACATATCGCGTAGCCGCCGCCCCGTCTGGGCATGGGCTCCACCAGCCTGGTCGGCGTAGAACGCCTCGATCTCGGTCATCGTCGGTGGATCGTCGCGCCGTTCATACAGGAGGCGGTAGATCACTTGCTGTTCCGTCTCGCGCAGCAGGGCCTTGAGCTCGTCGCTATCGGGCTCCGGCAGATCAGCAGAAGTCATCTCCTCGGCACCACCGGAGCAGGACCGTTCACGCTTTCGCTGTCCGATGCCATCCGCCACCAGCCATCCGCGATCTCGGCGCCATCGGCGGGCGATGCGGGGACGACACGGACGCTGACCAGCTCTCCGGGCTCGGGAGTGACAGCACCTAGCGCCGTCGCGAGGTCTCGCTGCACGTGGTAGTCGCCGCCGAGAATGAGATATCCCTCCCGGCGCAGGGCGCCGCGAGAACCGCCATTGTCGCGGACGCGCTTCATGTAGTCGTCTTGCTGGGCTACGGTCGCGATGATGTTGCGTGACAGGCGCAAGTTGGTTGCTCTCCGGAACAGCTCATTGAGCCGGGCCTGCCCGCTTCGTCCGCTCATGATCTCGCCGACGACGTGCGGCGGCAGCTGAAGCAGGGCGTTGGGCTGCATCGGCGCGTCCCTGTGCAGCCAGAGGATCTGCGAGCGGCCGTGCGCATTGAGGCCGGTCTTGCGATCGCGGTTCTCGCTGGTGCGGCGGTTCTGCTCGCTCACCCGCACCAAGCCCGCACTCCACACGGACTTCGCGTCGTCGGCCTGTGTGACCAGGACGATCTGCTCGAAGCTCTCAATGGGGAGCATCCAGGCGCCGGTATGGGAGTACTTGCAGTCCACTTCGTGGTTGGCGATCGAGAAGTCGAGCACCTGACCGTCATCGAGCCGCAACTCACGCTGGAGGTTGATCTCAGCGAGGGTACCGAAGTGGGTCTTCTCGGTCTTGAACAGCTGATCGAGCCGGTACCGGCCCGTGTGCTGGCCGTCGTAGAGCTGGTCGAAGGTCGCACGGAACACCTTCGCCATCCGCTGCCCGTCCGGATCGAGGGCTCGGAGCACCGTAGCGACCTCGGCCACCGCGTCGTCGTGCGGAGGCTCTTCCAGTTCGAACAAGCCCATGCGACCACTCTAGAAGGTAGACCCCTTGACTCCTGGTCCCCGAGTCAAGTCGCCGCCTGATGCGGCGGTCGCTGACTTCGCCGGCAATCCGACCCCCAATATCCGGAGTGGCATGAATGAGAAGTGCCCGTGCGCCTGCCGTGTCCGATGGCATTGCTAACCTGACGCTTAGGCGGTGACCGAAGGAGCTGGCGCTATGGCGGGAGGATACGAGGATTGGCAGCGGGTGCTTTCTGCCGCCTTCCTCATCCCGCACCAGGGCCCAACTGTGCTATTCCTCGATGACAGCGAGCTTGCCCGCTTCCGCCCAGAGGCGGAGAACGCGGCCGACGACCTCGCCGAAGCGGTACGCAGCAGGCTCAGGCTCGTCGATGGCCGATCCATGTTCGCGCCCATCATGGCTTCTCACCGGCAATGGCAGCGCAGCCCGCAACTTGACCCGCCGCCGGTTCTGCCAGTTATCGCCCTTACTGTCCTCGCAGCGACCAGGATGCGATCGGACGCGGATGCGCGCTCGACTAACTACTATCTCCGGCTCGCGCAAGCACTCTGCCCAGGCGCCGACGTCGAGGCCATCGGGACACTCCGCAACGATCTCAGAGAGGGCGGTGCCTTTCTTGACGTCGTGGAGATGTGGCGCGGGCTGCACGGCTGGATAGAAGCGCAAGACGGCGCCATAGGCGCCTCGACCATCCGGGACCACCCCCACCTCCAGCGGATCGGCTACCCGCTGTCGCAAGCACTCGTACGCCAGAGCGACCGCATGGCGCTCACCCGCTTCTTCCAGGCTCTCGACGTCACTCCCGGTGCCGTCCCCGATGCTCGCGTGATTGCCGCCGCGCTCGATGTCTGGACAGCAGCCGCTCAGAACCGTCTCAGCGAGGCATTCATGCGGGCCCTGGGTGACGCGGACCTCCGCCCGCTCCTCGCCATCGTCGTCGAGGCCCACGCGCAAGCATGGGACGGCCGGGTGCTGACCGGCGAGGGGAAACAGCGGATCGAAATCCGGCTGAGCATCGATATCGACGCCTGGAAGGCTCGTTGGCTTTTTCCTATTCCTCCGGGCGGCCCCGACAAGCTTGCTGTGCTCGCGCCCGGCAGCGACCGGGAAGTAAGCCTCACGTCTGTTACTGGACTTGACTATTACTCGGTCCAAGGAAGCCCGGCAGTGACGCCGGAGTTGCTGTCTTCCGGGCTCCGGCTACGAGGTAATGAGTTCACGGCAGAGTTTCCTCCATCCCCCGTGCTTTTCCTGAGCCCGGACGCGCAAACGGGTGCCTGGACGTCCGTACCTGGAATGCTTCCTTTCGAAGAGCATCTGGTCGCTATTAGCGCCCCTCACGTCACGGAGTTTCGGCAGGTACTCAGCCAGGCCGCCGTTGACGGCTGGCGCCTCCTCCCTCAGCGTGGATCTGTTCTTCTCTCCGGATATGCCCTGTTTCAGGGCGTTCGCTTTACTAACGGAGGGATACTCGAGGAAGCCCTCGCGGGGCTTCCGGGCCTTCGTCGCATCGGCGTCACGCCCGCTGCCATCCCTCGTGCCCGGCTCGTCCGTGGCCTTCCTCTCGCCACATCGATCTCAGGCACGCACTATCTCATCGGCGGCGAACCGGACCTGCTACTACCCTCTGGGCCCGACTCACGCACCGCGACCGTGACACTCGACGGTCGGCGCGAACAGCTCCAGGCAAACGGGTTTCCGCTAGAGCTGCGCCGCTTCATCAGCGACACGGGCCGTCACATCGTGGACGCAGACGGGCAAGAGCTCTCCTTCACCACGCTGGAGGAAGGGCCGGACCCTTCCCAGCCACCCGGCACAGCCTCACTTGGCTGGACTCAGGACGCTCAGATGAGTGCACAAGGCCACCTGCTCGCCGTAACTGGCGCCCGCGTGAGTGACCCGTCGGATTCGTACCCCATCCTCGTGCGTCGCGGCCGGGACGAATCTTGGCTCCTGCACGCTAACGGACGCACCGAGCGCCTGGCGGAAACCGAACCGCCCGTGTTCCTATCCAGCATCGACATCGAGCTCCACTCACCGTGTTTCGAAATCAGTGCCGCCTCAACCGCCCGGTGGCTCGCCCAACGACGCGGAAACCGATGGCGGCTCACAGAGATCGGTTCATCAAAGCCGAACGAGTATGACCTCGACATCGATGTCCTCGACGCATGGAAACGGGCATGCAGGGACGCCAACGGGGCGGCGCGCTGTGAAGCATAACTAGGTTTGGCCAGGGGCGAAACATGATCGGCGACCTCCTGCTGACCTGGATCAGCGAACACGGCAGCTGCACGATCGCCAACTTCCGCGCCCGTGCCGCATGGCTCGCGCGCACCGAGAACCTCGACCTGCACGAAAGCGCCACAGGACGCTGGCTGCGCGACGTCGCCTCCCTCGGCCACTGCGAAGTCGACTGGAAAACCGGGAAATGGTCAGTCGCCCCGCCTGTCATCACCCGGCTCCCATTTGCCGACGGCCTCGCGATCCTCACCGGCGCCCGACGACCGCGACTAGTCCGTGCCCTCGAAGAAGGGGGAATCTACACCGAGCATGCGACGCGCCCCGGTTCGGAGCGCGACATACCCGCACCGCACACGATCTTCATCCCCTACGAGCGAGCGAGCGACCTCGAGGAAGCAGCTGTCGCACTCGGTGCGACCTATGCCGGTTGCGCCGCAGCCGGCATAGCGGCCCTGCTCCGGACTCCACCCCCTCTTAGCGCGAGCGCGCCGCCCGCCTACGACTCGCCATTCGAACAGCTCGTCAGCTTCGGGCCGCACACGTGGGTGCAGGCATCATCCAGCGATCCCCGCCTGCCCGATGGACT
>Ga0066256_1001195_pt1 | contig 38741 bp, 36 predicted proteins | sample ThiBio_1000_biof_FD_87107 | JGI IMG/M metagenome (GOLD analysis project Ga0066256, IMG submission 87107) | Wastewater bioreactor microbial communities from Cape Town, South Africa - Thiocy_expt_1000_biof (version 2) | ecosystem: Engineered > Bioreactor > Thiocyanate-remediating >... | reverse complement strand
CGCCACCGGCCGCGCCGCTTCCGGCTCAGCCGCCCCGGCACCCCGCCCGGCGCGCCCTATCCCGCCGAGGAGGTGCGCGCGCTGGGCGGGGTGCTGGCGGCCCATCCGCGCGTGCCGGTGCTGAGCGACGACATCTATGCCCCGCTGCGCTATGCGCCGGGCGCCCACGCCACGCTGGCGGTCGAGCGGCCCGATCTGGCGGAGCGCGTGCTGACCGTCTCGGGCGTGTCCAAGAGCCACGCGATGACCGGCTTCCGCATCGGCGTCGCCACCGGCCCGCGCTGGCTGATCGCGGCGATGGAGAAGCTCCAGTCGCACTCCTCGGGCAATCCCTGCTCGATCAGCCAGGCCGCCGCCGTCGCCGCCTTCGAGGGGCCGCAGGACTTCCTCGCCGACTGGCGCGAGCGCTTCCGCGCGCGGCGGGACATGGTGGTCGCCGCGATCAACGCGATCCCCGGCCTCTCGACCCCGGTGCCCGACGGCGCCTTCTACTGCATGGTCGACGCCGCCCCGCTGATGGGCCGGTTCGGAGACGACAACGCCTTGGCGCTGCACCTGCTGGAGCACGGCGTGGCGCTGGTCGCCGCCTCCGGCTTCGGCGGCAAGGACGGCTTCCGGATCAGCTTCGCCGCCGACGACGCGCGGCTGGCCGAGGCCCTGCGGCGGATCGCCGGGGCCGTGGCGTGACCGAAATCCCGATCCTGTTCGAGGACGCCGAGGCGCTCGTCGTGAACAAGCCCGGCGGCCTGCCGCTCGACCGCCCGCGCGCCGGGGGCGAGAGCCTGCACGATCACCTCGACGCGCTGCGCCTGGGCTTCCAGCGCCATCCCGCGCCGGTCCACCGGCTCGACCGCGACACCTCGGGCTGCCTGCTGCTGGCGCGCAACCCGAAGGCGCTGCGCCGCTTCGGCGAGATCTTCGAGCAGCGCCGGGTCGAGAAGCGCTACCTCGGGATCGTCGCCGGGCACCTGACCAAGGACGAGGGCACGGTCGCGCTCTCGCTCAAGAAGGTCAGCTCGGCCAGGGAGGGCTGGCGGATGATCGCCGCCAAGCTCGGCAAGGAGGCGGTGACGCACTGGACCAAGCTGGCCGAGGTCGGGGACCTGACCCTCGTCGAGTTCCGGCCGGAGACCGGCCGCACCCACCAGATCCGCGTCCACGCCGCCTCGGGCCTCGGCGTGCCGCTGCTCGGCGATCCGGTCTATGGCCAGGCGCACCCCGACGCGGCGCGCTATGCGGGGCGGGCGGCGCGGACCATGCTCCATTCCGCCGCGATCTCGCTGCCCCGCCTGGGCAAGGACCCGGTGGCGGCCACGGCGTCCTTCCCGGCCGATTTCGCCGCCTTCGGCTTCGCCGATGGATGAGGTCCTGGCCCGGGCCCTGGCGCTCGCCAGCGAGAGCTTCATCGCCGCGAGCGGCCCGGGCGGGCAGAACGTCAACAAGGTCGCGACGGCGGTGCAGCTCCGCCTCGACGTCTTCGCCCTGCGCCTCGCGCCGCCGGTGTTCCACCGGCTGAAGGCGCTGGCCGGGAGCCGGATGACCGCGCGCGGCGAGCTCGTCCTCACCGCCCGCCGCTTCCGCACCCAGGAACAGAACCGCCTCGACGCCCGCGAACGCCTCGCCGAGCTATTGGCCGAGGCGCACAAGCTCCCCGAGCAGCGCGCCAAGAGCCGCCTCAACCGCGTGGGCAAGACCGCGCGGCTGGAGAGCAAGAAGAAGCGCGGCGCGGTGAAGGCCGGGCGCGGGAAAGTGAGCTTCGACTAGGGCGGCCCGGATCCGCCCCCCGTTCCCTCACACGTTCGTCACCCCGGGCTTGACCCGGGGTCCCGCTTTCCTTGTGCGAGGTCGCGCAGGAAGAAGCGGGGCCCCGGATCAAGTCCGGGGCGACGAGGGGTGGGGGCGGGGCGAAGAGGGAGGCAGACACGCCTCATCACCCGCTGGCGAATGCGGGGTAACGCCGGGAAAGAATGACGCAGGCGGGAAACGGCCGGCGGTAGGTGCCTGGACCATACAGGCTTGGCTCGGCGTGAATTTGTGCGAACGGCTGGCGGGGCACACCTGGAACCCGCCGGCTCGGCCCTGGGATGGCTAGGGACAGGAGGCGGGTCGGGCTCGCAAGCGGCCGCCTCGGGGCAAGGTCCTTGGCCATTGGAACGGACGCTCAGGTCCGCTGAGCGCCGGCCGTTGTAGCGGAAGAGGCCAGGAAGCGAAGCGCTGACCGCCTCCCCGCACCCGCTGCGTGTCGGGCTGGTGTTGCTATCCACCGATCCGACGGCGGGACATATAACCCATATGGTTCAGTTTGTCAAGCGGAATCTCAAGCGGGCAGCAGAAACACCACGTAGCCGCGAAATTCCGGGTCCTGCTCCAGGCCCGCAGGCGCGCGCCACTCTCCGCCTTCGACCAGGGCGATGCGGTAGGGGATCGGCAGGCGCATGAGCCGCCGCATGTAGCCCGCGTAGCCGGGGATCGTCCGGCGGCCCTGGTAGGTCTGGACCACCACCTCGTCGACCACGCCCTTGAGCCGGGCGAACTGGGCGGGGTCGCCGTTGGCGCTCCAGTCCATCAGGCCGGTGACGGACAGGCGGTACTTCGCGGGCAGCCGGCGGCGCAGGTCGGCGAGGAATTCGGCGTAGCGGCCGAGCCCCCGGGTCGCGGCGTCGAAATCGACCTGGACGCCGACGAGGCGGTTGCCGTTGGCCTCCCACCGCGCCGCGTCGGCGAGGAGGCGGCGATAGACGCCCTCGCCCCAGTCGAGCCGCTCGGCCCGCACCGTCAGCCAGACATCGGCCCGGCGCAGGCGCGGGGCCTGCGGGCGGAGCGGGACGAGGACGCCGGGACGGTCGTGCCGCACCTCGCCGTCGAGCAGGTAGATCGTCCTCGCCCGGTCCAGCGCCGGCCCCGGCTTGACCCCGGCCCAGACGAAGAAGGCGTCGTGCGCCGCCGGGTCGACGCGGCTCGGCGCCTGCTTCGCGCAGCCGGCCAGCAGGGCGAGCCCGAGCCCCAGGGCAAGCCGGCGCCCGATCACCAGTAGTAGCGCAGCTTCTTCGCCCACTCGCTGGCCGGATAGTCGCGCTTCAGCCGCTGGAACCAGGCCTGGCGCTGGCTTTTCGGCACCTCGGCCCCGCCGCAGTCGCTGGCGCCCGCCGGGGCGTAGCAGCTCACCGCGCGGTAGAGCGCATAGGCCTTCTCGTTCGCCCCGGCGGCGGGGTCGGCGATCACCGCGTCGTAGAACGCGGCGCGCGGCGTGGCGCGGCCGGGGAAGCGGGTGGGCGTGCCGCCGAGCTCGTCGGGCTTGGGCGGCTCCTCGGACCAGTAGTAGTCGAAGCCGTTGATCCGGTAGAAGTCGCCGAGGCAGAGCAGCGCCCTGGTGTCGCGCGGGTTGCGCGCGAGCGCGGCGACCGACCGCGCCAATGGCGCGCAGGGATAGCCGTCCGACCAGGTGCCGCTGCGGAACAGGCCGAGCGCGACCGTGGCCTCGGCCGGGAAGTTGGCCATGCCGCCCTCCTTGGCCGCATCCGCCCGGACCAGGGCGGAATCGGCGAGGAAGCCCGCATAGTCGCCGTACTTGAGCTGCTTCTGGAGCAGGGTGAACAGGGCGACGTCGCGCTCGTGCTGCGGGCGGTCGGTGCGCTTTGCCGCGCTGCGGAGCAGGTCGGGCCCGGCGACGTGGCTCAGCAGGATCTCGCGGATCGGGCTTTCCCCGATCGGCGATCCGGCGGCGAAGACCTCGGCCAGCTTGCCATTGCGTTCATAGTTCAGCGCCAGGGCCAGCTCGATCACCGGCCGCTGGTAGAGCGCCTTGGCCCCGCCGAGCATGTCGCGCCAGAAGCCGGCCTCGTTGGGGTCCTTGAGCGCGGCGAGCGCCTGGCCGCGCAGCACCTGCCGGCTGAACTGGAGCGGGGTGAAGGCCGGCTGCTTCGCCGCGTCGGGGATCAGTTGCAGGACCCGGCGCATGTCCTTCGCGACGTAGAAGGCGTGATTGGCCTGGACGAAGCCGAACAGGTCGGCGCGCCCGGCGAAGCGCGGGGCCTGGGCGGCGAGCTGGGCCGCGCTGATGACCGGGCGCGACGGATCGGCCTCGCCGTCATCGCTCTGGCGCATCATCATCAGGTCGGCCGTCGCCAGCAGCAGCGGCCCGTCGACGCGGTTGCGCGCCGGGGTGGCGAGCAGCTTGTTGTCGACCTCCTGGATCAGCTCCAGCAGCCCCGCGTCGGCGATGGCGCGCGCGCCGAGCAGGCGCTCGTACTCGCGCGAGAGGCCGGCCATGTCGCCGCCGAGCCACAGCACGCGCCGGGTCAGCCCCTGGGCCGAGGCGGCGTAGCGGCCCCGGGCATAGCGCTTGAGGTAGTCGGCGAAGCCCGCCCGCGCCCGCTCCAGCGCGGCCTTGTCGACCTTGTCCGGGCCGTCGAAGCCGCCGTAGTCGTCGAAGCTGCGCGCCTGGGCGGCGTTCAGCTCGGTGCGCGGCAGCATGTAGGCGGCGGTCTCCGCCAGCCAGGGATCGCGCGAAGCCTTGAGCCCGGCGAAACCGGCCCGCGCCGCGTCCCATTGCTCGGCGTAGAAGGCGTTGGCGGCCTGGAGATAGGCGAGGTACTCGCGGCCCGGCGCGCTGGCCACGGCAGGCCAGGCGGGAGCAGAGGCAGGGGCCGCGCCCGTACCGGCGCAGGTCTGGGCGAGCACGCCCCGCGCAGCGGCGAGGCTGGTCCGCTCCGCCGCCGGGACGCCGCGGTTGGCCTGCATCGCGGCGGCGAAGGCCGCGCCGCCCGAGGCCAGGCTGATGCAGCGCGAGCCGGCGTGGTCGTCGGCGGCACCGCCGTCGTCGCTCGGGCGGATGCCGTAGAAGGTGCGGGCGAACCCGCCCCAGCCGAGGAAATTGTGCCCGAAGCCGAGGTCGTCCTCGCTCGGGGCATAGGACAGCCCGGCCGTGGTCGCGCCCTGCCGGTCGCGCAAGAGGTAGTAGAGGTTGACCCGGCTGTCGTTGCCGGGGGCGAGGACGGCGCTGTCGTTGCAGCCGTAGCCGCCGTTGGCGAGCTTCCAGCTCGGGTAGCAGGTGAAGTCCCCGCTCGCCCGGAGCGCACCGGCCGGAGCCAGCAGGGCCAGGGCCGAAACCGCCAGTGGAACCAGTCGCCGCATCGCCGTTTCTCCCCTCAGCCGTGGGGCGCGAGGATGCGCGAAGGGGCCGGACGCTGGCAAGGGGATTTGCGCGGCGGGCCGCTCCCGCCCTTTGCGGCCACGAAAAAAGGGGCCGCCGCGGCAGCCCCTTCTTCCTGTGGCGTCCCTCCTCCGGGGAGGAGGGTCCGGACGATCAGTCGTCGGCCTTGAGGAAGGCCGGCATGTGATCGGGATCGCCGCCTTCTTCGCGGTCGCGGCGGGGGCCGCGGTCGCGATCGCCGCCTTCCCGACGCGGGCCGCGGTCACGGCCGCCGCGATCGCCGCCCCGATCACCCCTGGGACCACGGCGGTCGCCGCGATCGCCACGGTCGCCGCGCGGTTCACGCGGCTCGCGGGGGGGACGGGTATCCTCCAGCTCGTCGCCGGTCTCCTGGTCGACGACGCGCATCGACAGGCGGACCTTGCCGCGGTTGTCGATCTCGAGGACCTTGACCTTCACTTCCTGGCCTTCCGACACGACGTCGGTCGGCTTCTCGACGCGCTCGTTCTTCATCTCGGAGACATGGACGAGGCCGTCCTTGCCGCCCATGAAGTTCACGAAGGCGCCGAAGTCGACGATGTTGACGACCTTGCCGGTGTAGATCTTGCCCACCTCCGGCTCCTCGACGATGCCGAGGATCCAGGCGCGCGCGGCCTCGATCTGGTTGAGGTCCGAAGAGCTGATCTTGATCAGGCCCTCGTCGTCGATGTCGACCTTGGCGCCGGTCTCGGCGACGATCTCGCGGATCACCTTGCCGCCGGTGCCGATGACCTCGCGGATCTTCGACTTGTCGATCTGCAACGTCTCGATGCGCGGGGCGTGGGCCGACAGCTCGGTGCGGGCGGTGCCCAGCGCCTTGGTCATCTCGCCCAGGATATGCGCGCGGCCGTCCTTGGCCTGGTTCAGCGCGGCCTGGAAGATCTCGCGCGTGATGCCCGCGACCTTGATGTCCATCTGCATCGTGGTGATGCCCTCGGACGTGCCGGCCACCTTGAAGTCCATGTCGCCGAGGTGATCCTCGTCGCCGAGGATGTCGGACAGCACGGTGAACTCGTCGCCTTCCAGGATCAGGCCCATGGCGATGCCCGAGACCGGGCGCTTGAGCGGCACGCCGGCGTCCATCATCGACAGGGCGCCGCCGCAGACCGTCGCCATCGACGACGAGCCGTTGGACTCGGTGATGTCGGAGACGACGCGGATCGTGTAGGGGAACTCGTCCTTGCTCGGCAGCACCGCCTGGAGCGCGCGCCAGGCGAGCTTGCCGTGGCCGGTATCGCGGCGCGACGGGGCGCCGAAGCGGCCCACTTCACCGACCGAATAGGGCGGGAAGTTGTAGTGCAGCATGAAGTTCGAGTAGCTGAGGCCCTCCAGGCCGTCGATCATCTGCTCGCTGTCCTTGGTGCCCAGCGTGGTGGTGCAGATCGACTGCGTCTCGCCGCGGGTGAACAGCGCCGAGCCGTGGGTGCGCGGCAGGAAGCCGACCATCGCCTCGATCGGGCGGACCTGGGTGGTGGTGCGGCCGTCGATGCGCTGGCCGTCCTTGAGGATGGCGCCGCGGACGATGTCCGCCTCGACCTTCTTGACGGTCTTAATCGCGACCATCTGGGTCTGCGCGTCCTGATCCGCGAAGGCGGCCTTGGCCTTGTCGCGCGCGGCGTTGAGCGCGGCCGAGCGGGCCGACTTGTCGGTCAGCTTGTAGGCGGCGGCGATGTCCTTGCCGATCAGGTCCTTGAGCTGGGCCTTGATCGCCGAATTGTCGGAGACGGCGATGTCCCAGGGGTCCTTGGCGGCCTTTTCGGCGAGCTGGATAATCGCGCCGACGACCTTCTTGATCTCGTCATGGGCGAAGATCACCGCGCCGAGCATGACGTCCTCGGACAGCTCCTTGGCCTCCGATTCGACCATCATCACGGCGTTGTCGGTGGCGGCGACGACCAGGTCGAGCTGGCCGTTCTTGATCGCGTCTTCCTGCTTCGGGTTCAGCGTGTACTCGCCGTCGACGTAGCCGACGCGCGCCGCGCCGATCGGGCCCATGAAGGGCACGCCCGAGATGGTCAGCGCGGCCGAGGCGGCGATCATCGCGACGATGTCGGGCTCGGTCTCGCCGTCATAGCTCAGGACCTGGGCGATGACGTTGATCTCGTTGTAGAAGCCTTCGGGGAACAGCGGGCGGACCGGCCGGTCGATCAGGCGGGAGACCAGGGTCTCCTTCTCGGTGGCGCCGCGTTCGCGCTTGAAGAAACCGCCGGGGATACGGCCCGCGGCGAAGAACTTTTCCTGGTAGTGGACGGTGAGCGGGAAGAAATCCTGCCCTTCCTTCACGCTCTTGGCGGCCGTGACGGCGCAGAGCACGACGGTTTCGCCATAGGTGGCGAGGACCGCGCCGTCAGCCTGACGGGCAATGCGGCCGGTTTCCAGAGTGAGGGTCTTTCCGCCCCACTCCAGCGATACGGTTTTGACGTCGAACATTTGGGTTTTCCTTCAGCCCGCGGCCCTATTGCGCGCGGGGTTTGCTGCCGGGTGTACCGTCCCGGTCCGGTGTGGGGCATTGGTTCGGCCCCGTGGCGTCCCCCCGCCGGATTGCGAAGGGGCCCCATACGAGAAGCGGCCCGCTGAGGGGCCGCTTCAAAACTGGCGTTACTTGCGCAGGCCGAGCTTCTGGATGAGGGCGTTGTAGCGGTCCACATCCTTGCGCTTGAGGTAGTCCAGCAGCGAGCGGCGCTTGTTGACCATCATCAGCAGGCCGCGGCGCGAGTGGTTGTCCTTGTGGTGCGCCTTGAAGTGCTCGGTCAGGGTCTGGATGCGGCTGGTCAGGATCGCGACCTGCACTTCCGGCGAGCCGGTGTCGCCCTTGGCGCGCGCGTTGTCCGAAATGATCTGCTGCTTCTTCTCGGCGGTGACCGACATATTCTTTACTCCGCGACATCGGGAAGGTTGAAGCCCCGCGAAACGGTCAGGCTGCCGCCCGAAAGCTCGACCAGGGCGACGGGAACAGTCCCGCTCCGCGCCCAGTAAAGCCCGTCCCTAAAGGCCAGTCCGGTCAGAACGCGGCCCTGGCGGACCGCCCTTGCCTGTTCCGGACCGAGGTCGAGAGCCGGGATGTCGACCAGCCCCGCCTCCAGCGGCAAGAGTACGTTCTCAAGGGGCGCGCCCTTGCCGATTTCGTTCAGCTTGTCCAGCGAAATCGCCTGTTCCTCGGCAAACGGTCCGGCGCGCAGGCGGCGCAGCATGGTGACATGGCCGAGCGCGCCGAGCGCGCGGGCGATGTCGCGGGCCAGGCTGCGGATATAGGTGCCCTTGGAGACGTGGGCGACGAGGGTGATCTCCTCGCACCGATCCTCTCCGGGGAGGATTTCGAGCGAATGGATCGTCACGCCCCGCGCCTTCAGCTCGACCGCCTCCCCCGCCCGCGCCCGGTCGTAGGCGCGCTGGCCATCGACCATCAGCGCGGAATAGGCCGGCGGGACCTGTTCGATGGGGCCGGTGAAACGTGGCAGGACCGCTTCCACTTCCGCCGGGCGCGGCCGGACATCGCTCTCTGCGATCACCCGGCCTTCGAGGTCCAGCGTATCGGTCTCCGCCCCGAACCGCACGGTGAAGGCATAGAGCTTGCTCGCATCGAGCATCCGCCCGCACAGCTTGGTCGCCTCGCCCAGCGCGATCGGCAGGACGCCGTCGGCCAGCGGGTCGAGCGTCCCGCCGTGGCCGACCTTGACCTTGCCCCAGCGCTCGAAGATTCCAGCCTCGCGCAGGTTGCGCTTGACCGCGCCGACCGCCTGGGTCGAGCCGAGGCCCACCGGCTTGTCGAGGATGATCCAGCCGTCGGGCATCAGTCGGCGGCGCCGGGCCAGGCGAGCTTGCGGGCATGGTCGCGGACCGCCTCGGGCCAGGCTTGGGCATAGGTTTCGAAGCGCACCCGATCGCCCTTGTAGAGCGCGCGGGCGGCCTCCTCGAAGAACGGCCGGTCGCCGGCCATGACGCTGAGGAAGCGATAGGCCGCGTCGCGGCATTCGCGCTCGCCGCGGCCGGCCCGCATCGCCGCCTCGACCAGCTTGCGCAGCGTGACCGAGGCGCCGCCGGGCTGGCCCGAGAGCCATTCCCAATGCCGCGGCAGCAGCGTCACCTCACGCGCCTCGACGCCGAGCGAGGGCCGCCCGCGCGGGCGCGGGGCCGGCGCCGCCGTGCCCGTCAGGTCGAGGTCGACCTGCTTGCCGGTCTCGTCGTCGAAGGCGAGGAGGTCGGAGCTGCGCGCCAGCGGCTCCAGCCCGCGCAGGGCCCCGGCGAACTCGCCCAGCGCGCCGCGCGCGATCACTTCATCCTTGTAGAACACGGTTACGGACATGGCCCGCTCCTTTCGCGGGTCTCAATATTTATCCCGGTAAAATATGTCAATATATATCCGGGTAAATTTATCCTGCCAGGCGGTCTGCAAAGCCGAGGTAGTGGCCGGTCAGCCAGTCGACCGGCGGGACTACCAGCTTGCCGACCGGATCGAAGCCCGGGATCAGCGAGGGCAGCACGATCAGGAGCAGCAGCACGACCGGGAACCCGAAGGGGCGCATCCGCTCGAAGACCGCCGCCCAGGAGCGCGGGAGAAGCCCCTCGACCACGTGCGAGCCGTCGAACGGCGGGATCGGCAGGAGGTTGAACAGGGCGAGGAACACGTTGATCGAGATGAAGATGAGCAGGTTCAGGACGAGGAAGTGCGCGAGGCTGCCGGCGGGCGGCAAGCCGCCGATCTGCCGGGCCATGACCCCGAGCAGCAGCGCCGCGATCCCCGCCAGGATCAGGTTGCTCGCCGGCCCGGCGATCGCCACCATCATCATCCCCGTGCGCGGATTGCGCAGCATCCACTTGTTGACCGGCACTGGCTTGGCCCAGCCGAACACCGGCGCCTTCACCAGCGCGAGGAAGCCCGGCAGGACCAGGGTGCCGATCGGATCGACATGGCGCAGCGGATTGAGGCTCAGCCGCTTCATCCGCTCCGCCGTGGGATCGCCGAGCGCCCGGGCGACACAGCCGTGGGCGACCTCGTGAAAGACGATGGCGAAGATTAGCGGCACGATCAGCGCCGCGGCCTGGTAGAGGGTGTCGTTCATTCAGAGGTTCCACGCAGGGTAAGCACTTCGGTCGGCATCGTCGCTCCGGCTTGGCGCGCGAGCTTGCGATCGAAGGTCGCGAAGCCCTCTGCGGTGCTCGCCCCCGAAATCAGATGGATCATGTCCGCGAAGTCCGCCCCCTGCACGAAGCGCTCGATTGCCCACTCGAAGCCATCCGGGTCGGGAACGGCCAGATTGGCCAGGCGATTGAGCATGGACAAGCCGATCGCCACCTCGTCGCGCGGCAGGCGCGCGCTTCGCTCCAACACCCAGCAAAGCTCGACCAGCACGGACCAGCCGACAGAGCATTCGTGCTCGCCCAAGAAGGCGAGCGCCGTGGCATATTCAGCAGGATTGTCGCGCAGGATCAGCCGCGCGAGCACGTTGGTATCGAGCGCGATCACTTGCGCGACCGCTCGAATTCTTCATCGACCTCGGCGGACCAGCTCAAACGTTCGATAGGAAGAGGCGGACCCTTGTATTGGAATTGCTTGCGCAACTGCTTGGTCGCTTCCGCAACCGTCAGCGTCTTGCGCTCGTGCGGGCGGCGCAGCAGGACGCCGCCGGCCGTCTCGATGACTTCCAGGCTGCTGCCCTGCCCCCAGCCGAGGCGGTCCCGCACGTCCTTGGGGATCACCACCTGGCCCTTGGCGGAAAGTCTGGTCTGCGCCGTCATGCCGGTAAGATAGGTCTTACCGCACGCGCGATCAAGCAGCGGCTTCGGCCAGCAGGATTTCCGCCAGGGCCTGGGGCCGCGTGTTCATCGCCTGGTGGCCGGCGTCGATCCGCGGCGTCGAGACGGCGTGCATCCGCACGGCGAAGCGCTCCTGCCATTCGAGCGGGAGGATCGCGTCCTGGAGGCACAGGACGTAGCCAACCGGAACTTCGGCCAGGTGATCGTAGGGCCAGTCTGTCTGCGCGTAGCAGCTCGGCGGCCAGTTGTCCGAGCCCAGCTTGTCGAGGAAGGCCTCGGCCTGGGCGGGCGCCATGTCGTTGCAGAACATCACGCGATAGCGCTCGCGCATCGGCCGGTTCTCGTCGGTCAGGGCGCGGCTGCCCTCGGTATGGCCGTGCTCGCGCATCCGCCGCGCGGTCATCTCGACCACGGTCAGGCCCGGGTCGGGCGCGATGCAGCTGACGAAGACCAGCCGGGCGAAGAGGCCGGGCCGCAGCGCCGCCATCGCCGGCATCGAGGTGCCGGCCTGCGAATGGCCGACCAGCACCACGTCGCGCAGGCCCGCCGCCTCGATATCGGCGACAAGCTCGGCGGTGATCTCGGGAAAGGCGATTCCCGCGGTGTCGCGGCCGCGCTTGGCGCCGCAGCCCGGGGCATCGAGCGCAAGGCAGCGGACGTCCCCGCCCGACTGCGCCTTGATCGCCGCGATGGTCTCGTCCCAGACCCAGCCGCCCTGGCCGCCGCCATGCAGGAATACGAAATCAGTCATCATCCCTCCCCAGGTCCCGCGCCACTCGCGGATCGGCCAGCAGGCGGTCGATCCGGCCCGCCTCGTCGAAGCTCTCGTCGGGCAGGAACTTGATCTTCGCCGCATACTTCATCTTGAGCCGCCCGGCGACCTCGCGCTGGAAATAGGCGGTGTTGGTCCGCAGCGCCTGGAGCACCTCGGCCTCGTCCGCGCCGAGCAGCGACTTCACGTAGACCGCGGCATGGCGCAGGTCCGGGCTCATCCGGACCTCGGTGACGCTGACCGAATGGGCGGTGAGCACCTCGTCGTGGACCTCCTGCCGCATCAGCAGCTCCGAGATCACGTGGCGCACCTGCTCGCCCACCTTGAGCAGGCGGACCGAGCGGGTTTCGGGAGTGGTTTGGTGCCGGGCCATGTCTTCAGTCCATCTGGTCGAGGATGCGCCGCATCGAGCGCAGGTTGCGCGCGGTTCCCTTGCAGCCGAGGCGGCGGGCGATGAAGTCACCCGTCAGCTTGCTGCGCGCGACGCCATCGGCATAGTAGAGGTGCAGCGCCCGAGTTCCGGCGGCCATGCGCTCCGCGCCGCGTCCCGCATGATCCCGTTCGAGCTTCGCGAAATCGGCCTTGCCGGGCTGCCGTTCCAGGAACAGCGTGTGGACCAGCTTGTCCTCCCCTTCCCCGGCGAAGGGGTTTTCCGCGAGCCCGGCGGCAAGCTCGTCCCTGCTGCGCACCGTGGCGAAGGTGTCGATGCCGAAGCGGTCGGCGACGAGCTTCGCGATCTCCGCCTCCAGCCTGCCGTCGGCCGCCTTCGCATGGTCGAACAGCACGTTGCCGCTGGCGACGACCGTGCCGACGTTCGCGAAGCCATGGGCTTCGAGCGCCTCGCGCAGCTCGGCCATCCTGAGCTGGTTGCCGCCGACATTGATGCTGCCGAGAAACGCGACGTAGCGAGGCATTGCCTGACAGGCCCTCCCCTAGCCCCTCCCGCGAGCGGGAGGGGAAGTTGCAGCACCCCGGCAGCGCGGGGCAGGTTTACAGCGTCCGTTCGCGCATCTCGACTTCGAAGGTCTCCAGCACGTCGCCCGGCTTGATGTCGTTCGTGTCCTGGAGGACCACGCCGCATTCGAGGCCCGCGCGAACTTCCGGCACGTCGTCCTTGAAGCGCCGCAGCGAGGCCACTGTGGTCTTGGAGACGATGACGTCGTCGCGGGTGATGCGGGCGTGGATGCCCTTGCGGATGTAGCCGTCGGTGACGAGCAGGCCCGCCGCCTTGTCGTGCTTGCCGGCCGGGAAGATCTCCTTGATCTCGGCGCGGCCGACCACGGTCTCGATCCGCTCCGGACCCCAGATGCCGGCCATCTCCTTGGCGACGTCCTCGGTCAGGTGGTAGATCACGTCGAAGTACTTCATCCGCACCTTGTGGCGCTCGACCATCTCGCGCGCCTTGGCGTTGGGACGGACGTTGAAGCCGATCACCGGCGCGCCGGTCGAGAAGGCGAGGTTGACGTCGCTCTCGGTGATCGCGCCGACGCCGGAGTGCAGCACCTTCACCTTGATCTCGTCGTTCGAGATCTTGTGGAGAGCATTGACGATCGCCTCGGCGGAGCCCTGCACGTCGGCCTTGATGACCACCGGGTACTCGAGCACGTTCTCCTTGGCCTTGAGCGCGGAGAACATCGTGTCGAGGCTGGCCGGGGCCGAGGTCGTGCGCTTCTCGGTCGCGCGCTCCTGGCGGTAGGCGGCGACCTCGCGAGCGCGGGCCTCGTTCTCGACCACGGTCAGGGTGTCGCCGGCCAGCGGCACGCCGCCGAGGCCGAGGACCTCGACCGGCAGCGAGGGCGGCGCCTCCTTGATCTGGCGGCCCTTGTCGTCGTGCATCGCGCGGACGCGGCCCGACTGGGTGCCGACCACGAAGATGTCGCCGGTCTTCAGGGTGCCGCGGTTGATCAGCACGGTCGCCAGCGGGCCCTTGCCCTTGTCGAGCTTGGCCTCGATCACGGTCGCCTCGGCGGCGCGGTCCGGGTTGGCCTTCAGCTCCATCAGCTCGGCCTGGAGCGCGATCTTCTCGATCAGCTCGTCCAGCCCGGCCCCGGTCTTGGCCGAGACCTCCACGTCCTGGACGTCGCCCGACATGGCCTCGACGATGACCTCGTGCTCCAGCAGGCGCTCGCGGATCTTCTGGGCGTTGAACTCGGGCTTGTCGGCCTTGGTGATCGCCACGATCATCGGCACGCCGGCCGCCTTGGTGTGGTTGATCGCCTCGATCGTCTGCGGCATCAACCCGTCGTCGCCCGCGACCACCAGGATGACGATGTCGGTCACGTTCGCGCCGCGCATCCGCATCTCGGTGAAGGCCTCGTGGCCCGGGGTGTCGAGGAAGGTGATGAGGTCGCCGCCCTTGGTCTTGATCTGGTAGGCGCCGATATGCTGGGTGATGCCGCCGGCCTCGCCCTTCACCACGTCGGTGCCGCGCAGCGCGTCGAGCAGGCTGGTCTTGCCGTGGTCGACGTGACCCATGATGGTCACGACCGGCGGGCGCGCCTTCAGCGTCTCCTCCGCGTCGACGTCGGCCGCATGGTCGATGTCGACGTCGCTTTCCGAGACGCGCTGGATGTTGTGGCCGAACTCCTCGACCAGCAGCTCGGCGGTGTCCTGGTCGATCGTCTGGTTGACCGTGACCATCATGCCCAGCTTGAACAGCGCCTTGACCAGGTCGGCGCCCTTCTCGGCCATGCGGTTGGCGAGCTCCTGGACGGTGATCGCCTCGGGCACGACGACGTCGCGGACCTGCTTCTCGCGCGGCTGCGACTGCCCGGCGAAGTGCGCGCGGCGCTCCTTCTCGCGGGCACGCTTGAGCGCGGCGAGCGAGCGGGCACGAGCGCCCTCGTCCTCGTTGAGGGCGCGGGTGACGGTCAGCTTGCCCGACTGGCGGCGGTTGTCGGTATTGGTCTTGTCGCGCGGATGGGCCGGCTTCTTCGGCGGCTCGGGCCGCTTGGGCGCGACCACCGGGGTGAAGCGGCGCGGTGCGGGCGCGGCAGCGCCGGCGCTGGCGGCCTGGGGCGCCTCCTGGGCCGGAGCGGCCTCGGCCTGCGGCTCGGCAGCAGCGGCGGCGGGCGCCTCCGGTTCGGACTCGGGCTGCGGCTGCGGCGCGGTGGCGGCCGCAGCCTCGGCGCGGCGGTTGTCCTCGGCGCGGCGCTTCTCGTCCTCGATCGCGCGGAGGCGCTCCTCCTGCTCGCGGCGGTTGGCCGCCTCGAGCGCGGCGAGGCGCGCTTCCTCGGCCTCGCGCAGCAGGCGGGCCTGCATCTCCTGCCGGGTCTCGGCGGCGACCGGCTTCGGCTTCGGGGCCGCGGCGGCGGGCGGAGGCGGCGGGGGCGGGGGCGGAGCCGCGACCTCGGGCGCCGGGGCGGCCTGGGCCTCGCCGGGCTTGCCGATCAGCTTGCGCCGCTTGACCTCGACCACCACCTTGTTGGTGCGGCCGTGGCTGAAGGTCTGCTTGACCTCGCCCGCTTCGACCGAGCGCTTGAGTCCAAGCGGCTTGCGGCCAAGGGTCGGTTTGTTGTCGGTCTCGCTCATACGGTCTCGTCAGTCCTTCAGTTCTATGTCGTCGCGAGCGGTGCGGCATCGCCTGCCGTCCGCTCGTCCGATTCTTGTCCGGCCTTCTCGGAACGGCCAAGGAAGTGCAGCAGGCGCTCCAGCGGCACGGCAACCCGTTGGGCCGCGGCTGGATCGGTCAACGCCAGATGGACGACATTGTCGCGGCCCAATGCCACAGACAATGCCGCGCGGTCCAGCGGCAAGCGCACCCCCGCTTTCCCAGTGCCCTCGGCGTCCTCGCCCACCCGCCACGCCTGGTCCAGCTTGCGCGAGCCGTCCTCGCCGGCGTCGGCGGCATGGCCCAGCCAATGGACCTTGCCCATCCGCGCCTGCTCGGCGATCCGGTCGGAGCCCATCAGCAGCTTGCCCGCCTTGAGTTCCAGCCCCAGCCGGTCGGTCGCGGCGCGCAGCAGCGCGGCTTCGATCCGCTCGGGCAGGTCTTCCGGGATGCGGAGCGGCGCGCCCTTAAACGCGCGCGCCAGCACGCCCTTTAATTTGCCCTTGGCGAGCGCGATTTCAAGGTCCCCGCGCGAAACGCCGATCCACGCGCCGCGGCCCGGCGCGCGCGCGTTCACGTCCGGCAGGACATCACCGTCGGGCGAGATCGCCAGCCGGATCAGCGCCGAGCGCGCGCCGTGCTCTCCGGAAAGGATGCATTTCCTCTCCGGCGCGGCGTCGGGACTGTCGGAGCCTAGGCGCTCATTGCGAGGAATCCGCATCGGCGGCCTCCTCATTTGCCGGCTCGTCCTCGAACCAGTGGGCGCGCGCGGCCATGATGATCTCGTTGCCCTGGTCCTCGGAGAGGCCGTACTCGCCGAGCACACCGCCCTTGTCCTCCGGACGGGCGTCGCGGCGCGGTGCCGAGTTGTCGCGGCGGCGCTGCTCCTGGCGCTTCTTGGCGATCAACTCGTCGGTGGCGAGGTCGGCCAGGTCGTCCAGCGTCTTGATCCCGGCCTTGCCCAGCGTGACCAGCATCGCCTCGGTCAGGTGCGGAATCTCGGCCAGGGCGTCCTCGACGCCGAGCGCGCGACGAGTCTCGCGATTGGCCTCCTCGCGGCGCTCCAGCGCCTCGGTGGCGCGGCTCTGGAGCTCCTCGGCCAGCTCCTCATCGAAGCCCTCGATGCCGGCCAGCTCGGCCATCTCGATATAGGCGACCTCCTCCAGCTCGGAGAAGCCCTCGGCGACCAGGAGTTGCGACAGGGTCTCGTCGACGTCGAGTTCCTCCTCGAACATCTTGGAGCGCTCGGCGAATTCCTTCTGGCGCTTCTCCGAGGCTTCCGCCTCGGTCATGATGTCGATGGCCGAAGCGGTGAGCTGCGAGGCCAGGCGCACGTTCTGGCCGCGGCGGCCGATGGCCAGGCTGAGCTGGTCGTCGGGCACGACCACCTCGATCCGGCTCTCCTCCTCGTCGATGACGACGCGGCTGACGGTCGCGGGCTGGAGCGCGTTGACCACGAAGGTCGCCGTGTCCTCGGACCAGGGGATGATGTCGATCTTCTCACCCTGCAGTTCCTGCACCACGGCCTGGACGCGGCTGCCCTTCATGCCGACGCAGGCGCCGACCGGGTCGATGCTGGAATCGCGGCTGATGACACCGATCTTGGCGCGGCTGCCGGGGTCGCGGGCGGCGGCCTTGATCTCGATCACCCCGTCGTAGATCTCAGGCACTTCCTGGGCGAAGAGCTTCTTCATGAACTCGGGGTGGGCGCGGCTGAGGAAGATCTGCGGGCCCCTGTTCTGCCGCTCGACCTTCATGATCCAGGCGCGGACGCGCTCGCCGACGCGGGCGGCCTCGCGCGGGATCTGCTGGTCGCGACGGATCACGCCCTCGGCGCGGCCGAGGTTGACGATGACGTGGCCGAACTCGACCGACTTGATGACGCCGGTGATGATCTCGCCCTGGCGGTCCTTGAATTCCTCGTACTGGCGCTCGCGCTCGGCGTCGCGGACCTTCTGGAAGATCACCTGCTTGGCCGACTGCGCGTCGATGCGGCCGAGGTCCACGGGGGGCAGCGGATCGACGATGAAGTCGCCCAGCTTGGCGTTGGCGTCGAGCTTCTGCGCGGCCTTGAGATCGACCTGCTTGAAGTAGTCCTCGACCTCCTCGACCACCTCGACCACGCGCCACAGGCGCAGGTCGCCGGTGCGCGGATCGAGCTTGGCGCGAATGTCGTTCTCGGCGCCGTAGCGGTTGCGCGCGGATTTCTGGATCGCCTCTTCCATCGCCTCGATGACGATCGCCTTGTCGATCATCTTCTCGGTCGCGACCGAGGTCGCGATGGCAAGCAGTTCGGCGCGGTTGGCGGAAATCGCACTGGCCATTTCAGTCTTCCTGTTCTTCGAGGATCTCATCCGCCCCCGAGGTGTCGAGCGGGCGGGTGGCGGCAATCAGCCGGTCGGTCAAGACCAGCTTCGCGGAATGGATGTCGGCGCGGGGGAAAGAGACCCGGCCGCTCTTCTTGTCGTCGAGCGTGACGGTCTCACCCTCGATGCCCACGAGATCGCCCTGGAGCGACTTGCGGTTGCCCTCGACCGGATTCGTGAGCTGGACCCGCGCTTCGTGCCCGGCCCAGTTGACGAAGTCCTGCGGGCGGGTCAGCGGGCGGTCGATACCGGGCGAGGAGACCTCCAGCCGGTAGGCGTCGCGGATCAGCACCTCGCCGGCTTCCTCCAGCGCGTCGAAGCGGTCGGAAATGCGGTGCGACAGCGCGGCGCAGTCCTCGATCACGAGCTGGCCGGTCGCGGGCCGCTCGGCCATGATCTGGAGCGTGTGCTCCTCCTCGTCGCTCAAGGGTCCGATCTCGCCGCCCTTGAAATAGCGCACGCGCACGAGATCGAAGCCGAGGGCCTTCACCTCCGGCTCGATCACTTTGATGATGCGCGCGATATCCGCCATTCGAACTCCATGCCCCGCGAATGCGGCAACGGCGTTTCGCGCCGGCCCCTTTCGGCGCCAGCCCGGACGTTGCGTCACCAATGTCGGGATGAGGCGCAGATAGGCGCTCAGGCCGGGAAAGGCAAGGACCGAATGACGCGGCTAGGCCTGGGTCATCCCGAAGCTTTCGGTGAGATGGGCGACGAAACCACCCTCGGCCGGATGGAAGGTGAAATTGTCAGAGGCGTCGCGGATCGCGGCGATGTTCTCGGCGACCGAATCGATCGTCCAGTCCGGCCGATAGACCCCGCGCGTCTCGGTGACGTAGGCGCGCGCCATGCGCCCGGCCATGGCGACGTAGAGCTCGGCGCTGACCGCGCAGTCCTCGTGGGCGAGGTAGCCGACCATCGGCGCGACCATGTCCGGCGTCATCGGCGGGTACTGCGAGGTGTCGAGCCCCTCGGCCATGCGGGTCACGGCGCCGGGAAGGATGATGTTCGACTTCACCCCGTGCTCCGCGCCCTCGATGGCGATGATGTTGTTGAGCCCGATCATGCCCGACTTGGCGACCGCATAGGGCGCGGTCTGGGGCATGGTGTAGAGCCCGCCGATCGAGCCGGTCAGCACCACCCGGCCGTAGCCGGCCTTGGTCATGTGCGGAAAGGCCGGGCGAGTGACGTTGAACCCGCCCATCAGGTGGACGTCGACGACGCTGCGGAACGCCTCGTAGGTGATCTCCGCGAAGGAATCGAAGCGGGTGTTGCCGGCGTTGTGGATCAGCACGTCGATCCGCCCCCAGGCGTCGAGCGCGGCCTCGACGATCTCCTTGCCGCCTTCGGGCGTGGCGACGCTGGCGGTGCAGGCCACGGCCTCTCCGCCGGCCGCCTTGATCTCCTCGACCACGAGCTGGGCGACGCCCACGTCCGCGCCGGCGCCGTCGAGCCCGCTGCCGTTGTCGTTGATCACGACCCGGGCCCCGCGCGCCGCGAGCAGCAGCGCGTACTCGCGGCCCAGCCCCCGGCCCGCGCCGGTGATCACGGCCACGCGGCCGTCGAAGCGTCGTTCGGTCATTCCATCATCCTTCCTGATCCGTTCGCTTCGCGCGGCGGCTGCCTGTTCAGACCGGCCCCCACAGCGGCGAGCCGCGTTCCTCGCGCAGCGAGACGATCTGCCGCCCGTCGATGTCGGTGACGCCGTATTCCTGCGCCAGCTCGGCGTTGATGTAGGTGCCGCCGGACCGGGCCATGACGTTCGGGTCCTTGGCCAGAGCGGCGATGACCCGGCCGGGGAACTCGGGCGAGCTGCCCGCCGCCGCGTTGAGCTGGCTGGCCATGCCGGGCACGGTCTTGAGGTTCTCCTGCGCCCGCTCGGTATAGGTGAAGCCCTGCCACAGCGAGACCGAGGCGACGTTGTGCGGCTTCAGCTCCACGGCCATGTCGCGGGCCATGCGGTCGGTCGCGGTCTTGGTCGTGCCGAAGATCGTGTCGTAGGTATAGGTCACGCCGACATAGCCCGAGAGCGCGACGATCAGCCCCGACCGCTGCGGCACCATGATCTTCGCCGCGTGATGCGCGGCGACGAAGGCCGCGCGCAGGCCGACGTCGAGGATCTCCCAGTTCGACAGCGGCTTTTCCCAGAAGCCGATGCGCTGGGTCATCTCCGGCGGGATGGCGATGGCGTTGTTGACCAGCAGGTCGAGCCGGCCCTGCTCGCGCTTCACCTGCTCGAACAGCGCCGCGATCTGGGCGTCGTCCTTGAGGTCGCAGGGCACCGCGATGCCCTTGCCGCCACGCGCCGTGACCTCGGCCGCGGTCTCACCGACCGTGCCGGGGAGCGGGGCCGTGCCCGGCTCGACGGTGCGGCCGGTGACATAGACCGTCGCGCCTTCCTCACCCAGCGCCAGGGCGATCCCCCGGCCGATGCCGCGGCTCGCGCCGGTGATGACGGCAACCTTGCCCGACAGCGCGCCCATCAGGCCGACCGCTTTCCAAAAAAGACCTCGCTCCAGTCGCCCTTGGCGGTGCCGGTGTAGTGCGGGCCGGTGAAGGGATAGCCCATCACCCCCTGCGACCAGTCGACCGCCTCGCCCCAGTCCTGGAACCAGTCGTAGAGCATGGTGCGATGCGCGATCCGCCATTCGCCGTCGCGCTTCTCCAGCTTGTCGAGGTAGCGGCCGCCTATGCAGGTGTCGCGCTCGCCGCCGTTCTCTCCTGGGCCCATGTCGACGCGGTGATAGGAGACAACGTGGCTCTCGGCCCGGGCCTTGTCGCCGTCGAGCTCGATCACGGTCTGGGCGATGACGTGCTGGGTGTTGGTGATCGCCTCGGCCCCCGGCACGACCCAGGCGAGGTAGTCGGGGAAGGTCCCGGAATACATGCCGTAGTCGAAGGCCGAATCCGGCCAGTAGCAGGCCTTGAGCAGGTCGGCGTCGCGGCGGTCCTCGCCGCGGGCCAGGCGCGCCACGCAGTCGCGGATCATCTCGCGATCGAGCAGTTCGCTCAGGCTAGTGAGCTTCATCGGTTCTCTCCTCGGCGCGCCGTAGCGGCGCTCATTATGCGCTGGGTTCATTCTAGGCCCGGCCGCGCGCCGGACGCTTGACCTATTCGGACAAATGCGTTTCGTGAAGGCCCATGTCCACTGACAGCTTCGACCTGGTCCACGCCCGCCTGCTGCGCTTCTTCCCCGAGCTGGTCGAGGACCTCGGCGGCCATGCCGACGCCATGCTCGCAGCGGCGGGAATCGACCGCGCCGCGCCGCAGGCGACCTACCGCCAGATGATCGGCCTGATCGAGCAGGCGGCCGGGGCGCTGCGCTGCGCGGACTTCGGGATGCGCCTCGCGGTGCGGCAAGGCGGCGGCATGTTCGGGCCGCTCGGCCAGGTCATGCGCAACTCGCGCACCTTCGGCGAGGCACTGGCCTATGTCGGCACCCATGCCTATGCCCACAGCCTGGCCGCGCGAATCTGGCAGAAGCGCCTACCGGGCGAGGACGGCGTGTTCTCCGGCCACGACATCCTGGTCGAAGGACTGCCGCATCGCGGCCAGGCGATGGAGCAGATCCTGCTCGTCGGCCACCTCTTCGCCATGGAGATGACCGGCGGCCACGCCCGCGTCCGCAAGGTCCACTTCCGCCACCAGCCGCTTTCCCCCCCGGCCGTCTATCGCCGCTACTTCGGCTGCGAGGTGCGCTTCGGCCAGAACGAGGACGGCGTGTTCTATTCGCAGGCCGACCTCGCCTGCCCGATCGTCACCCCCGATCCCGAGGCCTACCAGACCGCCATCGCCTATATCGACGCCCACTTCGCCGAGGTCCGTCCGCCGGTCCACGCCCTGGTCCGCGGCGCGGTTATGCAGCTCCTCTGGACGGGCGAGGCGAGCAACGCCCGCGTCGCCGCCGAGCTGAACCTTCATCCTCGCACCTTGCACCGCCGCCTGGGCGCGGAGGGCACCTCGTTCCAGCAGGTCAAGGACGAGGTCCGGCGCGACGTGCTGCTCTACTACCTGCGCCAGACCGAGCTCGATTTCTCGACCATCTCGGAAAAGCTGGGCTTCGCGGAGCAATCGGTGCTGACCCGGCGCTGCCGCCGCTGGTTCGCGGCCGCGCCGACCCAGGTCCGCCAGCAGCACCGCCGCCACGCCTGACGGCCACTTTGTCTCAATCGGTCAAGCCGCTCGCCGCGCCGCTGCCGCAACACTCGGTTGCCCGATGACCGCAGAGAGCCCCGTTCCATGACCGCCCACCGCTATGTCGCCGATCCCGCCGTCTCGATCGCGCGCGGCCTGCCGCTCGCCGAGGAGCCGGGCCTGGGCACGCTGACCCTGGCCGGCTTCGTCCGCGAGGTGACCGAGCGCGGCGGCGAGCGCGAGGCCCTGGTCCAGCATCGTGCCGACGGCACGGTGGAGCGCTGGACCTACGCCGAGCTGTGGCGGCAGTCGGAGCGGGTGGCCAAGGCGCTGATCGCGGACGGGCTCGGCAAGGGCGAGCGGGTCGGCGTGCTGATGACCAACCGCGCCGAATTCATCGCCGCGGTCTTCGGCACGGCCCTGGCCGGCGGCGTCGCCGCGCCGCTCAGCACCTTCTCGACCCCGGCCGAGCTCGACCACCTGCTCGCCGCCTCGGCCTGCTCGGTCGTGCTGCTCGAACGCGCGGTGCTCAAGAAGGACTTCGCGGACATCCTCTGCGGGCTCGATCCGGCGATCGCCGCCGGCACGCCGGGCAGGCTCGATTCGGCGCGCTTTCCTTTCCTCCGCAGCCTCGCCGTGGTCGAGGGCGCGGGCCTGGGCGCGATCGCGGCCTGGGACGACTTCCTCGCCCGCGGCGACGGCGTGTCAGGCGAAAGGCTCGCGGCTCGGGCCGCCACGGTGACGCCCGCCGATCCCAGCGTGCTGTTCTTCTCCTCGGGCTCGACCAGCAAGCCCAAGGGCATCCTCAGCGCCCATCGCGGCGTCACGCTGCAATGCTGGCGGATGGGGCGCCAGCAGGGGCTCGACCCCAACGTGCGCTACTGGACCGCCAACGGCTTCTTCTGGTCGGGCAACTTCTCGATGGTGGTCGGCGGGGTGCTGGCGGTCGGGGGCACGATCGTCCTCCAGCGCACCTTCCAGCCGGCCGAGGCGATCGACCTGATGGCGCGCGAGCAGGTCAGCTTCCTGTTCGCCTGGCCGCACCAGTGGGAGCAACTGCTCTCCGCGCCGAACTGGGCCACGGCGGACCTCTCCGCGCTGCGCTATATCGACGTCGATTCGCCGCTGGCCCGCCATCCGGCGGTGCGGACGACCTGGATCGAGCCGCGCCACTGCTACGGCAATACCGAGACCTTCACCCTGAGCAGCGCCTATCCCGCCGGGACCACCCGCGAGGAGGCGCGCAACAGCCACGGCCTGCCCCTGCCCGGCAATATCTTCAAGGTCGTCGACCCGCTGTCCGGCCGGGTCGTGCCGCTGGGCGAGCGGGGCGAGATCGCGGTCAAGGGACCGACGCTGATGCTCGGCTACCTCGGCATTCCGCTCGACGAGACGCTGGACGAGGAAGGCTTCTTCCGCACCGGCGACGGCGGCTGGCTCGACGCAGACGGGCGGCTGTTCTGGGAAGGCCGGCTCAACGACATCATCAAGACCGGCGGCGCCAACGTCTCCCCGCTGGAGATCGACGAGGCGATCCTCGACTCCCCCGGCGTCAAGGCGACGCAGACCGTGGGCGTGCCGCACGACACCCTGGGCGAGATCGTGGTCGCCTGCGTCGTGCCCCACGACGGCGCAAGCCTCGACGAGGAGACGGTGCGCGGCTTCGCTCGGGAACGGCTCGCCAGCTACAAGGTGCCGCGCCGCGTCCTGTTCTTCGCCGAGGAGGAGCTGCGGATGACCGGCAGCGCCAAGGTCAAGACCGCCGACCTGCGCAAGCTGGCCACCGAACGGCTCGAAGCCTCGGCCGACCGCTAGGCCCCCGTCAGGCCGAGCCCAGCAGGACGCGCGCCTCCTTGTCCGGGTCGGCCGTGACGTGGCTGACCGTGTCGAAGATCAGCGTCCGCCGCTCCGCCGTGTCGTAGGCCGGCCAGGCCAGTTTCGGCTGCGAGGGATCGCCGTTGCGGGCGAAGTTGATCCAGGCCTGCGACAGCTCCGCGCCGAGCTTGCGCTGCACCGGCCCGGTGCCGAGCAGGACCGGGCGCTTGTCGGCGTTGTCGAAGACGAAGGGCACCTCGGTCCCGTGCGGCGCCTTGAGCGCCCCGCCGTAGAACGGGGTCTCCCAGTCCATTCGGAACATATAGACCGGCGCGGGCTGGGCGAGCTTGCGATCGGCCAGGCGGATCGAATTGATCCAGGTCCCGCTCGCCGTCATCAGCGAGGTCAGCCAATAGGTCGGGGCGTCCTTGGGCCGCAGGCGCTTGAACACGGCGATCCCCTCCGCGCCCTTCGGGCCCAGCATCGCGGTCGCCTTCTCCACCGCCTGCGCCTCGGTCATCTTGCCGAACAGCGGATCGGGCGAGAGGAACAGGGTCGATTCGTCCTTGGTCGTGCCGATCATCAGCGGAATGTCGCGCGACAGCGGCGTGGCGTCGGGCGAGAACGGATGGCGCGGCAGCGCGCGGCCGTCGACGATCGGGGCGAGCGAGCGCATCCCCCGGCCCTGCGCGGCCCCGGCCGCGCGCATGATCTCGCGGATGTCCATGTCGAGCAGCTTGCGCACATCGGTCTTGGCCAGGCCCAGCTTGGCCAGCGTCGCCTCACCGTGGGCCGCGGCCTGGGCCTTGTCGCCCATGGTCAGGCCGGGGCCGCTCTGGATGATCGCCTTGTGGAACAGCCCCTGCGCGGCGGGCATGGCCATCACGACCGAGACCTTGGAGCCGCCTCCGCTCTCGCCGAAGATCGTGACGTTGCCGGGATCGCCGCCGAAGTTGGCAATATTGTCGCGCACCCATTGCAGCGCGAGGACGATGTCGAGCTGGCCGGCATTGCCCGAATCCGCGAATAGCGGATCGAGATCGCCGAGATAGAGATAGCCCAGCGCGTTGAGCCGGTGGTTGATCGTCACCACGACCACGTCGCCGCGCCGGACCAGGGCATTGCCGTCGTATTGCGGATCGCCGGCCGAGCCCATGGCGAAGCCGCCGCCGTGCAGCCAGACCATGACCGGGCGCTTGCGCGCCGGGCTGGCCTCCGGCGTATAGAGGTTGAGCACGAGGCAGTCCTCGCCCTCGTTGCCCTGCTCCATCCCCTGCTTGCCCGCGGCCATGACCGCCTGGACGAAGGGCGAATTGAGGTCCGTGCCGGGCGGCGCCGAACCGCTGATTTCCATCTGCGGGCACTGGTGGCCCAACGCCACGCAATCGCGCACCCCGCTCCAGGGCTCGGGCGCGACGGGGGCCTGGAAGCGGCGCTGCCGGGTGTCGCCGCCATAGGGGATGCCGAGGAAATTGGCGACGCGGCCGACCTGCCTGCCGCGCACCTGGCCCGCCGTGGTCGCGACCGCCGCCGTATAGCGCAGCGGCTGCCCTATCGCCCGGCCCACGCCCAGCAGGAGGCTCGCCCCCGCCACGCCGGCTCCGGCCGCGCCCGCCAAGGTCTGGCGGCGGGTAAACCCGTCAGTCATGCTCTCTCATCCCGGCTGTTTTCCTTGGCCGGGAAGCTAACCAACCTCGTCACACTGTGTCAACAGGATGCAGCTAGCGCATGATCGCCGACAGCGCGGCCAGGGCCTCCTCCAGCCGCGCCGCCGAGGGCGAGAACTTGCCGTTGTCGGCATAGCTCTGCTGCGCAGTGAAGCCGATCACGGCGATCAGCACGGCGGCGATCATCGGCGCGAACTTCGGGTCCTGCCCGGCCGCGGCGAGCCGTTCCGCGACGGCGCCTTCATAGACCTCGCGGGTCATCGCCTGGACCCGGCCCATCGCCCGCCACCACGGCGCCGGCTGCGACTCGCACAACTGGCCGCCCAGCTCCAGGATATAGCGCTCGTCGTCGGACGGGGGATGATCCCGGCTGGCGTTGACGAAGGCCTCGCGCACGCTTTCCGAGAGCGGCCGCTCGGCGACGCTGCGGGAGATGCGGGTCAGCGAGCGCTTCGACTGGGCGATCAGGATCTCGTCGATCGTCCCGAAGTAGCGATAGACGGTGCGCCGCGAGATGCCCGCGGCCTTGGCGATGTCCTCCATCGTCGTCTTGTCGATGCCCTGGGCGACGCACAGCTCCAGCGCGCATCGCTCGATGCGCATGGCCATGTCGCTGCGGCGACGCTCCCAGGGCGAGGCCTCGACGGCCGGCGGTTCCATGCTGGATTTCCCTTCGGTCGCGCGTGGTAGCGCCGGGCGCGGAAATTGCCAAATCGCCGCGCTCAGGGCGCGGCGGGCGGGGTCAGCGGGATCGCCACGCGGCGGGCGGTGAGTACCTTGACCGGCGGGGCGAGCATCTGCCCCTTCATCACCCCCTCGCCCAGCGTCGGCGAGCGCGGCGCGTCCCAGATCGCGCGGACGACCTCCATGCCGCTGACCACATGGCCGAAGACGGCATAGCCCGCCTGCTTCTCCGGATCGGCGGAAGCCGGGTCGGCATCGAGGCCGGGCATGTCCGACAGCAGGATCGAGAAGTCGGCCACCGCCGTCCCCGGCGCGTTGCGGGCCATCGACAGGGCGCCCGCCTTGTGGAGCAGCCCGGTCCGGCTGGTCGGCTCATGGGCGATCGGCGGCAGCCGCAGCCGGGGATCGCGCTGGCCCGCCTGGATCAGGCCGTTGGGCTGCTCGCCCCAGGCGAGGTGCATGGCGCGGTAGAAGGTGATCCCGTCGAACCGCCGCTGATCGACGTAGCGCACGAAGTTCGCGACCGTGACCGGCGCGTGCCTGGCGTCGAGGTCGACGGTGATCGCGCCCTTCTCCGTGGTCAGGACGACCCGGACGGTATCCGGCAAGGGCGCGGGCGCGCGCCGCGGGGCGGGCGCGGCCGCCAGCGTCAGCAGGGCGAGCGGAACGGCGAGCAGGGCGAATCGGCGTTGCATGCCCGCGATCATGCCGCCGGGCCGCCCAGCGCACCAATATTTCTTCGTGGGCGATTTTTCATGGTGCTCATTGCGCAAGATGCGTTACCACCCCGCCCACCGAGCGGGAGCAGACGATAGCCCCGACGGTCGCATCGATCTGCACCGCACGCATGGCGCAGACGGGGGAGAGGATGCCGGCGCGCGCATAACATAACATGCGCGCCGGCGGACTCGCCGCGAGGGCGATTTCATCCAGCCTGCCGTTCCTTATGGCCGCAAGATGGGCTAGGCTTCCGGCCAAGCCCGCGGCCTGCCGTTTCTCGCGGCGCGGCCGCCCGGAAACCGCTGGGAGAATATCCGTGAACGAGATGTCCAAGATCGGACCGCACGAGGCGCAGGACAACGTCACCGCCGACGAGATGGACCGCGAGGTGCGCGTCACCTACGGCAGGGAAGCCTTCGTCTCGCCCGAGTACCTCGAAGCCGAGAAGCGCCTGCTCTGGCCGAAGATCTGGCAGATGGTCGAGCGCGAGAGCGACCTGCCCAACCCGGGCGACTGGCTGACCTACGACGTCGCCGACGAATCGATCATCGTCCTGCGCAAGGAGGACGGCTCGCTGCGCGCCTTCCACAACGTCTGCCCGCACCGCGGCCGCCAGTTGATCTCGGTGCCGGACATGATCCCCGATCCGGTGACGGCCGTGAAAGGCGCGCGGCCCGTCCACGACGTGCGCGGGAACAACCGCAAGAACTTCATCTGCGGCTTCCACGGATGGACCTTCGACCTCGACGGCAACAACACCTACATCCTCGATCCGCAGGACTGGCACGGCAGCCTGACGCCCGAGCGGACCTGCCTCTCCGAGGTCAAGGTCGATACCTGGGGCGGGTTCATCTACATCAACATGGACCCCGACAGCATGTCGCTGAAGGAGTGGATGGGCCGCGCGGGCGAGATCCTCGACCACTTCGAGCTCGACAGGATGCAGTACAAGTGGCGCCAGTGGGCGATCTATCCGTGCAACTGGAAGGTCGCGATCGAGGCCTTCCTCGAACCCTACCACGTCGCCGGCACCCACACCCAGCTTCTCGCCTACGGCGACTACTACGCGCTGTCCAAGCAGTACGGGCTGCACTCGGTGTCGAGCTACGACACCCGCGAGGAAAAGTTCAAGATGAGCGAAAGCTCGGGCACGGTGCGCGCCGGCAAGGGCGACGACCCGCGCGTCTCGACCTACGAGCTGATCCGCGAGAACTACGAGACGGTGAACTATTCGGCCTCGACCGAAACCCTGGTCAAGGCCGCCAGCCGCCTCAAGGACGAGCTGCCCGAGACCGCCACGCCGGCCGAATGCATCGCCCACTGGCGCGAGTCGGCCAAGCGCGACGACGCCGCGCGCGGGGTGATCTGGCCCGAGGTCCCGCCCGAGATCCAGCAAGAATCCGGCCTCGCCTGGGGGCTGTGGCCGAACCAGAACATCCTCCACGGCGTGACCTTCGCGCTATGCTACCGGGTGCGTCCCTACGGCGACGATCCCAACAAGTGCATCTTCGAGAGCTATGCCCTCGAACGCTTCCCCGAGGGCGACGCGCCCGAGACGGAATGGACCTATGCCGAGCCCACCGGCGAGAACTGGGGCTCGGTCCTGGCGCAGGACTTCTCCAACATGGAGTTCGTCCACAAGGGCATGAAGTCGAGCGGCTGGCGCGGCGCCCTGCCCAACCCGCACCAGGAGCAGAAGGTCATCAACCTCCACCGCAACCTGGCCAACTGGCTGGAAGGCCGCGGCGCCCCGCAGAAGCTCGAAGGGCAGAACGGCTAGGAAGCGCCTTCCCCTCCCGCTCGCGGGAGGGGAGCCGCTCTCAATAGGGCAGCTTCAGCCCGGCGCGCGGCCAGTCCACGGCGACGAGCTGCCCGTAGCCCGACAGGGTGATATAGGCCGTCTTCATGTCCGCGCCGCCGAAGGCGATGTTGGTGCTGTAGGGCGGGGGCGCTTCCCAGACCTCGCCCAGCCCCCCCCGGGGCGCGAAGACGCTGATCCCGCCGTTGACGAGGCTGGCGACGCAGATGTTGCCGCACTCCTCGACGGCGAGCGAATCGAACCGCTGGTAGCCGTGCTGCGCCGAGCCGACGAAACGCCCGCCCGCCGGCGACGGCCAGGGTTCCTTGGCGAGCTCACCCTCGCCGATGATCGGCCAAGCCCAGAGCCGGCCCGTCTCGGTCTCGGTCGCATAGACGGTCTGCCCGTCGGGCGAGAGGCCCACTCCGTTCCCGGTGATCAACGAGAAGGCCGCCTCCTTGATCAGCGAGCCATCGACCCGGGCGTAATAGAGCGCGCCGCGGTCCATGATCCGGCCATAGGACTTGCCGTGATCGGTGAACCAGAAGCCGCCCTTACCATCGAAGACGATGTCGTTCGGCCCGAACAGCGGCACGCCGTCGCAGTTGTCGTAGAGCATCTCGACCTTGCCGGTCGCCAGATCGACGCGCTGGATGCCGTTGTCGGCATAGCTGTCCGCGCGGCCGTGGGGCCGGACGAAGCCGTCGTCGTGATAGACCCAGTTGAAGCCGCCGTTGTTGCAGACGTAGAGCTGATCGTCCGGCCCCATCGCCATGCCGTTCGGCCCGCCGCCGACATGGGCGATCACCGACTTGGCGCCGTCGGGCGCCACGCGGACCACGTTGCCGCTCTCGATCTCCACCACCGCGACCGAACCGTCGGGCAGGACCACCGGCCCTTCGGGAAAGCGCAGGCCGTCGGTGACGACGCGGGAGCTGAGCGGTGGCGTGTCCGTCAGGCCTGCCCCTTGTCGATCAGCTCGATGATGGCGGGGAGGTGCTTAGCCCCGATCCCCTCGGCGACCGGCGCCTTGTAATATTGCGCCGCGCGGTTCGCCATGCGCGGCTCGACGCCCATCTCGCCGGCCAGCTCGATCGCGTAGCCGAGGTCCTTGAGCACGTAGTCGGAGGGGAACGCCTTCTCCGGAAAGGCCCGCGGGACCATCGCCTTGAGGCCGTGGTTCTGCAAGGCGAAGCTGTTGCCCGAGCCCAGGCCGACCGCCTCGACCAGCCTGGCCGGGGCGACGCCCGCGCGCTCGGCGACGACCATCATCTCGGCGATCGAGGCGACGTTCTCGAACAGCAGGCAGTTGTTGACCAGCTTCACCACCTGCCCGCAGCCAACCTCGCCGCAATGGGTCACGTCGCTGCCCATGTAGCGCAGCAGCGGCTCGATTCGGGGGAACAGCTCGGTCGAGGCGCCGACCATGATCGAGAGCGTCCCGTCGATCGCCGCCTGGCGGGTGCGGGCAACGGGCGCATCGGCAAAATGCATCCCCGCCCCGGCCAGCTTCGCCGCAACGGCGCGGGCATCGGCGACGCCGGTGGTCGAGAGGGCGACGACCACGGTGCCGGGCCGTCCGGCGGCGGCGATCTCCTGCGCGACGGCATCGACCTGACGGCCGCCAGGCAGCGAGAGAAAAATGATCGAGGCGGCCTGCGCCACCTCGGCCACCGAAGCCGCCGCAACCGCGCCGCCCGCAACCTGGGCGGCCAGTGCCTCGGCATTGAGGTCGAACACGTGGACCTTGGCCCCATGCTTGCGCACCGCATTGGCGCACATGCCCGAGCCCATGACGCCGAGGCCGATGAAGCCGAGGATGGGGATGATGTCAGTCATTTCTCTCTCCTTCTCCCCTCCCCTGAAAGGGGGGTGACAGCCGCGCTGGCGGCTGACGGAGGGGCTCTCCTCATCGCGGCAGCGCCCGCCGACAGCCTCCTCCACCGCCTGTGGCGGTCCCCTCCCCGCAAGCGGGGAGGATTTAGTAAATCACTTCCGCCTCTTCCAGGGCGGTGCGTTCCTCGCGGCCCATGCCGAGCAGCTCGCCATAGACGTAGTCCTCGTGCTCGCCGAGCTTGGGCGTGCCGCGATGAATGCCGATCTCCGGTCCCTTGGACAGCCGCATCGGCACGCCGACCGCGGCGCGCCGCTTGCCGTCGGGCTCGGCCACCTCGACGATCGCATGGCGCTCGCGCAGGTGGGGATCGGCGGCGATCTCGGGCGTGGTCCAGCTCGCATGGGCGGCGATGCCGGCGGCCTGGAGACACTCGGCGGCGGCATTGGCGTCCTGCGTCCGGGTCCAGACGGACAGCGCCTCGTCCGACAGGTCGGCAGAGCCGGTGATCTCGCGCAGCGCCTGCCGCTCGGCCTCGCCATCGACGGCGATCGACAGCCAGCGGTCCTCGCCCGCCGCGGGATAGACCCCGTGCGGGGCCATGCGCGGATGGGCGTTACCCATGCGGTGCGGCTCCTCGCCGGCCGCCGCCAGCAGCAGCGCCTCGCCGAGCAGCGACGAGGCTACCTCGCGCGCCGAGACGTCGACCAGCGCGCCCTCGCCGGTCGCGCGGCGGCGATGCAGCGCGGCCATGACCGCGACGGCCGAGTTCATGCCGACCGTGTGGTCCATGACGTGGCGCATCTCGATCGGCGGGCCGTCGGCATAGCCGGTCATCTCGCCGAGCCCGCCCCAGGCGCCGAACAGCGGGGCATAGCCGGCGAAATGCCGGTCCGGCCCGCTCTGCCCGGAAGAGGAGACGGCGAGCATGATGATGTCCCGCTTGACCGCCTTGAGGTCTTCGTAGCCCAGGCCCAGCCGGCCGATCACGCCGGGGCGGAAGCTCTCCGCCGCCACGTCGGACACGGCGACGACCCGCTTGGCGAGAGCCACGCCTTCCGGCTTCTTGAGGTTGATCCGCACCGACAGCTTGGTCGAGGCGACCTGGTCGAAGGTCGCCGGGCCCATGCGGCCATAGACCGGATGCGGCTTGCGGAACGCGTCAGGGCGCATGGCGCTCTCGATCTTCACCACCTCGGCGCCGAGCTGCGAGAGCAGGGGCGTGCAGAACGGACCGGCGTTGTGGACGGTGAAGTCGGCGATGCGGATGCCGTGGAGGGGTTTCATCGTGCCGCGCCTCCCGTATAGTCGCCCAGCGCCGGCGGCCCGCCGCGGAGCGCAAAGGGGGCGCCGTCGAACTGGAAGGGGGAGACCAGCATGTCGAACACCCCCGCCCCGGTCTCGACCGGCTGGAACAGCCCGCGCACCTGCTCGTGCGGATCGCGCACGACCTCGGCCGGCGTGTAGTATTTCGCCAGCGGCACGGAGAGCTTCTGCCCCTCGCGCACAATGTCCTCGACCTTGCGGGACGAGGCCCATTCGCGGATGTGCCGGTTGATCACCGGCCCCTGGCGGCTGCGCTCCAGCGAATCCTCCAGAGCCGGGTCCTGGGACCAGTCGGGCTTGCCCAACAGCTCGACCAGGCCATGCCACTGGCGCTGCTCCAGCGTCAGCAGCTCGACATAGCCGTCCGCGCAGGGGATCACCCCGCCATAGCGGAACGAGCGCTCGACCCGGTGCTCGACCGAGCCGTCGCCGAGCCGCTGGATCGCGAAAGCCCCCACGGCGAGCGCGGCGTCCTGGCTGGCGACGTCGACATACTGGCCACCGGCCTCGGGCCGCACCCACAGCGCGGACAACGCGCCGAGCGCGGCGGCGATACTGCCCTGGAGCTCGGCGAAATGGCCATAGACCTTGACCGGCGGGCGGCCGGGAAAAAGCTCGCAGGACAGGCCATTGGGCAGGAGGTAGCCCTCGCCCGAGGCATGGAGCACGGTGATGTCCGTCCCCTTCCAGTGCGCCTTGGGACCGTGCGCGCCGAAGGGCAGGACCGAGACGTGGATCAGGTCGGGATGGCGACGGGCGACCGTCGCCTCGTCGAGGCCGAGCGCCTCGCGCTCGGCCAGCGGCGTATCGTCGATGAACACGTCCGCCTCGCTGAGCAGGCCGCCGAAGCCGCCATCGGGCACCACGGCGCTGCGCATCCCCGCCGCGAGATAGGCGAACAGGGCGCTGACCTCGCTGCCTGGCAGGAACGGCGGCTCGCAGCGCAGCGGCGAGCCTTCGGCGGGCTCTAGCAGGATCGCCTCGGCGCCCATCGTCGAGAGCAGCCGCGCGGCATAGGCCGCCGCGACGCCCGAGGCGCGGACGGCGATGCGGAGACCGGAGAGGGGGGGACTAGAATCGGGCATGGGCGGTCAGCCAGTTCCCCTCGCGCTTGCGGGAGGGGCTAGGGGTGGGCAAGTCAGTCTCGGCGCAGCGCGTGGAGGAGGAGGCCCACCCCTGCCCCCTCCCGCAAGCGGGAGGGGAGAGGAGCGGCGCCCCATCTCCCCAAGACCTCAGCGCACCACCGGCAGCTCGAGGTCCAGCCCGGCGCCGTCGACGAACACCTTGGTGTTCGGGTCGAGGCTCGGCAACACGACCGTCGCCAGGCCCGGCGTGGTCAGCTCGCCGCGCTGGTTCTCGCCCTTGATCTCGATGTCGACCAAGGCGTAGCCGTCCTTCACGTACTTGCGGGTCACGGTGCCGCGCGCCCAGGTGCAGTCGCCCATCGTGTTGAAGCGGCTCATGCGGGTCTTGATGCGCTTGAGGAAGCCGGCATCGCCCATCCAGTTGGTGATGAAGCTGGCCATCCAGGCCGAGCGCTGCGGACCGTAGTCATAGACGCCGGGGACGCCCACTTCCTTGGCGGTCGATTCGCGGTGGTGGCCGATGCCGGTGTATTCGATGCCGCCGCCCGCTTCGGGGTTGCGGAAGAAGTGGCCCGGGTGCTTGACCGCGTTCTTGAAGATCACGCCGTGGGTATGGCCGCGGCCGCAGCCGACGAGGAAGCCCATCGTATCCATCAGGCTCAGCGGGCCGCGGACGATCTCGGGAAGCTGCTCGCCCTCCTGGACCTCTTCCCAGTAGCGGACGTTGCCGCCACGGATGTTCTTCTCCTCGTCAAGGATCGCGGCGTCGATCTTCTCGAATTCCTCGGCGGTGTATTCGTGGGTCTTGATGTCGGCGTACTTGCCGGCCTCACGGGCGGCCTTGCGCTCGTGCCGGGTGCAGGTGCCGAGCGCCTTGGCGACCAGCTCGCCGCGCTGGTTGAAGTAGGTCGCCTCGACGTACTGGAGAACCAGAGTGCCGGAGAACTGGCTTTCCTTCACGTCGACGCCGACGACGCGCTCGATCGCCGAGATGCGGTCGCCCGGACGGACGTGGCGGAACAGCTCCCAGTCGTTGCCGGCGTAGAAGCCGTGGACGCCCGGCAGGCCCCAGCGGGTGCGGCCGACCCAGCCGAAGGCCATCGGGAAGTTCGGGTGGGCGAGCATCGAGCCGTGGCGCGACAGGCGGCCGTGCTCAAGGTCGCGGTAGAGCGGATTGAGATCGCCGATGCCGTTGCAGAAGTTGCGGATCGTGTCCTCGGTGGCGTCCTGGAGATAGGGGCCTTCGGGGCGCAGGTGCATGCCGATCATGTTCTCGGCGGCCTTGATCGCCTCCGGGGTGATCTTGCCTTCGGCGGGGGCGTGGCCGACGTCCTTGTCGGCGGTCTCGGTGCTCATTCAGGTGCTCCTTGTGCGGATTCGTTGCGGCGGTGCATAATGCATTATCTTGAAGGGTCAAGCTGCGGCGGGAGGCAATCCGGGGTTAGCCCATCCCAATCCGCGACCGACACTTCTCCCCCGATGGGGAGGATTGGTCTCAGCTATTCCAGTCGAATTCCGTGCTCGGCACGATCTGCCCGTAGCGCCCCATGCAGGCGACGGCATGGACGTGCTCGTCCGGCGTGACCCCGGCGCAGCAGTCCTCCAGGATCACCACCTCGTAGTCACGGTCGTGGGCCTCGCGCGCCCCGGAATGGACCACGCCGTTGGTCGAGACGCCGCACATAACGATCCGCTCGATCCCGTTGGCGCGCAGGATCGGCTCCAGCGCGGTGGCGTAGAACGGGCTGACCCGATGCTTGACGATGTCGAAGTCGCCTTCCTGCGGGGCGAGCGCGGGGTGGACCTCGGTGCCCCAGGTGCCGAGCTTGAAGATCCCGTTCTTCCGCGCGCCGGAGAAGATCGGCGAATTGGCCGGAGCCTCGCGGTAGTCGGGCGAGAAGCCGACGCGGACGTAGCCCACCTTCGCGCCCGCGACGCGGGCGGCGGCGATGGCCCCGGCGGTGTTCGCCAGGACATTCCGCTCCTTGACCTGGATGCCGTAGGTCTGGGCATTGAATCCGTCCTCGGCGACGAGGTCGTTCATCATGTCCATGACGAGGAAAAGGGTCTGCTTCATCACTCTCAACTCGACTTGAGGTTTGGGATTCAGGCCCTGGATTCAGCGGCCTGGACGGAATCTCGCAGTTCCAGCCAGCCCGCCTCGATATGCTGGCGGGTGGCGAGCATGGCGGCCGAGACGTCGCCCGCGATCATCGCGGCGAGCAGTTCGTCGTGCTCGGCCACGGCGCGGCTGACCCGCCCCTTGAGCTGGTTGATCAGGTCGAAGGGATAGCGCGCCCAGAGGATCTGCACGAAGTGCAGCGTCTGCGGCATCCGCGCGATCTCGAACATGCGGTGGTGGAAGCGGTAGTTGGCGGCGCGGGCGGCCTCGTTGTCGCCGGCGTCGAAGGCCGTGGCGAAGGCCTCGGCCAGGACCCGCAGCTCCGCGATGTCCGCCCCGCCCGCCTGCTCGACCGCGCCGCGGACGAGCTGGGTTTCGAGCAGGATGCGCAGGTTCAGGACCTCGGTCGAAGCCTCGATGTCGAAGGGCGCGACGACCGCGCCCTTGAAGCTGTCGCCCGAGACGTAGCCCTCGGCCTCCAGCAGCTTCAGCGCCTCGCGCACCGGGGTGATCGAGGTCTGGAGCAGGCTGGCGATCTCCTGCTGCTTGAGCCGCGTGCCGCGCGGGAAACGCCCGGCGATGATCCCCTCGCGCAGGTAGTCCGCGACCTGTTCCTCCTTGGTCTTGAACTGCATGGGGGACGGGGGCATTCGACCTCAGCTCTTGTCGCGCACGGGCGCCCAGGCGAAGTCGCCGGGCTGGTAGGCCTTGGCCGCCCCCGACTGGAGCAGGGCCTCGGTCTCGGCCTCGCTGTAGCCGAGCGAGCGGAGCAGCGCCACCGTGTGCTCGCCGATCTCGGGCGGGGGCAGCCGGGGCGCGACCGGGCCGGGGACGCCGGCGAACTCGGGGACCTCGAACTTGAGGCCGCGGAACTCGACGTCGCGCAGCTTGCCCTGCTGACGGGCCTGGGGCGCGTCGAGCACGCGTTCGAGCGGCATGACCTCGTTGAAGCCGAGCCCGGCGGCGCGCAGCCGCTGCTCGGCCTCGGCGAACGTGTATCGGGCGACGGCGGTGCGGACCGCTTCTTCCACCACGTCGCGCGCCTTCTTGCGGTCGCGCAGCCGGGCGTAGTCGGGATTGCCGTCCTCGGGCATGTCCAGCGCCTTGGTCAGCTTGGCCCAGTGCGCGTCGGTGAGGATCAAGAGATAGACCCAGCGGCCGTCGCTGGTCAGGTAGGAGCCGTAGCCGGGCATCGAGAACTCGCCCCCGCCCTCCTTCTCCAGGCGGCCGAGGAGCTGGGTCTTGAGCTGCATGCCCGCCAGGTCGCGCGCGGCGAGGTGCAGGCCGGTCTCGTAGAGCCCGATCTCGATCCGGCGGTCGGCCTCAGGATCGAGCATGGCGGCGAGCACGCGGATCACCGCATAGGTCCCGGCGAACTGGTCATGGTAGCTCGGCCCGAAGCGGGTCGGGCGGCCGTCGATGCGATGGTCGTCCATCGCCCCGGTCGCCGCCTCGGCGATCGGGTTGGTCATCAGGTCGTCGGCCTGGGGACCGTGGGTGTAGCCCTTGACGTGAACGTGGATCAGCGCGGGATTGACCGCCGCGCAGTCGTCCGCGGTGACCCCGAGCTTGCGCGCGGCAGAAGGCGCGAGGTTGTGGATCACCACGTCCGCCGTCGCCGCGAGCTTGCGGAAGATCTCCTTGCCGCCCTCGGTGGTGAGGTCGAGGCAGATCGCCTGCTTCGAATGGCTGTAGGCGACGATCGTGCCGGACGGCCCGCCGCGCACCAGCGAGCGGGTGGTATCCCCGCTCGGCGGCTCGATCTTGATGACCTCCGCCCCGAGCTGCGAGAGGATATGCGTCGCGAAGGGCGCCGCGATCATCGTGCCGAGCTCGATCACGCGCTTGCCGGCCAGGGGCCCGGACTGGGGTTGGGAATTGCTCATGCGCCCTCGATAAAGATAATGCATTATATATCAAGCGTGCTATTGCGCCGCTACATCTGCAAACGTCAGGAGCAAGCATGAGCGACGATTTTTCCGCCTGGGTGGGCAAGGTCGAGGAGACCGCCGACGTGCTGGAGCCGGCGCGCAGCAACGCCCTGCGCGCGGCGCTCGGCGATCCCGCGCCGCGCGCCGCGGGCGACGACCTGCCGCTGCTGCACCACTGGCTCTACTTCTGGAACGTCCAGCCGCCGGAGGGCCTGGGCACGGACGGCCATCCGGCCAAGGGCGGCTTCCTGCCGCCGGTGCCCCTGCCGCGCCGGATGTGGGCCGGCGGGCGGCTCAAGTTCCTCGCCCCGCTGAAGCTCGGCGAGCGCGTGACCAGGACCTCGACGATCCTCAAGGTCGAGACCAAGGTCGGCCGCAGCGGAACGCTGGTCTTCGTCACCGTCCGGCATGAGCTGGCGGGCGCCGCCGGCCTCGCCGTGTCCGAGGAGCAGGACCTGGTCTATCGCGACGCCGCCGCGCCGGGCTCGATCCCCGCCCCGGCCGCGTCCGGCCCGGAGCCCGTGGCCGCCTGGCGCGACGACGTGCGGCCCGATCCGGTCCTGCTGTTCCGCTATTCGGCGCTGACCATGAACGGCCACCGCATCCATTACGACCGGCCCTATGCGATGGACGAGGAGGCCTATCCCGGCCTGGTCGTCCACGGCCCCTTGCAGGCGACCCTGCTGATCGACCTGGCGGCCCGCCATGTCGGACGGCCGATCGCCGGCTTCGACTTCCGCGGCCAGTCCCCGGCCTTCGACGGCACCATGCTCCACGTCTGCGGCGAGGCGACGGAGGGCGGCGCGAGCGTCTGGACCGAGCAGTCCGGCACCAGGAACATGGTCGCCACCGTGCATTGCGCGGCCTGACCCGAAAGCGGCTCCCAACAACGCAGCGGCGGTATCTGACGCCCCGGAACGGCACTTCCGCGCTGTTCCGGGCGGCAGCCTTGCGCTAACGGTCAATTCGGTTATGCGGCCTCAGTCTTGCGGTTCGCATAGAATCGCGAAGTTTCGCCTTCCCGCCGCGACACGATCCGCGCGCCATACTTGGGAGAGACCATGTACGCCGACGACACCGCCGAAACCAAGGCCAAGACCACCGGGGGCACGCCCGTCTACAAGCGCATCCTCGACCTGTTCGAGGCCGAGGGGATCAAGACGCTCTACGGCATTCCCGATCCCAACTTCGTCCATATGTTCATGGAGGCCGAGAAGCGCGGCTGGACCGTCGTCTCGCCGCACCATGAGGCCTCGGCCGGCCACATGGCCGCCGCGACCGCGCGGATCACCGGCAAGCCCGCGCTCTGCGTCGGCACGCTCGGGCCGGGCCTCGCCAACCTGATGCCGGCGATCCAGAACGCCAAGGTCGAGAACGATCCGATCATCGTGCTCGGCGGCCAGCGCGCCCGCATCACCGAGCGCCGCGTCCGCCGCGGCCGCATCCAGTTCGTCCGGCAGGAGCCGATGATCGAGGATTCGGTGAAGTATTCGTCCTCGATCGAATATGCCGACCAGACCGACGAGATCATCCGCGAGGCGATCCGCATCGCCATGTCGGGCACGCCCGGCCCGGTCTATGTCGAGTACCCGGCCCACGTCATCCTCGAGGACCTCGACGTTCCCCCGGCGCTGCCGCCGCACAAATACCGCCTGACCAACCAGGGCGCCGACGGCGACCGCATCGCCGAGGCCGCCGAGCTGATCAAGGCCGCCAAGAACCCGATCATCCTGGTCGGCCACGGCGTCCACACCTCGCGCTCGGGCGCGAAGGTCAAGGAGTTGGCCGACCTGATGCAGTGCCCGGTCATCCAGACCTCGGGCGGCACCAGCTTCATCCCCGGCCTTGAGGACCGCACCTTCCCTTACGGCTTCTCCGAGGTGTCGATCGACGCCGTGGTCGAAAGCGACCTCGTCATCGCCCTCGCCACCACGCTGGGCGAGCCGAGCCACTACGGCCGCTCGCGCCACTGCGTTGACAACGACGCCAACC